>Ga0074195_1004940_pt1 | contig 10479 bp, 7 predicted proteins | sample EPASupsiteHSE623_FD_64525 | JGI IMG/M metagenome (GOLD analysis project Ga0074195, IMG submission 64525) | Bioremediated contaminated groundwater from EPA Superfund site, New Mexico - Sample HSE6-23 | ecosystem: Environmental > Aquatic > Deep subsurface > Groundwater > Contaminated ... | reverse complement strand
GAGGGGGTACACCCGTTCCCATCCCGAACACGGCAGTTAAGCCCTCCTGAGCCGATGGTACTTGGGACGTTGGTCCCTGGGAGAGTAGGTCGCTGCCAGATCAATTTTAAAAAGCCTCGCGTTATACAACGCGAGGCTTTTGTTTGGGGACATATTCCGATCGGGGACATTCCTCAGCCTCAGAGCCAGGCATCGGGGACATTCCTCGGCCTCAGAGACAGGCTCCAAATAGAGGTGTGTCCCCATTCCGCTTTTGTGTGTCCCCATTCCTATGTCGGGTATCGTTCAACGATAGACGTAACAGGACTATTAGGGGTCAGGCTCTTAACTGTTTTGTTTATTTCAAAAAGGATAGTTTTTTAGCTAATTTCACCGCTTCGTAAGCATCCTTGGCATATCCGTCCGCACCAATTTCTACCGCATACTTATCATTAACTACAGCTCCACCGATCATAAACTTGAAGTTCAGTCCTTTATCTTTAGCAAGTTGTATAATATTTTTCATCTCGACCATAGTAGTAGTCATTAGTGCAGATAAACCTATGATTGATGCGCCTGTTTCTTTGCCCTTCGCTATAATATCTTCAGCCCTTACGTCTTTGCCAAGGTCAATAACATCAAATCCGTAATTTCTTAGCATCAATCCTACAATATTTTTACCAATATCATGAATGTCCCCCTTTACTGTTGCGAGCACAATAGAAACACTTGTCTTAACTGACCCGGTTTTATCTTGAGAAATATACGGCTGTAAATAATCAAAGGCAGTTTTTACTGTCTCTGCGCTTTGAATAAGCTGTGGCAGGAAATACTTTTTTTCATCATAAAGCTCACCTACTTTGGTGATAGCGGGAATAAGATAAATATCAACTATATCTTTGGGTTTAACTCCTTCATTAATCGCTTCTTTGAGAAAAGAGACTACCTCTTCCTTATCTCCAACAAGCACGCAATTATATATTTTTTCGACTGGTTTAAGGGGATTCTTTCGTTCGTCTCGCTTTGGTTGCACAGTATTATTTCCGGTAAACCGGCCTATATATTTTAAACTGTTTTTGTCCCTCAAGGTCAAAACGTCACAGGCCATCTTTATATTAATGAGCATTTCACTCGAAGGGTTCGCAATAACCGTACAGAGCCCTTTCCCAACAGCCATTGCCAGAAAAGCGGTGTTGATAAAATCTCGCTGTGGCAAGCCAAAGGATACGTTCGACAAACCTATAGTCGTAGCGCACCCAAGTTTTGCGCACCATTCTATTGCCTGCAAAGTTTGCAGCGCCGCCTGCTGGTTTGAAGATACTGTCATTACCAGGCCGTCAACTAAAGCATCGTTTTGGCTTATGCCATATTCAGCCGCACTAGCAAGTATATACTTAATAATATTGTACCGTTTTTCGGCCTCTTCAGGGACACCCTCATCGTTTAGAGGAAGCAGGATAAACATCGCGCCATATTTTTTTGCCAGGGGCAAGAGTTTTTCGAGTTTTGTCTTTTCGGCGGAAATTGAATTAATTAAGGCCTTCCCGGGATAAATCCGCAGAGCCGCTTCCAAAACTTCAGGTGATGACGAGTCAAGGCACAAAGGGGTTTCAACAATATTGCTCAACAGTTTAACAACTTCCACCATGGTTTCTTTTTCATCTATCCCAGGCATGCCAACATTTACATCCAGCAACTCTGCTCCATTTTCCACCTGTTCTGAAGCTAACCGCCGGACTTCAGAAAATTTTCCTTGCTTTAGCTCCTCGCCAAGCTGCTTTTTCCCTGTCGGATTTATTCTCTCGCCGATTATTGCAACGGGACTATTAAAACCTACAAACACCGTTTTTCTTGAAGAAGTCAAAGCGCTGTATGGTTTTGCACATTTACCGATGGGTTTGCAGCCCTCAATATTTCTTTTGATGCTTTCAATATATGGGGGTGAAGTTCCGCAACAGCCGCCAAGAAGATTTACGCCTGCCCTGACGAAGTCTTTCGCGTACGCGCCATATTCCTCTGCTTCCATTTCGAATTTAGTGACGCCGTTAATTAGTCGTGGCAGCCCGGCATTTGGTTTTGCTAGGAGAGGAACCCTGGCATACGGTTTCATCAATGAGATAATCTCAATCATATCCCTGGGTCCTGTTGAACAATTAACACCCACAGCATCGGCTCCAAGGCCCTGGAGGATCAATAATACAGTAACGGGGTCACTGTTGGTTAATGTTCTTCCGTCATTTCCAAAGGTCATGCTTACCAGGACCGGGAGATCGGTAGATTCTTTGACAGCCAGCAGCGCAGCCCTGGCTTCCTGGATATCTATCATGGTCTCAATTAAAAATAAGTCAACCCCGCCTGCCAGCATTCCCTGGACCTGTTCTTTAAAAACGTCAACGGCCTTTTCAAATGGCATGTTGCCAAAAGGTTCAATAAAATTTCCCGTCGGCGCAAGATCACCCGCAACAAAACAGTTTGAAGCAGCAGCTGCCTTCTTTGAAAGCCCAGCCAGTTCCCTGTTTATCTCAATAACTCTTTCGCCCAATCCATACTCTTCGAGTTTTACCCTGTTACCGCCAAAAGTGCATGTGCATAAAATATCGGAACCTGCTTTTATATATTCATTTTGTATTTCCGCAAGAACGTTTGGGTGTTTAATTACCCACTGTTCAGGACATACGCCTTTTGGCATGCCTCTTCTTTGAAGCTCAGTACCAGTGGCTCCATCTAAAATTACTATTCTTTTTTCAAGCAGTTCATTTAAATATGCTCTTTTCATGTAAAACTCTTCTCCTTTATGCCAGCAATGGCAGTTACGGACTTTTCAGGAATAAGCATATATTTTTCCGTAAGTTCAATATCAAGCTTTGCAAGTTGCAATACATTATACATAATTTTTTGATTATTAAGATCAAGATCACCATATCCCGGGCTATACCTTTTGGGGGTGATGATTTTTCCTTCTTTGCGGAGCATTTTATTGACAAAGCCTATCATCCAATCGAGGCCGGCATCAGCTTTTTGTGAGGCTACGGAATCGATTATTAGGCCAAGAGAAGCATTGCCATTAGTTACTTCATAAGATATTCTTTCTGTAACTTCCCGCCCTACCGTTGAACACATTAGAATAATTTCGCTGCAATTTTCCAACATAGTTGAAAGATTTCTACTCGCAAGCTCAATATTGTTCTCTAGCTTTACCAGTTTGATATTTCTCTCGATAATTTTTAGACGACAAAAAACACCTTTCGGCCTGCATAGTAAACTTCCTTCCCGAATACCGTATTCAAGCAATTCTTCATTCTTTCGGTCAAGTACGGTACTGCTTTTACTGTAACCTAACCGGATTAAAATCATTTCTCTTTTGGGTACAGAAGGAATATGTTCAATATAATGAAGCTTTATTTTATCTCTCATTTTTTTGCCACCACATCTTGCAGCTAATGACTTAATGAATAAGCCATCAGGAATTTCTCTGATACAGGGGTGTATATATTAATTAATTCTATAATGCCCGTCCGGCGTCCTCCTTTACCTTTGCGTCAAAGTCATAATTGTGTTTATTTTTTGTTTGAGACGAAAATTATTCACGTGACTAACCATATTTTCAATATTATGTTATTATATAGGAAAAGTTGGGATAGATACTAAAATAAATTCAAACTAATCATCATAGAAGATTTCCCGGTATAATCCTGGAAAATACGATATCAATGCTAAAGTGTATCTGTGTACCATTTGAAACAGACTGAGATCCCTGGGCAGGATGGCTGGACTGGACGGATCTGAGATGCAAAGGAGGAGTGATGCGGATGACACTCAAGTGTGATGCTGTCTTTGAGGGTGGTGGTGTTAAAGGTATTGCGCTGGTTGGGGCTGTTTCGGCAATTCAAAAGGCAGGTTATGAGTTTGAAAACCTGGCGGGCACCTCGGCAGGGGCGATAGTAGCTTCACTGCTTGCGGCGGGTTACTCTGCGAACGAGATAGAAAACGAGCTGCAAACAGTAAACTACAATGATTTTAAGGATGAAAATTTCCTTGACAAATTTGGCCTGCCTGGAGTTGTGCTTAGTGCGGCATTGGAATACGGGGTATATAAGGGTGATTTTTTTGAAAACTGGCTTGAAACATTGCTTCAAGCTAAGGGAAAAACTACTTTTGGTGATATTAAAATGGAAAATCCGCCGCAAGAAAAATATAAGTACAAGTTTCAAGCCATTGCCTGTGATATTACAGAAAAAAGACTCCTGGTTCTCCCGGGCGATCTAAAGTTGTACGGTTATGATCCTGATCTTTTCGGAATAGCCAGGGCTGTGAGAATGAGTATGAGCATACCCATATTTTTCGAGCCTGTCAAATTAACAGATGGCAGTGGCAGAGACCATCTTATCGTTGACGGAGGTGTCCTGAGCAACTACCCGGTGTGGCTTTTGGACGATGGCACAAGCGATCCCGAGTGGCCAACCTTTGGTTTTAAACTGACCGATGCTGACACAAGATCTTTAAACCAACCTGTGCACAACCTTATTCGCAACTTCCCAAACTATCTGGTTGCTCTGGTCAGTTCGATGATAGAGGCGCATGACAATTACCATATATCCATTTCACGCGGAGATTATGACCGGACCATTGCCATTTCCACCACGGTAGAGATTGAAGGTGGCAAAAAGAAAATCGGGACAACGGATTTTAACATAACCCGGGCAGAAAGCAGAGCCTTATATGACAACGGGTTAAAAGCGGCTGAGGTTTTCCTGGACAATTGGGATTTCGAAGGCTGGAAGAAAAAGTACCGGCAGGGCTAGGTTATCGTATAATGCAATCAGTATTGCTTGACTTGGGAAAAAGATAGTAGTATATTATGGTGCGTGGGAGTCAGAATTTAATAATAACTACCCCATCCGTTCCTCGATAGCTCAACGGTAGAGCAACCGGCTGTTAACCGGTAGGTTGTAGGTTCGAATCCTACTCGGGGAGCCAATTTTTTTTCAGGGAGAACCGTGCAGTTGCACGGCTCTCTTTTTTTTAGTTTCCAATAATTTTTCTGAGGGCAAAATAGTAAGAAGGTATTGAAAAACCCGGTCGATATAAATATAATAAAGTTAAAGTCAGTTAAAGTCAGATAGGAAATTTTTTGGTGGTGATTTAAATTGTCAAATATTTCTGATCTAATAGAGCACTACTTAAAAAACCTTGTGGGGGAGAGCAGTAAAAATTTTATAGAGGTGCAGCGTAGTGATCTCGCTGTCCGTTTTAACTGTGTTCCCTCCCAAATAAACTATGTCCTGACCACACGTTTTTCCGCCGGACACGGTTACTTTGTGGAAAGCAGAAGGGGCAGCGGCGGGTATATCAGGATAGTTAAGATTCCCTTAGGCCAGCGGTCTGACTTAATCCTGGACCTGTGTGGTTTAATTGGAGAGTCGATCGCGCAGGCCGATGCTGAAGGCTTGATCAAACAACTGCTGGACGAGGGGTTTATCACAGTGCGGGAATCCCGGGTCATGCGAGCGGCTGTTGACGGCAACATTTTGAGGATAGGCATGCCCGCGCGGGATCAGCTAAGGGCTCTTTTGTTAAAGGCTATGATAGTATCTATTTTACGCGATTAAAATTTGCCAATATTGATAAATCACCGGTTGTAAGGGGAGGATGGCTTATGCAGTGTGATCGGTGCAATCAGAGGCCGGCAACGGTGCATCTGACAGAGATCACCAACGGGCAAAAACAGGAAACCCACCTCTGCGAAGTATGCGCTAAAGAAATACAACTGCAGGGATTTGGGTTTTTACCACAGATGAATTTGCATAATTTTCTGGCCGGTCTTTTAAATTACGAATTTAATGAAAACAATTTTGGACACCCGGAGGCTGGCGGCAAGACATGTGAAAAATGCGGAGTGACCGAAGGGCAGTTTATCAAGAAAGGACTTCTGGGCTGTAGCGAATGCTACCCTTGTTTTGAAGAAAAGCTGCTGCCGCTATTGCGAAGAATTCACGGCAATACCCGCCATACGGGAAAAGTACCGGAGCGCACCGGGGGTCATGCCAGGCTGCTGAAGGAAATTGAAAAAATGAAAAGTCAGCTTGGGGATGCTGTCGGCCGGGAGGAATTTGAGCTTGCCGCAGAACTGCGCGACGCCATACGCCGGCTTGAAAAAAGCCTCGAAGAGGGAGGTGAGGTGTGATGTCGATCAAAGACAAGGTTGGCAGTGCCCGCAGCCTCTGGATGGATGCGGACGGACCTGACGCTGACATTGTTGTCAGCAGCCGGGTCAGAGTGGCTAGAAACCTTACCGGCATTCCCTTCCCTCACCTGCTGGATCTGGAAAAATCCAGGGAAGTAACCTCTAAAATAAAACAGTCCATTGAAAACACAGAAACTTCGGAGTTGACAGGAAACTTGGAACTGAATGAATTGAGCGAATTAACACCACTGGAAAGGCAATTGCTGGTTGATAAACACTTAATCAGCCCTGATCTGTTAAATGACTTTCAATCTAAAGCTGTGGCCATCCGGCAGGATGAGGCGGTTAGTATAATGGTAAATGAAGAGGACCACCTGCGCATACAGTGTCTTTTGTCCGGGCTGCAGCTAAAAGAAGCCTGGGAGATAGTAAACAATGTTGACGACTGGCTGGAGAAAACCCTGGACTATGCCTTTTCCGAAAAGCTTGGATTCCTTACCTCCTGTCCGACCAACGTGGGTACCGGGATGCGGGCTTCGGTGATGCTTCACCTCACAGGTTTGAAAATCACCAATCAAATAGGCGGGGTTTTTCGCGCCATAGGGAAGCTTGGCTTGACGGTACGAGGGCTTTACGGCGAGGGAACGGAAGCCGCGGGTGACCTTTTTCAAATATCCAACCAGATTACATTGGGGCAGTCTGAAGAGGAAATAGTAAACAACTTGACTTCCATAACCAGACAAATCCTGAACCAGGAAAGGGTAGCCCGTCAATCTTTATATAAAGACAAGCGTGCATTCATTGAAGACAGGGTATACCGGGCCTACGGCATTTTAAAAAATGCGCGGATTTTGACACTGGAAGAGGCCATGCGTCTTTTTTCCGATCTGAGATTGGGGGTAGGATTAAAAATAATCTCAGGTATAAACGATAAACTTCTGAACGTTTTAATGGTAGAGGTCAGGCCGGCTTTTTTGATAAAAATGGCCGGGCGAGAGTTGTCCAGTTACCAGATGGATGTCTACCGTGCTGAACTGATAAGGAAGGAATTTGAAAAATCTGAGACGTGAGATATGGGAAATGAGACGTGAGACTAAAGGGATTGTCTCAAGGGTCAAAAAACCCAAGAGGAATGCTGGAATCTCACGACTCACGTCCCATGTCACACGACCCAATATTGGAGGTGCTAAATATGTTTGGTAAGTTTACTGAACGGGCGCAAAAAGTGTTGATGTTCGCCCGTGAGGAGGCTAAAATCACTAATTACCCTTACATCGGCACAGAACACCTGCTGCTCGGTCTGATCAGGGAAGGAGAGAGCGTTGCGGCTAAAATCCTTTCCGCAGTAGGTATGGACGCCGATAAAGTGCGGGAGGCCATAGCGCAAATGGTGGAAGCAGGTAAAGAACAGGCGCCGGCGGAGCCCGCGCTTACGGCCAGGGCCAAGAAAGTGCTGGAACTTTCTTTGGATGAGGCCCGCCGGATGAGTCACAGCTACGTCGGGCCGGAGCATCTGCTGCTGGGATTAATCCGGGAAGGTGAAGGTGTAGCGGCTCAAATATTAACTGCCTATGGCGCGGATTACCGCAAGGTGCGTACTATGGTTGCCCATCTGCAGGGAGGGCAGGCTCCCGCTGAAGGACAGGCGCAAGGCCAGGCTAAAGGCGGCGGAACACAGACTTTAGACCAGTTCGGCCGGGACCTGACTGTGATGGCCAGAGAAGACAAACTCGATCCGGTGGTTGGCAGGGACAAAGAGATTGAAAGAGTGATTCAGGTATTAAGCAGGCGTACCAAGAACAACCCGGTACTGATCGGGGAGCCTGGTGTAGGGAAAACCGCTGTCGCTGAGGGGCTGGCCCAACGGATTACCGCCGGCAATGTCCCCGAAATCCTGACCAACAAACGAGTGGTCACCCTTGATATGGGGTCGCTGGTGGCCGGCACTAAATACCGGGGTGAGTTTGAAGAAAGACTGAAAAAGATCATTGAAGAGATCCGTCAGGCGGGCAATATTATCATGTTTATCGATGAACTTCACACACTGGTGGGAGCAGGCGCCGCGGAAGGCGCTATCGATGCCGCCAATATACTGAAGCCGGCCCTGGCCAGGGGAGAACTGCAGTGCATCGGCGCCACCACCCTGGATGAGTACCGTAAACATATTGAAAAGGATGCCGCCCTGGAGCGCCGTTTCCAACCCATCACGGTTATGGAGCCGACCGTTGAGGAAACCATCCAGATCTTAAAAGGTCTGAGGGATAAATATGAGGCGCACCACCGGGTGAGAATTACCGATACCGCCCTTGAGGCGGCTGCCAGACTGTCCAGCCGGTATATTGCAGACCGGTTTTTGCCCGACAAGGCTATCGATTTGATGGACGAGGCAGGCTCCAGAATAAGGCTGCAGGCTTTTGTGCCGCCACCCGAAATGAAAGAGCTGGAAAAGGAACTGGAAATATTACAGAAAGAAAAGGAGGCGGCTGTTAACGGGCAGGAATTTGAAAAGGCCGCCGAGTTAAGGGATCAGGAACAAAAGCTACGGGCTCAACTGGAGGAGCGCAGGGAGTCGTGGAAACAACGAAAAAGCGGCGCGGAGCTGGTCGTGGACGAGGAGGCTATCGCCCAGATAGTATCCAGTTGGACCGGTGTTCCGGTAAAGAAACTGACGGAAGAGGAGTCTGAAAGACTTCTGAAAATGGAGGATGTGCTTCACCAGAGGGTCGTCGGGCAGGACGAGGCCATCCGGGCTATATCCAGGGCTATACGCCGGGCCCGGGCCGGCTTGAAAGATCCCAAGCGCCCGATAGGTTCCTTTATCTTTTTGGGTCCTACAGGAGTCGGCAAGACTGAATTGGCCAGGGCACTGGCGGAGGTCCTGTTTGGCAGCGAGGACGCCATGGTCAGAATCGACATGTCGGAATACATGGAAAAATTCGCTGTGTCACGTCTGGTAGGGGCGCCGCCCGGTTATGTCGGTTACGAAGAGGGCGGCCAACTTACCGAGGCTGTGAGGCGCAGGCCATATACGGTAGTGCTGCTAGACGAGATTGAAAAAGCCCACCCCGATGTGTTTAACATCCTTCTGCAGGTGATGGAGGACGGCAGGCTGACAGATGCCAAAGGGCGTACAGTTGACTTTAGAAACACCGTACTGATCATGACCTCAAATGTAGGCATACAGACTATTAAAAGGGATGTTACCCTGGGCTTCCGCATGGGCGACCGGAAAGAGTCCGGCTATGAGGATATGAAAAGGAAAATTACCGAGGAACTGCGCCGGACCTTCCGGCCCGAGTTTTTGAACCGGGTCGATGAGACTATTGTGTTCCACGCGCTTAACGTCGAACACATTAAGGAAATAGTAAGCCTGATGCTGAAAGAAGTAGCGGACAGGATGAGGGAAAACATGGTTGAAATCGAGGTTTCGGAACCGGTAAAGGATCTGCTGGTTAAGGAGGGCTTCGATGAAGCTTATGGCGCCAGGCCGCTGAGGCGGGCCATTTTACGCCTGGTGGAAGACCGCCTTTCAGAGGAGCTTTTAAGGGGGGCTTTCCAGCCTGGCAGCAAGGTGCTTTTGGAACTTGACGAAACGGAAAATGCCATAAAGGTTGTAAAGATAGGCTGAAACAGGGTCGTCAGTTTCAAGGGGGCATTCATCGGGGACATTCCGCTATCGGAGGTATGTCCCCTTTCCTTGTTGCTGGCACCAAAGGAGGTGCCCTTTTCACTTGTGACCGATCACTTGTAGTATGTCGTTTCAAATGTTATAATTTAGAAATAACCAAAACTTGGAGACTTTTTGTCGATGCGTGCAAAATCCAAATATCTTTGCCAGGAATGCGGTCAGCAGTCCACCCGCTGGTTGGGGCGCTGCCCGGGCTGCGGCGCCTGGAACAGCTTTGTTGAAGAACTTGTCGGCCCCCGGGCGTCGCCTGTTGAATATACAGGCGGCAGCGACGTGCCCCGTTCCATAACAGAGGTGCCTGTGCTGGAGGTGGAGCGCTTCCAGACAGGGCTTGGTGAGATGGACCGGGTCCTGGGAGGGGGCGTAGTGCCGGGTTCCCTGATTTTAGTGGGGGGCGACCCCGGGATCGGCAAATCTACCCTGCTGCTGCAGGTTGCCCATCTGCTAAGCAGAAGGCTAAAAGTGCTTTATGTTTCAGGCGAAGAATCCTCCAGCCAGATCAGGATCAGGGCTGACCGCCTGGGTGCCCTGTCGCCCGGCCTGATGCTGCTGCCGGAGACAGATATCGATGCGGTGGAGCGTCATTTAAGGGAATTGGCGCCCCCGGTGGCTATTATCGATTCCATTC
>Ga0074195_1004939_pt1 | contig 10480 bp, 10 predicted proteins | sample EPASupsiteHSE623_FD_64525 | JGI IMG/M metagenome (GOLD analysis project Ga0074195, IMG submission 64525) | Bioremediated contaminated groundwater from EPA Superfund site, New Mexico - Sample HSE6-23 | ecosystem: Environmental > Aquatic > Deep subsurface > Groundwater > Contaminated ... | reverse complement strand
GTTTTGGCAACGACCTTTTCTATTCTTGCAGTATTTGTGCCTGTAGGTAATATGGGTGAAATTATCGGTCAGTTTTTTAAACAGTTTGGATTAACAATAGCTTTTGCAGTAGCGTTTTCGCTGTTTGTTGCTTTTACCCTTACACCGATGTTGTCTGCTTATTGGTTAAAAACCGGACATACTGGAAAAGGGCGGCGGCTAGAGTGGCTAGAGTCTATATTGGATAAGTGGGAACAAGGCTTTGAAGCGCTGCGCAGCTTGTATAAGGAAATATTATATTGGGCGTTGCAGCGCCCCAAAAAGCTGGTAGCGGTGGCGATGGTATCACTATTGCTTAACGCCATTTTGTTGCCGTTTTTGGGTTCTGAGTTTCAACCTACCTATGATTCCGGCGAATTTACTATCAATATGATTGCGCCGTCAGGGACTTCTATTGAGCGAAGTAAAGAATTAGTGGCTCAAGTCGAGAAAGAGATAATGGCTCTTCCTGAATTGGAATCCGCATATTTGGTTGTTGGTACCAACCGTCAGGTGTATCGCTCGATGATTGGGGTGCGGTTGGTTGACTCAGGGGAACGTTCCCGGACTATGATGCAGATTATGGATGCGCTGCGGGTTAAGTTTCGCAATATTGAAGGGCTGAAAGTAAATGTTTCGTCAGGCCAAAGTGTGGGCAGGGGTGATTCCCGGCCTGTGCAAGTTGCATTGAGGGGGCCGGAGTTAGATACGCTTAATATGTATGCTGCTGAATTAGCGGAAAAGATAAAACAAATTCCAGGAACCACTGATGTTGATATATCTAGTGAACAATCTGAACCAGAGGTGCAGGTGAGGTTTGATCCGGCCAGGTTAGGCGATATTGGTCTTGATGCTACAACAGCCGGTAAAGCTGTGCAGACTGCTTTCTTAGGCGCTACTACCAGTAATCAATATAATATAGCTGACAGTGATTACGATATTCGTGTGCAGCTAGGGCACAAAAACCGTCTTAGCCTGGAAGATGTGGCAAATCTCCGTATTAGTGGTAAAAATGGTTTCGCACGAATAGGTGATATCGCTGAGGTTAAATTGTCATCTGGGCCAACGCAGATAGACCGTGAAGACCGGCAGCGCCAGGTAATTGTCTATGCTAATGCGGTAGGCGTTTCAGCAGGCGAAGTCATTGCAAAAGTTAAAGAAATTATTCCGGGGCTTAATTTGCCGCTGGGCTATACGCATAAGCTTGTCGGACAAGCACAAATGATGGAAAACTCCTTTAAGGAAATCGCTAAGGCATTGTTATTGGCCGTTATCTTAATTTACATGGTATTGGCTGCTGAGTTTGAAAGCTTTATTCATCCATTAACAATTATGTTATCGTTGCCATTCTCGCTGATTGGTGCGATACTCGGACTTCTGATTGTCGGTAGTACTATTAACATCATGTCGCTAATTGGTGTAATTATGTTAATGGGGTTGGTTACTAAAAATGCGATTTTGTTAGTTGACTACACCAATCAACTAAGAGAACAAGGGATGCCAATAATGGATGCGCTGGTAGAAGCCGGTTCTGTTAGGTTGCGGCCTATTTTGATGACGACAATGGCTATGATTTTCGGCATGGCGCCCATTGCGCTGGGAATTGGTGCAGGTGCAGAAATTCGTTCATCGATGGGTGTGGCATTAATAGGCGGTTTGATTACATCGACATTCCTGACACTGGTCATTATCCCACTCGTGTATTTGCTTGTTGATAGAATCCAAAATTACTTCAAAGCAGAAGCTTTACAAGGAAGAAACCCTAGCATGTGAGTGCTAGGGTTTCTTTTTTAAGCTAATGCCCAACCGTCGATTGCGAGCTTCTTGAATCCAAGGAAGCTGATAAGTGTTAGTGTTAGGGGTATTTCAGGCAAATCATGCGGAATATAAACCGTAATTCCCTGAATTTGTTCAGAACTGTAGTTTTCAGGATCTGGAGGCTGTCCAAGGCGTACAGACGGACTTTCACGTATATCAATGCAGCAGGTAATTACCTGGAAAAGTTCAAGATATACCGGTTTGCCGTGGGACTTAATATATTCAAGGGCCTTGTCAGTTATTGTAAGCATTGCCATAGAAAGTGCCTCCCATATTGTTTTTCTACAAATATTCTGTATTGATGACAAATATCCTGCTTCAGAAAATTAAGCAATCAGGATTTATTATGAGCCGGTTAAAGCGATACTTCTCTGCAGAACATATTCTGCAGAGGGAGAATTGTTTTTACAGTGACATAATATTTTGAAACTGAATAGGATACATTGTAATATCTGAGACACGCCGCCTTGGGGGTGAGGCCATTGTTTAACAGGTTAGAAGAGATGAATAATCTTTTGGCATTAATGAAGATACAAAGCAGTTATATTCATGAATTGAATAAATTAATATTTGCTGCTGCTGGCGAAGTAGTGCTTGCCAATAATCAAGAATTTGCTAAGTTCGTGGCTAGATTTTTTGAGTTTAGTCATTATCACTTTAATAGTGAAGGGTATAGTCAAGCTGCTCATCTAGTCCAAAACTATCATGATATACTGCTGGAACGGTTACTTGACAGTCAGATGCTGGCTGCTGCTGAACAAATGGAACTTGCTATTAGCCATTTGGAAATGGCGGGCCGGGATACACCGACTAGGTATCATCCGCAAATAATTATAGTAAATCAGGGGATTTTACTAATTGAAGAAACACAGTTAAAGATTATTGAAAGTGTAGAAGCACTTTTGGAAGGTTATCAGTTTGCTCCCAAATTACAGAACTAGAAAAAACTTCACTAAGGACAGGATTTTTTAAACAGGTATTGAATATGTATAAAGGCATAATGTCGCTGGAGGACATTATGTCTTTATGTTATTATATTACATAGGTCAGAAACTCTAGACGAGGTGCAAAAATGGACATGGAAAATGTAGGTCGGCTGTTGCAGGAATTTAAGGCAGGCGATTTGTCATTGGATGAAACGTTGGACAAACTAAAAATATTGCCCTATGAAGATTTGGAATTTGTGAAATTAGATCATCATCGACGTATGCGGCAGGGATTTGCCGAAGTCGTTTTTTGTCAGGGAAAAACGGTGGAGCAGGTGCAAATCATTGTAGAAAAGCTTGCTGACCATAATCGCAGTATTCTTGCGACAAGAGCTACCACCGAGATGTATGCTGCGGTAAAACAGGTGGTACCTGATGCCCAGTATCATGAATTGGCGAAGCTGATTACCATCGAACGGCAAAAAGCACCTGTAGATAAGGAACGCTTTATTTTGGTTATGAGTGCCGGAACAAGTGATATTCCTGTGGCCGAGGAAGCCGCCATTACTGCCGAAATAATGGGAAATGAAGTAAAAAGAGTGTATGATGTAGGCGTGGCAGGTATTCACCGTTTGCTTGACCAGCATCAGGTTATTGAAAAAGCCAATGTACTTGTTGTAGTTGCCGGAATGGAAGGCGCGCTGGCAAGTGTTGTCGGTGGCTTGGCGGCAAAACCGGTTATTGCTGTGCCAACAAGTGTTGGTTATGGTGCAAGTTTTGGTGGGCTGGCAGCTTTATTAAGTATGCTCAATAGTTGTGCAGCCGGGGTGGCTGTTGTTAATATAGATAATGGATTTGGTGCAGGTCGTTTGGCCAGCATAATTAACCACATGAGGTGATTTGTAATTATGGATAAAAAATGTAATGCTATTTTTCTTGAGTGTTTTGCAGGAATCAGCGGTAATATGCTGCTGGGAGCCTTGCTCGATGCTGGTGCATCGGAAGAACTGTTGCGGGCGGAACTGGTCAAGCTGCCATTAACCGGATATGAATTAACCGTATCGCGGGTTGATAAAGGTGGTATTAGTGCCACATATGTTGATGTGCAGGTAGATGAAGCTGTACAGGAGCATCGGAATTTGGCTGATATAGTTGCCATTATTGAAGAGTCAACCCTTGCGACAACTGTAAAAGAGACCAGCAAGGCAATCTTTACCCGGCTGGCTCAGGCTGAAGCCAAAGTTCATGGGATGCAGGTAAATGAAATACACTTTCATGAAGTTGGGGCGGTTGATTCCATTATTGATATTGTCGGTGCTGCCTGGGCACTGGATTATCTTCAGATTGAGCGTGTGTATGTTTCAAGGCTTCAGGTTGGCACCGGTTTTGTTAAGTGCTGCCATGGCCTAATTCCGGTGCCGGCACCGGCTACTGCTGAATTGTTGCATGGCATTCCATATTATCCGGGAGATATTTCCAAAGAATTAGTAACGCCAACAGGTGCTGCTATAGTAGCCACTATGGGAAGCGGCTTTGGCAGCATGCCGGCAGACTTTATCAGCGAGAAAATTGGCTATGGTGCCGGTACTTGGGAGCTTGAAATTCCAAACGTGTTACGTCTGTATATGGGGAAGGTATCTGCTGAAACTGCGCTGGAGAGCGACAAACAGACAGAAGAACAATGTATAGTAGTCGAAGCAAACATTGACGATCAGAGTCCGGAAACTTTTGAGTATGCTATGGCCAATTTATTTGCAGCAGGTGCTTTAGATGTATGGATGACCCCTATTGTTATGAAAAAGAACCGCCTGGCAACTATATTATCAGTTCTTATTACCCAGGAATGTCAGGCAAAGATAACTGAGATTATATTCCAGGAAACAAATTCCATTGGTATGAGATTTTATCCGGTAGCTAGAACTAAAGCTGACCGTGAGATTATTATCATTGGGTTGCCGTGGGGCGATGTCAGGGTAAAAGTAAGTGCGTATCAGGGGAAAATATGCAATGTTGCACCTGAATACGATGATTGCCGCAAAATTGCTGAGGAAACAGGGATGCCTCTAAAAGTGGTCCAGCAGTTGGCATTAAAAGAGGCAATGTCCTACTGTTAGCAGCAGTAATTTTATGAAGCAATTGGTTCATACGGTGAATACTTTTACGCAGATATAACTAATTTGTACTTTAGTAGCAGGAATATTTGAAAATATGTAAAATTATATTGTTATTATTGTAACTTTCTTAAAATGATATTGTGGACAAGCCGAAGGAGGGAAAATGTGACGGTAAGATATTGTGTAAAACCATATTCAATAGATGAGGTTAAGCCTGGCATGGAAATTGGTCGAATGGTACTAACTCAAGATGATAAAGTCATATTGAGTGAAGGTACTGTATTGACTGAAACTATGTTGCAAGGCTTGAGATTTTGGCATATTAGTACGGTTTTTATTAAAGAGGAATTATCTCCCACATCTAAGATTGATTTTTCTATTCCCGAAACTGCTGTCCAGAAAAAATTTTATGCTGAATATGAGGTTACTGTTAACACTGTAAAAAATGCATTTTCTAAGATTAGGTTTTTTAAAGATGTCCCGCTTACAGATATGCAGCAGTTGGCTAGCTGTGCTATTGAACCGCTAATTAATTCGACTGGTGTGATTAACCATCTGAACATGGTGCGGCGTCAGGACGACTATACCTTTCATCATTCTGTTAATGTAGCCATTATTTCCGGACTATTAGGTAAATGGCTTGGATATACAGGTGCAGAAATAAAAGATTTGGTACTGGCAGGTCTGCTTCATGATATCGGTAAGACGCAGATTCCACTAGAGATACTAAATAAACCGGGGAAACTTGCAGCTGACGAGATGAAAATTATGCAGAATCATACAACTCGTGGCTATAAACTTCTTCAAGAAAAACACGAGCTTCCCGCCGGTGTGGTTCATGGAATTTTGCAGCATCATGAAAGATTTGACGGCAGTGGATATCCGCTTGCCGTGGCAGGCAGTCAAATTCATAAATACGCTAAAATTATTGCAATTGCAGATATATATGATGCTATGACCTCAGACCGGGTATACCATCGGAAAAATACACCGTTTGAAGTTGTTGAAATGATTGTTGAAGAAATGTTTAATAAACTGGATCCGGAGATTGTTGCAGTGTTTCTGAATAATGTCCGTGACTACTTTATCGGCAATATTGTTGAATTAAATGATGGCCGCCAGGCAGAAGTAATTTATTTAGGGCAATTTATGGCTGCAAGGCCGATTGTGTTGACCGAGGATAAAGAGTATATTGATTTAGAGCAGAATAAAACGTTAAGTATAGTAAAAGTTGTGAGTGCGTAACTAAATTTAATGTCAAGATAAGGGGAATTAGTATGAACAGAAAGGCCGTCGTTTTGTTGTCAGGCGGGCTGGATTCTAGTGTCTGTATGGCTGTCGCAGGAAACGAAGGATATGAGCTTTTGCCAATCAGCTTTAATTATCATCAGCGGCATAAAAAAGAACTTAAGGCTGCTGCCGATGTAGCTGAATATTATAAGGTTGAGCGGCATTTAATTATTGAAACCAATATGGAAGCTATTGGTGGCAGTGCTTTAACAGATGCAAACATTGATGTGCCGGCTGGAGAAATTAATGCCGCTACAGTGCCGATTACTTATGTGCCTGCGCGCAATTTAATATTTCTTAGCTATGCACTGGGCTATGCAGAAGTAACAGGTGCTGAACGGGTATATATTGGAGTTAATGCGCTTGACTACTCTGGCTATCCTGACTGTCGCCCCGAATTTATTGCCATGTTTCAGCAGTTGGCTAATTATTCGACTAAAGCAACAACTGAAGATGGCAGGAAAATTTCGATTGAGACGCCGCTGATTAACTTGACCAAAAAAGATATTGTGCTATTAGGGGATAAGCTGGGGGCGCCGCTTTACCTGACCACAAGCTGCTATGAAGGAAAAGAGGAGGCGTGTGGGCGTTGTGACAGCTGTCTCTTGCGTCTTAAAGGGTTTGCTGAAGCAGGCCGTGTTGATCCTATTTTGTATCAAACTAGGGGTGAATGATTATGAGGCAAGCGACCCAGGGACGCAGTGTGAATAGCAGTATTAAGGATGTTCAAAACAGTTGTGACGAACGTGGAATAGCAATTCAAAAAGTTGGCGTCAGTGATGTTCATCTGCCATTTCTAATAAAAACAAAAAGTGGTTCATTTCAAAGCGTTCTAGCCAAAATAAAACTGGCGGTTGATTTGCCGCAAGAATTTAAAGGCACTCATATGAGCCGCTTCATTGAAATCCTTAGTGACTGGAGTCAAAAACCGGTTTCTTATCGCGAAATTGGCTATATGTTGGCAGACACTATTGATCGTCTACAGGCCAAACGAGCACATATTGATATACATTTTAAATATTTTATAGAAAAAAAAGCTCCGGTAAGCGGCCTCAAAAGCATGCTTGATTACGATTGCATGTTTTCGGCCAACTTAACCCGTGGTGAACAGCTGGATTTTATGTTTGGTATTACAGTACCGTTTACCTCATTGTGTCCCTGTAGTAAAGAAATATCCCAATATGGCGCCCATAACCAGCGGGGCATTATGCGGGTGAAGATTAAACAGCACCCAGGCGATTTTATTTGGATAGAAGATTTGGCAGAAATGATGGAAGAGCAAGGAAGCTGCCAGGTATATCCCCTGTTAAAACGCGGGGATGAAAAATATGTTACGGAAAAAGCATATGAAAATCCTAAATTCGTCGAAGATGTACTTAGAGATTTAGTGCTAACTTTGCGTAAGATTAATGGTGTTCAATGGTTTGAAGTTGAATGCGAGAACTATGAGTCCATCCATAACCATAGCGCATATGCCGCACATACAGAGTGTGTGGATAATTAATAAAGCGGCGCCAGACTACGGCGCCGCATTTGGTTTATCCAGCGACTAACCTCCAGATGGGCTTAAAACCCCACATGAAGTTAAGCTGCTTTATACTTATTCGGCGCTATAATCGCCGTTTGCATCATATTTAGCAGTTAATGTCTGGTTAGCCATGCTGGTTTTGGCATTGTTAGCAGATGAAGTGGCATTGCCAGTTTGAGATTGCTTGGCAAGTTTACTTAATTCGTTCATATTAGCTGAAGTTGACGAAGTGGCAGAAGCTGTCCCGGAGGAAGCTGAAGTTCCGCTGGAGTAATCGTTATTAGCATCCATCTTAGCAGTTAAGGTACCATATTCACTTTTGCTTGCAGCTTGCTTGCTTTGTTTGGATTGTGTCATAATGTGATTACCTCCTTGATTTTTATTTGGTCACGCGACCAATAGTAGTATCAGAAAATAAAGAGCAAGTCATACTAGGGATTTTTTGCCCCTTAATAATAGTAAACAAATTCCGTTTGAGGTTATTGTATGAAGCAGTTAATTATAAATGCAGATGATTTTGGATTGCATGAAAATATTAATTTGGGCATTATTGAAGGACATACTAAAGGCTGTATCACAAGTACTACGATTATGGCGGGTGCACCAGCTTTCGAACATGCGGCTGCCTTAGCAGCCAAGCATCCTCAACTGGGGGTTGGTATTCATCTTACCCTGGTAGGTGGAAGTCCGGTGACTAATCCAGAAAATATAAAATCACTGGTTGATAATGAGGGCATATTGTGTGACAGTTATCCTCTTTTCTTGAAGAAAGTCTGCTTGACAGATATTTGCCTTGACGATGTGTACCGTGAACTATCAGCGCAGGTAAAGAAAGCATTGGCTGCCGGAATTCAGATTACGCACCTTGACAGCCATCAGCATATGCATATAGTGCCGGGAATTCTCGGTGTTGTACTAAACATTGCTGAAGAATTTAAGATCCGGGCTATGCGTATACCGGCTGAGCCATTGTTGTTTTATGGTGGTTTTAAAGCAGATGCAGGCAGGATAATTGGCCGTTCGGGACTTAGTATTTTGTCAAGCCTGGCTCGGTTTAAGGCCCGAAAAAATGGCTTGGTAGTGCCTGATAGTTTTTATGGCATGTTAGCTGGCGGCAGTATGGATGAGAAGCTGCTATTGAATATTATCGGTAGTCTGTCTGACGGAATAACAGAAGTAATGCTTCATCCTGGTCTGGATGATGGTGCCCTTAATGAAACATTCAAATGGGGATACCACTGGCAGCAGGAATTGAATGCGGTTACCAGCCGGCGAGTTATCGGCCACTTGGAAAAAGAAAATATAAAATTGATATCCTTTGCCACAATGAATAATGGAGGATTAGTGATATGAAGGTATTAGTAACTGGTGGCGCTGGTTTTATCGGTTCGCACACTGTGGATAAAATGATAGATAAAGGCTGGGAAGTTGTGATAATTGACAACTTGAGCAGCGGGTTGAAAGCCAATGTAAATACAAGAGCTAAATTAATTGTAATGGATATCTTGGATAATACGCTGCTTGATATTTTTGTGAGGGAAAAGTTTGATGGCGTTTTGCATCTTGCAGCGCAGACATCTGTACCTTACTCAATTGAACATCCTGATGTTGATTGTCAGGTTAATTTGCTTGGCTTAGTAAACATAATGGAAGCATGCCGCAAAACTGGTGTTAAACGTGTGGTGTTTCCTTCCAGTGCTGCTGTTTATGGTGATGCTGCCAGTATTCCTATTACTGAAGATGCCGAGCTTAAACCGGAGTCTTTCTACGGGCTGACCAAGTGTACAAGCGAGAAATATCTTGCTTTATACCGGCAGATCTGCCAAATTGACTATGTTGCACTGCGGTATGCCAACGTATATGGTGAACGGCAGGGGGATGGCGGTGAAGGCGGGGTTGTGAGCATTTTTACCCGTAAAATTGCAGAAAACCAGCCTATTTACATATTTGGAGACGGTGGCCAAACCAGAGACTTTATTTATGTTGGCGATGTGGCTGAAGCAAATTGTCAGGCGCTCACCGCGGCAGTGCCGGTGGTAAACAGGGTATATAATGTCAGTACACAGGCGCAGACTAGTGTAAATACACTTACCGATTTATTATCTCAAGCTGCGGGTAGACTAGTTGCTAAAAATTATTTGCCACCGCGAGAAGGGGATATTTACCACTCGGCCCTGTCTAATCATGCTGCTGTTACACTTTTGGGCTGGAAGCCGCTAATATCGCTTGCTGATGGTTTGCAGCGAACCTATCATTCATTGGTAAAAAACGCCTAAAAGACTTGCTTTTTTGCAAAGAGTCATACCTTAATAACCATGCTGTAGTTGTGAGAAAAGTTCAAATTATTTAATTTCGATAATTAATGTCTACTTAGCAGGAAAATAGTCAAATATATGGAAGTATATCATATTATAGTTTCAATAAGTGTAAGGGAATGGGTGCTTCGTGCTTAATAGGGAAGTCCGGTGCAATGCCGGCACGGTCCCGCCACTGTAATGGGGATGCCTCCTAAATTTGCCACTGGGGAACCGGGAAGGCTTAGGTTGGCGATGAACCAGAGTCAGGAGACCTGCCTATTCTAACACACGCCGTTAGGACCTACGGAAGATAGGCAGGTGTGGGTACAAGAATCAGGCAAAATGTGATTGTTTGATTTTATACCCCCTGCTAAGGGGGTTTTTCTATTGTCTGACAAACCTATGCGCAAAGGAATAACTACTGGTACCTGTGCTGCAGCAGCAGCTAAAGCAGCTATATTAGCCTGGCAAGGCCAACAAATTGCCGCT
>Ga0074195_1004938_pt1 | contig 10482 bp, 8 predicted proteins | sample EPASupsiteHSE623_FD_64525 | JGI IMG/M metagenome (GOLD analysis project Ga0074195, IMG submission 64525) | Bioremediated contaminated groundwater from EPA Superfund site, New Mexico - Sample HSE6-23 | ecosystem: Environmental > Aquatic > Deep subsurface > Groundwater > Contaminated ... | reverse complement strand
GGGGCAGGGGGGGGGAGGGTGGGGGGGAGGGTGGAGAAGGTCATGCCCGAGGGGGTCTCGCCCTTGTACTCCCGGTTCACGACCATGATCCCGTTCACCTCGGGGAGCACGAGCGCGATCGCCTCGAAGCAGCCGCAGCAGGTCATCGGGTACTCGACGACCGAGTAGAGCCGGCACCGGTCGACCGCGCCATGGGAGGTCTTCTTCAGGAACCGGTTCACGCCCTCGAACTCGCCGCCGTCCCGGTCGATCATCCCCTCCTTCTTGACCGGCTGGTTCGCGCCGGCCGGCGAGATCTCGTGGGCGATCCGGCCGTCCAGCCACGAGATCGCGCCGCAGAGCGCGGGTCGCTCGGGCGTGATGATGCAGACGTGGTCGGGCGCGAAGGTCTGGCAGAGGGTGCAGGAGTAGAAGGTGTCGACATCGTCGTCGCGCATCCCCCGGATCCGGTCGTCGCGCTCGGCATAGACGGCCTCGGCCTCGGCCTTCAGCCGCTCCACCTCGGCCCGGTCCGTGACCAGGGTCACCTGGACCGCGTCGAGGAGGTCGGGGAAGTCCATCCGGAACTTCGCGGCGAGCAGCTTGCCCAGGTGCTCGATCCGGAGGCCGTTCTTCACGGCCTCCTTCGAGAGCCGGACCCAGATCAGGTCGCGCTGGGCCGTGTGCCACGAGCCCTCGCCGTAGTTGACGAAGTTGTGGATCCGCCGCTCGAGCACGGGCTCGTAGTCCTTCCGGAAGTTCTTGCCCGCGACGTCGATCAGGATCGCGAGCGGTACGGCCGAGCCCTCCTGCAGTTCCTCGATCTCGGGGCCGATCACGGTCACCTTTCCGTCCTCGACCTCGGCCGGTTCCTTCATCCGGAGGAGCTCAAAGGCCGGCGACCGTCCGCCGCCGAACTCGACAAACATCTCCTCCTTTCGGATCGACTTGCCCTCGAAGGCGGGCGAACAGCCCATCGGGATCGGGATCGCCGTGACCGTGACCTTGATCCCGAGGAGGTCCATGCCCTCCCTGACTGCGTCTCTGCCCTCGGTCGGGGTCCATTCGCTGCCCGTGTAGCCGCCCGTGTGCAGGATCGGGATCCCGAGGAGGCGGAGGGCGTCGATCGAGGCGACCTCCTCGTCCGTGAGGTCTGGAAACGCAATCACCATCGCGCGCGCCCGCCGTTCGGCCGCGTACGCGAGGAGCCGCGCCGCATCGCCGGGCGTGATCCCGCCGAACATCATCGCGACCCGGGCGAGGATATCGGCGAAGTGGACCCCGTGGGATGCGGTCGAGCCGAGCGGGACGAGTCTGTACTCGAGCCCGACCCGGACGTTCGCGTCCTGCAGGGCCGGCACGACGGGGCCGGCGAGGAAGGTCAGCATGTACTTCTCCTGGAGCTCGCGGCAGAGTGCGGCCGCCACGTCGGGACGCTCGGGGCGGCCGACGATCAGGCAGAGCCCGAGGATCGAGCCGTCGACGAGCGAGTACCCGAGTTTCCGGATCTCGGCGTCGGGCACGAAGCCCGTGTACGGGGGGCCCTCGGCGCCGGCGGCAGCGGTCCGATAGGCCCGGACGCACTCCCAGGCGACGAGCGGGTTCTCGCCCGAGCCGGCATAGGCGTCCCGCGCCGAGTCCGCGTCCGAGACGGGGGTGCCGGTCACCGCGAACGAGATGGGGAGGTGGTAGGCGGTCTCATCGTACGCGAGACGGCCGTCGAGCGCGGCCATCGCGGTTGCGAGCTCGGTCAGGCCCGCCGCGACGGCCTCTGTGATATCGGTCATCATAAGCACCAGAAGAAACCCTGCTTTTCTGTTTTCTTGTCTCCATCAGTATATCATTTCATCGTATGCACCGAATCTGCAGGATCCGAACGAGATCCTTCCCGCGCACCTCGAGATATTTCGAGCATGCAGAGGACTGGAGGACAGGTTCGCGAGAGCGATCTCCGCCGTCCGTTGAGTCCCGGGATGGGGAGGACGGGGGGACCGCGGCGTCGGCGCGATACGGACCGCCCGCCCCCGCCGGGGCCGACGCGTCGAGCCGGGCTTGAGACGGGCCAGGAGGAGGATGGCCGCGTCGATCGCGGCAGCGAGGTGATCCCGCGGGGTCCGGCCGGACCCGATCGGCGTCTGCTGCCACTCCGTGCCGGCAGGCGGGGGGAGAGTGCCGGTGGGAAGGCCCTCGTCGCAGGGCCTCCGACCCAGCGGTTCTTCTATCGGCCATGCGGGAGCCTTTATGGCGCCGACGGGCGACTATTTCAGGAGACATGGAAGGGTCGAAGGAGCTGCTGCGGGAGCGCGTCCGGACCGCGAGGGCATGCCTGCACCCGCCGGATCTGGCCGAGAGGAGTCGACGAATCGCCACGCACGCCCTCTCGCTTCTTGACGGCCGGCAGACCGTGATGGTCTACGCCTCGAAGTCGACCGAGGTCGATACTTCTGACCTGATGCGTGCATTTCTGGACCGGGGCGTGGAGCTCGTGGTCCCCCTGATCGAACGCGAGACCCGGACCCTCCGGCTCTCTCGCCTCGAAGACCCGGCCCTGCTCGTCCCGTCGACCTTCGGCGTACCCGAGCCGATCGGGCACGAGCTCCCGGTCGATCCCTCCGAGATCGAGGCCGTGGTCGTGCCCATGCTGGGGTTCGACCGGGCCGGCAACCGCCTCGGGTACGGCGCCGGGTACTACGACCGGTTCCTCTCTGCCCACCCGATCGGGATGAAGTGCGGGATCGCGCTCGCCTGCCAGGAGTTCGACCGGATTCCGGCGGACGCACTCGACGTCCGGATGGACTGGGTCGTGACCGAGGACGGGCCGATCCGCTGCGGCGCCGACTGAGACCCGACCCTTGCGGGCCACCGGGCGGGGCCCGAACGGCACGTGCTGCTCCGGGGGAGGTCCCGGTCCACGGTCTCCCGCGGAGCGCGGGCACGGGCCGCAGTACGGCCCACCTCATCCCGCCGGTTTCCCGATCGACGGCGTGGGCTTCCCGGAACCGATGAATCGTACCGACATCTTTTTCTGTACTCCGCCGATAGTGACGCCTAGGGAGGGGCGATGTGAACGGAGAGGGCGCGAAGAAAGAATTATATAGTATAGTACACTAACCTTAGGTAAGTCTTACCAGTCCGCAGAGGATGATTATGGCAGATAACAATTACCTGAATGTCACGGTCAAGGAGGCCGCGCGCGAGGATGCCGGCCGTGGAATCGCCCGCGTGAGCATGGATGCGATGCGCTCGCTCGGACTCGTCTCGGGGGATGTCATCGAGGTGGTCGGCAAGCGCAAAGCGAACGCGATCGTCTGGCCGGGCTTCCCCGAGGATACGGGGAGATCGATCCTCCGGATCGACGGCAGCACCCGCGGCAATGCGGGGACGGGCGTCGACGAGCAGGTCCGCATCCGGAAGGTCCAGGCCGCCGTCGCGAAGAAGATCGTGATCCAGCCGACCCAGCCGATCCGGCTGGTGGGCGGAGAGCAGTACCTTAAGCGCCTGCTCAACGGCCGGTCCGTGATGGAGGGGCAGGCGCTCCGCGTCGACGTGATCGGCAACCCGCTCACCTTCGTGATCGCGAAGGTCGTCCCGAAGGGGATCGCGATCGTCTCGGACGAGACCGTGGTCGAGCTCAAGGAGACGCCGTACGAACCGAAGGGCGACGAGGAGAAGGGCGAGCGCACCGACGTCCACTACGAGGACATCGGGGGCCTCGGCCGCGAGCTCGAGCAGGTCCGCGAGATGATCGAGCTGCCGCTCCGCCACCCCGAGATCTTCGAGCGGCTGGGCATTACGCCACCCAAGGGCGTGCTCCTCTACGGCCCGCCCGGGACGGGCAAGACCCTGATCGCGAAGGCCGTCGCGAACGAGGTCGATGCCCACTTCCTGACCATCTCGGGCCCCGAGATCATGTCCAAGTACTACGGGGAGTCCGAGGGGAACCTCCGGCAGGTCTTCGAGGAGGCGACCGAGAACGCCCCCGCGATCATCTTCATCGACGAGCTCGACGCGATCGCGCCCAAGCGCGAGGACACGAAGGGCGAGGTCGAGCGGCGCGTGGTGGCACAGCTGCTCGCGCTGATGGACGGGCTCAAGGGACGGGGCCAGGTCGTGGTGATCGGCGCGACGAACATCCCCGACGCGATCGACCCGGCCCTCCGCCGGGGCGGCCGCTTCGACCGCGAGATCGAGATCGGCATCCCCGACACGAAGGGGCGCGAGGAGATCTTCAAGATCCACACCCGCGGCGTGCCGCTCTCGAAGGACATCCAGGAGAACAACCGCGTCCGCGACTACGCCGAGACCACGCACGGCTTCGTCGGCGCCGACATCGCCCTCCTCGTCAAGGAGGCTGCGATGCACGCCCTCCGCCGGGTGATACCCTCGGTCAAGGCCGACGAGGAGATCCCGGCCGAGGTCCTCGACCAGCTCGAGGTGACCGACGCCGACTTCACCGATGCGCGCAAGTTCGTCGAGCCCTCGGGCATGCGTGAGGTGCTCGTCGAGGTCCCCGACGTGACGTGGGCCGATGTCGGCGGCCTCGAGGAGGTCAAGGCCGAGCTCCAGGAGACGGTCGAGTGGCCGCTCAAGTACGCCGACGTCTTCGAGCGGCTCAGGACCGCGGCGCCGAAGGGGATCCTCCTCTTCGGGCCGCCCGGGACGGGCAAGACCCTGCTCGCGAAGGCCGTGGCGAACGAGTCGGACTCGAACTTCATCTCGATCAAAGGGCCCGAGCTCCTCTCGAAGTGGGTCGGCGAGTCCGAGAAGGGCGTGCGCGATATCTTCCGGAGGGCACGGCAGGCGGCACCGGCGATCATCTTCTTCGACGAGGTCGATGCGCTCGTGCCGGTCCGGGGCTCGTACCAGGGCTCGAGCCACGTGACCGAGTCCGTGGTCAGCCAGATCCTGACCGAGCTCGACGGGCTGGAAGAGCTCAAGAACGTGGTCGTCCTCGCCGCGACCAACCGGCCCGACATGATCGATACGGCGCTCCTGCGCCCCGGCAGGCTCGACCGGCACGTCTACGTGCCCCCGCCCGACGAGGAGGGCCGGAGGAAGATCTTCGAGGTCTACCTCGGCCGTGCCGGCGACCTGCTCGCGGACGACGTCGATGTCGCCGACCTCGTCGGACGGACAGAGGGGTTCGTCGGCGCCGACATCGAGGCGCTCGTCCGCGAGGCGAAGCTGGCCGCGATGCGCGAGTTTATCACCGTCATGGGCGAAAAGACAGATCAGGAGCGTGCCGACGCGGCCGCGAACATCCGCCTCACCCGGGCCCACTTCGACGCTGCGCTTGAGAGAGTGAAAGGCTCGCTCGACCGAGATGCGCTCGAGGCAGCCGAACGCCAGGCCTGGGAGATGAGTTACTCCCAGGAGCAGCGCGCGGCTCTCGAGGAGGCGGCGGCCGTGGTCCGACGGGCCGAGCTCGCGACCATGGGAGTCAGCCCCGAGAACGAGCAGCGACAGAAGGCCGAGGCGCTTCGGAAGGCGGTCTTCTCCCGAAAGAAGGACTTCGCCGCCCTCCGCGAGCAGACCGCGGCCCTGAGGGATCAACTGGATACCAGATAAGCGAGAACATCACCATGAGCACCCACGCACACGACAGCAACGAGAAGGAGATCGAGGCGCTCGTCCGCGAGCTGATCGGGCGCCTCATGGAGAACCAGGAGGCGGGGGGGCAGACAAGGATGCCGGTGGCAATCGGATTCAAGGTCTTCTACGGACCCGAGACCGATGCCGAGGCCACACCAGACGTGATAGAGCAGGTTCCCGAGGTCTCGACGATCGAGGACAAGGTCGTCGTCGTGACCGAGGTGCCCGGGATCGCCCCCGAGAACATCCGGATGGGAATGACCGGCCGGACCCTCCAGATCTTCGCGGAGGAGGACGGCCGCCGGTACCACACGGCGGCCCCCCTCCCGCCCTGCGACCTCGGGTCGGTCCGGACCCGGCTCAAGCACGGGATCCTCGAGGTCGTGCTCGATACGCATCCGGCAGAGGCCGACCCGGCCGCCGCATCGACCTAGAAGCGCACCGGCGCCACATTCTACCCTTTTTTGGATCCTCTCCTCGAGCGGAGCGGTCGCCGGACCGGGATTCGCCGCATCGGCCCGGACCGAAGCGCGGGTCGTGGGAACGGCCGCAGCCCTCCCGGCGTCGTCGGGGCGCACCGGTGTCCGCCGGGTTCGGGAGTGCTCCGCCGCCGGCCGCCCCGGCCGCCCGGGATGGGCAGCAGCGAAGTTTTAAGTCTACTGATACCACTCGTAATCATGGCTGAGAAGGAGGTTTCGGTCTTCGTCCCTTGCGATGTCCCGGCCAAGGCACGCGAGACCTATATCAAAAACTACCGGCTGGTCACCCACGGCAGCGGGCGGCTGATGCTCTTTGCCGGAGACCAGAAGGTCGAACACCTGAACGACGACTTCTACGGCGAGGGGATCCACGAGGACGACGGCGACCCAGAGCACCTCTTCCGGATCGCGGACCAGAGCAGGATCGGTGTATTCGCGACCCAGCTCGGTCTGATAGCACGGTACGGCATGGACTACCCGAAGGTGCCGTACCTGGTCAAGCTGAACTCGAAGACCCACCTTGTCAAGACCGCCCAGCAGGATCCGTTCTCCGGCGCCCTGTGGTCGGTCAAGCAGGTGGCGAAGTTCCGCGACCGCTCGGGCCTGAAGATCGCCGCGGTGGGCTACACCCTCTACCTCGGTTCGACCTTCGAGCACCAGATGCTCCGCGAGGCGGCCGAGGCGATCTGCGAAGCGCACAACGAGGGGATGCTCGTCGTGCTCTGGATCTACCCGCGGGGCGCGGCGGTCAAGGACGAGAAGGACCCCCACCTGATCGCCGGGGCGGCCGGCGTGGCTGCGGCCCTCGGGGCCGACTTCGTCAAGGTGAACGCCCCGAAGAAGGAGGGCGCGGACCCGGCCGGGCTCCTCTGCGAGGCGACCAGGGCCGCAGGCCGGACAAAGGTCGTCTGTGCCGGCGGCTCCTCCACGGACGCGAAGAAGTTCCTCCAGGGCCTCTACGACCAGATCCACACGGGCTGCGCGGCCGGCAACGCGACCGGCCGGAACATCCACCAGAAGTCGCTCCGTGCCGCGGTCGGGATGTGCAACGCGATCTACGCCATCACGGTCGAGGGGAAGACCGTCGACGAGGCGGCTGCGCTGCTCGACGAGCCGGGCCAGTGAGGGGACCATGGTCACACTCCGAGAGTACCTCGACACCACGGGCGCGTCGGGGGACCTGAAGGACCTGATCGTCCTGATCGCCGCCCAGGCCGCACCGATCAGGGCCGCGTTCATCACGAACCAGGCCTATGTCGGGACCGAGAACACCTCGGGCGAGGAGCAGGCCGCGATGGACGTCTGGGCCGACGGGCACCTGACCCGCGTGATCGGGGAGTCGGGGCTCGTGGCGGAGCTCGCCTCGGAGGAGCAGGAGGAGGTCAATCGCTTCCCCGCTGCGAAGGGTACGCTCGGGGTCGTGATGGACCCCCTGGACGGCTCCTCGCTCGTCAAGGTGAACCTCGCGGTCGGCACGATCGTAGGAGTCTTCGACGGCCCGGTCCTCCAGCCCGGCGAGCGGCTGAAGGCCGCGTTCTACCTGCTCTACGGCCCCATGACCACCCTGACTCTGTCCGTCGGGGAGGGGGTCCAGATCTTCGCTCAGGACGAGAGCGGCGAGTACTCTCTCCTGAAGGAGAACGTCAAGATGCCCGAGGGGAAGCTCTACGGGTCGGGGGGCGCGAAGCCGTCCTGGCCCGACAATCACCGGGACTTCATCTGCGGGCTCGAGAACGACGGGGGCAAGCTCCGGTATTCGGGCGCATTCGTCGCGGACTTCCACCAGATACTCACCTACGGCGGAGTCTACTGCTACCCCTGCGTCCCGGGCAAGGAGGGGAAGCTCCGCCTTCTCTTCGAGGCGAACCCGATGGGGTTCATCGCCCAGGACGCCGGGGGCACCTGCACCGACGGCGAACGGCTCCTGCTCCAGGTCCAGCCCGAGCGGATCCACCAGAAGGTCCCGATCTACATCGGCAGCCGAACGGTGATCTGCCGGCTCACCGACGTCTGCCGATGAGGGGTGCCTGCACGGCCGCCTCGGCCGACCTCGGCACCTTCCCCGGCCGGGGCCGCGCCCACCCCCGGGTTCTCGAGGAGGTGGGCCGCCGACTGAAGGTCGAGGAGGGCGGGCTGCTCGCCGACTCGTTCGTGACCCGGTGCGGCAGCACCGTCATCCTCCTCGCGACGCATAAGAAGAGGGACGCGGCCGACGTTCGCGGGCTCGTGGAGGAGACTCTCGAATCAGCACGCACGGTCGGCCGCACCCTGGGGCTCGATTACGGCGACCGACCGGCGGAGACGGGCCTCGCGACGGTCGAGATCGACGAGGAGAGCGCGGGGCTGCTGCTCTTCATGACCGACAGGGCCGGGCCGGAGGCCTGGACGGCGCTCCTCTGTCGGGTTCTGGCCGACCCCTTTGCAACCCCCCGCCTCGCCACCGATCCGTCCATGCGCGAGGGGTTCGTCTTCGATATCGGAGGAGAGCCCTCCGTACGGTTCCGGACACCGGCCGGGACCTACTCGCTCCTCTCGGCGCTCTCCGAAGGGGAGGGACGGTCCGTCGGACAGGTCCTCACCCCCGCGGACGGGAGCGTGGCCGTCGTCTCCTCCCCCGGTTCGGGCGGCTCGGTCCTGCTCGGACGGACCGGCGGCGCCGGGGTGCCGGCCCTCGGGGAGTGGCTGCGGGCCGCCATGGCACCCATTGCGGCCAGGGACGGCGTGCTCTTTCCGGTCGCGGTCTGCGACGCCTTCGGCGGGGCCGGCGACGGGCTCCCCCGTTGCTGCTGCCTCGGCTTCCAGGTCGCGGACGGCCACCTGGTCGGGCCGGCGGACCTCTTCGACGACCCGGCCTTCGACCCGGTCCGGCGCGAATGCCTCGAGCTCGCCCGAATGCGCCGGGCATACCTCCCTTTTGAGACCGGGCGGACCTGACCGCATCGTCGGCCAGGCCGAGCTCTTTAATGTGGACCGGCCTCCAGGGGGTTCGGTGCTCACATGACCAGGAACACACAGTACAGCGCGGTCAACCTGATCGAGGCCGCGGGGGTCGACCCCGACCTGTGGAGCCGCCTTCCCGACGACGCGGCTCTGCAGGCGGCCGTTCGGGCCATCGAGAGGCGCAATATCAGGGTCGTCCTGCTCGACTCGGCCGACCAGGTCCGGGATGCGCTCCTGGAGCTGATCCCTGAAGGCGCCGAGGTGATGAACGGCTCCTCGACCACCCTGATCGAGTGCGGATACCCGGCCCTGCTCGAGGAGAACCCGAAGGGATGGCGCGACTACCATGCCGTGATAACGGCCGAGAACGACGAGGAGAAGCGGCACGAGCTCCGGCGCAAGGCGGTCGCGGCCGACTGGTTCCTCTCGAGCGCCCAGGCGATCGCCGGCACGGGCCAGGTCGTCGGCTGCGACCGGACCGGGACACGGGTCGGGGCCTTCCCCTCGGCGGCCGGCCACCTGGTCCTGGTCGCGGGGACGAACAAGATCGCTCCGACCCTCAACGACGCCCTCCGGAGGTGCCGCGAGTACGCCCTGCCCCTGGAGATCCAGCGCTCCCAGCAGGTCTACGGCGTCCCGAGCCAGATCGGGTACGTGGTGATCATCGAGCAGGAGGCGGTCCGGGACCGCGTCACGCTGATCCTGGTGCGAGAGCAGCTCGGTTACTGACGCCTAGCAGCGAACTCCTCGATCAGCCGCCGGGCGATCGAGCCCGGCGAGGGAAGGGCCGGGAGGCGATCGCGATGGAACCAGCCGGCCGCCTCGACCTCGACTCCGTCGACCCGGACCTCGCCGCCGGCGTCCTCGCCGTGGAACCCGAGCATCAGCGAGTGCGGGAAGGGCCATGGCTGGGAGCCCGCGTACCGGAGCGCACGGACGCGCACCCCGCACTCCTCGGCGAGCTCGCGCTCGACCGCGTGCTCGGCCGTCTCGCCCGGCTCCACGAACCCGGCGATCGCCGAGTACATCCCCGGGGGAAACCGGGGCGAGCGGGCGAGCAGGCACTCGTCGCCCCGCGATACCAGCACGATCACGGCCGGCGAGATGCGCGGGTAGACCGTGGCGCCGCAGCTCGTGCAGACCCGCGCGTGCTCGACCGGGCTCGGCAGGGCCCGGCTTCCGCATCGTCCGCAGAACCGATTCGCCTTATCGAACTCGAGGAGCTGGACCGCACGGGACGCGCAGCCGAGCTCCTCGTCGTGGACGAGCCCGAGGAGGTCCCGGAGCGGCCTCGGCTCGAGGGGGGCCGGGCACCGCCCCTCCGGCGGGAGGGGGGGCGCCAGGGGGGGGGGGGGCGGGGGAGGCAGGAGAGGGGGGGGGAGGGGGGGGGTCGCGGGGGCGTGATGATGCAGACGTGGTCGGGCGCGAAGGTCTGGCAGAGGGTGCAGGAGTAGAAGGTGTCGACATCGTCGTCGGGCATCCCCCGGATCCG
>Ga0074195_1004937_pt1 | contig 10489 bp, 9 predicted proteins | sample EPASupsiteHSE623_FD_64525 | JGI IMG/M metagenome (GOLD analysis project Ga0074195, IMG submission 64525) | Bioremediated contaminated groundwater from EPA Superfund site, New Mexico - Sample HSE6-23 | ecosystem: Environmental > Aquatic > Deep subsurface > Groundwater > Contaminated ... | reverse complement strand
ATCCGGGCCGGAACCTCTTGGGATCAGGTGCCGGTTTTTCTGGGATTATTGACAGGATCATTGTGCCAGCATTGTTAAAAAACTTCGTAACATAGAGATATTGAGAATCAATAGACAAAAAGGTCATTTTTTCTTTAAAGAGAGGGCATGCGTTGTCAGATGTACAAAATGAGCCCGAATACTAAAAATTTTACCGGTTCCCCCTTTTTTCACTCTATAGGGTATAGACCAATATATAGACTATAATAAGAAACTATAATGAAGATCCCGCCAAAGTCTGATCGGATACAATTTCATGGTGCTACCCATGCTTTCGGTTCTCTATGTTGATGACGAAGAATGCCTGCGTGATATCTGCCAGACCTTTCTTGGCAGGGCGGGAAATATATCGGTAGAAACTGCACCATCCGTCGATGAGGGACTGAAGCTCATTGCACAGAAGGACTATGACGCAATCATCTCTGATTACGAGATGCCGGTCAGGAATGGCATTGATTTTTTAAAGACTCTCCGCTCGCAGGGAAATCGCATACCCTTTATCATTTTTACCGGTCGTGGCCGTGAAGAACTCGTGATTGAGGCATTTAACTCAGGGGCAGATTTCTATATCCAGAAAGGTGGCGAGCCAAAAAGCCAGTTTGCCGAGCTGATCCACAAGATCACGATGGCGTCTGAACGGAGGCGCGGGGAGAAGGCACTGGAACATTCCAACTCGCTCCTCAGGGCAACCCTGGAATCCACCGCTGATGGGATTATAGTAGTGGATGCAGAAGGAACCATCACCACATTCAACCAGAAATTCCTGCAGATGTGGAAGCTGGAAGAGGGATCAAACGGCACAAAAACAGAACCGGCTTTTCTCGATCATATCCGTGACCAGGTTACCGATTTTGCCGCATTTAAAAAACCCGTTGAAGATACACGCGACAACCCGGATTCCGGCAGTTACGATATCATCCAGTGCAGCGACAGGCGGACGTTCCGAAGGTTCTCCCAGGCACAGAAGATAGGTGACCGTATTGTCGGCCGGGTCTGGAGTTTCCGGGATATCTCCGGCCAGAACAGGGCCGAATTGGAATTGCGGGCAGCGTATGAGCAGCTTTCTGCCGCCGAGGATGAACTCAAACGGAAGTATGCGGAGCTTGCAAAGAGTACGGATCTCATCCGCGAGAGCGAGGAGAAGTACCGCGGTGTCTTTCATGCCGAAACCTATCCTCTCCTGCTGGTTGACCGGCATTCGCTTGAGATTATTGACCTTAACGCTGCGGCAGCCGCACTGTATGGGTACGGGCGGGACGAGATGCTCACTCTTACCCTCTACCACCTGTCAGCAGAAACCACGCAGACTACGAATGAGATCTGCAAACAATCCCCGGATTTCCACTTACATTTCCACCGGAAAAATACTAATGTCATCTTCCCAGTAGAGACTTTCACATCCCGCTGCAGTATCGGCAGCCGCCAGGTCCTGACAATCGCGGTCCGGAATGTCTCCCGGACCAAACAGATCGAAGATGCCCTCAAACTCTCGAATGTGAAACTTAATCTGCTCCTTGGGATTACCCGGCACGATATCCTTAACAAACTCTCCATCCTGTCGGGTTATAACGAGATCCTCCACACCCGTATTTCCGATCCCCTTCTCCGTGAGATGCTCGAGAAACAGCAGAAAGCCACCGATGCAATCAGGAAACAGATCGATTTCACCCGGGAGTACGATCAAATAGGGGTAAAATCCCCCCAGTGGCACCGGATCGATGAGATTGCAGGCCGGGCATACTCCCAGATCCTGCAGACGATCACGTTCAGGTGTGAGACCGGAAATCTCGAGATCTACGCCGACCCCATGATGGAGAAGGTCTTCTACAATCTTTTCGATAACGCATTCAGGTATGGTGAGGGAATCTCCCGGATCAGCATCACTTCGACACGAGCAGCTGAGGCCCTCCTGATATATCTGGAAGATGACGGTATCGGGATTGCCTATGATGAGAAGGAGCGGATCTTCGAGCGTGGGTATGGAAAGAACACCGGTCTTGGCTTGTTCCTGTCCAGGGAGATCCTCTCCATCACGGGCATGACCATACGTGAGATCGGAGAATACCGGAAAGGGGCGCGGTTCGAGATCCGGGTTCCGGACGGGAATTACCGGTTCTTAAAGCCCATCGCAGAATCGCAGGATTACGGAAACCGGATAAAAATTCCTGTTGAAGATTGATCTGGAACAGATTCGCTTATAATTAAGAGCGGGATCATACCCGGATATGCATAAAGCCGGACATAGCAGAATTATATCAAAAACGACCGGGGTTTATTACCGGTCTCTTCGAGGATGCAAACATGGGCTACGTCTCATCGAACATGATCAACCTGAACGGGCCCCTCATCCAGATCTTCTTGGGATTTCTGCTTGCAATTATTGGTTGTGTGCTCATGCTTAGCACCCCTGATCTCATGCAGGTTTCCTACGTTTTTTTCATCATTGCCGGCATCCTTGTTGCGCTCGCCACCGTAACACTCTTCAGTGGATGAACATTAGGGAACCTGTTCTCTATAGTTTATGCAAAAATATATAAATTATTGTAAAAGAATAGAGTAACTAAGAATACGCGGTACTTACAAGCCGGCCTGGATCGCGATACACTAAGATGTACCGGAACCTGCCGGTTGCGGGAGAGAAAAAATGAACCTTTTGATCCGGTCGGGCCTAATTGGCGGTGCCATTGGCGGCGAAGCAATGGTACTGCTCGTACTGGTCAATACCATACTATTAAGAAGCTTTGCGCAGACGACTTTTAACGAGACTCAAACATTGCTCGCCTTTACATGGGGGATTATTTATCCACTCCTGGTCATCCTCGTATTTGAAATCGGAGGAATCTTCTCTTCCTGGCTCTGCCGCAATCATGTGCAAACAGGAAAGGAGGCACTCCTGCCCGGCATCATCGCGGGGATTACAATCGGGATTATCCTTGAGATCATGTGGATTGCCAATATCCTGAGCCTTGCAGCTCGTGCGGCAGAAGGGGTTTCCGGATTATTTATGGGGCATGAAAATTCCCTTTTAGTGATTATATTGCTCATTGTGCTGGTCCTGATGGGGAGCGTCCTCTCAGCGTTTGGTTCATACATCTTCTCGGTGCGATCGATCAAAGCATAAAGATGAAGTACGACACAATTAGACATTGTTTCCTTGAGAAATTGACAAAAAATCGAGAAAAACAGAGGATTCAACGATGTGTAAATATTGTGAGTTCGCATAAAAATATAGTATTATATAGATTTCATTAAGAAGTAATATATTCGTGCAGGACCCACTATCTGGTGACAAACATGGCCGGCACACTGGATGAATCGGGAGTCTCGGTTATCGTCGGAACACTTCTCCTGATCCTGATCACGGTCGTCGCAGCAGCCGGCCTTGCAATAATGGTCTCCCAGATGCAGAAAGACGAGATGACCCGGCAGTCGCATATTGCAGCGGTCAAGAATGAGAAAATAGAAATTCTTAATATCGGTCTCTCAAGCGATAAGGCAGCCTGGAACAGTACTCCACACAATATCCCGTACGATCAATCGTGGGACAACTGGAGCTCGATCACTTTAACAATGGTCAACCTGAACACCGATGATGTCAAAGTGATGGGTGTCGCCATAAACGACCGGTATTCGAAAAATATCTCCGTTATCGAAGATACACCAGCTGCACCCCGGCATTCCTACAATATCTCCGGCAGGGAATACCTGACAATTCCGGGAACTAAGAGCAGGAAAGTACAGATCAATTTCACGGACGATTTCCCCGTCACCCAGTACGTCCCCGCCGACAACCAGATTCGGGTGAGGATCATGACCAGCCTCTACAACAACTTTGAGAAAAACTACAAGCGGCCCAACCCGGTCTTTGAGACCCATATCGAAACTGAAGATCTCGGGGTCACCCAGCGGGATGTGATTGTACTGGACGGTTCCCGGTCAACGGCAGACAACACGGTTGTCCAGTGGGACTGGATAATGCTGGACCGGGGGAAAGCAACGGCACTGAACGGGGACTACTGGAACGATGCGGCAAATATCACGACTGAATCGGGAAAACTGGTAAGGCTCTATCCCAGGACTCCCGGCCCGTTCAGTGTAAAACTTAAGGTAACCGACGATACCGGTCTGTCACAGACATCGGGTTCATCCGAGATCCCGGTCAATTTCCGCTTCATCCCCCCGTCAAATCTCAACGCAGTCTTCATTACCTCCCCTAAACCACTGGTGCAGGCATCGGTAAAGGACATCAACGGTAATCCGCTATCTGGAATAACGGTGAACTTTATGATCGGCAACAATCCTTACGGAAACCTGACGCTGGACCGGTATTACAATATTACCGATGCCTCGGGGATAACCGTTGTTAACTGCACAGCAGGTTTGGGCACAGTAAAAGTGATGTACGGGAAATTCTCTCCCATCGAGATCGCTGTTTCAGCAGCATGACTTTCCGGACCAAAACGTCATTGCAGGGCAGCTAACGCATTTGTTTTTCCAGATTACCTAAGATTTGTGGATCATTATCCAGAAAGTAATCCTTCATTCTCCCGATACGATCCGGATCGAAAACTTCTCACCAGTAAAATAATCCAAGATTTTCCGTAGGATTTTCTTTCAAAATTTATCGGTTGATCTCCATCTGGATCGGGCAATGATCGGATCCTTCTACACCCGAAAAGATCTCTGCATCCACAACAAAGGATTTTCCAAGTTCATTTGCAAAAAAATAGTCCAGCCTGCGCCCGAGGTGCCGTTCCGGGACATGAAACCCGTTTGGCCACCATGAATAATTTCCCTTGCCCTGACGGAACATCCTCAGTACATCAGAATAGCCCATACCGATAAGCGTATCAATTTTCCCCCGTTCTGTATGCGTTGTACCTGCCTGCAGGGATGCATGTTTTTTAACACACTCCACATCGTCGTCCGTGTGGGCGATGCTGAAATCGCCGCAGATGATGACCGGGCGCCCCGTATCGTTGAGTTGTCCTGCACAGGAAAGAAACGCATCATAAAAGGCCAGCTTATGCTCCATAGTGTCGACCGGTCCGACACCCAGCGGGAAGTAAATATTCATGAGCACAAATGATGCGAAATCTGCAATGATTATCCGCCCTTCATCGTCGAAGGGTTTGGTGCCAAAGCCATAGCGGACCGAGACGGGTTTTACCCGGGAAAAAAGCATAACCTCGATGAAATTGCCCTGAGTAACCGGGGCACAATGAATAAAGTACCCATAGAGTTTTTTCAGATCGGCAGGAATTTTTTCTTTGGGTGTTTTTGTTTCCTGGATGCAGATAATATCCGGATTATGCCGGAAGACCGGCAAGAACTCGTTTAAGGTATGGCGCTGGCGCAGGCCGTTCACATTCCAGGAGATAATGGTTCGAGTCATACAATCTTCAGCCATTTTTGTTCTGTCGCAGTTGTCATCGGTCTCTTCTTAAACGCTGCCCGCAGGGAGTTCGTCCACGGGAGTCAATGTACCTGTTATCCCGTGTTTCATCTTTTTCATGACCTCTTCTTTATCCCGGTAGTAGAGCTGAATCATGTTGGTGACGGCATGGTACTCACGGATGTCGTTTTTCTGCATCCAGTTGATAAAAGCAGTCCTGTCCCGCAGTTCGTCATTGAGCAACTCCTTGCTCACGCCATACGTGTCCTTAATCCGGTCGAAGAGGAAACTTTTGCCCTGCCAGTGGAATTCGTCAATATCCGGCACCCATTTGTATACCGTGTTGGTGATCAAGTCACCGGTATCCCGGTCCAGTTCAAGGATCTCGACGATATTGGATATCCGTCTCATGCTCCGTTCACCTTTCTTGATGTGCATCGGAAAGATAACCACATCGAGATTCGACAGCAGGCTGCGCGGGACGTTCATCGGGTTGGATTCCACGCGGGCGAGCAGTTCGTCCATCGAGCCGGCATGGATTGTGCCGAGTGCAGCGTGACCAACGGCGATTGCCTGGAAGAGGGTGAAAGCTTCCCCGCCACGGACCTCACCGACAATGATGAACTCAGGACGCTGCCGGAGTGCAGCGACAAGGAGATCATAGAGCGAAATGTCCCCGGGAGCTTTCCCGCCCCCGCCGCCACTCATACCGGAAACCGAACTGGCACCGGCATCGGATGTCCCGAATCCGGTACGGGTGATGGACTGGATCCAGTTCGGGTGCAACAGGTTCAGTTCCGCGGTGTCTTCGATGGACACGATCTTGTGCTCCGGGGGAATGAAACTGCAAAGAACGTTTAAGAACGTGGTCTTACCGGTTGCAGTTCCTCCCGATACGAGAATCGAGCGCTTGTATTCCATCAGGATCCACATGAATGCAAGCTGCTGGGCGTCGATGGATCCGTAGTCCATCAGTTCAATAGAGGAGATCGGGTTTGCCCGGAATTTACGGATGGTGAATGTAGATCCTTTCTTGGTCACTTCCCCGCCAAGTGTGATGTTGGCACGGCTGCCGTCCGGCAGCGTCAGGTCGCGGATGGGCTGGAGAAGGGAGACGTGCCGGCCGCTGACCTGGGCGAGTTTTAAGACAAAGTTATTCAGCTCGACTTCACCGAATTTCACATTTGTGCGGACCGAGCCATACGTTCGGTGCTGGACGTAGAGATACATTTCAGAACCATTGCAGCTGATGTCCTCAATGTACTTGTCTTTCATCAGGGTATCGATCCGGCTGTACCCGAGATACTGCTTCCGCAGATGGAAATACATCCGGGCTTTCTGGTCATCGGCAAGTTTGAGGCCGAAGATATGGATGAGCGAGTAGAACCGCTCGTGGAGGTACTTCTCCCGCTGTTCGGCATCGACGAGTTCGGCATTGGTACTCACGAGTTTTTCAAACGCGTTCTCGACAATGGTGAGTGCGGCCTTTTCATCGGCACTCAGCTGCGGTTCGACCACGCTGTAGATCATCGAACCTTCAAGCCGGGAATATTCGATATGCACGTACTGGTACGGGGGATCGACAATGTAGGTAATATTCACATCTTTCAGCGCGCCCTCGAGCGAGGGCAGCGCCAGATCGCCGGGATCGAAGATCAGGGTGTTGATGTCAAGCGGTTCTGTTTTTTGGAACAGGGCGAGGAATTTCCCGATCACGGAAGGGGTGGCCGGAGCAGTCTCTTGCCGGGCGGGTTCGATTGGGGAGGAATGTTCTGCGGGTTGCTCGTATGGAATGGTGCTTCCGGCGGCAGGATGGCCATCTGTTTTTTCTGAGGGGGGGGCGATCTCCCGGGGAACTGCATCCCCGCTTTCATCATCCTCGGCAAAGAAGGATGTGAGCCGGCCGGTAAGCGAGAGAGTCCCCTTCGGGTTGCTGCCGGGTTCTTTTTTTGACCATGCAGAGATCTGCTGCCCGGGAATGGATTCCTGCGAAGTAATCCGTTCTTCAGTTATGGTACTGGCTGCAAGTCCATCTCCTTCGGTATCATCTTCATCGACAAGGAATGATTTAAACCGGTCTGCAAAGGAACTGGTTTTTCCGGGTATTACAGGTGTGCCCATAGGTATCAGATGTCCCTGAATTCTGAATCTTTACCTGTCAGCGATCATCACAACGGTCCTTCCAGGATGATTGTCCAGCCACTATCGTTTTTCTGTAGTTTTTCCCAGTGACCGTCTTTATAAATCACCCAAATCATTCCACCATCGTCGTAAAATTTTCCACCGGGGTGCGTTGTTCTCGCAGGATAGTCAAACCAGTCCAGGTTCAGCCAGTTTCCCGGATGTGTATAAACGACCGTTTGTGCGGATAAGTTATACCGGGCCTGAATAGCCGGAGTAATGTTCGTACTGGAAAGGAACTGCGCTTCTGCATACATATGAGCACCGTTTGAATTGGCCGCATACACAACCCGGGAATTACCACCAATTGCTTCAACTAATGCTGCGTTCAAAATTGCAAAATCATCGCAATCCCCTTTGAGACCATTCGTGATACTGTCACTTGCCGAAGAGAGATAATCCCAGAAGGTTTCATCGGAGCTTGATGGATCATTTACATATGTCCAGCCTGCTGGTTCAGGAAGCATGAGGAAATCCCAGAAATCTGAGACCTGATCAATCCCCACGGTATCATAAGTCCCACCATGGGATACATGCAGGCGGGCAAAAGATACGGTGACACTATTACCACCATCAATTTTTGTATCAATATCCCGGGCAATACTATTCCAGAAATTTATCTCTGCGCTCTTTAAGGTACTGTTGGTATAATCCTGTGATTGAGTAAGATAATCCGTTATTTGTTGTATCGTTTCGTTTGCAGAGCTGTTTCCTAAACCGGTCCCGGTAATCTGGGTTTGTGCCGCTGACCGCAGGACAGGCTTTTCTGCCTTTGTGGTTACTACCACCGGCTGTAACAAATCCCGGCTCCCGGCCTGCGGACCGCGAGCTGAGTACTGGTCAGGAAGTGTCGGCGTCTCGAACAGGGACTTTTCCCCCGTGGCCCCCGGGTTTACCCCGGGTTTTGGCGCAGTGGAGAGAAAGGAACACCCGCTCGTGCTTATGAGCAGGATGATCAGAACACATGCCACCATGCCCGGTTTATACATAGATTAAGGTTAATTTCTATAGTCTTAAACAATTCTATCTATATTTGAAAAACCTGAATAAATATTCCAAAAACCGGGTAAGAAGCGGGAGGTTAATTGAATTATTTTCAGACAGCGAAAAGAGAAAGATTGATGAAAGTTCCAAATCTATATAGATACAATGACCGGTAGATCCCGAACTGTTTTTTTCACTATCTTTCTTATTATCGGTCTCATCGTCACTGCCGGTTGCATCTCGGTGCGAACCGCTGATACGCACAACACGACTGCCGCAATCCAGAGTTACAATGCCTGGACGGTCCAGCAGGGAGGAGTTGACCGGAACATCCGGGGAACTGTCACCATGATCAGCGATCATGTAACCACCTATAACTCAGAGATTGCAAAAGACCGGCCGGACCTTTCTGTGCTTCGTGAAAATCTTGCCACAGATCGCCAGACTCTCGACCAGTGGGGATCCAGTCTTAATGCCCTGTCCGTTGCTACGGATCAGTTTGAGAAGAACACCTCTGCCCTTACCTATGATAATGCAACTGAGAAACAAATAAGGCAGACTCTCGGCATGATGACGCAGTATATGAGAATCTACAGTATCGAGAGCGGAAATGCCCGTCAGCACCTGATCGAGTACGTGAAAAACGCGGAAGCCTATATCGAAACAGATGATCCGGATTACTGGAATGCCCAATACCACCAGGATGCAATGCACGCAAAGGAGCTGGCGAAAAATTCACTTATCAACGGGGATCCAGCCCTCGGGAATCTTACAGCGCAGGCGCAACTTTTAGAGCAACTTCAGTAATAATAAAAGGACAATTCTTGGCTACATCAATTATTTTCGGAAAGGATCCTGCAATTGCTGTTTTTATGCATTCATTCAATAAATAGGCAGGAAGATCTTTTTTTTATTTCCGCCGGGCTTACCATTTTATTATCTCATCTCCTATTTCCGAAATAAAACGATGAAGCTTGCGCAGACATAGAAAAGGATGAACCCTGCTGCAAACCATTCAATAAATCCGGTTATCATGCTCACCGCACCACCAGTGAAGAATCCATAGACGCCTCCTACTATCGCGAGAAATGATGCAGCCCAACCGACATGAGTTACCGTGATCGTCTTTTTTCCAGATTGAGATTTCATGGCCATTTTTTATTGTTGTATTCCATCACAATGATCGCGCTGTTTTGTTATTCGTGTCATCTTTCTCCTTATCGCTCCCTATCAGTCCGAATCACTTGATAACCCAGTCGTGGATCGTCTGGTTTACCGCCCCATCGATATAGGTGGAATTATCCGAGGATATGAGCCGCAGGCTGCCACCGGCATTCATGCCAATGTTTTCCACCTGGATCCAGGCATTGTCCCAGGCACCAAGAACCTGGTAGCCGTTTTCTGTGACCAAGGTGTATGCGGAGTCCGGTACAAGGAAATAGGTGAGGGCCGTCTGGAATCCCGTCATGTACGGGATATAAATCGTGGAGATCGCGCCCTCTGATACAAGTTCGCCGTCTATATAGAGCGCCATGTCAGGGAAACTGAATTTAAGGAGCTGGCCTTTTTCCAGGTAAATTTCCCCATTCTGATCGCTCCGGGCCTCCAGGCGGACCAGTGCACCCTTCGGCAGTTCGCGGTACCCCCCGTTCAGTCCTATTGAAGCCGGTACATTGCTCACAACAAACTGGATGCTGGAATCTTTCTTCACGTACCCGCCTTTTCCGGATTTTATGAGAAGATCCCGGTCCGGGAATCGGTAAGGATCGGTGATCGTGATATACTGAGGGCGCATCAGATCGCTGCTGCCATAGATGTTTGAGACCGAGAGCCGGATATTATGGGTACCGGCTTTTGTAAAAGTAATAACCGGGTTCTGTTCAGAAGAAT
>Ga0074195_1004936_pt1 | contig 10489 bp, 7 predicted proteins | sample EPASupsiteHSE623_FD_64525 | JGI IMG/M metagenome (GOLD analysis project Ga0074195, IMG submission 64525) | Bioremediated contaminated groundwater from EPA Superfund site, New Mexico - Sample HSE6-23 | ecosystem: Environmental > Aquatic > Deep subsurface > Groundwater > Contaminated ... | reverse complement strand
CGGCGTCTTTATCACCAGCGTACTATTTAGTCCGTCATTGCGATGAGTCTTCGAAGAAGCAATCTCTATGCTTCTATTCGGTTTCTTTGACTTTGTTTTATTTTTCCTGTTTTCAGCTTAAGGCGTCTTTGTCTCTTTTTGCCACTCCCGCCGGCATTCCCTTCCCGCAAACAGTATTTTACTTTTATATGAAAATCATAATAATAGATAAACAAATCCCGATAGCAAATGCTATTCCTCCTATTATTTTATTGCTTCTTTCCACATACTTTCTCTTTATAAATTCTGTGTAATCTCCTACATTATATTCCATTTGCTCATTAACTAAAGTTATCGCAGTGATTTTCCTTTTAGGTTTTACTTCTATGCCATTTGATAGCAATGCGTAAGTTATATTATTTTTTGAGCTAATATTGACTTCCTTTATGAAATCAATTGGAAATCTGTTATTTGGATTTTCCTCTCTGATAATTTCTTTAAACAGTTCAATTTCTCTTCTGTTTTGACTGACACTTATAGTAATTTCCTTGTTTTCACTTTTCTCATAAATCTTTAAAACATTTCCAGCATAAGGATATATAAGAAATAGGTTCATACTATTCAAATATCCATTGGCAATACAATATCCCGCAATTGCAACAAACACTCCCACAATACTGAAAATCTTTTTTTTACTTGGTTTTTTCATTATCACTCCCACAATTTTTCTCAATCCTATAATCATTTTGCTTAACCGGAACATACACTTGTGACATAATTGCAATATCTGGTTTTTCGTTTCCTTCTATTTGTATATAGAGAATACTCTTCATAAGTGAAATGCAAAACTTTACACCATCTTTTTCAGAAATTATATCTTTTAAAAATATCTTATTATCCTCACCATAATGCTCTGGAAAGTTTATTTCAATATAAGTCATTTTTTTTAAACTCTGTTCCCAAATTCTATATTTAACAGTTCCTTTTTGATCAATTTTTATTCCAATGCTTTTTAGCAAAAATTTATGAATACTGCCTTTTATATTCCAAGTAGCCATATTTTCTGTGATGTATACATCATCCCATGAATTAAAAACTGGAAAATGCAATAATATGTTTCTTACAAAACTAAACAAATCTTCGGCTATTACTCCTTCTAACGGAGGTCTTGCACCTTGCTTAATAAGCTTAAGATAATTTTTTATTGGTTCATAATTCATCAATTCCTTGTAAACTGAAAAAATCTCTTTAATTTTGAAATACCTATAATTAGGATTTTCTTCATAGAACTTTTCACAACCTATTTCTTCGTATAAATCATTAAACCTATTATAAAATAGGTTTAATACAAATTGCTCGTTTTTGCTTGGTCTAATTTCATTCATAATTATTTTGTAGATTTCTATTCATCATTAACTGACAGAATTTTGATTATTTCCTCCTTTTCCATTTATATATTTTATTCAATTATACTCAAAAGTCAACCAGTCTAACCACGCCCTCTCCATCTCTATAAGATCACTTGATGTTACCTTAACGACGGAGTATTTTAATTTGAATTATGGGTTCTTCCGCTAAAATTCATCCTTCCGATTATCATTTCCCGACTCTACTGTCTTGTCTTAACTCAAAGTTCATGAGGCAAGACTCACTGCGTCTCTTTAACTCGCAGCAAAATCAGTCATTCTGAACGCCTCTATTCACTGTTCTCGTTTGAAGAATCTATCATTTATCAATTCGTGACAAGTGATTCTTCTGTGAAGAAGTAAAGCACCGTCCCCATCTTCCCCCTTCTTCCCTGTCATCATTATTCCTTTCAAAAATATTATTTTTTCTTTTTTCCAGCTTGGTCATTTATAAATTCAATGTTCATTCTGTTTTCATAAATCTGCAATTCCAAAGAATGGACCTTTTCTTTATTAGTATTTAAATCATTAGTGATGCAATCTAATTGTTTTATGTTACTTTCTATTTTAGTATTCATTTCTGCCATTTTAACTTTGGCATCAATGGCAAGAAATACAATAATAGCAGTTACAATGGTTATTAAATACGTAGGCCAATTCTTTGTAATATGCTCTACTACATTTAGTGATTTTCTAGTTTTTCTTCTCCCTTGAGAGATTTGTTCTTGCTTGATTTCATCTGTAGAATCAGAAGTGCTTATCCCATTGTTTACATCCATGGTTGGCTCATTTCTTGTTCCTCTAACAAATTTATAATACGCACTTTTCTCTGTTTGATTCTTACCAGTATGATTTTTTCTATTTTTCATATTATTTTCCCTCCACTCTATTTTCAATCCACGTCAAATCCCCAGTCTTATCAAATCTATTAACCTTCTGCATGAATTTATCAAAATCAATATCTTTTGCCTTTTCTAAAAATGGATCAAAATAACTTTGATAATCTACCGAAATAAATATTTCATCAAATGTTGTCTTTTTAATTAAATTAAATATAACATTATCATAATCAGAAATATCTTTTTTTAACAATGCTTCTTTAGAAGTAATTTTTTTTGCATAACTTAAATTAATTTCATTAATATTTTCAATTTGATTCCCAAGTGTATTTTCTATAAATGCTTTAGAAGCATTATCTCCTTTATAAAAATATTTTTTTATAAATCCTAGCCTATTTATTTTACATATATCATATTCTACAAGTACTTCTTTTATAATCTGCTCTTCAAAACTATTTACAATTCTGTTGATATCTTCTTTTTTAAAATTAGAAGATTCATCTAGATTTAAATCTAAAATTAAATTTGAATTATTTAAATGAAGTTGATCTCCAGTCTTTTCATTATAAAGTATTTTACTGTCTTGATACCCTCTCACTTTGGGGAATATAGTAGGGTTAAATGCAGATTTATCTGAATATAATATCTTGTCTACAATTCTTCCTAGCTGATCCTCTATCTTGAAATTCGCTCTAAATCTTATACCAATCACAATTCCAACAAGATAGTCATCAATATTAAGTGACATTGCCCCTCCTTGTTCATTCGTTTTAATTATTTTTGCCAAAATACATATTTTAACATCCATATAATATAAGTTTTACTATATTATAATCTTAACTTCGAAAAGTCAACTGCTTTTTCTTAATATATCTTATGACATCATGCCACCGCCGCCTTCTCCTTCAGTGGTTCTTGAATTGTCCCAGCCAGTTTGACCTAAAATACTTATGGATTTCGGCGGATTAAGCTTTCTGAATGATGCTTCCTTTGGCTTACAGACTCTCTCAAAAGGACATTCTTTTATCCCCGGAAGCACGGCATTGTTTCCTAATACAAATTCACTCTTTTCTATTACTATGTTCCCTTCCTTATCAGAGCACGGTAACATTTTTTTTATAACATGCGCATTCTTTTTTTTGCATTTCTGACATGTTCTGTTTTTTCCAGAATGCCACTTGAACTCATGCTCGCCGCTATCACACATGAAAACACACAGTGATTCCTTACAAAAATCTTTCCCAATAACCCTGTAAACCAAATAGTCCATAAGACAAGGACTATCCAAGCTGGATTCTGGGTACTTTTCATTCCAGATTTCCCAGACCCTTCTCCACGCTTTTGCATTAATTGAATCAATCAATGAGTATTGATAGCAAAAAATATCGAGGAAGCTTGTTACAAGAGGTATTTCTGTAGTTATGATTCCCGTTCTTAAAGCAACTTTTACGGTATTTATATCGCTTGCTACATCAATTTTATCGAAATTGATCGGTTTCTTCCAGACTTTGAGTACAATCATATCTCGTATAAACATATCCGCCTTTTTGTTACCGAAACCTGAGCCCTGCCTTCCTGTCAAAAACTCGCGTATTTCCAACAAATCTCTCTCAAAATACTCGAAAAGGCCATAAGGCTCTATATCCTTCTCTATCAGCATTTGAGCGGCGGTTTTGGCATACTTGATTCTTTTATCGCTTTGGGATAGTACTGTTGTATCTATATGCTCTATAAAATCAACAGGAGAATCAGCAATTTTGATTTTATCAAATATGGTTGGATCATCAGAATAACATTTAACTAGTTTTTCAAATTTTAGTGAATTTCGAAAATCCTGATTTGCGCTGAAATATCTAATTTTGCATATCTCATCATCCTTCAGACCGTATGTTTCATATAATTCAGTGAATGCTCTTGCATTAGTTTTGATATAGATTTCATTTAGTATGTCTGCAATTTTTGAACATTTTCCATCATCGATTTTCGGTTCCAATATTCTTTCATGATATTTTTCCCAAAATTTATGGTATTCCGAAAAATACTCGAAATCCTGATCCAATATGTGCGTAGCACCTATATTAGGATGTGTTGTGAAGAAGTATTCATTCATCTTTGATACTATTGTTCTCAACTCTTTAACAGTTAGAGCTTTATCCCCTATTTTAACCTGATCTGACAATTCTTTAAAGAATTTATTGAAACTATTTTCCATAAACCCTCCGGTGTTTAACTTTTTCTTAGACAAACTTTAGTGAGGAAAAATGCTCTTTTACCGCTTCTTCTATCCTTTTAACCGATAAATCAACGTACTCTTTTTCAAGCTCGCATCCTACAAAATTTCTGTTGTGTCTGATAGCCGCTATTCCAGTAGTAGAGCTTCCGGAAAACGGATCAAATATCAAGTCATTTTCCTTTGTGCTTGCCAGTATTATCCGCTCAAGAAGCTGGACGGGTTTCTGCGTCGGGTGTTTGCCCAGAGTCTTTTCATCTCCGTTTGCAGACGTGAGGGTCCAAACCGATTTCATCTGTTTTCCGCGATTCATTTGGCGCATTTCGTCATAATTAAAGCAGTGTCTGCTTTTCTCACTCTTCGCAGCCCATATTATCGTCTCTGTAGAATGGGTGAAATATCTGCATGAGAGATTAGGAGGAGGATTCGGTTTCTCCCATGTTATGTCATTGAGTATCTTCATACCAAGCTGCTGCATGGCGAATCCTACAGAGTGAATCACATGATGAGTTCCGGATACCCATAAAGTTCCGTTTGGCATTAGAAGTTTCTGACATCTTGAAATCCACGCCATGTTGAATTCATGATTTAGCTCCGGTCCCCTTGATTTGTCCCAATCTCCTTTGTCAACCTTTACCATCTTACCTGCATGACAGCTTATACCGCCATTCGACAGAAAGTAGGGAGGATCTGCAAATATCATGTCAAATTTGCCTTCAGGATACTTTTTTATTAGTGCATCCATGAACTCTATGCAGTTTGCCTGATAAAGCCAAACTCCTATTTCATTGTTTTGGTAAACGCAAACATTGGGAGAATACTTTGATTCTTCCATTACCATTAATTGAATATCATTGCTTTCGGATTCTATATGTTTTTTCTGTGATTTATATGTCTTTTTTTGCATACAAATATATTACTATACACAGTGCTAATGTCAAGCATAATTTTGGGGGACGGTGGTTCCAAAAAGCACCATTTTTTAATAGATTCTTCTCTTTTTTGCGATAAATGCTTCACAGTTGAGATAAATGATGATAAAACATAAAGGGAGGGTTTAGAACTCTCCCCTACAAATATTTTGCTTTTTTACAAACGCACTGGCTCACAAGCGTGCAAACTCACCTTTCTCCGCGCGCATTTTTATTTCTTACATTACTTTCAGAAGATTCAGATTGATCATCAAAGCGAACCTGTCTTTTATGAGGAAGCCGTACTCCGTATTGTAAAAAGGCATTTCAACAGTGAAAATATCAAATAAGCTTAGCAAGATTCCGCTCTGAACGAGGTATCTGCCGTCTCTGTAATTTCCTGCAAGCAGGAAATCGGAATATGCCTTCAAATTTTTTCCTGCGCTCAGCCGTATTCTGTTCAATGCTTTGTAACTGGTCGTATCCTCAGTCAGAAACCCGAAACCGCTGTTTACATAATAGAGTTCAAGTGTTTGGGATGCGAGGTCTCTGTTGTATGAATCAAACAAAGCAAATTGGTCTTTAAAAAGGCGCAGGGAGGTCTCTTTGTTTCTCTCCCCGTATATGAATCCTGACATCAATCCAATGGAGACGTCAACTGTTTTTGTCTTGTATACTGCTTCTCCTGCAATGTCTATTCTTGCGGATTTTATGTCTGAATAGAAGAGAGGATCATAAAGAAATGAAGTCACATTATATTTGAAGTCAATTTTATCTTTCTTCCGCATGCCTTTTAAAGAGACCTCAAGCCCTCTGAGGTTTTCTTCGCACAGAGTCCTCAAGAAATAATCATCAGGGTCTGTCGATGTGCGCGACATAAACGATATCGTCAATTTGTAGCTCTCATCGTCTCTATACTGATAAGCATAGAGAGACGGAACTATTCTGAAATAGTTTTCAGTGGCTTTGAAGTCAATCTGAGTTCCTGTGCGCACAATGTCTCCCTGTTCGGAATAGACATTCGCCTTGAAAATCGGGAATTTTGTCACTGAATTGTATCCAATGTCTGTTTTTATTCCGTAATTTGACTTTCCGAGATTGAAAAGACCTTCTATCCGCGGAATATCGCAGAAGTAAAATGACACTCCGTACGTGTATTTGTCAAAGAGAGTGTAGTCTATGAGTGGAAGAATATACAGATTATTTTTGAAATAATCCGGCTTCCAAGGCAGAAGGTAGATGCTCAAACCCCTGTTTAAAGAATTGTCGTGATAATAGACGTCCATGTAACGCATCTCTTTATCTACAGTGATGTTCCTTATGTCGGACCTGCTGAGATAAATAGAATCGAAATCCACTTTTTTTGTGAATATCTCTTCGGTATTGTCGGAATATTCCACAAAGACTTTCACAGGCAGGTCAGTCAGGGATTTGTTTTTAATGACTGCAACGCTCCCCTTGTCCTTTGTCTTTGCGAGACTGACGGAGTAATCGGAATATGCGTTTTCATAGAGAAGTTTTTTTATTTCATCATAGTGTTCGTCATTTGTAAAGCTGTTAAGATGATTTGAAAATTCTTCAATCGAAGGATGCGCGAATGCGAAACGGGCAAAATAATTCTTCATTGCCTCATCGAAGACTTCTCTGCCAAGCACGCTCTCAATAGCCCGTATTACAAAGTACCCTTTTGAGTAGAAGTTTATGTACTCAAACTGACCCTCGGCATCTTTTGATTTTGAATTCATCGGAAGAGAGCTCTTGTTTGTCTGAAGATTCATATATGTCATATAATGCGTATCGAAAAGATTAACTGCCTTTTTATTGAAAACCGAAATGTAATTGTCATCCCCCCGTTTGTATTCAATGTATGAAAGCTCTGAAAATGTCGCAAATCCCTCATCCATAAATGGTTCATTGAATTCGTCCGAACCTGAGATGAGGTAGAACCACTGGTGGGCGGCTTCATGAGCCAGAACATCCTCAAGATAATTCATCTTTATAAGTCCTCCGAGCATTTCTTCAGGAGCGCTTATATCCCCCATCACGATGAACATCGGATACTCCATTCCTCCTCCTGCCCTTAAAAGTCCGTCAACAACAGTGATTTTCTTGTAAGGATACGGATAATATTTTTTGGAGAAGTAATCTAAAATTTCAAAGATATTGTCTGTCTGTTTCAAATATTTTTCATAATTCTGCCTTTTGCACGCTATTTCTACAGTGATTGAATTCTTCTCTACAGATATGTATCTGAAATCCGACATTAAGGAAAATGCAATGTCATTCACATTCTGCGCTGTCATTTTTATTGTTTTTGACTGCTTCATTATTGCTTTTTTGTCTTGCTTTTCTTTTGAATCTCTGTCTGATATCTCCTTCATTCTTCTTATCTCTGATGAATCATTCTCCATCACTCCTGTGCCGAACAAAAACAGATTGTCAGGAATCGTTATCGTCAGAGAGTAGTCTCCAAACTCATTGTAAAACTCACTCATTTTTTCAGCCTGAAAGTCAGACCATTTATGGTCCTTATATACCGCTACTTTCGGATACCACTGGGATATGTCATAACATCCGCCTCCCCATCCTTCCCTTAGAAAAGGAAAGGGAACTTTGTTCGTGAAATAGACTCTTATTGTTTTTTTAGAAAACGGTTCGACCGGCTCTCTAAGAGTAAGATACGCCATTGTATAATCGACTCTGTATTCAACATTCTTGAGAGAATCCTCAATAACGGAATCAATGAGAGTGTACCCCTCATTCTTCTCCGATATTTTCTTTCCGATATATTTTGATTCCGATTTGAACATATTGGCATAAAGGTGGAAATTCATCTGCTTGATTGTGTCAGCAGTATTATTCACATAAGTAATGTCAGCATATCCTTTGATTATCTTCAGACTGTCGTCAAGAGATACAGTAAAATCATAATCAGCCCTGTTCGTCTGTCCGCTCATCATGCCAAATCCAATTAAAACAAGAAATAAAACCAAATTCTTCATTTATACTCCTTCCTGAGATATGAAAACATTGTCATTGCGGCTATAACTGACATAAACATCCCCAGCAGAAGATCCATGGGCATGTAATCAGCTTTTCTTTCTCTTATGAATGACCCGTCTACAGGGCTTGTTATAAAATCAAGCTCTTTTTCGTCTCTGCTGTTGTTTTTGAAAAGATAAAACGCGCCCTTGTCTGCAGTTTCAAAATTCATCTTCTCAAACATTTCCGGAAGCCTCACAGTCTCTTCTGACATGTATTTTTTAAGCATAAGTATCTTTGCATCTCCCTTTAGCATTGTGGGTCCTGATATCATAAGAATGCCTGATTTCAGTGAGTCAATATTTTTCAGATAGTCATTCTCAGGCACCGGAGCTGTGATGACATTTTCAAGCTCTCCTGTATAATAAACGCAGAATGTGTCTTTCATATCCTCTCTATACGGAATAAGGAGTGTACCCATTACATTAAAAAATGCAGGCATGTCAGGAATAAATACATAATCATAATTGTAAACAAGTGGATTCATTATGAAATTGATATTTGAAAATCCGCCTGTCATTATTGACCTGTCTGAGAAGAATTCCACATATTTTGAGAATGTGAAATTCTGGTAAAGATTAAATGAGTACGCTTTGTAATACACTCCGCGGTTTCCGCACGATGAGTATCTCTTCAGCTCTTCAAGGTTGTCTGTCTTGAAATGCGCTTTAAGTTCGTCAAAATAGAAAGCAGTCTCCTCAGGCAGGTATGTCAGTATATGCTTTCCCTTCAGCTCTTCATGTTTTGTATTTTCAATATTCTTTCTTTCAGAGTAATTTATTATCCCGCCGGCTGAAATAACAAGGTCTGTAAAAACAAGAAAAACGAGTATGATTTCAAAATGGTTGCTTCTTTTTTTGATGAAGATAAAAAATAGCAGGTAAAATATAAAAAATACTGCCGGGATGAGAATGTCTGCGGGAGAGAACCCTCTTATAAAAGCTAAAACAGCTGACGCAAGAAAAATAACCGAGTAAATAATGAGAGTGCGCCTGTCAAATTTTTCAATGGAATCCGGAAGAACAGAGAATAAAAATGCTATTACTGAAAATCCCAGAGCTCTGCCCGGAGTAAGAAAAACATGCAGATTGAATTCAGTGAAAAATGACAGCAGAAAGAAAACAAGCGGGATTATAAGTTTATTTGAATATTTGTAATCTCTGTCGAAAAAGATTCTTTTCACTGCATAGGCAAATGCAAAAAGAAAAAGCATTGAAGAGTAAAACTGAACCTCATTTATATTCAGAAATCCCTGATAATCTTTTCCTCTTATGATTGAAGACCCTCCGAAAAGATTGGGAAATACAAGAAGAATAAGGTATTTGAGCGGAATTATGTTATATTTCATTGATGCATCGGATCTGAATGAATATCCTGCAAGACTCATTGTGGGAGCAAGCGCAAAGAGGGAAATGAAAAATATAAAAACGAATATCATCACCGGATTCACCATTGAAGCCCATCCGCTCCTTTCTTTTACGGAAAGGCAAAATGAAAGTATAAAAACAAGGAAGAAAATCTGCGGGTGCCCTGCTAAAATCAGAAGAACTCCAAAGAAGACTCCGGCAAGAAAGAGGTTTTTGCTTCTCTTTCTTAAAAATGAAATGTAAAAGTATAAGAACAGAGGGGCGATGGACAGAGAGCATAGCATTGTATAATGGGGAATATGCGATATAAAAAATCCGCTGAAGAGAGAGAGAGCCGCAAGAACGAGATTGTTTTTCCCTTCAGGATACAAAAGCCGCGCGAGAAAGAACAAAGAGAATCCGAAAATCAATGCATTCAGAAAGACAGAGATTTGAATCAAAATCAAAAAATCAACAGGGAGTCCGAATATCCAGTTTAACGGATAAAATATTCCGGATTGTATGTCCTTGTATATCGGAAATCCGAGACCCATGCCATTTTCAGTCACAGGGAATGTGAAGCTCCTGATGGATTCACTTATCAAGAACATTTTCGGCATATACTCGTCTGCGAGGTCTCCGTCCAGAATGAATCTGTTGAAAAACATGGGAAGGAAAAATACGACGAGAAAAAATATAATTAAAAAACGTGATTTTTTTTTCATATTAACTTCTT
>Ga0074195_1004935_pt1 | contig 10490 bp, 6 predicted proteins | sample EPASupsiteHSE623_FD_64525 | JGI IMG/M metagenome (GOLD analysis project Ga0074195, IMG submission 64525) | Bioremediated contaminated groundwater from EPA Superfund site, New Mexico - Sample HSE6-23 | ecosystem: Environmental > Aquatic > Deep subsurface > Groundwater > Contaminated ... | reverse complement strand
GGTTGTGTAAAGGTGGAGGGCGGCGGGAAGTTAGAGCTTCATGGGGGGGTCCATGACTTCAGGCGTGGGTTCCAGGATGTCGATAAGGCGCTTGTGCGTCCTCATCTCGAACTGCTCCCTGCTCTTCTTGTGCACGTGGGGCGATCTCAGCACGGTATACTTGCTGATCTTGGTCGGAAGGGGAATCGGACCCGACACGCGCGCTCCGGCGCCCTGGACCGTCTTCACGATTCCGCTCGCGCTGTCATCTACCAAGCGCACATCGAAGCCTCTCAGCCTTACACGGATTCTATCTTTCATGTGTCCTCCAAAGATCCCTTGCACATACGATTTCGAGCCGTACCCTGGCGGGCGCGCTCAATTCCATGTGCGGCGAGGCGCAAGAGCCCCGCGAACCGCTCGGCGCAACGGCCCAGCGATCAACAACCCACGCGCGGACAACCGTCACGCGAGCAGGTCATTATTGCAGAAAACAAAAGAGCTGTCCAGCCCCGGAACCGGGACGAACAGCTCTTTTTAAGGCTAGTTAAGCGACAACGTCGATAACCTGGCCGGAAGCTACCGTGTGGCCACCCTCGCGGATGGCGAACTTAAGCCCCTTCTCCATGGCGATCGGGTAGATCAGCTCGACGTTGATCTCCGTATTGTCGCCGGGCATGACCATTTCCTTGCCCTCGGGAAGGTTGACGGTGCCGGTGATATCGGTCGTCCTGAAGTAGAACTGGGGTCGGTAGCCGGCGAAGAACGGGCTATGGCGTCCGCCTTCCTGCTGGCTAAGAACGTAGATCTGTCCCTTGAACTTCGTGTGCGGATTGATGGTGCCCGGCTTGGCGAGAACCTGTCCGCGCTCGACTTCTTTCTTGTCCACGCCGCGAAGAAGGGTGCCGATGTTGTCGCCGGCCTGGCCATCCTCGAGAAGCTTGTTGAACATTTCGACGCCGGTGACGACGGTGCTCTTGGTCGGCTTGATTCCGACGATCTCGACCGTGTCGTTGACATGGACGACACCGCGCTCAACGCGTCCCGTGACGACGGTGCCGCGGCCGGAGATGGAGAACACATCCTCAATCGGCATCAGGAAGGGCTTATCGGTGAGGCGGACAGGGTCCGGGAAGAAGGTGTCCATGGCATCGAGAAGCTCCTGGATGCAGGCGGTCGCTTCGGGATTGTCGGGCTCGGTCATCGCTTTGAACGCGGAACCCTTGATGATCGGGGTTTTGTCGCCGGGGAACTGATAGAAATTGAGGAGATCGCGGATTTCTTCCTCGACCAGCTCAATGAGTTCGGGATCGTCGACAAGGTCTACCTTGTTCAGGAACACGAGAACCGAGGGAACGCCGACCTGGCGGGCGAGCAGAACGTGCTCGCGGGTCTGGGGCATTACGGAGTCCGGCGCTGAAACAACCAGGATGGCGCCATCCATCTGCGCGGCGCCAGTGATCATGTTCTTGATGTAGTCGGCGTGGCCCGGGCAGTCGATGTGCGCGTAATGGCGCTTCGTGGACTGATACTCGAGGTGTCGAGTGTTGATGGTGATACCGCGTGCCTTCTCTTCCGGCGCATTGTCGATATCATCGTACTTCATCACCTTGTCGCCAAACTTGTGGCCGCAGTACATGGTGATAGCTGCGCTCAGGGTTGTCTTGCCGTGGTCGATGTGTCCGATCGTACCGACGTTCATATGCGGCTTAGTACGCTCGAATTTTTCTTTGGCCATATCTTGCTCCTCCTTGGCTTCGTCACCGGCTCTTCACGCAAAAACGCGGATGCCGCATGAAGATCGTCCGCCGGCATCGAGGCCGCCGGATCCAACTGCCATGAATATTCTTATAAGGGCTTTCGGATTATAGAAGAACTGTCAACGGTGATCAAGAGGCTTGCCTGGCGATTGATGGCTTTTTCCCTATTTTTTAATGGCTACAGGGGTTGCCTTAGCGGGTCATAGCTTCCGAATCGCGCCTGGAACTGCGCCCTGCCCTTGCTCATCGAGCGCAATTCACCGGCGAAACCAAAAAGATTCCGCATGGGGGCCCGCGCCGAGATGCTCTTCATGCCGATCCCCTCCTCGACGGACTCTATGCGGCCTCCCCGCGTCGAGATGGCGTTGAGCACGGGGCCGAAGTGCTCCTCGGGACATTCTATGTCGATGTGCATGATCGGCTCCAGGATTTCCGACCCGGCCTCGAGGAGGGCTCGTCGCGTGGCCAAAGCCGCGGCGGCTTCCACGGCCATCTCGCCATTCCTGCCAGTCCCGCTGCCCGGGGGCACGAGTTCGGAGATGGTCAGCCTTGCGCTTTCCATCGGCCAGCCTTGCCCTGGCCCCACGCCCATCGCCGACTCAACTCCCCTGCGCGCGGCGGCCAGATACTGCGGCTGAATCCTGAGACCGGGCGACGGCGCGACTTCGTTCGTCAGGGTTCCTTTCAGGACTTCGGCTTGGATTTCGATGGAGACTCTCACTCGTTCGCCCCCGAAATCATGGTCGAACTCCTCTCTGACTTTCGAACCGCGGAGAAGACGCTCCCTGCAATTGACCCGGGGATTGCCCGCGCGTACGCGAAGCCCGAAATCCCGCTTAAGCCTTTCCACGACAATATCGAGATGGAGTTCGCCTTGGCCGGCTATCTGGAATCTGCCGGTTTCCTTCTCCTCCACCACGCGGAGCGAAAGGTCTTCCACCGCCAGGGATTCAAGCGCTCGCCGTATGAGGGAAAGGTCCTGGAGGGTCGCCGGCTCCAAAACCTGGCTGACGACGGGCTCAGGGATTTCGAGCGCCTCGAAGAGGATGGGGAAGGAGCGCTCGCAGAGGCTCGCGCCGGGCTCGAGCCCCGAACTCTTGAGCGCCACGACCTCGCCGGGGCCGGCTTCGTTGAGCTCGATGAGCGAGTCGGCATGGATGCCGAAAATCTTCTTGAGAAGCACTTCTTTGGAAGAGCGCGCCTCGTGAACTTTTCTTCCCGCCCGCAGGAAGCCCGACCAGATTCTCGCCCAGGCGTAAATATCGCCCGAACTGTCGCTCACCGTCTTGAACACGAAGGCGGCGAGAGGGCCTTCCGGGGAAGGGCTGATGGCGAGAGGGGTTTGAGACCGCGGGTCGATCCCTTCGGGAATAGCCGACTCGGCCGGGGAAGGAAGCAGGCTGATGGTCGCGTCGAGGAGAATCCGAATCGAAGGATCGACGAAGGCCGAGCCACAGAGCACCGGCACAAGGCGGCAGGTTTTCGTAGCGTGGGCGGCGGCGCGCGCCAGCAGGTCGGGAGGAATATCTGCGTCCGCGGCATAGAGCGAGAGGATTTCCTCGTTCACCTCGGCCAATTTTTCGACGATGAGGGCGCGCGCCTTTTCGGCGCCTTCCTTAGCCGACAAGGACAGAGGCGTGGCCGACATTGGCGATTCGGCGCCCGAAGCGCCCTGAGCGTTAAAAAAATGCCCTTCCATGCTGAGGAGATCGATGAGGCCAACCCATTTCTGATGATCGATCAAGGGCATCTGGATGGCCGCGGCATTGGGCTCCAAGCTGGCCCTGAGGTCTTCGACAACGCCTGCGAAATCGGCGCCCACTCGGTCCATTTTATTTATGAAGTAAAGACGCGGCAGGCTTCTCGCGGCGCAGGCCTTGGCGATGACTTCCGTCCGCGCCTGCACCCCCGAGACGGCGCAAAGCGCTATCACCGCCCCATCGAGGATTCTGAGCGCCCTGTCCACCTCGTTTCCGAAATCCACATGCCCGGGCGTATCGATGAGGTGTACCGCCGTGCCGCCCCAATCGAAACGTACCGCCGCCGATTTGACGGTGATGCCGTGAAGGCGTTCCACGGAAAGATAGTCGGTCGCCGTCGTGCCCTCATCCACCGCGCCCGTCTCACGCCGCAAGCCCGCCAGAAAAAGCATTTTCTCGGTGATCGATGTCTTTCCCGCGTCGACATGGGCGAGGACGCCGATATTCCGGATCTCTTCGATGCCGGGGGCGGAGGCAGTCTCTGGGGTCATGATGTTTCAGTATAGGCTTGAAACGCCGATCCAACAACCTGGCGGCGAACCGCGGACTCCAAAACCGGTCCAGGATGGGCATTCGCGAAGCTCCAGCGGCAGCGCGAGGCGCCTATCGCCACGCTCGCAATAGCTCGCGAGAGCCAACAAGACTTTCGCCATGCGCAACAAAAAGCCCCAGCAACGCTGGGGCTTCATTGATCAGAAGGAAAATTATTACCACCTGTAGTGGGCGAAAGCCTTGTTGGCAAAACGGGCCCCGCTCTCGCGGGGCCCAAGGGCCTTTAATAGGTAGCCATTTGCGTACTACCAGCGGTAGTGCGCAAATGCCTTATTGGCCTCAGCCATCTTGTGCATGTCTTCCTTCTTCTTGATGGCCGAACCGGTGCCGTTGTAGGCATCGAGCAGCTCATCGGCAAGCTTGTCAGGCATGGCCTTGCCGCTGCGCGAGCGGCTCGCGGTGATCAACCAGCGCATTGCCAGGGCTTCTCGCCTGGAATCGCGGATCTCGATGGGGACCTGGTAGGTCGCTCCACCGACACGTCGCGATTTTACTTCGACGACAGGCTTGGCATTCTCGAGCGCCTTGTTGAAGACATCGAGGGCCGGAACACCGGCTTTCTGCTGCATGAGGTCGAGCGCGTCGTACATGATGCGCGTGCAGATGGACTTCTTGCCCTGCCACATCATCCGGCAAATGAACTTGGTGATCGTCGAGGAATTGTACTTCGTATCAGGCGCGTGGCCACGATCGATGGATTTCTTTTTTCTGCCCATAGTATTTCGCCTCTTCCCTTACGCCTTGGGCTTTTTGGCGCCGTATTTCGAGCGACCCTTCTTGCGATCCTCGACTCCCAGCGTGTCTTTCGCACCGCGGATTATGTGGTAGCGCACACCGGGGAGGTCCTTTACACGGCCTCCACGCACGAGCACTACGGAGTGTTCCTGAAGATTGTGGCCAACGCCCGGAATATAAGCAGTAACTTCAATGCCGTTCGTCAAACGAACGCGCGCGACTTTTCGCAAAGCCGAGTTAGGCTTCTTGGGCGTAACGGTCATAACGCGGGTGCAGACGCCGCGACGCTGGGGGCACTCATTCAGTGCCGGGGCTTTGGTCCGCCAAGTGTTCGGCTTCCTGCCGAGACGGATAAGCTGGTTGATCGTCGGCATATATGCTCTAGACTCCCTTATGCGGTCGCTGTGTGTCAGCATCACTCAGGACCAAATTCATTCATTGCGGGTACGGAAAGCTCGGGAAGTGCGGTGGCGCCTCCCAGGCGATCCAAGATACCCTTATAAATCGAACATTGTCAATACCGGCGCGCGGTCGGTTCCCGCGCGCCGGACCCTAGAAACCACTCTTAGCGAGGCTTGCCATCAACCCTCGTCGGTCACGGCCTCGAAGCCGGCATCGTTCTCGAACACCGTCTCCTCCTCGAAGGCGGCCGATGAATCGGCCCTATCCTCGAGCGCGGGAATCGGCGCCATTTCCTTTTCCAGCTTCCGCTTTTCGAGGATTTCCTCGACGTAGCCGTCCAGGTCCTCATGCTCGTTGTCCGAAAGCTTGATGTTCTTGTAGATCCTCATCCCGGTGCCGGCGGGGATAAGGTGCCCTATGATGACATTTTCCTTGAGACCGCGCAGGCTGTCCACCGAACCCGCGATCGCGGCGTCCGTGAGCACTTTCGTCGTTTCCTGGAAGGAAGCGGCGGAGAAGAAGGAGTCGATCTTGAGCGAGGCGCGCGTAATACCGAGCAGCATCGGGCGGGCGACGGCGGGCTGTCCGCCTTCCTTGATCACCCTGTCGTTTTCCTCATGGAAACGGTACTTGTCGACCTGCTGTCCGTAAATGAAGCGAGTGTCGCCCGGGCTGACGATTTCGACCTTCTTCATCATCTGGCGGATTATGACGCCGATATGCTTGTCGTTGATCGTGACGCCCTGGAGGCGGTACACCTGCTGGACCTCGTCCATGAGATAGGCCTGGCAAGCCTGCTCGCCGAGGATATTGAGGATGTCGTGCGGATTCCTGTTGCCGTCGCAGAGCAATTCGCCGGCCTCTACCTGATCGTTGTCGCGGACGAGGAGTCGCCTGCCCATCGGGACAAGATGCTTGTATTCCTTGCCGAACCGGTCGGTGATGAGGATGACGCGCTTGTTCTTTATGTTGCCCTTGATGAAGACTTTGCCGGAAACCATGGCAAGGATGGCCGGATTCTTGGGCTTGCGCGCCTCGAAGAGCTCGCCAACCCTGGGCAGGCCGCCCGTTATATCCATGGCCTTGGCGCTTTCCTTCAAAATCTTCGCGAGGGTACGGCCGGATTTGATGATCTCGCCGTCCTCAATATTGAGGTAGGCTCCTCCAGGGAGGAGGTAGGCGAAGATTTCGTTGCCGGCCTCATCGGTGATGATGATACGAGGCTGTTTGGAATCGCGCTCGGCGGCGAACTCGGTGATTTTTTTGTCGACGTTGCCGGTTTCCTCGTTGATCTCTTCCTTGAGGGTCGAACCGGGAATGATATCCTCGAAGCGGGCATAGCCATCATACTCGGAGATGATGGGGTCGGCGAAGGGATCGAAGGTAGCCAAGGTTTCGTTGGCGATAGCCATCTGACCTTCCTTGACCGACAGCTCGGATCCGTTCCTGACTTCCAGCTTCTGTTCCTGGGCGATCAGCAAGAGCTTGTCCTTGAGCACCTTGGCATAGGAAATATCACTGGCGAGTATGTCGCTGCCGTCTTTCTTCCGGATGATCGCCGATGTCTTCAAAACCCTGGCGCCGTCTTCGACGAGGACTTTATCGCCCTTTGCGAGGTCGAAGGCGGAGAAAATCTTGCAGACGTAGAGGTAGCCCTTCCTGGTAAAGAGGAGGTGCCCTTCCTTCGTGGTGACGTAGGTGCCCTGAATCTTGGTCACGAGAACGGGATATTTGAGGTAGATGCGGTTTTCCTCGGTGGCCTTTGTCGCCGCGCCGCCGATATGGAAGGTACGCATCGTCAGCTGGGTACCAGGCTGACCGATCGACTGGGCGGCGATGATGCCGACCGCCTCGCCGATGTCCACGGTCCTGCCGGTCGCGAGGTTGCGGCCATAACACTTGCGGCATACGCCGTAGCGGGCTTCGCAGGTGAGGACGGTGCGGATCGTGACTTCCTCGATGCCGGCCGCTTCAATGGCGCCGGCGATTTCCTCGGTGATTTCCTCGTTCGAATCGACGATGATCTCGCCCGTGATGGGATGGCGGATCGGATCGAGGGTGAAACGGCCGATGATGCGCTCGCGCAGCGGCTCGATGATTTCCTCGCCGTCCTTGATGGCGATATGCACGGCGCCGTTGATGGTGCCGCAATCGTCCTCGTTGACGACCATGTCCTGGGCGATGTCGACAAGCCTCCTGGTGAGGTAGCCGGCGTCGGCCGTCTTGAGCGCTGTGTCGGCGAGACCTTTTCGCGCGCCGTTCGTCGAAATGAAGAACTCGATGACCGACAGGCCTTCGCGGAAGTTCGACCTGATCGGGAGCTCGATGATGTCGCCCGACGGTTTGGCCATGAGGCCGCGCATGCCCGCCAGCTGGCGGATCTGGTTGCGGCTGCCTCGGGCGCCGGAATAGGCCATCATATAGATGTTGTTGAAACCGTCCTTGTCTTTTTCGAGCGTTTTCATCATGACGGCGGTCAATTCCTCGTTCGTCTTGGACCAAACCTCGACAACGCGGTTGTAGCGCTCGTCCTGGGTGATGTGGCCGGCCAGGTACTGTTTCTGGATGGAATCGACCTGCTTGTTGGCCGCGTCGATCATCGAGGCCTTCTCGGTCGGGATGACGATGTCGTCCATGCCGATGGTGGCGCCGAAGAAGGTCGCGTAGCGGAAGCCCATGTTCTTGATGGCGTCGAGCATCATCACGGTGATGTAGGGGCCGTTGAACTTGTAAACCTGCTCGATGAGGGCGCGGATATCCTTATCGGTAAGGGAGTAATTGACGTAGGGGATCTCGGCGGGAAGGGCCTCATTGAGGAGGATCCTTCCGGCTGTCGTCATGATCGTGCGGCCATTCAGCAAGTCCTGGGTCTTTCCGACCTTGTTCCAGACCGTGTCCTTGGTCGCCGGCACTCTCACTTCGGCCTGATAATCGCAAGCCCCGGATTCGCATGCCATGAGGAGCTCATTGGCGGAGGAGAAGCGCTTGCCTTCCCCATGGACGCCTTTTTTAGGCCTGGAAAGGAAGTTGATGCCGAGAACCATGTCCTGCGAAGGATAGACGATGGTCTTGCCGTTCGCGGGGTCAAGGAGGTTACGGCTTGAGAGCATGAGGGTCCAGCACTCGGCCTGCGCCGCGTTGGTAAGCGGGACATGGACGGCCATCTGGTCGCCGTCGAAGTCGGCGTTGAATGCCTTGCAGACGAGGGGGTGGAGCTTAATGGCCTTGCCCTCGACGAGGACGGGCTCGAAAGCCTGGATGCCAAGGCGATGCAGGGTCGGCGCTCGGTTGAGCATGACCGGATGTTCCTTGACGACTTCGTCCAAGACGGCGAAGACCTCAGGGGTTTCCGATTCGACAAGCATCTTGGCTTTCTTGATGTTGTAGACCACGTCCTTTTCGACGAGTTTCTTCATTATAAAGGGCTTGAAGAGCTCAAGCGCCATCTTGGTGGGGAGCCCGCACTGCCACATCTTGAGCTCGGGGCCGACGACGATGACCGAGCGGCCCGAATAGTCGACGCGCTTGCCCAGGAGGTTCTGGCGGAAGCGGCCCTGCTTGCCCTTGAGCATGTCGGAAAGGGATTTGAGCGGCCTGTTGGAGGCGCCCTTCACCACTCTCTTCTTTTTGGTATTGTCGAAGAGGGCGTCCACCGCTTCCTGGAGCATGCGTTTCTCGTTGCGGATAATGATTTCGGGAGCGTTGAGGTTCTGCAGCCTCTTGAGGCGGTTGTTTCTATTGATGACGCGGCGGTAGAGGTCGTTGAGGTCGCTCGTCGCGAAGCGGCCGCCGTCCAGCTGGACCATGGGGCGCAGTTCGGGAGGAATGACGGGAACGACCGAAAGGATCATCCACTCAGGCTTGTTGGCCGAATTCCTGAACGATTCGACGATTTCGATGCGCTTGAGAAGGCGCTTGTCGGCCTTGGGGCCTTTCGCGATCATTTTTTCGCGCAGCTCGGCCGCCAGCTCATCCAGATTGAGGAGCTCAAGAAGGGAACGGATCGCTTCCGCGCCCATGCCGGCCGTGAAGGCGCCGCCGAAGCGGTCCTGGGCGGCGTTGTAGTCTTCCTCGGTGAGGAGCTGCATTTTCTTGAGTTCGGTTTCGCCCGGATCGATGACGATGAATTTTTCGTAATAAAGGATGGACCTGAGCGCCGCCACCGGCAAATCGAGGAGAAGGCCCATTCGGCTCGGCACCGATCGGTAAAACCAGATATGGGAAACGGGGCATGCCAGTTCTATGTGGCCCATGCGCTCGCGTCTCACCCTGAAGTGTGTGACTTCGACGCCGCAGCGATCGCAGATGACGCCTTTGTAGCGGATGGACTTAAACTTGCCGCAATAGCACTCCCATTCCTTGGTAGTCCCGAAAATCCGCTCGCAGAAAAGGCCGTCCCTCTCGGGCCGGAGCGTGCGGTAGTTGATGGTTTCAGGCTTCTTGACTTCACCGTAGGACCAGGCCCTGATCATTTCAGGGCTGGCCAAACGGATCGCAATACTGTCAAAATCCTGGATATCTCTCATGCTACCCCCTGGGGTTTCGTGAAGCGCCCTAGCGGGCGCTTCACGGCGCGGTTTCCTATCGGAAACCGCGTATCACAGTTCCGGGCCGCTATGTTGCCCCGGAACCGCGCTAGGCTATGAACGAATGTCGGCAAAGCTCCGCCGACCGTCAGAATGTACCCGTGTTCTTGTTGATGATGTCCTCGTCGCGTTCGGTGAGCGCGATCTGCTTGCCCTTGGCATCGAACACACGAATATCGAGCGCGAGTCCGCGCAGTTCCTGCACCATTACGTTGAAAGCTTCGGGGATGCCAGCCGCCGTGTGCGGCTCTCCCTTAACGATCGCCTCGTATACCTTCGCTCGTCCCGTCATATCGTCCGACTTGATAGTCAGGAGTTCCTGAAGGACGTTCGCGGCGCCGTAGGCTTCAAGCGCCCAGACTTCCATTTCGCCCAAGCGCTGGCCGCCGAATTGGGCCTTGCCGCCGAGGGGCTGCTGAGTGACGAGGGAATAGGGCCCCGTGGAGCGCGCATGCATCTTGTCATCGACAAGATGGTGCAATTTCATGAAGTAAACGACGCCGACCGTGACGAGGTTCTTGAAGGACTCGCCCGTCCTGCCGTCCCGGACATTGGTCTTGCAGCTGCCGGGCAGCTTGGCCTCTTCGAGCTTGGCCTCGATCTGCTCCTGCGAGGGCGACTGGAACACATGGCAGGAGAACCACTCGTTCAGCGTGCTGGCGGCCCAGCCAAGTTCGGTTTCCATGATCTGGCCGATGTTCATTCGGGAAGGAACG
>Ga0074195_1004934_pt1 | contig 10500 bp, 8 predicted proteins | sample EPASupsiteHSE623_FD_64525 | JGI IMG/M metagenome (GOLD analysis project Ga0074195, IMG submission 64525) | Bioremediated contaminated groundwater from EPA Superfund site, New Mexico - Sample HSE6-23 | ecosystem: Environmental > Aquatic > Deep subsurface > Groundwater > Contaminated ... | reverse complement strand
AGCGTCTGTCAGGATACCGCCGAAATCGACGAGTACCGTATCGCTTTAGGGATGATATTCGACATCACCGAGGAACGACGCATAGATCCGGTCGTCACCCGTCGGCCCCCATTCCCACGTCTGGGTCACGGTCATCAGCGACTCGTCCACCGCGAACTGGACCGCGCGGCTCCGGTTGTCGGCCGCCGCCATCGGCGTATCGTAGGGGATCGCCCGGTAGTTGCCGTTGTCGAACAGTATGATATGACCGTCGGAGGTCAATTTCGGGTTATGCTGATACCAGTTCCAGTCGAACGGCGTCCCCTGCGGCGTCAGCAGATACGGCAGGAACGCGGCATCCCACCCATCATGGGTACCGAGTATCCAGCGCAGCGCACCGGTGAGGCGGTCGAATTTCACCACGCACGACTGGTGGCGCAACGAGACCATCACGCTGTCGTCCCCCGCCAGATAGGTCGCGTAGTTCGCATGGCTCCACTGGGCGGCCGGTTTCACCGAACCGAAGCCGATGCGCAACGGATCAAGCATCTCCTTGAGCGGCCAGCGGCCGTCGATGGTCCCGTCAGGGGAAACCTCGATCACGTCGTCGTAGGTGACGATCGTGGTCATGGTCGGGGCGTTCGGATCGGTCTCGCTGGTCGGATAGTTCTCGGTCTGCGCCGTCATGGCAACGAGCGTCAGCACCTTACCGTTCGGCATCATCTCCGCCGAATGGTGGAAGTTGGGTACCTGCACTGCGGTGAGATCAGCCGAAAGGTCCTGCTGGTTCTCCCAGCCATTGACCAGATCGCCGAAACGGTCGATGATCAACAGCTTCGGACCGAATTGAATGAAAATATCGCCGTTGTCGATGAACGATACGCCGTGCATCGGAACATCGCCTTTAAAGAACCAGCTCACCCGCCCTTTTTCATCAAGCGCGACAAGGGCGCTGCCGAACGCCTCGATACCGGGGTTTGATCCCTGCATGCGCGTCACTACCAGATAGGTCACCCCCGGCGCCATCTTCTCCGGCGCGATCAGATCGGCGGTGATGACCGGGAAATTGGCCGGCAGCGACGGCGCCGTGAGCGTGAAAATATCCGGGTGGGTCGTCGAGCCACCCGTTCCATCGGTGACCGAGACCCGGACCGTGTAACTTTCACCCGGCAGAAGGCCGAGTATCGGATGCCGGTGGGCGGTCGCGAGCGGTTCAAAAAGAAGATCGCGGGTCCCTTCGGGGCCGGTCAGCGACAAGGAGAGGCGCGTCGGGACAATGGTCGTAAGCGTCACTACGCCGGTCAGCGGCGCCAGACCGTTCGGGTTCATCTCGACCACCGGGGCGGCGGCGAAGAGCTCAAGATCGGCGTCGGAAAGAAGAACCTCATCATCATCCGTCATCAGCGGTGCGTCATCGGTCTGATCTGCCTGATCCGTCTGATCCGTCTGATCTGCCTGATCGGGCTGATCAAACTGATCCGATTGCCCGGCCTGATCTGCGGTATCCGGGAGCGTCGCATCATCATCGGCCGACGGACGCGATGCACCGGTATCGCAGGAAAGTATCGCCAGCATGCCTATGATACAAAGTAATGTCGAACGGAGCGGTCGCAACAGGGGAACGCCTCCTGTGGTTTCGCCCGCGATAATAGCGGTAGCGCGCGGGTAAGTCAATAGTGATGTTGACTATCCCGTCATATTCGGTACTATGCCGCCGACACTGGAGAGGAAGCGATGCTGGTCCTGAAAGATATCACCAAACATTATACCGGGCAGGTGCTCTTCGACCATGTCACCCTGCCGCTTTCCAAGAACCGGACGGCGCTGGTCGGGATGAACGGATCGGGGAAATCGACCCTGATGAAGATCATCGCCGGCATCGAGCATCCCGACACCGGTTCGATGGTGACCAAGAAACACTGTCTTATCGAATATCTCCCCCAGCAGGCGGCCTACGACTTCAAAGGGACCGTGTACGAAGAGGTGGCGGCGTGGCGCAACAGCGACCGGCTCAACTCCCTGCGCGAACAGGAAGCGGCCATTCTCGCAAAACTGGAAAGCGATCCCGAGGCGGACGAGAACCTCTACGACGAACTCTCGGAAGTGGTCGAAGAACTGCACCATCTCGAAGTGAAGGAACGGCGCAAGAACCCGATAGAAACGGTGCTCCTCAATCTCGGCTTCGACAAAGAGAGCTGGGAACGCCCCGCAAAGACGCTCTCCGGCGGCTGGCAGATGCGCATCGCCCTTGCCCGGGTGCTGGTCCGCGAACCCGATGTGATACTGCTCGACGAGCCGACCAACTACCTCGACATCGCCACCATCGACTACCTCGCCGAATGGATACTCGGCTTCGACGGTCAGATATTGCTGGTCTCGCATGACCGCGACTTTTTGAACCGCGTGGTCGAAGAGACCTGGGAGGTCTTCGGCGGCACCGTCGCCATCTACCGCGGCAACTACGATTTCTACCTCGTCGAGAAGGAACAGCGCATCAAGGTGCTCAGCAAACAGCGCGACAAACAGCTTGACGAGATAAAAGGGCTGCAGGACTTCGTCGACAAGAACCGCTACAACGCCGCCACCGCCGCGCTCGCCCAGTCGAAACTGCGCCAGCTCGAAAAGATAAAAGAGGACCTCATCATCCTGCCGCGCATGGCCCCGACCATGACCTTCCGCCTGCCGCCGCCCAAGCGGGGCGGCGATATCGTCGCCGAGATGCAGGGACTCGGCCACCGCTTCGGCGACCTCAAGGTGATCGAGAACTACAAGCGGATCATCACGCGGCGCGAACGGATAGCGCTGCTGGGCCGCAACGGCTTCGGCAAATCGACCCTCATGAACATACTCGGCGGCGAGATAACCCCCACCGACGGCATCTGCAATCTCGGCAAAGATGTCGAGGTAAGCTACTTCCGCCAGCACGAGATAACGCTGCTGCCGCCCGACATGACGGTGATCCGCTTCGTCGAATCGGTCGCGCCGTTCGACATGATGTCGCGGGTCAAAACGCTGCTCGGCTGTTTCCTGTTCTATGAGGACGACTGGGACAAGAAGATCGCGGTCCTTTCGGGCGGCGAGAAGGTGCGGCTCGCCTTCATCCGGATGATACTCAACCCCGGGAACCTCCTGCTTCTCGACGAACCGACCACCCATCTGGACATCGATTCGAAGGAGGTGCTCCTGCGCACCCTGCAGGACATCGACGCCACCATCGTCTTCGTTTCGCACGATTCGCATTTCATCAACAGCCTCGCCACCTCGGTGGTCTATTTCCGCGGCCGCTGCGATATGATAAATTTCCCCGGCACCTATCAGGAATACCTCTCGGTCCACGGCCACGACATCATCGTGGAGGAGAAGGTCAAGGCGAAGGAGGCCGATGTGTCGGCGTCCAAAGGGAAGATGGACCACGCCCTGCGCAAAGAGATGCGCAACAAACTCAACAAGCTCAAAAAAGAGATAGAGGGCGCGCAGAAAGAGATCGCGAAGCGCGAACAGGAAAAAAGCGAACTCTCAACGAAACTCGCGCAGGGGTTCGGCGACATAGCGCTCGCCAATAAACGGATCGCCCGACTCGACGAAGAGCTACTTTCCTTCATGACCCAGTGGGAAGAACGCTCCCGCGAATTCGAGAAACTCAGCAAAGAAGCGGGCGACTAGCGCTACAGTCCGGCGACCGTCTCCTTGAGCGACCGGCAATCCTCACGCAGAAGCGACAGCATCACGAGGTTACGGTATTCACCCCGGTGGTAGACCGCCTTGCGTAAGATTCCTTCATGCGTGAACCCGCACTTGGCGAGCACCGCCGCACTCGCGACATTCCCCTCGATGTGGGTCGCCTGCAGGCGCATGATCTTCTTGGTCTCGAAAAGAAAGGCGCAGAACAACGTCAACGCCTCACGCATGATCCCTTTCCCCCTCTTCTCGGGGTCGAATATGATGGCGCCGATCTCGTAACCATCCATGTAGTGCGCCGTAGCGAAGAAGGCGATGAGTCCGAGCGCGTTGCCCTCCTTGTCACAGATGACCAGCGATCCTTTCTGTTCGCTCCAGCAGCCGTTCTCGGCAAACTCTTTTTTCACCCCGGCGAGCGGACTGAGCCCCGCAGGATAAAAATCGCCGCGGCTCAAAACATCGTTGTACCGTTCGCTGAGCGCCGCCAACTCTTCCTCTTTTCTGAGTCGCAGGACAACATTCTTTCCCGTGATCATGACCGCCTCCTCCGGCGAAAATGATTATTCGTCCGCCCCGCCCCGGCGTAACTTCTTGACCTCGCCCCGTTTCTTTTTGCCGCTCAGCCGTTTTTCGATCGAACTTTTGGTGGGACGGGTCTTTTTGCGTTTCTTCGGCACGATGAGCGCCCTGGCCACCAGTTCCCGAAGCCGGTCAAGCGCCTCTTCTTTGTTACGGAGGAGCGACCGTTCATCCTGCGCCTTGATGATGATCTCACCGCCCGCCGTGATACGATGATCGCGCATCGCCAGCAACCGCTGTTTCACCGCGTCGGGCAATGAAGAAGCAATGATGTTGAACCGCAGTTGTATGGCACTGCTCGTCTTGTTGACATGCTGGCCGCCCGGTCCTTCGGCGCGGATCATGGCGAACTCTATCTCGGCAAGTGGAATGTATACGGCGGGAGAGACAATAAGCATGGTGTCTTACAGATTCCGGAGCGCTTCGACCAGTTCGGTCTTCGACTTGGTCTTGTCGTCCACTTTCTTGATGAAGCGGGCCGGCACCCCGGCGACCACCGTGTAGGGTTCGACATTCTGCGTGACCACCGCGCCGGCGGCGACCACCGCCCCTTCGCCCACCTGCACCCCTTCGAGCACGACGGCGTTGGCCCCCATCACGACATTATCGCCGATGCGGACCGGTTCGGCCGACGGCGGCTCCACCACCCCGGCAAGGACCGATCCGGCGCCGATGTGACAGTGCTTACCGACGATGACCCGGCCGCCGACGACGACATTCATATCGATCATCGTCCCTTCGCCGATCTCGGAGCCGATGTTGATGACCGCCCCCATCATGATGACGCATTTTTCGCCTATCGTCACCTTGTCGCGGATGATGGCGCCCGGTTCGATGCGGGCGTTGAGGCCCTTGATATCAAGCAGCGGCACCGCCGAATTGCGCCGGTCGATGTCCACCCGTGCGGCATGGACATTCTCGTGATGCATCTTGAGGAAGATCTCTATCTTCGCCCACTGATCGATGACCAGTACATGGTCGACGCCCCGGTAGGTCTCCTTGAACATACTCAGATCAAGCCCCTCGATCTCCCCTTTCAGATAGACACGGGCCGGGGTCTGTTTCTCCGACTCGCTGATGTATTTGATGATGTCGTAGGCATCCATAACGGGTCACTCCCTAGCAGAAGCTCTTGAAGAGCGCATTCATGAAATCGTAGTAACGGCCGACCGAGGCCACCAGCATCTTCTCGTCGGGCGAATGGGGATGTTTGACCGTGGGCCCGAACGATATCATATCCATCCCTTCGTACTTCGCACCGATGATGCCGCATTCAAGGCCGGCATGTATCGCCTCGACCTTCGCGTCGACGCCGAAGAGTTCCTTGTAGACCTTCAGGCACCGCGCCAGGAGCGGCGACTTGACGTTGGGCTGCCACGACGGATAGCCGTTGCCGGTCGCCGGGGTCGCGCCGCCGAGCCGGGCGATCGTCTCAACCTTGAGCGAAAGCCAGTCGAGCCGCGACATGACCGAACTGCGCTGGCTGGTGGTGATGGTGAGCTTCTTATCCGCCACCGCGAGGATGGCGAGGTTGTTCGAGGTCTCGACGAGCCCCTCCATCTCGGCCGACATCGCCGCGATGCCGTGCGGCAGAGCGAGGATGAGGTCGATGACGGCGTCGGTCGTCTTCTTGTTCATCACCTCGGCCGCCGCCGCGTCACGGGCGACCGTCAGCTTCAGGCCGTTGTCCTTCGGGAATTCGTTCTTCAAAACCTTCTCGAAGGCCGCCGCGAGTTCGCCGACCTGCCCGAACGACTTGTCCGACAGAGCGATGACCGCCTCGGCGTCGCGCGGGATGGCGTTGTGGGCGCTGCCCCCCTTTATGGTGACCAGCGAGAAGGAGGTCTTCTCACGCAGTTTCGCAAGGAAACGGGCGAGGATGATATTGGCATTGCCGCGGTGTTCCTTGATGTCGACGCCCGAATGGCCGCCCAGAAGGCCGCCGACGCCGATCTTCACGAACGCCGCCGCCTTGTCGGCCGGGTCGTAGGCGAGCGGCAGGACCGACTTGGTGTCGCGGCCGCCGGCGCAACCGACGGTGAATATCCCTTCGTCCTCCGAATCGACGTTGAGCAGCACCTTGCCGGTCAGGAAACCCGGCTCCAGCGCGTTGGCGCCGGTGAGCCCCGTCTCCTCGTCGACGGTGAAAAGCAATTCGAGCTTCGGGTGGATCGCCGCGGGATCCTCGGCAATGGCTAACGCCAGCGCGATGGCGATGCCGTTGTCGGCGCCGAGCGTCGTCTTGTCGGCATGCATCCACTCGCCCTCTATAATGCACTTGATCGGGTCCTTCGTGAAATCATGCGGCGAATCGGGGGTCTTCTCGCAGACCATGTCCATGTGCCCCTGCACCACCAGCGTCGGCGCCTTTTCGCACCCCTTGGAGGCCGGGACCGTGATGAGGACGTTGGAGACCTTGTCGGTCTTCGTCTCGAAGCCGCGCTTCTTCCCCCACTCGACCAGCCAGCGCGCTATCTTCTCTTCGTTCTTTGAGCGGCGCGGCACCTTGTTGAGTTCTTCGAACACCGCCAGCACCTTTTTCGTCTTGTCGTCCATCACGGCCTCCCTCAAGTGTTTTACAACGCACGGCAACGGGTCATTATATATGGAAGAAAGAGGTTTGCAATTTCTTGGCAAGAGGACTATAATCGGGCGACCGGGACCGATGAACCACCGCGAAAAGGAGCTCCGCATGATGCTCGATCTCAGGGAACGGATACAGATGGCGATGAGACGCTACGGCATCCTGTCGTTCGGCGCCCTGCATGAACTTTTCCCGGTGCAGTCGGTCACCCACCTCGCCGAGGTGCTCCACCAGATGGTCACCGAAGGGCTCATGAGTAAGCGGATCGACATCGATTCGGGCGCCACCTTCTACTACCGCCGTTTCTACACCGCATCGGGCGACCACATCATCTTCCACCACCGCGATCACCCCCATCCGGAACGGTTCAGCGACGTACCGTTCCTGCAGGAGATGCCGTGGTTCTTCGAGCCGATAGAATACGACGACACGCAGGTCTTCTCGCCCAATTTCGCCGATCCGGCCACCGCCGTCGCGGCGGCTGAAGATAAGGAAAAAGAATCCGAGGAATAACCCGCCCCTAGATGGATAACTCACCCCTGTCCCCTCTCTTGCAACAAGAGAGGGGTGGCGGAACGCCGAGGTGAGTTCTATTCCGGAACGATGATATCGATCTTCGCCGTGTCCAGCACGACATTCCCGTACACCGCGCTCACATCGACCGCGAAGCCGACCGGACCGGCGGTGGGAATGAACGACGTGTTGCGGAACTGCGCGCGGAAAGTGAGGGTCGCGTCGCGACCGACATTGTGAAATAGGTCGGCATCCTTGGTGAGAAGCGGCGTCGAGGTGTACGGATTGATCGCGGTGATGAAATCGGTCGCGTCGACGCTCTGGGAATTCGGCCGCGATACCGCATCGGAGCCCACATCGATCACCAGTCCGGTCATCAGTTCGTTTATCGCGGTCATGACCGAATAGCCGAGGCTTGTGCCGTCGGACGCTATCGTCTTATTGAAGGTAGTCCCCGACCCGTCGACCGATCCGGTCCCCTCCGATATGGCGGTGAAGTCGGCCGTCAGGTAGTTGTAGCTCGTGCCGCTGGCGTCGATGCCGATGAACTTCGCCCCGACCTCGTTCATCCGGCCGACAACATCGTCGCGATCATGCCCCACACTGCCGCCGGAGGTCCAGCGGTAGTTCCCGGTGGTGTAGTCGACGAACGCCTCGTCGGATATGAACAGCAGTATCGGCAGGGCGGTCTGGCGCATGCAGGCGTTGCCGACTGAACCGGCCGCCATACTGCAGGCCTGTGCCGGTACGCTGACCGTGGCAAGGGTGCTCCAGGTCGAACCGTTATAGGATTCCAGCGTTCCCGAGAAACCGTAGTTGTCGAGCGCATGGTAGAGCGCCTCGGCCTGCGGTTCGGTGGCACCGTCGGTATAGGCGAGCGCGTTCACCGCCGTCTTGAAATCGGCCGTGTCGAGCGTCGTGGGCTGATCGATGCCGAAGGGAGGGACCGTATCCCAGCTCGAGAAGGTCGCGAGTCCGAGCGCCGGCGAGTCTATCTGGGAGAGCATCGTATCGAAAGCGCTGTTATTGACCGCATCCTTGAGCGCGTCCAGCTCCTCCATCATCGAGGGCGATTTGTCCTGCACGAAGAACATGTCGACCTGCGTGAAGTTGGAAAGGAACGACAGATCGAGCGTGGTCGCGGCCGCGTTGTAGGGCAGTATCACATAGAACCCGCGGTCAAGGCAGGGACCCCAGTCTTCCCATACGCCCGCATCGCAGGTCTCCATTTGGTCCTTGGTGCCGTCGAGCGTGCAGACGACTATGCGCCAGTAGGTCGCGCAGGGCGGTATCTCCTCGCAGGTGGCCGTTTCCCAGCCGTTGCAGGTGTCGTTGCAGTAGGCCTTGCCGCCCGAATATTTCTCCGGATCGATGTCGACACAGTCGCCGAGGTTGCCGTCGCACAGCTCGCCGCCGTCGACGATGTCGTCGCCGCAAGACAAGCTGACGCACGACGAGATGTCCCAGTCGGAACAGTCGCTTTTACAGGTCGCCGTACCGCTGTCAAATCCAAGGTCGGCGCAGGGAGTCGTATCGCCCTCTTCGCATGCCTCGCCGTTATCGATGACACCGTTGCCGCAGCCCGGCTTCACATCGCAGGTGGCGGTGTCGTAGGCGGAACAGTCGGCGAGGCAGGCCGCCTTGCCGCCGCTGTATTTCTCCGCGTCTATCTCGACGCAATTCTTGAGGTCGCCGTCGCACGCCTCGGGACCTTCTTTGATATCGTTGCCGCACTCATGCGGTATCTCGTCGCAGGTGGCGGTGTCCCAGCCGGTGCAGTCATCGAGGCACTTCGCCTTGCCACCTTGATATATCTGCGCGTCGATGTCGATGCAGTCGATGACATCATCCTTCTCGCAGACCTCGATCCCCTCGACCGTGCCATCGCCGCAGACCGACGGGATGACGTCGGCATCGGTAACGGTATCGCCGTCATAACCGCCGTCGCCGTCGGGCTTTGTGTCGGGCTTGACGCCGTCGGTCGCCTCGTCGGTCTCTTCGTCGGTCAGGATCTGATCGTCGTCCGACAGTAGCGTATCGCTGTCGGACAACAGCCCGTCCTTGTCGCTCTTGCTCGTTTTCTTGCCGTCGTCGCAGGCCGTGATGAATACGACCGCCGACAGCACCCCCAGTACCGTCAGGAATCTCATGCCGCTCCTCCCTCTACATGTTTGGTCTTGAACCCTTTCTGCATCCACTTGCGGGCCAGTATCAGCCCGATGGGCGATATCATCGCGATGAAGCCGTAGACCAGCCACATCGTCTCGGTGTTGAGCGATTCGCGCGGCGCATCGGCGGGACAATAGTTCATCAGGAACCAGCCCGAATACATCGCGGTGACCACCTTGGTGAGGAACCACGGGAACTGGCCGATACCCATATAGATGCCGGTCATGTTCTTGGGCGCTATCTCGGCGACCCACTGAAGGAACCGCGGCTGCCACATCGCTTCGCCGATACTCATGATGATGAGGTAGGCCATGAGCGTCTCGAAGCGCGGCCCGAGGGCGAGTATGAAGGTGGGCGAAGCCATCACGAAGGTGCCGGCGATCATCATGCCGTAGGTATTGCGTTTTGCGGTGAAGGCGGCGACCATCGGCGTCAGGAAGAAGATCAGGATCGGGTTGAGATTGCTGAAGAACTCGAAATTCTCGCTCACCATCCCGTCGAAGGCGCGGCTGGTATACTGCGGTATCGTGAGCCAGTTATGGGCGAACAGCGTCTGCACCGGGATAAGGATGAAGATGAAATACATGAAGCGCAGATCGGTGAACGGGAAGTGTTTAATGTAGTAGATGAAACGTTCCTTGACCGACTTCCCCGCCATCTCGTCGGGTTCGTCGGCGACCGGCGATCCATCGGCGGGAGCGTCGTCGGCCGCCGCCTGTGCTTCGGCCGCCGCTATCGCCCGCTTCGACATGATGACGGCGATGAGGATGACCTCCAGCACCGTGATGGCGACGTAGAACCAGAAGACCCCTTTTATCTCGAACGCCTTGCGCAGCGGCGGCGATATGATCCCCGGCAGGAAGCCGCCGAGATTCATCAGCGCGTAGAGCATTGCGTAACCCATCGCCGAGGTCTTGGCGTTGGTGAAGCGCTTCACCCCGGCGTAGAGCGCCGGCTGGTAAATGCCGTAGCCGAGGATGAGGAAGAGAATGCCGAAC
>Ga0074195_1004933_pt1 | contig 10501 bp, 9 predicted proteins | sample EPASupsiteHSE623_FD_64525 | JGI IMG/M metagenome (GOLD analysis project Ga0074195, IMG submission 64525) | Bioremediated contaminated groundwater from EPA Superfund site, New Mexico - Sample HSE6-23 | ecosystem: Environmental > Aquatic > Deep subsurface > Groundwater > Contaminated ... | reverse complement strand
GACGCAGGACGAAAAACGGGACGCGGGACACGGGACGCGGGACGAATAATCGGGACGCGGGACATGGGACGCGGGACGAAAAAAATCGTAAATCGTAAATCGTTAATTGTAAATCGTAAATCAAAATGGTTCACACATATTCAAGAATTACAGCACTAATGATCATTCTGACCATCCTCTTTGGCACGGGATGCAAAGTTGGTCCCAAGTACCAGCGACCGGTTTTGAAAACCGACAGTTTGTTTCGCTTTGCATACAGCGGTGATACATTAAGCATGGCCGACATTGAATGGGTCAGGCTGTTCAAGGATACAGTGTTGCAACAGTTGATCGACAACGGGTTAAGAAACAATTGGGATGTCCGGATTGCCTTTTCGCGGATCGAACAAGCCCAGGCAAACTTTAAAATTGAACGGGGTAAGCAATGGCCTGCTCTATCGGCCCAGGGAACAGTGGGCTACCGGGATGTAACGAACCCTGATGGCATGTCCTACTCTGCGATGGCAGGGGTGAGCTGGGAAATTGATCTTTGGGGAAAGCTAAGACGTTCGAAGGAGGCTGCCCGGGCCAATCTTTTTGGCCAGGTTGCCTACCAGCAGGCTGTCAGAATTGCTTTGATATACAACATTGTTGACAGCTATTTCAACCTGCTTGAACTGGATAACGAACTGAGGATCGTGCAGGAAAATATCGTTATCCGGGAACAATCACTCCGTTTGGTGAAAGCCAAGCTGATCGCGGGTACTGCATCCGGACTTGTGGTGGCACAGGCCGAGGCCGAACTGGCCCTGGCCCAGACTGAGGTGCCAAAACTCGAGATGTACATCGGGCAGGAGGAAAACTTCCTGAGCACCTTGCTTGGTGAGTCGCCCCATGCAATCAGGCGAGGGAGGCCCATGCTGGACCAGATCAATTATCCTGATATCAAAACCCCCGGCATTACGGCAGACTTGATCGTCAGGAGACCCGATATCATTATGGCTGAACAAAAACTCGTTGCCGCCAACGCAAACATCGGAGTTGCCCGTGCCATGATGCTCCCTTCACTCAGTATTTCAGGGGGAGTCGGGGCGGTGTTCAATCCGACCACCCTGGCCTACAATGCCCTGGCAAATCTTGTGGCTCCCATTTTTGCCGGAGGCCAGCTTCGCCAAAATGTGAAAAAAGCCCAGGCTTATAACCAGGAGATTCTCTATACCTATCTTCAAACGATAAACACCTCGTTGAAAGAGGTGTCTGATGCACTGATTTCGGTAGAGAAGCAAAGGGAAATCGTGATCAGTCAGCAAACGACGGCCGATGCCGCCCAAACTGCCTTCGATCTTTCAAACCAGTTGTACAACGCCGGATATGCCAGTTACCTCGATGTGATCCAGGCACAGTCGATGCTGTTCCAATCCCAGCTTGCCCTTTCCCAGGCACAAAGCAATGAACTAACCGCCCTGGTAACCCTCTATACTGCACTGGGCGGTGGCTGGAAATAGGCAACGGGTTTATTATTGATTATATTTAACCCATGAAAGCTCTAATCATCAGTTGCACGATTACATTTGGAAGTTTATTCATTGTACTGTCAGCATCATCGCAATGTAATATCCTTCATCGCATATATCCTGACGGCAGCATGTTTTATTTTATCGAGCCTGTTAATTTCTATTGGACCAAATCAAAGGCATTGAAGGGTGGTATTGAAACCGATAAGGAAAATTTTTACCTGGAATTGGAACCCGCCCCATTTCCCATGCGGCCGGAAGGGAAAAAGCTGAAAGATAACCTTGAAATCCGGTTATCAAATGACAGTGCTTATCAACTGGAACATTTTGACACGCGGTACCTGGATCAAGATACCGTAATGCAGTTATTATATTTGATCGACGAAGAAAAACTGGAACACTTTTTAAATTTCGAAGTCATTTCGGCCAGGATTAACATGCAGGGGACAGAGGGAATGCGAACCTATGTTTTTAAACTGCACAAATCGGCGTTAAAGGACCAGTTATCCTGTTTTCTTAAGGAAAAGAAGGACAAAAAGAAAAAGTGATCACTCATCCGGAACAGGCGATTCAGGCTTACCGGTAAACAATTTGCCTATTTTACTGATCAGGTTGTTTACGGAGAGTGTCAATGAAATGGCGTTATCGATCTCATTGCCTTTATCACGGGGTATAAATACATTGACATACAATAACTCAAGTTGCAGGTCGTCGGTAAACAAATATCCTCCCCCGATGGAAAAAAGGTTGCAGTCAAAATACTTCAGTCCTGTTTCCTTCGGTTTTGACCTGAAAACAATCTCCTCGGAAGCAAGGAGGTATACGACTCCCTGTCGGAAAACACGACTGTTCAGCGGAAGCCGGAATTTTAATTTCTGACGAAGGCGGTAAATATCTTCAAAAACACCCTCTTCATTTCTTATAAAGCGAACCTCTGCACGCATATCAGTGTGCAGCGTATAGGTGATCTTGTGAAAAAAATAGGTGGCCTGCAGAGCGTACCTCCATTCGGGAGATTTGAACTGACCTATATCCGGCACATCTTTGTTGTAGTAATAGCCAAGGAAAGAGGAGAACTTCCAACGGGCTGAAAGAAAATAATGTACCCAGGCCACTCCACTTCGTTGCGTGTTTGTTTTAAGAATGCTGCTTCCAGATGGCGTGTTGCTGAAGGAGCTGGAAAGGTCGAGTTCGGCAGCCCATCTGTCGTTGATGGCCCGCACCAGGTCGACTTCATTCCAGAATTGCGTGTAGGATGTTGTTTGAGCATCTGATACGGAAGCAAATGAGGATAATAAAAGGGAAAAAAGAACCGGGAACCGTACTATGCTCTTTAAATTCATTAAAATCCTGTGGCGCTTGTTTATACTTCGGCTGTTTGAGTCTGCAAACAAAAGCAACCTCAAAACGCTCAGTATTACTGCATCAAAACACGATTGCTCCTCAATCCTGATAAGATGCAGTATAATTAGGTAAAACTAAGAAAAAAAATAATTAAACTTGCACATTATTGATGAACTTATGAGTCGTTTAGCCGCAATCCTTTTCATAGCTTTTCAGCTTCTCATTATTCACCCTTCCGCCGTGGCACAGCATAAAGCCGACAGTCTGACAGACGAAGTGAAAAGCAAGATCAACAACACATTCAGGTATTTTACATTCGGTTTTTACATAGATACTTACATCAATATAACGCTGGATAACATACGCGACACCTCCAACCTGATTCCTTTCTCGAGTAACTGCCCGGTGCGTGACCAGATCAGGATGAATCATGCAGCCCTCGAGGTTTACTATAATGCAGACAAGGTGAGGGGGAAGCTTGCACTCCAGTACGGGGATGCGCCCAATCTGCTTGCTACCGCCAATGCCCAGTTTATAAAAACCATCAGGCAGGCGAACTTCGGATTCAGGATCGTTAATAATCTATGGATCGATATGGGTTACCTTATTAATCCGATAGGATATGAATCATCCTGGGTTGTAATTAACCAGATCAGCACCGTAACCATTGGAGGATATTTCTCTTTTGGCAATGTATTGGGGATCAAGTTGTCTTATAAATTCAATGAGAAGTTCAGCGGAGGGATCATGGCCGGGGATCCCTATACACTGGCACATGAACAAAATAACCGGCTCGGCGCCATTGTTTTTTTTACCTATAAACCCATTCCAAACCTCTCCCTGACCTACAATAATTTCTTTGGTAACGCGGCTTTGCGGACCTCTGAGGTAAAGGAAACCGGGGTTTACAACAACCTTATTGTTACCTATAACCCAATTCCAAAAGTTGCCTTGGTCGGGCAATTCGATTGCGCTTTTCAGAATAACTCAAGTATGCCGCCTGATACCACGAATGTTGCAGGGATGTATTCCGGATTTCTACAGGCGCGATATATTTTTTCAGACCATTTTGCGGTCACAACCCGTTATGAATTTTTCAATGATCCCAATGGACTTTTATCTGACATTTACTTTTATGATGGAAAAATCCGTGGGCTTCTGACTAACGGCTTTGCACTCGAATTCGAGTACAAGCCGGTGAAATTTGGTTTTATCCGTGCAGGATACAAATACATCCATGCAAATAAAGGGAACAATGTTTATTATTCAAATACCAGCGATCACATGAATGCACTGATATTTACCGCCGGGGTCAGGTTTTAACATAATGCGCAGATTTAAAACCATTTAACATCAATAAACTCTATGGAAAATCAACTTGTGAAAAATTCAGTCTACGATACAACCATTAGGCTCTTTATCCTTTTATTGATCATTGGCTGGTGCCTGATGATCATGGTTCCCTTTGTCAATATCATTTTGTGGAGTTTGATACTGTCGTTGGCAATATATCCCCTCCACAAGACACTGACCGCAAAAATGGGAGGGAAGCCCAAACTCGCCTCTTTCATCATTGTTTTTTCTATCCTGGCCCTCATCTTCCTTCCTACCTGGTTGCTGATAGATTCGCTGATCGACCAGGTAAAGGAACTTAAGATAAGTTACGATAACGGTACCTTAACCATTCCCCCACCTAGAGCAAAGGTGAAGGAATGGCCCATCATTGGTGAAAAACTTTATGAATTTTGGTTGTCGGCATTTGACAACCTGGAACAATTATTAATGAAGTATAAAGACCAGATCTTTGATGTTGGGAGCACAATAGGAAAGGGAATCCTTAGCGCTGTCGGAGGCGTTATCCAGATCATGGTGTCGCTTTTTATTGCGATGATCCTGCTTGCCATGGGCGGTACCGGCGAAGTTATCCGTAAATTCTTCAGGAAATTGGCAGGGGAAAAGGGTGATGAATTTGCCGACATGACGCTTAAGACAGTTGCCAGCGTTGTTAAAGGGATTATCGGCGTCGCGCTCATAATGGCGCTGTTACATGGAATAATTTTCATGCTGGCAGGTATTCCCTATGCCGGGATATGGACGCTGCTGGCATTTGTTTTAGTGGTACTGCAATTACCATTAATTTTTATCACCCTGCCCATTATCATGTATTTGTTTTCGGAGAAGGAACTTCTGCCGGCGATAATCTGGGCCATAGTTATCTTCGTGGCAGGCCTTACCGACAATGTTCTCAAGCCAATTTTACTCGGCAAAGGCGCCCCGGTGCCCATGCTGGTGATATTCATCGGGGTGATCGGCGGATTCATATTTTCCGGATTTATCGGGCTTTTTACAGGGGCAATCGTGATGTCGATAGGGTATAAGTTGTTTGTTGGATGGATTAACTCGGATACTGAAGTCGATCAAAGCAGGATGACACTTTAACGGATACATAATCTACTACTGCAATTGTGATTTTCCACTGCAACAGTTACCGGATGAAAAAATTGCATCTGAAATTATAATTTCCCGCTTTAGTGAAGGGTTAATTTTGGTTAATTTTACATTAAATACTTTTAGGATGAAAACACGGGTACTTTTATTTATAGTTGCTTTTTCTATTTCAACATACTCGGATTTAATTGCTTCAGCATTCAATGATACAATTCCAAAACTGAATGATACGATCCCGAAGGTCGAAAAAAGCAAGAAACGAATCAGTTTAACCCCTTACCACCGGAATGTGATCAAGATCAATCCGACTCCTATGCTCATATGGGGTAGCGTCAGGAATCTCTCAATCAGCTATGAACGGCTGATCAATAATAATATGTCTTTATCACTTCAACTCGGGTATTTGAGGGTCCCGAAACTTACAGATGATACCCTGCTTAATCTTGTTGCCATATCGGAAAGGAGCAGGGACGGGATGAACTTTGCTTTTGATTACCGTTATTACCCGGGGGCCAGGAACCGGCGGCCTGCGCCAGATGGCTTGTATATTGGCGCTTATCTGTCCTATTATGGTATCCGTTTCAAGAACCATATGGATGTACTTTATACGACGGTTGACCAGAATGGTGGACTAAATGGCAAGATTGATGTTGTAAACCTGGGTCTTGAACTTGGGTATCAGTTTATCTTCTGGAAAAGGTTCTCTCTCGATTTACTGATGTTTGGACCTTCAGTAACCTACATGCACGGATATCTTGAGATCAGCGGTAACCTGGATAAAGACCAGATACAGAACATCGACAAGGAAATTGTAGATAAACTTCTGAATCGTTTTCCCCTTCTTGGAACTTTATTTAATTCGGAGACCCTGAAGTTTACGGGATCAAAAACAAATTTTGGGGCATTATTCCGGTATAGCATACAGCTTGGATTCCATTTTTGACAGTAGTCCGCATCAGCGGTTATCATTCGGCTGTTTGAGTTTGCAGATAAAAGCATATGCAAACGCTCAGCACAACTGTATCTGAATACGATTGCATTCGCAATTCTGTCAAGATGAAGTATAAAGAAAAAGTTGCAAGATGATCGTGTGGCAAAAATATGTTCCGGCTGCGGAATGGCTCCGGGGATATCAAATCAAGACACTGGGCAGCGATGCCGTTGCAGGAATTACCCTTGCAGCCTATGCCATCCCGGTTTCCCTGGCCTATGCCATGCTTGCCGGGTTGCCTCCCCAGTATGGCGTTTACGGATACCTGCTTGGAGGCCTGTTTTATGCCATGCTTGGAACCGGTAAACAATTGGCGATTGGACCTACATCGGCCATTTCATTATTGATCGGAACAACCATCGCTGGTCTGGCAGAGGGTGATCCGCAGCGCTGGGCTGATATCGCGTCGCTCACCGCGCTTGTCTTTGCATTGATGAGCATCGCGGCCTATCTGTTGCGCCTGAGTGTGCTGATAAATTTTATCAGCGAAACTGTTTTGCTGGGGTTTAAGGCAGGCGCTGCGGCTGCAATCGGATTGACCCAATTGCCTGCCTTGCTTGGTGTGCCGGGAGGGGGAGAGGGATTTTTGGAAAGATTGACGGCAATTTTCGCCCAACTCCCCCAGACTAACATGACGGTTTTTGTCTTCGGGATAGTAGCCATTGGGATATTGATTGCCGGTGAAAAGTTTTTCCCTGGCCGGCCTGTTGCCCTTGTTGTGGTGATCGTTGCCATCATCGTGATATCTGCCACACCGTTAGGTTTGGCGGGCTTTAACACCGTTGGGGTCATCCCTGCCGGGTTGCCCCGCTTCAGGGTGCCTTCCCTGCAGATCAGTGATGTAGAAGCCGTGGTGCCCCTTGCGTTTGCCTGTTTTCTGCTAGCCTATATCGAAAGTGTTTCTGCGGCAAAAACCCTGGCCGAAAAGAATGGCTATGAAATTGATGCACGGCAGGAATTACTGGCTCTCGGAGCGGCAAACCTGGCCACGGCATTCGGTCACGGGTACCCGGTTAGTGGCGGCTTGTCGCAGTCGGTCGTTAATGAGCAGGCAGGCGCCAAAACGCCTGTTTCCCTGATATTTGCTTCTGCCGCCATTGCCTTGTCTCTGTTGTTTTTAACAGGATTGCTGGCCAATTTGCCCAAGGTGATACTGGCGTGCATTGTGCTTTTTGCGATCAGCGGACTGGTGAATGTAAATGAATTCATCCATTTGTGGCAAAAGCACCGGACTGATTTTGTAATTGCCATGATTGCCGTAGTAGGAGTCATCGTGTTCGGAATTCTTCAAGGGGTGCTTATTGCAGCCCTCACGACCCTGATTTTACTCATCAAATCGGTCACAACGCCCCATATCGCATTCCTGGGCCGAATTCCGGGTACCAGGCGATATACGGATATTGGCCGCCATCCCGATAATGAATTGCTTCCCGGCATATTCCTTTTCAGGGTTGAGGGTTCGATACTCTACTTTAACGACGATTATATCCGCAGGATGGTTTGGTCTCAGATCATTTCATCCGGTTCTCCGGTTAAGGCAGTCATCTGGGATCTCAGTACATCACCCTATGTAGACAGGGAGGGAGCAAAGTTGATTAAGCGGTTCTATCTGGATTTAAAGGGGAAAGGTATCGCCTTCAGGATTACTGAAGCCCGCTCCAGTGTGCGAGACATGCTGCGTTCCGAAGAAGTTGAACCCCTTCTCGGACATATCAGCAGGAAAGTCTCGATTGATGATGCGGTGAATGAGATTATTGGCGGAGGTGAGATAGCCGCGGTATAGTCCATGGAAAGCAAAAACCGGCGTACGATATGCATTAGTCTAGTTCATGGAAAGCAAAAACCGGCGTACGATAAGAATTATCGGCGCGCCGGCTTAATAAGTAAGTTATCCCTATTGATCCCGGATTACGGTTTTGCGAGGAAGGGAACGTTTTCCAGTACCTCCATGCGGATGGTGGTTAGAATGTAGTTCTCGATCTGGTAGAACTGTGTTGCCACAACACCATCTGAAATAGCTTTTACCTTGCCGTAATAGATAACCAGAAGATTGTCTGTTTTTTTCTGCAGATCAATCACCTTTTTTGTCCAGGTATCGGCCTGTACGCTGTTCATGGTGAGAAAATTATCGGCATAATCCTTCAGAAGAACAAGGCGTTGCTTGCCAAGTTCCTTACGCTGGGTTTCATATTCATCATATAATTTCCAGAAGGCATCCTTCTGCGCATCCGATGGTTTCACAAAATCAGCTACAATGGCTTTTTTCTCTTTTCCGAAGGCAGCCTGATACAGGTCGATTTCCTCTTTGTTTGACTGTGCCCCGGCGAATGAAGCCAGGAAGATGGCTGTAATGATTAGCAAATACTTTTTCATAGTTTAAAGATTAATTTAAGTTTAAAGAAAACGATGATTTAAATGGATAACTGGTGCATGTAAAATAATCGGCAAAAGTATTGTAATTTTTGGTTTCAAAAGATACTCATAAACAAGTAATTTCAATTTGATATTTTTGTAGTCTGACCGTTCAGCTTGAAAACCGTAAATCGTAAATCGTAAATCGTAAATCGTAAATCGTAAATCGCGTCCTTTACCATCTTCATGGCCTTCATTAACACCCGGTTCTAAAAGGTCTCCTGCCCGGAGAAATAAAATCCCTGCGATTGCGAACCGATGGCGAAATCGAGGTTGATGTTCGTTCTGAAGTACTTGTTCACCATAACACGGAGTCCGAATCCAACAGCCGGTTTAATATATTGGAAAAGGGCTATGTCGCGGGCGGGATTGTCGGTGGTGGTGGCATTGACGAATATCACCCCGCCCAGTATCTGTGAGCACTGGGAGATGGGAAACCGCCATTCAGCCTCACCGTAAACGAGGTTTTTCCCACGGAAACGTCCATTTACATAACCTCTGCCTGAACGTGCGCGTTGGTCGCCGCCAAGGGCAGGGAGTGTCATGTAGGGCAGGTCACCGGTCAGGTTAAAATCGCCGAATGCCCAGAAGGCGATCAGGTGCCGCGGTTTCTTTTTCGAAAGGCCGACATAGGTTCTAAATTCCATCCAGAGCTCAGATGCATCCTGATCGCTACCAAGGAACCTGAAATCATATCGGTAGTTGATGTTGGCATAGATGCCTTTGTAGGGATTGGCCTGGTTGTCGCGGCTGTCGTAAACCACATTGGCGCTAAGCCCCGACATCATATAGTCTGATGTGTTGTAACTTTTTTCTAATGAATAAACATAATGGGGTGTCAGTAACTGTGGGGTTGTGTCGAGGTGTAGTTTCTCATCTTGTATGGAATAATAATAATCCAAATGGTACCCGACGCCGACATAAAAGTTTTCGACTATTTTCCTGTTTACAATTTCGCTGAATTTCACATAGTTGTATTTCATCGGAAAGGCAAGTGAATCATCCGGACCACCCTGACCCTCCCAGTGAAATTCATTGGGAAGGTTGCCCGATTCAGGAGCATTGGTTCCCAGTCCGTAGGTTGGCTGGCTGTAGATATAAAAACGCCAGTCGCCCTGGAGGAAAAATTTATCCTCCTTGGTGTAGATGTTGGATTTCACGAAGGTGATCAGCTGTTTTTTAGAGGTCACGGCAACCGTAAACGGGGCAGCCGAAACCCGGGTATTTTCTTTGGGTCCCATATACCAGGCAAAGGTTCCACCCACACCAAGCAAAAAGCCATTGGAAGGATTGGAACTGATATTGGGCAGGATGAGCGCCATAAATTTCTTTGGCGGTTTCGGTGTTTTCTCCTTTTTTTTGAAAAGATCACCAATGGCTTGCTGCTTGCAATCCTTTACAGGCTTTGCTTTAAGTGAATCCTTTTCAGTTTTTGTTTTCAGGGAATCGCCTTCACCCGCAGTGATATTCCCCGTTAATTCAACCTGCCGTGCAAAAATACCAACGGTCGCAAACAGGAAGAATGACAATATGAGTAAAACTTGTATGCCCTTTTTCATGCGTTAAAAATTTGTTGTCATTTGTAATTAGTCAATAGGCAAGAGCCAATATGCACAAATCGTACATCGTACATCGTAAATCGTAAATCGTAAATCGTAAATCGTAAATCGTAAATCGTTAATAATCCCGTGTCCCGTTTTCGTCCCGTGTTCCGTGTCCCGTGTTCCGTGTCCCGTGTCCCGTGTCCCGTGTCCCGTTTTCGTTCCGCGTCCCCTTTTCCTCCCCTTTCTCTTTTTTTCTTCATCCCACACCC
>Ga0074195_1004932_pt1 | contig 10501 bp, 8 predicted proteins | sample EPASupsiteHSE623_FD_64525 | JGI IMG/M metagenome (GOLD analysis project Ga0074195, IMG submission 64525) | Bioremediated contaminated groundwater from EPA Superfund site, New Mexico - Sample HSE6-23 | ecosystem: Environmental > Aquatic > Deep subsurface > Groundwater > Contaminated ... | reverse complement strand
TTGCTTAGCATTAAGGCCTCGAAGCATCCAGGTAGTAAAAGAATCCATATTAAGGAATAATACTATTAGTCTATAAGCTTTCCCAAACTGTGTTTTGGGTAGGTTTATAGGAATCCTCATTAGGCTATTATTAAATATTTATAAGTCTCTCTCCTAATATTCTTAAACTCAAGCAAGTATTAAATAGGTAGAGGGCTACCTAACCAGAGTAGCAGAACAGTTCAGGGGATGGGGTATATGAGACTTTATGCTTCAGCATTGATTGTTTTTTTATTTTTAACAGGCATCGCTTTCGGAGCTGTAGGGGATGCAGGCGTCTCTGACGGCGTCTCTTCCGTTCAACCCGGCCAATCAGGTCAGACCTATCTGGCAGGCACTGGAACACCGGGAACGGCAGCTTCGCCGATATCGTATCAGACACAAAACAAGCAGGCGACAGGCTATCAGCCGTCCACCCCGGCATCTCAGACATACGCATCCGCAGCTCCTCAGACTGGCGGACCTTATGAAGAGCGCATGTCTGCCGACGATCTCCGGCTTCCTCAGCCACAGGCAGAGAGCTTCCAGCCAGACAGCAATCTGGACTTCGTATCGGCAACGCCGCCTAGCGTTTCTGACGAGACCTACGGCGCTGTCCAGGGGACGGGCCAAAATCCCGGCCAGGAGACTGGCTCCTGGTACTATCCGGGATCTGTTACCTCCCGCAATAAGTTCAAGGTTCAGACGTTCTCAGGCCTCAAGACTGTAGCAGGCTGCGGCTACGGAGGATATCTGCCACTCTGGTCGGATATAAACTCGGCTGGCAACTTATATGTCTATGAGTGGTATCCTGGGCAGTGGACGCCGTCTGTGCGGTGGTGGGGCTGGACCTGGCCTGGACATAAGAAGGGCTGGTTCACAGGCGACGTTCCGGGCTGGCACATACTGTGCTATAACTGCCGGGACTGGTCGAACTACGTCTACATCTACGTCTGGCCCAGCGGCAGCGGACCCTACGTCTCAGACTACAGTGCAGGCTATAGTACAGGCCAAGGTGCGGGCTACAGCGCGGGTTATGGCACTGAGATACAGGCTGCGGCTTCCTTGGGAACTCTGCCCTCAGGTGCACCTACTCCCCCGGATCCCAATGCCGAGAACTTAGTTCTGCCCGACTTCAACTTGCTGCAGCCGTCCAGCAGCCAGAGCAGCTATGATGCTGGCACAGCCGGCAGCTATGCGGCAGGTGCAGCCGGCATTACCGGCACTCCTGGTTATCCGTCGCAGTACTCATCACAGGGAACAGTCAACTACCCGGTCCAGGGTCAGGGCACTAATGCCATCTATCCTGCCAGCTATATTCCCCAGATCGGTTACACTCAGGGCCTCTATCCTTATTCTGCCGGTCAGACAGTTTCAGGCAGCCAGAAGTCTCAGAGCTGTCCGAGCTGCCAGGGAATGCCTGCAGCCACCACCGCCGGCAGCCAGACACAGAAGGTCTGTACTGCCTGCGCAGACCAGGGAAGCCACACGGGCCAGGCTATGCCTTCCGGATATGTAGCTCAGACCTATCAGACCGTGCAGACATACCAGACCGTATTTCCAAAGCCTTCGACCTGCAGATGCAACGAGTATTACGTCCAGGTATGGCCCAACAAGCTCAGCACTGTGGGAGGCGCTAGGTGCGGAGAGTGGCTGCCTTTGTGGTCGAAGATCAGCAAGCCGGGAATCTACTGGTCTTTCGAGTGGACACAGTGCGGGAGCTCTTATTACTGCCAGCCTGAGGTCAGAAGCTTCGGTTATAAGAACGCTGGCTGGCATCAGACCTGGTTCAGGGGGAACAAGCCAGGCTGGCATATCCTGAGCTACAACTCTGGCGACTGGTCTAACTACATATACATCTACGTCTGGCCTGTAAGCTAGCTTGCGATCCAGCCTGCAACTGGCCTGCGAGCCAGGCCAGACTGCCTACTTTTTTTAGGCGATCGTTTTATATACAGCGAGCTTTCATGGTGTGCGGGTTAGTATCTTCCTGGAGGATGTTTATTGGCTAGAAGATCACAGAGAAAAGCTGAAAGCAGAAAGGCTAAGCAATGGTATAAGGTTATAAGTCCCGAGATGTTCGGGAGATCCCCGGTGGGCGAGACTGTCGCCAACGATCCCGAGAGGGTTGTGGGAAGGGTCATTGAGACCACTCTTGGCGACCTTACAAATAACTTCTCAAAGCAGAACACCAAGCTGCGGTTCAGGGTTGATCGCGTCGCAGGCGACTCGGCATATACAAGATTTGTAGGCCACGAGATGACCACTGACTACATCAGGTCTCTGGTCAAGAGGAGAACCTCTCGCATTGATGCCATAGTGGACGTCACTACCACCGACGGCTATCAGGTCCGGGTCAAGCCCAGCTGCTTTACCGTGAAGAGGGCCAGGGCTAACCAGGTAAAGAGCATAAGGGAGATCTCCAAGCAGGTAGTTTTGCAGAAGGCCTCAGGCCTCGATTTAAACCAGCTCATACAGGAGGTAGTCCTCGGCAAGCTCTCGCTGGACATCTACAAAGAGGCCAAGGTTGTCTATCCCCTGAGGCGTGTCGAAGTCCGCAAGACGGAGATAATGGCCGAGCCGGGAATTGTAGCACCTGCCGCTCCTGCCCCTGAGACGCCTGCTGCAACATAAGGCATAATAAACACAATTGACGCCGCGCTCCTCCATGCAGAGCAGGGGAGTGCCGGTGATGACTTTTGACTACTGGCATATCGGCCTTTGGCTTTGTGCGCAGCTTTTACGTCTGGTAAGATTGATCAGATTGCACTCCATTTTCGAGTAGTCTACCACAATTAAGTCGATTTAATTCCACAAATCAGACTCAATGGTGAGTATATAGGCATTCACCACAGAGAAACCATGACCTGAACGCCACCTATGTGAATGAAAATCGTCTTCGTGCCTCCTTTGTGGTCTTTGTGCTCTTTGTGGTGAATTTCATTTCGTCTAATCGCCGCCACACGGGTTGAATTAAACCACAAAACGCACAAAGATCACAAAGTGCTCACAAAGGAACTTATAGACATGATGGGCATGGCTCGGATAGGATTTTCGTACCAAACCCTCATGACCCACAGGACACCCATGAGAATGAAAATAATCTTTGTGCGTCCTTTGTGTCCTTTGTGCCTTTGTGGTGGGGTCCAGTCCGTTTGTTGGCTATTAGACAAAAACGAAATCCACCACAAAGGCACAAAGGACACAAAGCACTCACAGAGGGATCTTAATATTATTACTATTTGAAGCCCTTTTGTATTTTTTTCTGTGTCTCTGTGTCTCTGTGGTGATTTTAGTCTGTTTGGGCCAATGTTATAGTTTCTGTGCTCAACAACTTAAATATTGGTAGACCTCCATCTTCGCCTGAGCATGAGAATAAAAATGAAATCGCGATAAAAATGAAACTGAGAGAACAGCTGAGAGGAACGATCTCCGAGGAGGATTTAAGCCGGATCTCAAATCGCTTTCATGTCATCGGAGATGTTGCCATTGTCTCCGTACCTCCGGAGCTTAAAGGCTGCAAAAATGATATCGCCTCGGCGATAATTTCCAGATGCAAGAACATCAAGACAGTGCTCAATAAGACCTCAAAGCTTGAGGGCGAGAGGAGAGTTGCGAGCTTCGAGCTGCTGGCCGGAGTTGGAACCGTTACCCTGCACCGGGAGTTCGGCTTCGCCTACAGGCTGGATGTGGCGAAGGTCTTCTTCAACAGCCATCTTAGCCATGAGAGGAACAGAATAGCCTCGAAGGTACAGCCGGGCGAGACGGTCCTCATCCCCTTCTGCGGTGTGGGACCCTTTGTCGTGCCCCTGGCCGCAAAGGGCTCACGAGTTTTCGCGCTTGAGTCCAACCCCGAGGCCTGCCGCTGGCTGGCAGAGAACATCAGGCTTAACGGCGTTGTGGATGATGTAGTAATAATAAATGGAGACGCCTTCGGTGCACCAAGGATGTTGAAGATGCAGTTCGATAGGGTTGTTATCCCAACGCCTTATGGGATGGACGCCATCCTGGAGTCGATTGTGCCACTGGTGAGAAGAGGCAGTTTCGTGCATTTTTACAGCTTCAAGAAGAGATACCAGATTGAGGGGCTGATTGATAAGTATGAAAACATAGGCTTTCAGGTGGAGCTTTGTCGAAAATGCGGCAATGTGGCTCCGGGAGTAAGCAGGTGGGCCTTTGATCTGGTGAAATCTTAAGAGCATATTCTTTCAAAAATCCTCTCTTATTATTTTTGAACGAAATATTATTTAATGAATAGCTTTCCATTAAGTAAAATCAATTAGCATGAAACTCACCTTTGATCGAGGCACTATCCTGATTAGAGGGAATACGCGTGTTCCGAACTCTACCTGGGACGAGCGTTCGAAATCCTTCAGGGCAATGGCCTTTCACTATAGGGATATCATTGATTTTCTAGAGCTGTCCGGCTTCGACTTCAAGGACAACGTTCTCAATTTCATGCCCTATCCAAAGCTTAAGAGCAGCATTACGTTGAGGAACTACCAGAAACAGGCGATTGATGCCTGGATTGCCAGCGGAAAACGCGGTGTAATCGTGCTTCCAACAGGAAGCGGCAAAACAATTATCGGCATAAAGGCCATATCCCTGCAAAATACCCCCACAATAGTAGTAGCCCCAACACTTGATCTTGTTGATCAGTGGCGTTCCCGGCTGGAAGAAGAGTTCAATGTAGAGGTGGGAGTTTTGGGCGGGGGTGAGCGGGAGATTAAAGCCTTAACGGTATCTACTTATGACTCTGCATACATTCATGCGGATAGGCTTGGAAACCGGTTTGGTTTAATAATCTTCGATGAGGTTCACCATCTCCCTGCCGCTGGCTACAGAAACATAGCTGAGATGTTTGCCTCTCCTTTCAGGATGGGCTTAACTGCCACCTTTGAGCGTGAGGACGGACTGCATACAGAGCTTAACCGGCTCGTGGGCGGAAAGGTCTTTGAGATGATGGTAAAGGACCTTACAGGACTCTATCTTTCCCCCTTCAGGCTTGAGAAGATCGCAGTTGAGCTAACAGAGGACGAGAAAAGGGAATATGCGATAAACCAAAAAATTTTCTCCAATTATCTCCTAAGAAGTAACCTCGCAATCAGAAACCCATTAGACTTCCAGAAGCTGGTTATGAGAAGCGGAAGAGATCCTCAGGCCAGACAGGCGCTGCTTGCCAGGAATAAGGCAAGGGATATCGCTTTTAACAGCATCTCGAAGATCGAGAAGCTTTCAGAGATTCTAAAAAGACATAGCGACGGTAAGGCGTTTATCTTCACCGAGCACAACAAGCTGGTACACAGTATATCAAAGAAATTCCTTATACCGTCTATAACTTACAGAACTACTGGCAAAGAGAGAAACGAGATTCTGAATAGGTTTAGGTCAGGCATATACAAAGCGGTTGTTACCTCAAAGGTCCTGGATGAAGGGATAGATGTTCCCGATGCCGATGTAGGAATTATCTTGAGCGGAACAGGAAGCGAGAGAGCCTTTGTACAGCGTCTGGGAAGGATACTTCGAAAAAAAGCTGGAAAAGAAGCCGTTTTGTACGAGATAGTATCCGCAAAGACAAGTGAGACTAACACTGCAAGCAAAAGAAAAAGGCCGCTTAGGCAATAGAGAAAGGAGCAGCAGGAAAAGAAAATGCTCACAAACGATCTGCTAGTTACAAGGACGCATAAGGGAAGGATAGAGCCAGTCTTTGTTGTTCCCCAGGACCCGGAGAACCTGGAGATTGCCAGCTCAATCATAGATATTTTTCTGGCCAATATTGGCAGAACTTACGGGGAGCTTATTGAGGAAGTCGGGGGGCTTGAGGAGATCAACTATCGATTGATCAGGGGAATGGCCCAGATCCTTGAGAGGAGATGCACAATCGATAAAGACTCGGTTATTGATCCAATCGCTGCCAGGCGAGCAGTTTTTGAGGAATCCGGGGGATTTGTTACCTGCGAGGAGGCGAGACTGGAGATTTTAGATAGAACTGCCAGAAAGCTATCGATCAAATCCGATGATCTGGAAAAAGCGCTCTTTGCCGACCAGGAAGATAACCTGGTTATAAAAGAGTTTCAAACAATAGCCCCAGAGAGCCTGCTTTGGCAGTACAATCTATCTCTGGCTCAGACTCTCCTGTTCAAGGCTACTGGAATGGAGATTTGGATAGAGGATAACTACCAGCAGGTGTTTTGGAAGATCAAGAAGCTTGGCCTGATGTACTCCATGCAAGACGGCAAAATATACCTGGATGGGCCTATCTCCCTCTTCAAGCTGACCGAAAAATACGGCACAGCATTGGCAAAGCTGCTGCCAGCCATTATAATGTCCACAAAATGGAGCTTGAAGGCCAGCATCATCAGGAAAACATCTCAGGGAAACAGAATTTATGATTTCACCCTTGACCATACCACGAGACAATTTTTCGGCAAAGACTACGGAACCGGGAGCATAGTTGCCTTCGACAGCTCTATTGAAAGGGAGTTCTATCAGCTCAGCTATAATGGTTGGACGGTCAGGAGAGAGCCGACCGTATTGAAAGCAGGCCAATATTCCTTTATCCCGGACTTTTCACTGGAACGAGGCGACATCAAGGTGTACGTTGAGATCATAGGCTTCTGGACTCCTGATTACTTGAAAAATAAGATCCAGAAAATAAATCAGCTGAAGGAGAAGGAAAGCTTAATCCTACTCGTAAATAGGAAACTCGCATGCTCTGGATCCGAATTCAAGACGGATAAGGTCATATTCTACGATAGAAAGATCCCTCATCTGGAGATAATAAAAGTTCTGAGGAAATACGAGGAAAAACAGCTTACCGATGAGGTTGCAAAGCTGAAAGATATAGAAATCTCATTGGACGGCGATATAGGCATAGACATTATCAGCCTTGATGAGGCGGCCAGAAGATACGGCGTTAGCATGGAAGCTTTAAAAGAAACGATCAAGAATCAGAATAGGACCGATTATCTGCTTTTAGGTGACCAGCTTATCGGCAATAAGATCCTTGAAACACTTCATGGCAGATTGAATGGCGTTAAAAAGTATGACGATGCTGTTAAGATCTTCGAGGGATATGGGATAAAAGCTCACGCTCAGGTACTCGAATTCCTCGGTTTTAGGGTTAAATGGAGCGGAATTAATCCTGAAAACGCAGAGATTTTTAAGGCGTAGTTTTCGATTGAGTCGTTATTTTTCCAGACATGGATAGTTAATCAGCTTTCGATAGCTGTTCGTATTTCATTCCTATCCATATTTCATTCTTATCAATTTTGCCCACTGTGACGCTTTTTCTATTTCGCCGTCAAGCAGCGGCCCTTCATTCCCTTTAACGAAGAATGCATTTGGTTCAACAATGATTTCTGCCCCTGCATTTTCCAGAGCTTTAGATATCTTTTTTGCCGCATCGCCGTGAATAAAAAGCTTTACTCTCGTATCAAACGCCGCTGCCTTAGTGCCTTTCAGCTGACCTTTGTTCAGGTTTGCCAAGAATTTGCCCATTCTTTCTGATGGCCGCCAGGCGTTAATTGGGCTACCCACAATAACCAAATCGATGCCTTCCAGTTCATCGGTTGAGACTTTTGAAACAGACACGGCTTGTGTCTCAAATTCTTCGGCGATCGTTTCGGCAATTTTTTGCGTGTTTCCGAAATTTGAGTCGAAAATGACAAGTGTTTTCATTATTCTCTCCTCTAAGTTTAATCTGCATCATATCTTTTTCGTTCATCGTGTTCTCCGTGAAAAATAAAAGCTATTTCTTCTATTGCTTTCTCAGTAGGTTTATCTGTTTTGATCGCAATATTCTTTATATTGTAAATTCAGGATAGGCGAGCGGTATATGATCTTGGCAGAATTCTATTCTCGGGTAGAAGCTGACTTCGCCGGGCGCAAATCCGACATCTCTGATTCTGCAATGGTCTTTAATTCTTTTTCCAGCACACTCTGGTCTTCCTGGACGACAATGCCTGGTATTTCCGATGATTCTATACCATCGGTTATCACCTCCTGGAGGCCGTCTGAGATCTCCTTCGGTGGCATAGCATTGTATCCATTGGCTACTGCGAGAAGAAGTGGTAGCATCAGGCAGCTTTCGATGTAGCCTTCCTCAGCATCTTCGACGCCTGGTCGGCTGCAATGCACCCCTTCGCGCATCTCCCACAGCGGCTGCACTTCTCCTCGTCAATGGTAATAGTATCTCCAACCTTAATGGCCCCCCGCTTGCATCTCTTCTCACAGATCCCGCAGCGAGTGCAGGTTTGAACTCTAAGCACCGTCTCAACTGCCTTTTCCAACAGCTCCTCTGCCTCTTTCTTCTGGGCAATGATCATGATGTGGCCGCTGGCAAAGACGGTACACCTCCCTTTATCCGTCTTTATAATGGCCGCTCCCAGATCCTCAGAGTACTTCACCTCGCCGATCATATTGAGCGCCACTGCCACAGCCGGGAATGGATGGTTCTGCGGCGTCGTCAGGTTGGCCTCGATGGAATACTCCAGGCCGCAGGGCGACCTTCCTCGGACGGCCTCCAGGCTGATCTCCTCTTTTTCTCCGGATGCTACCTTCAAGCTGATATTATGGTCCCCGGCTATCTCGACCATCTTTGGCGGATGTCTCCGCCAGCGCCAGAAGCCCCAGTCGGCATATCTGGGATCGAGCCGGTTCTTCTCAGTCCAGCTCTGTAAAAAGGCCGTCCACTGATCGTGCATCTTGGGATGGGTCTTCTTCAAGCTGGCGAACTCCGACTGCAAAGAGGCGGGACACAGCCAGCAGCCAATGCGCTCGAAATCCTCGTCGTAGAGCGGATTTGGATCAAGACGATTCCAGTAGATGTAGAGCATTACCTCCAGGGCGTTCCAATTGCGTATCGGGGAAAGGGTAGTCTGGCCTGGAACGTAGGGGTTTCGTTCGATGAAGTTGATCCTGGCGCGGTTGAACGATTCGTATATCCTGCGGCCTTCCACAGTCACGCAGCCTTTTGGATAATGCTTACCTATGAAGGATGCAAGCGGCCCGAGCTTGTGTGTCTTGCAGCACCAGCGAAAGTCCTTTGCAGGAGGGCCGAAGCTCTCCACTTCTTGAAAGAACCTGCCTTCGCTTTCAATCACATGCAGCTTCAGCTTTTTTGATGTTGAGAGCTGGTGTACGTATTCTACGGTCTCCGGAAACTCCAGCCCTGTATCTATGAAAAGAATATCCGCCCTCGGCCTGACCTTGAGGCAGAGGCAGAGCGCAGCCAGGCTGTCCTTTCCGCCGCTAAACGAGACGTTTACGGGCAGCCGTGTTCTGGCAAGGAAGCTCTCCAGCTCAGCTATAGCGGCTTTCTCCAGCTTTTTGAGGTGGGGCTCGTTGGCCTTAACAACATCCTCCAGCGTAGCTTGGCGATCGCTGAGCCTGAACTCCTTTTGTGTCACATCCTTTATTCTGATGGACTTTGTGCCGTCCTGTCGTCTTCGAACCACTCCCACGCCGGAAAACTTTCCAATCCTAAGGATGACGTTGTCTCCTTCTAAAAGGTCCTCGGGCTGACTCTCGATGTGCTCCTTCTTGACCCATTTTCCCTTGATATGCCCTCTCAGAAGCGCCTCGCTGCAAACAACCACATTCTTGCAGGCCCTCTTTGCCAGGAGAGCAGCTCCGGCAGGCTCGATGTCGAGCCTGTAAATGCCCGCAGTTATATCGAACCAGAGTGTTGCTATGTGATGGCCGTCCAGGAATACCTGGTCCCGGCGGTCGATGCCTGCTATCTTATTGAGTAGGATGATGCGACCTTCCAGGAAGTCAGCAGACCCGAAGTCTCGCATGAATATTTCTTTTAACAAATCGTGCCCTGCTTTGGAGCAGAGCCGGACGTCGGAAGGAGGTGAAAGGTAAACGCGCCTGCTGGAACTTCCGCAGGCACATTCCTCAGAGAGCAGGGGGACATTGCAGGAGGGACACCAGAAGATCTCGCTTCTGCCGGGGGAGAAGGTTCTTTCCAATTTTTGCATAGATCCACTCGCGGTTGGCGGCACGGGTATTTAACTGCTCTGACCGCCTTTTACCTAGTCTTACCTTTCTGCTAATCTGATCGATAGATTCCCATACGGTTACCTATTTACCCTCAGAACCATCAATATTTTCCAGAGGTGTACCTCAAATGAAATGGACTGCGCTTCTAATAGCGTCGATCATGCTCCTATCCTTTTGTGCCTTTGCATCGCCTGACAGGTATTACGCTGAAAATCCCGGTGGAGCGCCGACACCAACCAACCCCACCAGCCCTGACGCCCTAGGACTGCAGCTGCCGCAGGTTGGATCGTCTTTCCAGGCTCCTTCTCCTCAGGAGAGCTCTCAGGGTTTGATGATGGTCGATCAGCAATCGGCCTACGCTGCAGCGCCGCAGGGATTTAAGGCAACTGCCACCAGCCCTACGTACAACCAGGTGATAGTTCCTCCAAGCGGATATGCTCCCAACGGCCTCTATGTCTCCTATGCGCCCCAGACT
>Ga0074195_1004931_pt1 | contig 10501 bp, 7 predicted proteins | sample EPASupsiteHSE623_FD_64525 | JGI IMG/M metagenome (GOLD analysis project Ga0074195, IMG submission 64525) | Bioremediated contaminated groundwater from EPA Superfund site, New Mexico - Sample HSE6-23 | ecosystem: Environmental > Aquatic > Deep subsurface > Groundwater > Contaminated ... | reverse complement strand
CCGGTCCCGCCTGCCGCGACCGGTCCGCCTCCCGTTTTACCAAAGCCGGAAAAAGACGGCGATGCACCCGACGGCGAAACATATTATTCCGTAGGACCCATCTCAAACGCCGTTCGGGATGAAATGTCGGGGCTTTCCGTTTTCACCACGTCCAGTGACTGCGCATGGAGGATCAGGGGCAAGAACTTCGACACCAGCGAGTTCTACGAATGGAGGGTCAAGGACGCTACGCCGGCCGAGGCGAGATTCGAGGGGCATCGGAGGCACATCTTCGACATCCCGGGCAATGGGTTGGAGCTCTCTTCCGAGGTGATCGTTCAATCTTATGAATCCTATTTTAACATCACATTTACCAGGATATTGTTCCAGAACGGCAAGCTGATCCGGAAGAAGACATGGTCCGACAGCATTCCACGGGTTCACCAATGATCGCCAGTGATACCACTCCGTGGCTTTCATGAGCAGGGTGGCTAGCCCCAAACCCCTACTACTCGATGTTCAAGTTTTTCGAAGGGCGATGACCTTCCGTAGTGCAGGGCTAAGGCCCTGTACTACGGAGCCGCATGAGCTATGCATCCGGGCAAAAAACTTGAACATCGAGCACTAGTACACGTCGGCGGAAGTTTACCTACCTCCCCATCGCTCCGAAGGATGCTTCGGAGTGGTTGGCGATATCAGCCGTTTCAGGTAACCTCTGGGGAAAAACAACAGAGGTTACGAGCTCATGTTTTGTTTGATTCCCTCCCCGATCAAAGTGAAGGAGAAAGAGAGGAGCGATCTCGATCAGATGGTGAACAAGCACACCACGCCTCAGCAAATCGCTCTTCGGGCACGGATCGTTTTGCTGCTGAGCGAGGGATGGAGTCATCGCCAGACGGCTCGCGAGCTGAAGGTCAGCCGTGATATGGTACGGGTGTGGCATCATCGCTGGCTCGATTCGGCTGGAAGCGACAAATCCGCACTGGATCGGCTTACGGATATGGATCGCTGCGGAGCACCAGCCAAATTCAGTCCGGAGCAGATGACGCACCTGTTAGCCATCGCCTGTGAAGACCCGGCGGATTCGGATCGGCCCATCAGCCATTGGACAGCCCGAGAATTGGCTGATGAGCTCATCAAAAGAGGCATTGTTGATGCGATCTCCTCTCGACACACCGGCCGATTGCTTAAAGAAGCCGACCTCAAACCCCATCAAATCCGCTACTGGCTTACTCCTCCCAAGGATGATCCTCAGTTTGATGCCAAGGTTGACAATATCAACTCCCTCTACGTCACAGCCCAACAGAGAGCCATGGAAGGAGAGCGCACGATGAGCACTGACGAGATGACCGGCATCCAGGCTCTGGAGCGTGTAGCTCCCGACCTTCCCATGAAAGAAGGCAAGGTGCGGCGCAGGGAATTCGAATATAAGCGCCATGGCACTCAGACCCTCATCGTCAACTTCGATGTGGCGGAAGGCAAAGTGCTCTCCCCCACCTGTGGCGATACCCGAACGGAGGAAGACTTCGCCCGGCACATCGAGAGAACCGTGGCCACCGATCCTTTTGCCGGCAAGTGGCACTTTGTGGTCGATGGTCTCAACACACACAAATCCGAAACCCTTGTACGAGTGGTAGCCCAGCATGAAGAGCTCGGAATCGATCTGGGGGAAAAAGGAAAAAGCGGTATTCTCAAATCCATGGAAACACGAAGCGCTTTCCTTTCCGATTCCAGCCACAAAATCGTATTCCACTATACCCCCAAGCACAGCTCGTGGCTTAATCAGGTCGAGATCTGGTTCAGCATCCTGGCCAGAAAGCTCTTGAAGCGTGCAAGCTTTCTGAGCATCAATGATTTAAAAACCAGGCTGCTGGCTTTCATCGACTATTTCAACCGCACCATGGCAAAACCTTTCAGGTGGACCTGCCGCGGCAAGGCTTTGAGTGCCTGAGGGGGGTAGGCGGATTTACGCCGATGCGTACTAGCTTTTGATCATGTGATCATGCCCGGATTACCGTCACTTCTCTTCCCGATGGCGTGAGAGCCGTTTCAGTCGCCGTGCTTTGCCGGAGGGGCGGCTGCTTTTTTCGCCGTTTAAAAATCACAAGCCAGCCGGAATCGAGCCCGAGCCCGTTGAGATAGCCATCGATTTGAGACAGGCCAACCTGCAAGGGGTCGCTCTCACCGTCGCGCCAGACCTTCAGTTCTATCCCCAGGGTGACGTCTTTGTAGCGCAGGCAAAGATCCATCCGGCCACTGCCGATGGCGTACTCTCGTTCCAGGGTGCCGCCGCCGTTTACTACCCGGTGGAGAAAGGCCATCAGGACCAGGTGCGGAGCGATTTCGTGGTAGGGAGCGCTGCCGAGCAACGGCTGCCCGTGCTGCTTCCAGAAGGCGAGAAAGGCTTCCAGCAGGCGCTTGACATCGAGGCTGCCGTCCGGACGTAGCCATGTCGGTTGAATGAGCGGCAAGGAATCCTGTGGACCACCGGCCAGTGCCCGTGGGATGACTTCCCGGTAGATAGGATTGGCAATAACAAGTCCTCCCATTGGATCGCGCCGTGCCAGACCCAGGTCTATCACATATTGCCGATCGTCCGGCGGCACCTCGCCCAAAGAGCGGCCAGAGAGCATCGGCTCGATGATCTGTCGAACCCGCGGTTCGCGCAATCGCTCGGCCAGGCTGTCCAGGTGAGTCTCCTGCCTTTCGATGAGGGCCTCCCTGGCTTGCGCGATGTGGTCTGCGTTGATGGTCTGAGAGACATCCGGCGCCAAATCCTCCACAACGATCTTGGCCAGCGCATTGACCAGCCAGGGCTGCCCCTGGGTCAAATCGAAGGCAAGCTTCACGGCTTCGGGAGAAAAAACCTGGCCGATTTCATCGCAATGCTGGCGGTATAGCGCCGACACGTCATTGATACTGAAATTGCTTAGAGTCAAAGAGCGCACCTTGATGTTGAAAGGGCTTGCCGAATTTAGTCTTTCACCACCACTGGAGGCAATCTTGTAGTCGCGCACGTCGCGCATGCCGATGAGGGCGAGAGACCAGGGGAACGACCTTGGCCGACCCGGGTAACCCGAGCGCAATTGCCTCAGCACCGAGATGAGGGCCGCATCCCGCAAGGCGTCAATCTCGTCGAGGAACAAAACCAACGGCCGGGGGGCGGCTTTTGCCCACGTTTGCAGAGCTGCGCCGATCTTTCTGCCGGGCTCGGATACCGGCCAGGCTGGAGGCTGCAATTCGGCCGGCAATTGCCAGTCCGTTGTTCCGCGCCAATCGTTTAGAATCGCTGATTCGGCAGCCCCCAGGTCATCGCTGTATGCCGCTCCAACTTCCATGGAAACCAACGCGGCCACATATTTTCCGGTTGCCGTCAATCGGCGGGCCAGGTCCATCATGGCCGTGGTCTTGCCCGTCTGACGGGGAGCGTGTATGACGAAATACCCCTTCTGGGCAATCAACCTGGCTACATCCGGCAGGCGTGACGCTGCCGGCAGCATATAGTGATCTTCCGGATCGCACGGCCCCGCCGTATTGAAAAACCGTGGCATGAATTCCTCCTCGATTGACGGATACAGATGACGAATCCGCTGCTCTCGCTCATTTCCCACCGCATATGAAAGGCTGCAAGCTCCATCACTCATCCAGCACTTTCCGCGCGGTTTCGGCGATGGCGCGCATGATGACCGGTTTCATGACGATTTCCCGAATTCCCATTGCCGCGGTTTTTTCGGGCGGTATTTCGGCCAGCATATGACTGAAGCCGGTACACAGGATGATGGGAATGCCCGGGCGAATGAGCGTGAGGCTCCTTGCCAGATCGAGGCCCGTCATCTGAGGCATGGTCTGATCGGTGATCACCAGGTCGAAGAAATCCGGTTGCGCCTTGAAAGTCTCCAGGGCTTCAATGGGGCTTGTTATGCCTACGACCTGGTAGCCGAGCCGCTCCAGCATCTGTCGGCCTGCCTCGGCAAGCGCCTTCTCGTCATCGACGAAAAGGATGCGCTCTCTCCCGGTGGCAAGGGGTAGAGGCGTCTCTGTCCGCGCCTTCCGATCACTCGCAATAACCAATCGCGGCAATAAAACATGGAAAGTAGTCCCATGGCCCGGCTCGCTGTACACGGTCACCGCCCCTCCATGGTTTTTTACGATGCCGTGTACTACCGCAAGTCCCAGACCTGTCCCTTCTCCAATGTCTTTGGTGGTGAAATATGGGTCGAAGATCCTTTCGGCGATGGCGGGGTCTATGCCATGTCCGGTATCGCTCACCGTCAGTCTCAGGTAGGGGCCTGGAGTCATGTCCGGTTGTAGGGAGGCATGATCGGCATCCATGTCGATATCGGCCAGCTCCACCCGCAGCACCCCGCCTTTTTCCCGCATGGCGTGGGCCGAGTTGCTGCAAAGATTCATCAGCACCTGGTGAATCTGGGTCGGGTCCGCCAACACCGTACTCGGCGACTTGATGTTCTGACTTACTTCGATGGTCGAGGGCAGCGAGGCGCGAAGCAGCTTGAGGGCTTCTTTCACGATCAGGCCGACCGAAACGGGATGCCGTTGTTGCTCGCTCTGGCGGCTGAAAGCGAGGATCTGCTGTACCAGGTCCCTGGCTCGACGACTCGCCTTGAGCACCTGATCCAGATTGCGCCGCGTTGGGCTGTCCTCGGGAGTGTCGCACAAGGTCAGCTCGGTGTAGCCCATCACGGCTCCAAGGATATTGTTGAAATCGTGGGCAATGCCTCCGGCCAGCGTGCCGAGGGCTTCCATTTTTTGCGCCTGCCGAAGCAGCTTCTCCAGCCTGGCTTCCTGAGATATGTCCCGAATAACCCCAACGTAATGGATGATCTCGCCCGCTTCGTCCAGGATGGGGGAAATGCTCGCTTCAATCTCGTGGACCACGCCATCCTTGCCGCCTTTTGCTCTGCTTTCGATAGGCCCTGTCCATTTCATGGTCTTGTCCCGATAGAAGACTTCACTCAGGTTGCCAAACCGGAAATCGCGCAGGCAGCAGCCGACGGCTTCTTCCGGGCTTAAACCGCTTAGCCGCTCGAACGCCTGATTCACGTACAGAACAGACCAGTTCGCGTCGGTGACGAAAACGCCCTCCGTAATCTGGTCGATAGCCGCCGCCAGGCGGGCGCGGTCTTCCTGGATTCGTTTCTGCTCGGTCACGTCCACGATGATGCCGACCACTCCGCCGAGCGACCCGTCGAGGTTCGTGTAGGTGGCTTTGCTCACGATCGTGTCGCGCCCGATGCCTCGGGTCTCCAGTCTGACGTTCTCGTGGATCCGCGTGCCGGGATTGAGCATCAACCTCGAATCCATTGCCTGGAAGCGGTCCGCCAGGTCCTTGGGAAAGCAATCGTGGGCGGATTTTCCGATGATCCTTTCCCGGCTCACCCCGTGGATTTCCTCGAACGCCTTGTTGCAGCCCCTGTAGAGGCCATCGAGATCCTTGTAAAAGAGAGGATTCGGGAAACTGTCCATGAGCCGTTGCAGGAAATGTAACTGCTCCCGGAGTACTTTCTGGCTTTCCTTCCTTTGCGTAACGTCGCGGCCGACGGCGCGGTAGCCCCGGAAGGTCCCGTCGGAGCCGAAGAAAGGGACCCCGCTGGTTTCCAGGATCACCGGACGGCCATCCTTGCGCCGATACGCGTTTTCAAGGAGCTCGAACGGCTTGCGCCCGGCAATGACGGAAGCACAAAGATCTTCCACGCATTGCGGATCCTCGGGCGGCATGAGGTCGCGGAGGGATTTTCCCGTGATTTCCTCGGGCTCATAGCCGAGCAGGTCCCGCGCGCGGGGACTGGAGTAAGTAAAAACGAGGCTCTCATTCACTTCCCAAAGCCAGTCGCTGGAGCTCTCCACCAGGTCCCGGAACCGCTCCTCGGACTTCCGCAGGGCTTCGACCGCCTCCTTGTATCTGGCTTCGGCCTCCTTGACGGCAAGACGCTGCCGGGTCCTTTCCAGAACGGTCTGGACTACCGCGGGCAGGCGCACCAGGTGCTTTATCGACTTGAGGACGTAGTCGTCCAGTCCCGCTTTCATTGCTTCAACGGCGATTTCCTCGCTGCCCGTGCCGGTGGCCATGATCACCGGGCAGTCAGGGTACCGGGCCTTCACGGCGCGGAGGACCTCGATACCGTTTGACCAAATGAGCTGGTAGTCGATGATCGCCAGGTCAAAGGAGTTATGCTCCAGCGCGCGAGCGAATTCCGGCGCCGTTCCTGCCTGCTCCATCCCGGCATCGGGAAAATGAGGGCGCAGCACGTTCATCATCAAAACGGGATCATCCGGGTTGTCGTCAACGAACAGGATACGCAGCGGGTCATTCATAAAGCCTCCCGGTTTTCTTCCATTACCCAAAAGTGAAATAGAAGGTCGCTCCTTCATCCGGGATGCTTTCAGCCCAGACCCGCCCGCCGTGGCGGTGCATGATCCTCCGAACGATGGCGAGCCCGATGCCTGTTCCGGGAAATTCCGCAATTCCATGGAGCCGGTGAAAGGGAGCGAAAAGACTGTCCGCAAAGGCCATATCGAAACCGACGCCGTTGTCCTTGATGAAAAAAACACGCGCCGGGCTCCGCGAGCCTTCCGGCATGCAGCCGATCTCGATTCTGGCCCCAAGCTGTCTGGACGTGAATTTCCAGGCATTGCCGATCAGATTTTCCAGCGCGATGCGGATGAGCCCTCCATCGCCCCTCACTGCCATTCCAGGCTCTACTGCGAGCTCGACCTCTCGCTCCGGCTGGGACGATCGAAGCTCCGCGGCGACGGATTCGGCAAGCATGCTCAAATCGACGCTGGTCCAGCGCATCTCTTTGCGCGTCACGCGAGAGAGGCTCAACAGATCGTCGATTATCTGTCCCATGCGCCGGCTGGCCGCATACACCCGCCGGAGGAAATCCCGCCCCTGTTCATCGAGCTTTTCTTCGTAGCGCTTCAGCAGCATCTGACTGAAGCCGTCGATGCTTCTGAGCGGAGCGCGCAAATCGTGCGAAACTGCATAACTGAAGGCTTCAAGCTCCTTATTGGCAGCTTCGAGATCGGCCGTCCGGCGCGTCAGGATCGCGTTGAGCTCTCTAATCTCTCGCTCGGCCCGCTTTCGCTCGCCGATGTCCTCGACGATCTCGACGAAGCCGATGACCTTGCCTTCATCGTTTGTCGTAATATTGAAGAGAATTTGAGCAGGAAAGACTTCGCCGTTTTGCCTGACCTTTTCGCCCTCGCAACAGTACCGCCCGCCGGCTATGATGTTGTTTATGATCACCTGCAACCGGCCTGAGTCGACCATGTCTCGTGGAAAAAACACTTCTATCTTCTGTCGGCCGATGATCTCTTCCGGCGAATAGCCGTATATGAGCCGGGCGCCTTCGTTGTAGGCGATGATGTTTCCATCGAAATCCGCGGCGATGATGGCATATCCGTCAATGTTCCTGAAAACGGTCGACGTGAAATCGGTCTTTTCCCACAGGTACCTGATTCTTTCATTTATGTGCCCGTCAATGGCTGTGGATGTGTTTTTGTCCGCTTCGTCCATCTTGTTCGGACCTCCTGGTCCTCAACGTCTCTGCAAAGCTATGTGCAGCAGATCTGCTGCCTGGCCTTATCAAGAGCGTTGGCCAGTATTTCCATGGAGCTCTTCCTGGGGATCAGAAGAAGGAAAAAAGCCGACAAATGCTTACTACCGATGACAAAATCATTCTGAATCAGAATGATCAAAGGATCCTCAGCGGCGCGCCTGGCTATGGATTCATCCAGAACAGCCTGAACCATGTCAACGCTCGTCGAGGGAACCGTATGGTAAAGCTTGAGCTTACAGAAATCATAAATAGCCCCGAAGTATGCTCCAGCCGTGATATTGGCGATCTCGGCTATGATCGAGGCATTCCACTCCTTGATCTCCCCGAATTCATTTTTCATCCTTTCCATTCCGGGAATCGTCTCTTCCGCCAGAAGAATCAGGTCGGCTTTTGCCTTTGGCGGCGTTACGAAAAACAATTCTCCGGTCACGTCACCCACCAGGCCCATTCTCACACAGGTAACCGGTGAAGCCGGATCCTGGAAAAAGGTGGATATTAGAGAGGCTGGAAAGGTTTTCACCTGGGGAATGTTCACCTGTACTTCGCACTGAAGCAATTGCTCCAGCGCGGTCGCGGCGTTGCCGATCCCTACGTTCATCATCTCCGTCAGGAAATCCAGTTGCTCTTCGGAAAATACTTGCTTTGTATAATCCATGGCGTTCTTTCCTCCTCCATCTACCTGGCGTCCAGCAAAGCCGGAATATCCAGAAGCAAGGCCACCCGGCCGTCGCCCAGAATCGTTCCTCCGGAAAAACCCTTGAATTGCTGCGCAATAGGATCAAAAGGCTTGATGATGTTTTCCATCTGATCGATTACCGTGTCCACTCCGAGGCCGATGAGGCGGTCTCCCCGGGCGATGATCAAAGCGACGGGGTTATCCTGGCTCTCGTGGGCGGGAAGGTGCATCAGTTCATCGAGGCCGTAAAACGGCATGATCTCCTGCCGCAGGATCAACACCCGATCGTTCTGTATTTCCTTGATCTGCTCCGGTTTCACTTCCAGCGTTTCGATCACGATATCCGATGGAATGGCGAATACGTGCTCTCCAACGGCAACCATCAGGGTCTGCATGATGGCCGTGGCAAGAGGCAGCTTGAGCGTGAATCGCGTCCCCTTATCCTTCCGCGTCACTATTTCCACGATTCCGCTGAGCTTTTCGGTAACCGTCTTTACGACGTCCAGTCCCACCCCTCGGCCGGACACGTCCGTCACCTTCTCCGCGCTGCTGAACCCGGCCTTGAACAGCAGATTGAGCACATCCTTCTCGGCAAGGGCCTGTACTTCCTCGGGTGTTGCAAACCCTTTCCTTACCGCCAGATCCTTCATCCTCTGAAGGTTGATGCCACGGCCGTCGTCCTCGACGTGAATCAGGACGTGGTTTTCAGTCCTCGCCGCCGTAAGCCCGATTGTCCCCGTTGCCGGCTTGCCGAGCTTTTCCCTCTCGTCCGGAGTCCCAATACCGTGGTCGACGGCGTTCCTCAGCAAATGGATCAACGGCTCTCCGATTGCATCCAGCATGGCTTTGTCGAGCTCTATATCCCGGCCTGTCATGACGAGCTCTACCTGCTTCCCATGCTCCCTGGCCAGATTGCGCACCATCCTCGGAAATTTCTGAAAGATCTCGTCGACCGGCACCATGCGCGCGGCGGAAACGTTTTCCTGTAGCGTATTGATGATCCGCTCCAGGACCCCCATGGCCGTTTTGACCTCTTTCTTCTGGATGTCCTGAAGCAGATTGTCGATGCGGTTTTTGACGATGATGAGCTCGCCCACCAAATTGAAAAGGTTATCCAGCAGATCGATGCCCACCCTCACGGTCGTGATCTTTTCCATGACGGGCAAAGGCCGGTCGGTCCGCGGCCCATGCGGCTCAGCGGCTCCGCCTGAAGGCTGATGAGCGTCCTGCGCCGAAACGTCTTCTTCGCCGACGGCCCTGCGGAGCCGTTCCTTGATCTCCTCGATTTGCGCGGTGAAATCCGCCGCTGGAAGCTCCGTGTTTTTCCTCCTGCACTCCGCGCAGACGGACACCATGGTCTCGAGTCTATCGACAATGACAAAGAGGATATCCAACGCAATCTGATCGACAGCCGTCTCTTCGCTGCGAAGCCGGCCGAGGAGGTCCTCGCAAAGATGGGCCAGCTCGGCAATGGACGCGAAATCGAGCATCGTCGATGCGCTCTTCAGCGTATGCACAACCCGGAACACTTCATCCAGCCGGCTTATCTGGCCGTGGTCCTTTTCCAGAGCCAAAAGGGCGGTATTGCAGGCTTGAAAACCCTCCCGGGCGTCGTCCAGGTAGTCATCCAGAAACATAGAAAAATCGATGTGATCATTTGCGGACCCCATGGCATTTCCCCTTGATTCACGCCAGCGCCTGACCACCGAGAACGGGCTGCCCCCTGCGCGCAACGGAGGCGTCCAGAGCGCATCCCCACTTTCAGCCGCTCGGCAAAGGAGGTTATGAAGTCCTGAGTCGGATGCTGAACTTCAGGATGTGCGTCAACGCTTTCCGCATGAAGCTGGAGTCATCGGCCACCAGTACCCGTATGGCGCCGGATTCGGGCTTGTGGAGGCCGGCGCCTGTCATGTGTCGTCCCGCGCAAGCACCCGGCTGATCTCTTCGATGATCTCCGACTGCTTGAAAGGCTTTCTGATGTATCCTCTCGCCCCGAGACTCCCCGCCGTTTCCTGTTTCTCCTGCTGCCCCAGCGTTGTCACCATGATCACCCTGGCTGCCGGGTCCTCATTGAGGATCTTCCCCAGCGCCGTAAGGCCGTCCATATCTTTCATCAGTATGTCCATGGTCACGATGTCCGGTTTGAATTCCCTGTAGAGCTTCAGGGCTTCCCTGCCGTCCTTTGCCGTGCCGACCACCTCGTGTCCGGCCTGTTCGATGATGAACTTCAAGGATCCGCGCATAAAAGCGGCATCGTCCACAATGA
>Ga0074195_1004930_pt1 | contig 10503 bp, 10 predicted proteins | sample EPASupsiteHSE623_FD_64525 | JGI IMG/M metagenome (GOLD analysis project Ga0074195, IMG submission 64525) | Bioremediated contaminated groundwater from EPA Superfund site, New Mexico - Sample HSE6-23 | ecosystem: Environmental > Aquatic > Deep subsurface > Groundwater > Contaminated ... | reverse complement strand
AAGAGAAAGCTCAGGATGTGGAATACTGAATACAACAACTTGGTACATTGTGGGTTAAAGGGACGAAGTCCAAATCAATTTCTCCGAGAATATCAATTGCAGAAGGTGTCAAATGTCGTTGCATAAAACACCCCTTTACTATACTATAGCGTTAGCGAAAGCAGGTTTTTCCCTCTCTTACATTATCCCCCCGATCGTGGGCATAATGTAAGAAGTGAAATAAAGCAAAAACCCCGAACTATATCGGGGTTTTATATAAATAATTAGACTTCAAGCTTTTTTGCATTATAAAGAGCAAAAAGAGTCGAGCATTGGAGCTCCAATTCTTTTTTTATCTCTTCGCTTCCTGCATATTTTTCGTTTTCTGCATGAGAAATGTAAGAAAATAACTCTCCTAGACTGAGTATCAATTTTCCAAGCCTCACATCATTAAATGAATGCCTGGTGATATCTTCGAGAATCTGAAGTGCCAACTTAAAATTTGTGTCCCAAACAATCTGTTTTTTAATGTCCGAGACCATGACCAGTTCGCTTAATTTACTTCCTACAATAACCTGGATAAGTGGCGAAAAAAATACGTGATTTGTTCGATAAGAGAAATATTTTGCCAGAGAGAAAATTTCTTCCCACGACGCCCTTTGTTCCCCCTGAATCTTTTTTATTTTCTCCTGTACAGATTTTAACTCTTCCTCGTCTTTTTTCTTTTTTTCAACGAGTTCTGCCTTTCGTTTTTCTTCTTCCTCTCTTTCCATCTCTAATTTTCTTTTCTTTTCTCTTTTCGCTTTTATTCTTGTAAAAGCAAAAAATGCGACGGAAACAGAAATCAACGCGATCAGAAGAAAAGTAAGTAACTGCCAGAGTAATATTCCTAAGAATAACTCTGCGCCCCAAAACTGATAGATCGTGCTTACTAGACCAAGAAGAACCACAACACCAATAACAAAAAATGATTCGTCAGTCGATAATACTTCTTCTTTTTTCAACATCACCATCACGACTACCGCCCATGAAATCGTGATCATCCATATCCACTGCGTTCCAAAATATTCGTAATATTTTGTAAGTGCGAGGGCTGTAATAATAACAAGAACCCCAGCCAAAATAGTTTCGAAAACTTGATCACTTTCAAGCGTCCCATACCTATTACTTTTTATGACACCCCGCATCATCGAAAACATCCCCCATACGGCAAGCACGGTTATAATAATAACAACCAGTATAGTGACTTCATTTCTATTACTAGTGTCGATTAAAACCCCACAGAAAAACGGTAAAACTGAGAGAGTAAGTATATCTCTCACTTCTTTTTTCTTACTGTAATAATTGTTCCGTTCTTTTAACGTAACAAGACAGAACGGAATAAATAGAAATGGATAGAACGACAAAATTTCTCCCCAAAAACCGAGAGAAAGTGAATGAATAATGAACGCTCCCACAACGATAAACGTTGGGAGGAAAAGCAGAGAAAATGTTTCATGAAGAAAATCTAAAAGTTTCATAGGAAACTCCTTCCTTATTTTGTTGTTAAAAAACCGGGAATATTTTTACGCTTGTAATCGCGTATTGCTACCGAAATAGCTTTCACCTGGCACCCGTTACCAAGATATGCTTAGTGTATCACAAAATACCCACTTTGTCAATCTCCCCCCTTGTCACGCCGTAGCTTTAGCGTAGGCGAATTTCGCCACGCCGAAGCTTTGGCGTAGGAGGGTCTTGCCACGCTGTAGCTCCTTCGAGCGTAGGTGGGTTGTCTACTTCCTTGTTACCAGTTCCTTGTTACTGGTTACTAGTTACTAGTTACTTACCTATCTTTTCTTTATAAACTTTATAAACCTTATGAACTTTCGACTTCGTAGACTTTATGGACTTTCAACTTTAGAAACTCTCTCCCCTCTTTCCGTTTTCTTATTACTAGTTACCAATTACGTGTTACCAACCAATCTCCTCCTCTCTCACCCCCCCTTCTTCTCTTACCCATTCTCCTCTCCTACTCCCCTCGCCCCCCCCACAGTGCCAGGTTGACAAATCTGTAACAATTGAGTATAATCAAACTAGATCATTAAAGCTATCACGATGAGATAGCAATCGCGAGTGATCTTGGTGCGAGGAATATTCCCCGCACTTTTTTTATTCAAATACCCCATCCACACGCCACCACCCATTTCCTCCTATAACATCCAACGCTCGATCAGGCATTGAATGTTGTAAGCAAAAACCCCGAAATGTTTCGGGGTTTTATTTTTATTAACTAATTAACTTTCCAAGTATATCTTCAGAAAAATTACCTGCTTTTAAGTCATTGATAAGAAGATTAGAGAAGCCTTCAAGAGAAGCAGCAAGCTTTTCTTCTGGAGACATAAAAGAGACAACTTTCCATCCTTCCCGCAACGCTAACGAACAGTCATTCTTCAATCCGAGAGATCTCCGTATAGATTCCCACTGCATGGCTCCGTAAAGATCAATCTTCTGCTCTTTCTCTTTTATCTGCTCTGTAAGTTCTTTGCATTTTTCATTATCGTGAGGAACTAATCCTCCGTGAAGCGCCTTGTGTTGTTTTTTAAGTTCATTTGATTCATTAATAAGACACTGTCCAAGCACAATAAATCTTTTTGCTTCATCGCACACTTCACCAAGTTCCTTATCTTCCGGTTCTGCTGGTGAGAGCTCTTTTCCCGCTCCTTCAATTTCTTCTTCAGTTACATTAAGAAGCTCTTCGTTGAGTTCGTACAACAATCCATTTTTCATGGGGATATCTCCTTTCTTTTGTTATGAGTTATTTAAAAATAGGTTTATCACATATGATATTCCCTATATGTGCTATTTCCTACGTTACAAGATATTCCCCCTAACAAAACCCTCGCGATCGCGACAGTTTTGTTAAGAAATTATTTTCTCTATAAAAAGCAAAAAGTGGCGTAATACTACGCCACTTTTTTAATAATTATCCCTTATCAGGATTCAATGTGTCCATATCAAGTTTCTTTACTTCCCCTTCATAATATTGGATTTCCGATGGAAATCGCGAAAAGAAAGATCCGATAATCGACGGAAAAAATGAACCGCGATAGGTGTTATATGACCTAATGGTATTAATCCAATCATCCAATGCAGTTTTTATTTCATTCACTGATTCCTGCATATTTCGGATGTTTTCCTTTGCAGTTTCCACTGCCTTCAATTGTGGGTATGCTTCAATCTGAATACGAAATGCAAGTGCTGCCTGCACTACTCCGGCACCTGCCTGAGTTAACTCTTTTTCATTTCCACTGTTTACCGCAGTTTTATATGCTTCAGCCGCTGCAGCATATCCGCTTCGCGCTTCGGCAACTGCTTTAAATGTCTGAGATTCGTGATTCATATACTGATTCGTGATCTCCCACACACCTTTTATCTTTTCACTGCAGACATTAAGTGCCGCAGAATATTGTGATTTTGCTCCGCCGACATTCTGATAGTTCCTGTTCAATGTGTTAAACACACCAATTAGTGAACCAATCACAATGAACGCGCCGACAATCAATACAACGATTGATATAATACATCCTTTTTTCATTTCTTATCTCCTTGATAAAGTGATCGTAACTTTTTATCTGAAAGTGAAACAAGAAGTTCCACTCCCATGTCAAAATTTCCAAAGTTAATATAATCAATGACTTCGTCAATAATTTCTCCATAATCGGTAGAAGTAAACTTTGGAAGACCCCTTCCAACCGATATTGTAATTCGTTCTTTTGCGTCGGGCCTGATAAGCCAAACAATTCCGTTGTTTCCCCCTTTCGTGCTTAATCCCTTTTTTCCAAGACCGAGCCACCGTCCATAATGGGTTGCATAATCCTCTGGTTTCCGTACTTTGTTTTGTATAAGCACCACCATTTCCGCAATACCATCATCCTGAAGTTTTTGACATATTCCACTTGTATATCTTACTATCCTTCCTTTCATCACGTGAACATTATCGATAACCCATGAAGTGGTAAGTCGGGTAAACTGCGGATCTCCGCGAGGAACTGTATTGTGTTCTTTTTGGTCTGTATTTTCACTGCAAGAAAAAAGAAAAAATGCACACACGAGATTAAGAATTATGATTTTTTTCATCTTTCTTTCCTCCATGTGGATTACATATCGGACATGAGTGGCGTTCTTTCTTACTACATCCCGCACCTCCGCCACCAGCACAAGCACATGCACATGCACAAGAAACACAGGCACACGCACACGAAGAAGATCTGCCGCCAAAGCCGCCTCCTCCTCCGCTTGAAAGTCCTCCGCCCGATCCGCCGAATCCTCCATACGACATGCTTCCTCCGGAATATCCGCTCCCACCACCATCAGTACCTGCAACCACAAAGAGAACAAAGAGAATCACAAGAACAATAACGATAATTAATATAATTGTCCCTATACCCATTCCTGTTTCAAGATTTTCTTCTGCGATCCCTTGTGGAAAAACACTCTTCGGAAAAGATACTGAAATCGAAACTCGTTCGCCCTTTCCCAACTCTGTTTTTTTCCAGGTCATTTCTTCACCGGAAGTCACTGAAGGGGTAGGATCGGCATTCACCGAATCCAGTGGCGCAAAAAATTTCATTGTCATAATAAGCTCATCCGTAAATGCATTGTCATACCATCCGGGAGTGAATTCCAATCGGTATGTACTGTCATCCGCATAAAACAATTTGTTTTGTTTTATCGTAAATGAAATTTCGAATGTTTCACCTTGTTGGTAATCTTTGTTCAAATCAATACGCACACCGTTCCAACCTCCGTCGTTCGCAGGTGCTATTGATGCAACACTGAGTCCACTTGCTACAATTTCGAAGGAACTGTTTGGTGTTCCCACGGTAATCCATGGAATATGTCCGCCGGTTACTTCCCATTTCTGGTAATACACAATAGTGGTAAGACCATCCGAATGAGGGGTAAGCTGCACGGTATATTTCTTTATCTGATACGTTCCGGTATCTTCCGCACGAAGAACACAGACAAATAAAAGAAATGTGAATAATGTTAAAAATACTTTTTTCATTTCACACCTCCTTCATCACTTATTCGTGGTGATTTGTCGAGCGGACATCCGCCCCCGCATGTGCCCACATGGGAACACCCGGAGCATTCGTCTGCTTTAAATTCATGATTCCGAAGCTTCACACATGTGGGATGATTCCATATGGAACTCCATTCGTCGGTTAATATATTTCCGACAGACTCCGGCCACGATTGGCACGGAAGCACGGTGCCGTCCGGCTGTATGGTCATATTATGAGCCGCCGCCGAACATGCTTTAATACCGAGATTCAATGAAATCGGATTAACTCCTTGTGTATAACACGTGGGAGAATACCACTGAAAATTTGCATCCGAAAGATCGGCAAGAATTTGTGCACGTTCAAGAAGAGTGTACATTTCCGAATCGGAAACTCCGTTCTCCATTTTACACGACGTTCCGCGACCACTGCAGATGAGTGTGTTACATGCGATATTTTTTACTCCAAGATCAATGATCCATTGCACGGTGTCCAGAAATTCATTTTTGTTCGTTTTGGTTACCGTTGTATTGGTTACTACCTGCAATCCCACCGCTAATGCACGCTTGATTCCCTGAACCGTTTTTATGTGCGATCCGGAAATCATCGTCATTACATCGTGAACAGAAGGATTTTTTGATTCAATAGTAATTTGTGCGTAATCAAGACTTGCACTCAGTAAATCTTCCGCAATCGGCGCAAGTAATGTTCCATTTGTGATAAGACCAGTAACAAACTTATCGGCTTTTCCGATGAGGTGCACAATGTCTTTTCGCATAAGTGGACATCCGCCGGTAAATACAAGTTGTGGAACCCCAATCTTCCAGAGCGTCTCATAAATACCTTCCCATGTTTCTGTTGGAAGCTCGGGAAAGTTTGAATATTTTTCGTTGAGACACTTTGTACAGTTGAGATTACAACGATAAGTAACCGCTAAATCCATGCGAGCAGGTGCTCCGAGGGTTTTATACTCGAATACCTTTGGATCAAGTCCCATTTCATGAGGACATGCACCGTTTGCGATTCCCATGAGCGTTCCGTAGATGCGATGAAAGTCAGCTTTTAATCTTTCTTTCGTCACCCTATTTTTTCCCAAAGAAATCACGCGTGTTCCATACTGCTCGTACATCTTTTGTACGACGTAAGAAACCACTGCATTGGATTCATCTCCTGATCCCTGCTGAAACTTCCACATTGCATCAATCATGTGCCCGATAAAATCTGCGGCAACCTGATCGAGAATAAGAGGTGGTTGTTTTCCATCAATCCAAAGAAAATTTTCTTCTGTTGGATCGGTAAGTCGTAAATGAAATCGATGACCGTTGATTGTGGCATGTTTAATACCGTCAACGACGTACTGCGATTGCTTGTTCATTCATCCTCCTTTGATTGGATTTATATATAGAATTGTCAATTAAAAGCTAGGCCCAGTATACAATATTTAACCTTATGTGTCAATCTCCCCTCTTTCTTTTTCCTCCTCATTCTCTTATGTTTTCTCCCATAACAAAAGTGTCACGATCGCGACACTTTTGTTATAGACCCCCTTTCTCTTCCTTACATAACCTCTCCGATCGTATGAGTCATGTAAGAATTGAAATAAAGCAAAAAAACCAACATATCGTTGGGGTTTTTCACGCTCTCGTTTCTCCTTTCACACTTTAAAAACTTTCAACTTTACGAACTTTATAAACTCTATACACTCACTCATTCCCTCACCGCAATGGTAATCATCGGCAATCCGGAATTTTTCACCTCTTCCTCAATAAATCCCTGCATCGTTTTTGCATATTCAAAACTCACTTTTCTGTCGGCAACGCGCTTCTTCAAAAGCTCATCATCAATCGTGAGATATACAATAAGTTCTGTTCCATTCGCGATCGCCGTGCCAAATGCAGGTTGTCCCGCTTTCACAAATGCCCGCTGCGCAACGAGTACCCTCATGGTGTCATTATTCTCTTTCGTTAATGGCGCGTGATAATAAAAGTCTTTCTCTGTATCGGTAAATGGCGGTGCAAGTTTTCGCAACTCTATCCCCTCTGGAATATTCCTTAGAAATGTCGATTTCCCTACACACGTCGTCCCAATCACGGTAATCTTCTTATCCCGATTCTTGGTCAATACCGACCTCAACTCCTCAATCATCTTCATATTTTCTTTATAACCCCACCATATACGAGGTGAGAAATTTTTGTATTGCGAGTACAGTTTCGTTTTTTAATTTCGAATTACTTTCCGCAACCCATTTTGCAAAATTATATAACTCTTGCTGGTCCACCCGAATCCACTTTCCATTTTTTCGCAAAAAATATAACAACGTCACCATGGCAATGCGTTTATTTCCATTCTGAAACGGATGGTTTTTTACCATAAGATAAAACAAAATAGCGGAGCGTTCCACAAGTCCTTTATACAATGCTTTTTTATTGAATGTTTGAAATGGTGCAGCAAGACATCCCTCAAGTTTATTCGGAAAACGTGTTTCAAAATCGGGAATCGGTTCATTCCATTTCATAAGTTCTCTCGCAAGACTATAGGCAACATATTCAACCTCTGCAATGCTAATTGTTTTCATTATTCTTTTCCGAGAAGCCGTATAGTTTCCCCATATTCATGCACGGCCCTTTTTACGGATGTATGAATATCTTTTTTCTGATTTTCTCCAAGTGATTGAGAGAGAATATACGGCAAATCACTCCGACGAATAACAAAATTCCTCCCCACCTTTTCGGCTTTAATCTCCCTGGATTTTACCTTCTTAAAAATCGCAATTCTGCTTATTCCTAAAATTTTTGCCGCCTCAGTGGTCGAAATGAATTCTTTTTCCATATCCTCATTGTATCTATGTTAACTAAAATGTCAATGGTTAACATGTGTTAACCTCGTTATTTGTCACTAGCTCGCCCGCTTTATTCGCCTTTGGCGGACTATGGTGGATTACTTGTTACGAGTTACTTATCTTTCTCTGTCTGGTTACTCGTTACCAGTTCCTCATTACTAGTTACTTACTTATCTCTTCTTTACAAACTTTATGGACTTTACGAACTTTAAAAACTCAGATGACTTCCGCTTGGTAACAACTTTCACAATATACAATCTCTGGTCTCTCCGGAGCATAGCTTGTCTCAAACTCATTTGCACACGGTCCATTCCCATGAGCGTGCTCTGATGTGTTTTTATATGTTACTTGTTGCGTGTTACTAGTTACTGGTTGATTACACATACATTTTCTGTGCCAAAGCTTCATCGGATTCCGCTGTGCAAATCTTTCTCCGTGTCGGCAATTAAAACACAACCGAGGTATTGGTAACCCAAACCGTTTATAAAATGCCAATTCCTCTCTAATTATCTTGAAAGCAGTTGAACACCCGTGAGTACATTTTCCCGCATGAGCGCACTCAATCACCTCGTTCAAAATATCATCATTAATATCTTTTATATTTTCAGAGATGTCCCCTATTTTTTTTGTAATCTTATAATCACGCTCTTCTGGTATCGCCCATACATAGCCACCCAATTCTGCTTCATTTTTATTACACGGAAAATATTCTTGCACAATTGCCTCGTTATATGAAAATGGTGAAAGTTCTTTTGGAAAAAATTCTCCGTACTCTCCACGTTTCGTCATATCTGCAATAATACGTGTTTTTATTTTATGATATTCCTCCTCTGAATATTTTTTATTGAGAATACAAAAGGAAGCATCTTTTAATCCAACACATCCAAAAAGATGGTGTGAATTTGAACAAGAATCGCAATAAGATATTTCTCTACACTCCGGCCAACAATTATTTGAAAAAAGAACCTTATATGCACTCTTCCCCACAGTGATGCATTCATAACAAAGTTCAGCAGGATCGCCCCAATCCGTCATATCGAAACATTCCTTTCCGGCGATAAGCTTTGAACAATAACGGGAATCCTGACTCTCATGTATCGTAAATCCCCGAAAGATGTTTTTTGAATTTACAATATAATCTCCTGTGCATGTGGCACTACTCACAAAATCAATGTGCATATATTTATGTGGAAAGAGAAGCACAAGTTGTTCAAGTTTCGAGCGAAAATAAGAAATCTTTTCTGGCGTTAAATCCGCAAGGATAATTTTCATTTCCTTCTCGTATTCCTCCTTTACAAGCTGTTTGTTCCACAGACAATACGATTTATTGCGAAGTCCAACACACCCGAAACAGTTTATGCAATTTTTACAGTTATAGGAGAACCAACAATCAACACACTGTTCGCATTCCTGTGAAAAAAATAATTTGTTTGAATCAAGAGAATCAATATTATCATATGAAAATTCAATTCGCCGACACCATAGAGAGTCGAAAGAAAATTTTGAATAATCAAGGTTGTTGCTATACATACAATCCTCATTGTCTCCCGACGCACTCACCATATAACAATTTTTATTTCTACTTGCGCCATTCTGGTAAATACTCCCATGTTCAAGAGATTGTAAATCTGTGAGAAGTGCACATTGTGGGGTTTTCTTTAATAACTCATGAAACTGATCAAAAAAACTTCGCCCTGAATTATATTCCAACTCTGGTGGTGTCCATGTCCGAGAAAAATATTCTTTTGGTGAATATACAGGAAAAGGCACAGCATTAGAAAACTGGCTGATCATTTCCTCTCCAGAAAGACTAGATTTTCTTTTATGGAGCAGTCTCTCATTCCGCCACAACATTCTTCGTTTAAGCCTACACTCCGGACAAAACGTCGGCGCCGGCACTTTTATCTTTTCATAAAACGCAAAATCTTCCGGCTCAATGACGAATTCATTCTTACAATTCTGACATGTTTTTTCTTCTTTCATTTATTTAAAATTTAAAACTTAAAATTCGAAATTTAAAATTTAAAATTTTTTCCCTATTCCCCAAAATACACTTTTTTGAGCCGCTCATCTTCTCGTATTTCACTCGGAGTCCCCTCCATATATTTTTCTCCATCAACAAGCACGATAATCCTATCGGCTAAATCAAAAAGAAATTTAAGATCGTGTTCAACAATAACCGCAGTGTGTCCGTGTTCCCGCACAAGTTTTCTGATGATATCGGAAAGTTTATTTTTTAATATCGGTGAAACACCTGCAGTCGGTTCGTCAATCAACAGCAAATTCCCTTTCAATAAACGAAGACGAGTGAGTTCGAGTAAGCGAAGTTGTCCGCCGGACAATATCCCTGCGATTGATTTTTTGTGCGGAAGTAAATCAACATCCTCGAGCACTCCATCAATAACCCGTGAAACGTGTGCTCTCTTACCTGGAGAAAATCTCCACCACCACGGCAATTGCTCCGCGCGTTCGATGGCGATCATAAGATTTTCTTCAACCGTCATATCCCTAAACACTCCCACATGCTGAAACCCGCGACTCACTCCAAGACGTGCACGAATATAAGGATCAAGATGCATAATATCCTTTCCGTTAAAACTGATCATTCCCGTCTCAATGGGAAGGAATCCTGAAATAGTA
>Ga0074195_1004929_pt1 | contig 10506 bp, 6 predicted proteins | sample EPASupsiteHSE623_FD_64525 | JGI IMG/M metagenome (GOLD analysis project Ga0074195, IMG submission 64525) | Bioremediated contaminated groundwater from EPA Superfund site, New Mexico - Sample HSE6-23 | ecosystem: Environmental > Aquatic > Deep subsurface > Groundwater > Contaminated ... | reverse complement strand
CCGTGCCGCCCCTCGCTCCGTCGCTCGCGCACGACGCGCGCGGGGATACCGGCCGCGACCATGCCCGCCGGTACGTCGTGCGAGACCACGGCCCCGGCCGCGACCATGGCCTCGTCGCCGATCGTCACGCCGGGGAGGATCGTGGCACCGGCGCCGATCTTGACGTCGTCCCCGATCACGACCGGAGCATAGCTCCGCTCCGCATGGTCCGCCTCGCCATGACCGTGGGTGAAGATCCGGACATGTTCGGCCAGACCGCACCGGTCCCCGATCCGGAGCCCGCCCTTTGCGTCCAGAAAGGCACCCATATTCATGAAGACCTCGTCCCCGACCTCGATGCCCCTCCCGAAGTTGAACCGGATGTTCTCGCACGCGATGAAGCCCCTACCGCATCCGCCGAAGAGCCGTTCGGCGAGCATGCGGCGGAGCGGGAACGCGGCGTTCACGAAGAGAGAGAGGGGCGACCGGTCGACGGCCTCCCAGAGGAGAGAGAGATACCGTTCCCGGTCCGAGAGCGGCGAACCCGTCGGGACGGGCAGGTACTCGCAGTAGAGCCGGCCGTCCTCGATGAGGTCGGGGTCGACGGCGAGCGAGAGGAGGTCGAGCACCCGCACGGTCGAGGCGAGGTCGGGGCCCGCGTCGAGATGGGCTTTCACCTCCCCCACCAATCGGGCGATCCGGTCTCCGTCAGGTCGGTGCATGAGATCCGGTGGACCGCGCAGGAGTTATAGACCACGCAGGGCGCAGGGGGCGTGAGACCCCCGGGTCTTCGCCCGTCAGCTCTGCCTGCTCTCGTTCGCAACCGCGAGATAGGTGCCGGCCCCGATCCAGTAGGTCCCGTCCACGTCCCGGACGTAGCTCATCTTCGGCTCGACGGCCATGCCGTGCGCCGGGTTGGGAAAGTCGTAGTAGACGAAGCCGCCGCCCTTCCGGGCGAGGTCGACCTCGACACCGGTATAGCGCTGGCCGGTCGAGTCCGTAAGGTCGAGGAAACTCGTCCCGACCTTCTCGGGCTGGAAGGGCAGGGCGAGGGCGGTCCCGTTGTAGTCGAGCGCGTAGATATAGGCCTCGCCCGATGCAAACGGTCCCGTCCGGTTGTTGAAGTCGCGGAGGGCGGTCTCGCGCCCGTTCGCCCGGGCATGAGCCGCCGCCTTCTCGACAAAGGTCGCGAGCCCCTCCTTGGTCGAGAGGTTCGTGGCGTTCGGGCTCACGCGGTCCGTGTAGTATCCCGAGCCGAGGAACCAGTCGCCCATTCCGACCACATAGCAGGTCTTGGGTTCTACGGCGTAGCCGTCGGCCGGGTTCGGATACCAGAGTTCGTAGAAGCCCGAGCCGTTCCGGGCTGCAGCGACGGCCGCCTGTATGTACTTCGTCCCGCGGATATCGGCCGCGTCCGATCGATCGGTCCCGATCAGCTCAGGCTGGAAGGGCAGCGCGAGCGTGGTCCCGTTCATGCCGTACGCGAAGACGTAGAGGTCGTCCTTCACGAAGGATCCGTTCGGGTCGTTGAAGGCGGCGATGGCCCGTGCCTGCCCGTTGGCCCTCGCATACGCGGCGGCCTGCTCGACATAGGCGACCAGACCGGGCCGGCTCCGGGCCGAGACGCCCTCTTCTCCGCCGGGAGCATAGAAGCCTGCGCCGACGAACCAGTCGCCGAGGCCGATCGCATAGCTCGTCTTCTGCTCCACCGAGTAGTTCCGGGCCGGGTTGGGATAGTGGTAGCGGAAGAAGCCCGAGCCGTTCCGGGCCGCGGCGATCGCGTTCTGGACGAAGGGCACGCCGTTGACGTCCACGATCCCGTACCGGCTCGTGCCCACGGCGTCGGCCTGGAAGGGGAGGGCCAGCACGGTCCCGTTCAGGTCGTACGCAAAGACGTAGAGCTCGCCCCGGACCCATGAGCCGTTCGGATCGTTGAACCGAGCGAGGGACGCTTCACGGCCGTTCTCCCTGGCGTAGGCCGCCGCCTCCTCGACAAACGCGACGAGCCGCTGCTCATCGAGCGAGACGTTCGCCGCGCCGGAGGCGGGCGTCGTCGCCGTCGGCGTCGTCGCGCCCCCGCCGGATTGCGCCGTGCAGCCGGCCATCAGCACCGCGCCGATCAGGACCAGCGCGATCCATCCACGTGACCATGTCATGGAGGTACGTGCGCCCGGATGGATGTTAAGGCGATTGAGACAGGGCCGCGGGAAGGGAGAAAAGCAGTTCCAATAGTTTATCCGCTCGAGCGGACCAGTCTCCACATGGAGAGAAGAGTCATGGCGAGTGCGCGGTTGTTCCCGGTCCTGCTGGTCCTGGGAGCCTGCCTGTTCGTCGGTGCCGCCGGGGCCTCATCCCTGACGATCGACTATCCGTCGCCGAACGAGACGTCGATGGGGGAGATGCGTGACTTCTACGTAACCGGTGCCGTACCGGTGGGTATCACCACACCCGGCGACGTCCGGATCGAGGTCTTCTCCGGCACGAGTGCCGCCGGCACTCCGGTCCGTACGATCGAGAGCCGCGTCGATCCCGCGACCGGGACCACGCCGCTCTCGGCGATCGCGGACGGCTACCCCAACGGGACGGCGAAAGGGACCGTCATGGTCCCGGACCTGGTCTGCGAGCCCGGCGGCCTCTACGAGACCTGGAACAAGGTCGTCGTGACCCCCGAGTACTACTCGGGGCTCGTCCTCGGAGGCGCGTCGAAGCACTTCGATACGAACTACACGGACAGCGAGGGACACCCCCTCGAGGACCTGACGGCCGGCGAGTACACGATCCGTGTGAGCGGGCTCTCGGGCGGGCTCGAAGGCCTCACGGCCGAGAGACGGATTACGCTCGGGAAGACGCACGCGGCCCTCGGCCGTTTCTCGCCCGCGGTGCAGAAGAACCGGCTGCTCGCGTTCGCGCAGGAGAACGGGTACCGGACCTATCTCGACTCCTTTCCAGGGTACTTCTACTGGAACAGCTCCGGTTACGTGATCCCGGGCCGCTGGGTGGTGAACAACGCGATCGAGGTCGTCAACGACTGCCCTGGCACGGTCGTCGACACGGTCGGCGCGGCCGAGAACGACCTCTTCCTCTACGATATCCGTAACTACTCGGCAACCTATACGGTCGAGGTCTCGACGATCATCCGGACGGGCATGGCCGATTCGCCCCGGACCGTCTATCACTACTATGCGGCGGGCGAACCGGTCTACACCTACGTCGCACGCGAGAACGGGACCCGTGTCTCGTTCGACTCGGCCCTCTCGGAACTTGCGCACGCCGACCGTCTCGCCCTGACCCGGGCCGAGCTCCGATCGGAGAGCGCGCCCGACCCGATCGTGGACCTCGCGGACGCGACACCGAAGCGGCTCGATACCGTCCCGGACGACGGGATCTCGGTCGAGGCCGGCGAGACGTGCCTCCTCTACGGCGTGGTCGCGCCGATCCCGGCGCCGGTGGTGCCAGGCCCGTCCGGAAAGGACGGGAAGCCGACGAACCGGATCGCCTCAGTCGCCTGGACCCTCCTGGACGGAACGGGAACCGCAGTCTCCGGCTCGACCATCCCCGTCGAGCTCGGGCGGCGTATCAACCCGGCAAAGCCCACGGAGATCGTCACCTCGTCGTACGAGTTCGGCGGCCCGGTCGGCGCCGGGGTGCCGGCCGGCCGGTACACGCTCCGCCTCGAGGGACACGACGAGTTCGGCGCGCCGGTAATCGGCACCGCCGAGACCGTGCCGTTCAGCATCGGTGCTGCTCCGACTCCGACTACCGTCGCTCCGACCGTGACCGCGACCCCGGGCCCGGACGTACCCCACCTCGTGCCGGGACGGGTCGAGGCCGAGGACTATGACCGGAATGGATACCGCGATACCACGCCCGGCAACACGGGAGGCCGGTACCGTCAGGACGACGTCGATATCGAGAGAGGGGGTTCGAACTACGACGTCGGCTGGGTCAAGTCCTCCGAGTGGCTCGAGTATACCCTGAGCGTCGAGCGGACCGGCACCTACCGCACGTCTCTCCGGGTCGCCTCCCCCTGGTCGGGCCGGCAGGTCTGGATCTGGGTCGACGGGACACGGAAGGCGGTCGTGAGCGTGCCGGGGACCGGTGGATTCGGCCGCTGGCAGACCGTGACCGTCCCCGTCGCGCTGCCGAAGGGGACGCACCGGCTCCGCCTCCAGTTCGTCGGCGACGCCCAGAACCTAGACTGGATCGGCTTTGCCCGATGACCTTCCCCTCTCTTCATCGACGCCGCAGGCAGCGCGCTGCCGAATCGACGGGAAAAGGGACCGGCCGGCTGCACCATCTGCGGCCTCCGGCGCGAGTGGCCCGCTCCCCGGCGCCGTGATGGTCGCCACGCATAAATCGACTGCATTACCATCTCATGAGCGGGAGACCGCAATGCGTTCGATATCCTGGTGCCTGATCACCCTGCTCCTCATCGCCGCGGCACTGGTCGCGGGCTGCACGACCGCGACAACAAACGGCACGTCCGCGAATACGACCGCACCCGCCGCACCGGCGGGCGACCGGTTGGTATTCCTCACCGAGGAGTACCCGCCCTTCAACTACCACGACGGGGGACGGCTGACCGGGATCTCGATCGACCTGCTGAACGAGACCCTGCAGCGGCTCGGGACCGGCCAGACAACGGACGAGGTCCAGATCCTTCCCTGGGAGGTCGCCTACAACCGCACCCTCGTCGAGCCGAACACGGTCCTCTTCGCAACCTCCCGCCTGGCCTCGCGCGAGCACGATTTCCTCTGGGCCGGGCCGCTCACGCCCGAGCGATCGGTCCTCTTCGCGCTCCGCGAACACAACATCTCGATCGGCGCTCCCACGGACCTGGCCCGTCTCACGATCGGAGTGGTCCGGAACGATGCGGCGATCCAGAAACTCGTCGACCTCGGCGTGCCGGCGGCCAACATCCATCAGGCAGACCGTCAGGAGGAACTCCCGGCATGGCTCGATGAGGGCGAGGTCGACCTCTTCGCCTACGGCGAGGGGGCCGGCCGGATGCTCGCCCAGCAGGGGAACGGGAGCGTCTACCGCTTCGTCCCCGTGTACACGCTCGCCGAGGTGCAGACCTGGTTTGCGTTCAACAGGAATACCTCGACTGCGACCGTCGCGCGCTTCCAGGCCGCACTCGACCGGCTCTCGACCGAGCGGGACGCGGACAACATCTCGGTCCGCGACAGGATCCTGGCCCGGTACGTCCCCGAGGTGGCCCTCGCACAGATGACCTTCCGGACCGAGGAGTACCCCCCCTACAGTTCCGCCGCGAACGGAACGGTCGAGGGCGTGGCTCCCGACCTCCTCCGGGCGACCGCCGGCCGCCTGAACGCGACGCTCCGGTCCGACCAGATCGTGATCGGGACCTGGGCCGACGCGTATCGCTCGGGCCTCGAGACCGACAACACCGTGATCTTCTCGACGGCGAGGACGCCCGAGCGGGAGGCGCTCTTCCAGTGGGCGGGGCCGATCGCCCGGCTCCACTACGTGGTGCTCGCCGACGGCAACCGCATGATGGACGCGGGCGGGCTCGCGGACCTCAGGATCGCAACCATTCGCGACAGCGCCTCGGTGGCATACCTTCGCGAACGGGGAGTGCCCGATGCGAAGGTCCGCTACGAGAGCGGGCCCGGCGCCATGATCGAGGCGGTCAGCAACGGAAGCGCCGATGCCCTCGCCTATTCCCTGCTGCCGGCGCGGAGCCTGCTCTCGCAGCACGGCATCGACCCGAACCGTTTCGCGGTGATCGAGACGTTGGGCGAGCACGAGCTGTACTTCGCCTTCAACCGGAACGTCTCGCCGCTCATGGTCAACACCTTCAACCGCACGCTCGCCGCGCTCAAGACCGACAAGGACGCCGCCGGGGTCGCACCGTACGAGAGGATCCTCTACCGGTACGTGGGGCCCGAGCGCTCCAGTGCGAAGGCGAACCGGACCGGTGCCATGGCGGTCGTCAATCTCACTGCCGAACGGCTGGCCGCCGACACCGCCGGAACCCTGGAGGCGATCAACAGGGGCGCCGCACCGTACCGCGATCCGGCCGATCCCGAGGTCTACGCGTTCGTCTACGACACCAACCAGACCATGGTCGCGCATGCGGCGAACTACCACCTCGTCGGCCAGAACTACCGTGGAAAGACCGACGTGACCGGAAAGGCCTTCCGCGACCAGTTCCTCGCCACGGCGCTGTCGGAGGGCTCCGGCTGGGTCGACTACACCTACGTGAACCTGGCCGAGAGCAGGCTGTCGGAGAAGACGACCTACTGCAGGCTGACCCGGGGATCCGACGGGCACGACTACGTCGTCTGTGCGGGGACGTTCAGGGACGGGGGACCATGAGGTCGATCCTCACCGTCCTCCTCCTCGCCCTGCTGCTCGCCGGAGCCGCTGAGGCCGTGGACCTCTCGGGGCCGTCGGAGATCACGTCTCCGGGGTACTATCGGCTCGCGGGAGACCTTATCGATGGAGGGATCACGGTCCGCTCCGGAGACGTGATCCTCGACGGAAACGGCTGCCTCGTCCGCGGACAAGCCCGAAGCGGGACGCGGGGCATCCTCGTCGACGGGCCGTCGAGGAACGTGACGGTCCTGAATATGACACTCCTCGATTGGGGCACCGGGCTCGAGTGCCGCGATCTCGCCGGCGGCAGGATCGTCGGGGTGCGGGCCGAGAACTGCACGGAGAACGGCATCTATCTCGAGCACTGCCGGGAGGTCGATCTGCGGGACTGTACGGTCGCAAGAAACGGCTATCCGGGGCTCGCCATCAACAACTCCGGGGAGTGCCGGGTCTTCGGGGCGACGGCGGACGAGAACGCCGACGTCGGCATCTATATCGCCGGTAGCCGGAGCATCGCCGTCGAAGGCGGCACCGCCTCGTGGAACGGGCAGAACGGTATCTTTCTCGAGAATACCGGGTCAGGCCGGGTCCAGGGGTGCACCCTGGTCCGGAACGGGTATCCGGGTGTGGCGCTCTCCGAAACCCGGGGGGTGCTGATCAGCGACAACCTCCTCCGGGCGAACCGGCTCGCCGCGATCTGGCTCGAGGGATCCGGACGGTGCGCAGTGACCCGGAACACGGCCGCCGAGAGCGAGATCGGCCTCGTTGTTCGGAACGCGACCGGGCCGACGTTCGCCGGCGGCAACCTGTGGGTGACGGAGAGGGGCACGGAGGGCACGACAAAGATACTGCCGTCCCCGGGCATCTGGTGGCGGGTGCCCGGGGCCTCAGGAGCGGCGGGCATGCGGCTCCACCCCTGGTGATCGGGGTATCCGCCCGGCGCCCCGACTACCTCGACCGACCCTCGACCGGCGAGGGCGTGTGGCCCGAAGACGCGCGGCAGGCGTTGGCCGGGACCGCGATCTCGAATCGGGCACCCTTCCCCGGCTCGCTCGTCTCGCGGATGGACATGCTCGTGATACTCAGGATCTCCCGGGCGAGGTAGAGGCCGAACCCGGTATTCCGACCCCGACCGCGCTCGAAGATGAGGGACTTCTCGGGCATGGGGATCCCCACACCGTCATCCTCGCAGATGATCCGGAGGGAGCCGTCGGGCACCGTCTCGACCTGGAAGCGGATCTCGGTGAGGGGAGGGCCGTGCCTGAGGGCGTTCTCGATCAGGGTGAAGAAGACCTTCTCGATCATGGCGTCGGCCAGGACCTCCATCTCCGACTCGGGTATGGAGACGGTCACCTCCCCGTCTCTGAAGGATTCGACGGCGCGTCGGAGGGTGGACGTGACCGACACCCAGCGTGGGGGACCCTGCCCGATCTCCTGGTAATCGCGCGTGAACTCGATCAGCCTCCGGATCGTGTCCGTCGCCGTCCGGGCTCGAGCGAGGAACCAGCCGAGATCGGTGCTGTCCCGCGCCGCCCCTGCCAGTTCGAGGGCCCCCATAAGGACCGTGAGCTGGTTCAGGGTGTCGTGGCGCGTGATGCTCGAGAGCAGGTTTAGTTTCTGGTTCGCAATCCTCAGGGCCTCCTCCGAGGCCCGCCGCTCGGTGACGTCGCGAGAGACGCCCTCGATCGCGATGAGTCTGTCCTGCCCGTCGTACACCGGGACGTTGATCCACTCGGTCCAGCAGATTCTACCTTCGGGCCGGTAGAACCGGAACAGGAGGGGCTGGTTGCAGTACCTCTCGGGGTGCGCGAGGAGGTCGTCGAGCAGGGGGCGGTCCTCGGGGTGGAGGTGCCGGAACCCGAGGTTGGGGTCGCGGTAGTAGGCATCCGGGGGCTGCCCGGTGACGGCCTCGCAGGCCGAGCTCACGTAGTCCATGCCGTAGGAGGGAGAGACCCGGATCCTGTAGATCATCTCCGGGGAGCGTTCGGCCAGGAGCCGGAACTGCTCTTCCAGCCGTCGCCGTCGCGTCACATCTCGGGCAATCCCGTCGATCACGGCGACGCGGCCCGCCTCGTCGAGGACGGGTGTGACCGAGAGCTCGAGCCAGCGCCAGGCTCCCGACCCGTGGCGGAAGCGGAACCGGATGGGGGCGGCGGAGGCGTTCGGGTCGCGAAACACCGCCTCGATCCGGGCCCGATCGTCGGGATGGACCGCGTCGAGGAGGAGCGACGGCTCTGCGCGCACCTCCTCGGGCCGGTACCCGAGCACCACCGCCGAGGCGGCATTGATATAGCGAACCGAGATCGCCGGGAGGAGGCGGAGCGAGAAGATCAGGTCCGGGCTCCTGTCGAGGAGGAGGGCCGCGTCCTCCTCCGTCCAGGCATCGGGCGGCGGGGAGACGAGGAGGACGGCCCCCCCGTCGGCCGTCGGCACGAGTTCCGTCCCCGACTCGGACTCGCGCTCCTCGTGGGACCCGATCGAGAGCGAGAGCCGGCAGGGGGCGGGTTCTCCGGTCAGGGCCTCGCGAACACGCGCGACCGAATCGGCGCCCATGATGGCCTCGAGGGGGAGGCTACCGGGTGCGGATTCGCCGCACCCGGAGATGGCACGGAGACGGGGGCTTACGGCGTCGAGATGCCCGTCGTGGTCGATGACGATGACCATCGGCTCTTTCTCCATCGCTACAGCCTTCCCTCCATGAGAATCGACTGTTCTTATGACGGCGGAGAGAAAAAGGTTTTCAAAGGAGAGACGCGATCGACCTGCTTCGAGACCCGGCGGATTCCGAGATCCGGCGAACGGCCCGACGAGGAGCCCGGCCGGCGCCGGGTCAGTACACGTGGAATCGCGCCACGTCGCCGCGATCGACCCGGAGGAGGGCGCCGGCCCGTGCGACCAGGACCTCCTGGAAGAAGAACGCGGCCAGTTCGAAGTCGCCTCCGCCGTAGACCGCCTCGCTCTCCATCCCGGGGAGCGAGATGACGAGATCGTCCCCGTCCGTGCAGGCCGCTCCGTGCGATTCCCCGGTCACGAAGGCACAGCGCATGCCGAGGCCGCGGGCGTGGGCGACCAGGGCGAGGAGTTCGAAGCGCTCGCAGGTCCGCGATACGACGATCAGGAGGTCCCCGGCCCTGAAGGGATTGCGGACGAGGTCGCCGACCCACCAGGCGGGGGGAAGACGTCGCTGAAAATGACGCAGCCGGATCGCGAGCGACGCGGAGACGCTGCCGCTCCGCCCGAAACCGTAACAGTGGATCGCGCCGGCGCGGGCCATGGCGTCGATCAGGGCGTCGACGACCGGGGCCTGTTCGGCGCAGGCGTCGGCGACGCGCTCGCAGAATGCCGCGTACTCGGCGGCGAGCGAAGCGGTCGCGCGGGGGGCGGGCTCATCGGTCATTGTGGATCTTGTTGTATGGAGGGCGGCTTATAGGGCGCTGTCCGGAGCCCGGATCGCACTCAGTCGAGGAGGCGCGCCACCCCGTTCGCGGCGAGCGCGCCCGTGGAGAAGGCGGCCTGGAGGTTGTATCCCCCGCTGTCGCCATCGAGGTCGAGGACCTCGCCCGCGAAGAAGAGGCCCGGGATCAGGCGCGAGCCCATCGTCCTCGGGTCCACCTCGCCGAGCGCGATCCCGCCGGCGGTCGCCATCGCGGTCGAGAGATCGCCAACCCGGCCGATCTGCAGGGGAAACGCCGTGAGGGCCGCCGTGACGGCCCGCCGCTGCTCCTTCGTGACGCGAGCCCCGATCGCCTCTTCCGGGAGGCCGGCCGCCTGGAGCAGCCGGCGGAGGAGCCGTTCGGGGAGGCCGAGCGGGGCGAGTACGCCGGGGAGGCGGGCCGCGCCGCGGACCCGGCAGAGTTCCACGATGCGCGGATCGAGCTCCTCGGGCCGGAACAGAGGCAGGAACGAAATGAGGAGGAGGTCCCCCGGGCGGATGTCGCGCGAGAGGTCGAGCACCCCCGGGCCGGAGAGGCCCCCGTGCGTGAAGAGCAGGTCGCCCCTTCCGGCCCCGACCCGCCGCCCGTCGCGCGCTTCCAGGCCGCACTCGACCGGCTCTCGACCGAGCGGGACGCGGACAACATCTCGGTCCGCGACAGGATCCTGGCCCGGTACGTCCCCGAGGTGGCCCTCGGGCAGATGACCTTCCGGACCGAGGAGTACCCCCCCTACAGCTCCGCCGCGAACGGA
>Ga0074195_1004927_pt1 | contig 10508 bp, 9 predicted proteins | sample EPASupsiteHSE623_FD_64525 | JGI IMG/M metagenome (GOLD analysis project Ga0074195, IMG submission 64525) | Bioremediated contaminated groundwater from EPA Superfund site, New Mexico - Sample HSE6-23 | ecosystem: Environmental > Aquatic > Deep subsurface > Groundwater > Contaminated ... | reverse complement strand
GTAGAGTATATTCATTGCTTTGAATGCTTCTGGGTCCGTTGCCTGGTTTGTGCCTGAAATATCCTTGTTGGATTTCAGAAATTCAAGTTTTTCGTTGATAATCCGTATCCAGGTTTCCTCCTCCTCCGTTTTGGTTTTCAGGGTTTCAATCCTGTCTCTGATATCAGTAATTTCTTTGTCTTTGGTAAGTTCATTCAGGAAATCATTCTGCTGCTGAACATTCAGAATGATAAAAGATCCGTCACCGGTCACCCTGATGCTTTCTTTGTTAATGTAAGGGGATAAATCCTTGAAAAGCAGCACGGATCTTCCGGCATCAAGGGTAAAGATGGCCTTGTGCTCTACCTGGGCACCCTGTCTGTAGAGTGTCACTTTTTCAATGGCTGATTTTGTTTCTTTTGGGGTCTGTGCCGGCAGAAGTGCAATTGCTCCAATTAGAAGGATTGTTAGTGAAAGGAATTTTTTCATGATGGTACCGATTGAATTATGAAAATGAGAACTATCAAATAACAGTAGAAAATGAAGGTGCATTGGTTTAATGCTGCAAATTCCATGCAATTTATAATAAATTCATCCATGTTATTTCAGCCTGATCCGCGCTTTTTCAGGAATGATATAAAAAAGTGAGATTTCTGTTCCCCCTGCAAGCGGGTTGTTTTTCACTTTTCACTTTTCACTATTCACTATTCACTATTCACTTTCCGTTAAGCCTTCCCTCCAAAACTTAAACTCCTGGATCTGAAATCCAATCCCATAGGAGTCGCGGATTTCTCCCGTTTCAATGTCGATGAAAAGAACCACATTCTTGGGACTGAGCAGGATGTAGCAATTGGTTTCGGCATCGAAACCCGCCATGCATGCATAATAGTCATTGCGTTCCTGTATCTGAACCTGGTGTACCAATGCTCCTGTTTCGGCATCAAGGGTTACAAGGAAATTCTGGTCAGAAGCCGCATTGTAGGTCACGCCGATCAAACGGCCGTTCGGGGCATCATAATACCCGTTTGCCGGAGCAGCGGCAGCCTTGGCGGTCCGGAGTACTTCGCCGGTACCGGGATTGATAAATACAAGTGTGCTGTCGGCACGCATCAATACGTATTCCTTTTCTGATTCCTTGTAGAAGTAAGTGCATGATAAGATCCCCGGGGTGAGATCCACCGGATTCCTGGCGATTGTTGTACCTGTTTCAATGTTGATTTTATAAACGTAATTGGATGTTTCTTCATAAGTCCGCCCGATCAACATTCCATCCACCGTGTCAATTGCAGTATGCGAAAGGAACTCAGGTACTGTAATAGACCGAATGGTATCCCCTGTTAAGGGGTCCATGAGGTTGAATTTCCCGTAACAATCTACATAACCATATCCACCCGTGTGAGGATCAAACAGCGTTGAGCCAAGCAAATAACATTCGACCGGACTGGCCGTAACTTTGCCCGATTTAAGTTTGACATTAACCAGTTCGGAAGTATTTCCGCTTTTAAAACCGGTAAGATTATAGGTGTCCGGTGAATGATCTTTCGACTTTTCACAGGAAAACGCTACACCCGCCAGGAGCAGGATTGAAGAAAAGAAACCAATGTATTTCATTTTTCAATGAAGATTTAAATCCAATAACGCTACGAATACTTGGTATATCAAATATAGTATGCGTAACAGGGATTTCAAAGTTTTGCTGGAGTTTCTGCAGCTAAGGTTTTTCCTGAATGGCAGGATCCGTTTCAAGCAAAGCCCTGGCCTCGTCAAGCGACGATACATTTAAAATAAAAATGCCCCATGCATCGGATTCAAATGAATCGGCCAAAGCTTTGTCATATTTCGGATTGTGATTCTGGGCAACACCTGTAGAGAACCACATCATTGAAAATAATACAATGGTTACAGTCTTCATAATCGATATTTTATAATTTTATTAGAAAGTTACGCGGTCACGTTTCCAATGTTTAACAAGTGACACATTAAATTGTTAAAGGTTATCAGGCATTTAAGAGCGCAGAAAGACAGGCGCCTTTATTATCTGTAACAAATCAGTTCGGTATTCGTCATACAATCAGCAAACCCCGGATATAGCTGCCAATGAAATTTTTCCGATTGTATTTTTTTTTATGCATGCTGCCTGTTGTTTCATTTTCCCAGGGTATCCATGGCCGCCTTACGGATGCAGCAAACAATCCAGTTCCCTATGTTGCCATTTACGATGAAACCACTTACGCCGGAACAACAAGCAATGCCGATGGTTATTTTGACCTGAAGCTTGAACCGGGCAAACATTCCCTTGTATTTAAAGCAATGGGTTATTACCTCGAACGAAAACAGGTGACAACGGCGGAATCCATGGTTACGCTAAATATTCAACTTAAGGAACAGGCGCTTGAAATTAAGGAGGTAGTAATTACGCCCGGTAAAGAGGACCCTGCTTACGCCATGATGCGAAAAGTGATAGCACGGGCGCCTTACCACCTCAATCAGGTGAAGGAATATACGGCCGATGTATACCTCAGGGGCACGATCCATATCATCAAGATCCCTAAAATTATTGCAAAGAATACAGAAATCGACGGCAAGAAGAATATTCTGAAAAACGGTGATGTATTTATCCAGGAATCCGTGAACCAGCTTCATTTCATGGTGCCTGACCGTTATGAGCAAAAGGTAATCTCGTACCACAGTACCTTTCCCGGTGAAGGCAGTGATGTAAACCCGATGGAAATCATCCGTTCCAGCTTCTATCAGCCCAAGATTGACGAAATCTTATCGCCACTGGCACCCAATGCCTTCAGTATCTATAATTTCCGGTATGAAGGATTTTTTGAGGAAGGCAAAAACATTGTATTCAAAATCAGGGTCACACCCAAGCGCAACAGCCAGCAATTAATGAGGGGTTACCTTTATATAGTCGACAAACTATGGTGCCTCCATTCTGTGGATGTTAGCGTTGAGATGTTTTTTGGTACCATGGGATATAAAACAATATTTTCTCCCATAAAAAACAATGCATGGCTTCCAATCAGCTACCAGTTTAATGTGGATGCTGCCATTGTTGGTATCAAGGCCAATTATAAATATTCAGGTTCTGTTAAATTCAGCCATGTTATTCTAAATGAAAAATTACCGGCGGCAAGTGCTGTTAAATCCGATCCCGTACCACCTGCCCCCAAGGCTGCGCAAACAAAAACTGAGGCTAAAATGCAACAACGCCAGGCTGAGATGGAAAAACTTCTTGCAAAAGAGGAACTCACGAACCGCGACATGATTAAACTTGCAACAATAATGGCCGCATCTTCATCCGGTGATACTGCCACTACCCGGTCGCTCGAAATTAAGGACCCTGTTGAGAAGATAACCATTGAAAAAGATGCGCTTAAAAGAGATACAGCCTACTGGAATGAAATGCGTCCCATTCCGTTAACACAGGTGGAAACCCGGATCCCTGGTATACAGGATACCCTGTTGGTACAACCGGATACCGTTGGCGTAAAGGATACTTTGGAAAATAAAAAGGCTCCACGAAAGATCAGCAAGGCTCTTAACTTTGTGACATCCGGATCTGGATTTTGGGCATTTGACTCAACCTTAAGATTTCAATACAATGGACTCATAGGCTTAAAAAATTTTGATTTCAATACGGTGGATGGATTCATATTCAGGCAGTCATTCCGCCTTGAACAAAGGATTGATTCATCGCACCATTTGATTGCCAGTCCGGGTATTGCCTATGCATTCAGCCGGCAGAAATTCATGGGATGGATCGATATGACCTATGATTATGCGCCCATGCGCAATGGCAACCTGCATTTCCATATCAGCAGTCTGACGGCCGATTATAATGCCGAAACGGGCATAAACAGCAGTATTAATACCCTGGCGACGTTGTTTTTCCGACGAAATTACATGAAGCTGTATGAGCGAAACCAGGTTTTTCTATCGAATAAAATAGATTTGGCAAACGGACTTCGGTTGAATACCACCATTGGGTACCAAACCGCCGTGCCGTTGGACAATTATTCTGATTATTCTTTCTTTTACAGGGATACAAGGCATTATACACCCAATACATCGAATGACGATCATGCGTATATGGCCCGTAATATTTACAACGGGGAGGCATACTGGGATCTTCAGATTGAATATACCCCCCGGTATTATTACAGGATGCGGGGTGGCAAAAAACATTACCAGTATTCGGAATATCCTACTTTTTATATCCGTAACAGGATGGCCATACCCGGAATTTTTAACAGCCCGGCCGACTATGACTTGCTTGAAGCCGGCATCAGACAGCACAAAACATGGGGCCTGATGCATGCTTTTTCGTGGCATATCAAAGCAGGTACATTTCTGAACAATAACAAGGTCTTTCTGATGAATGACAAGTACTTCAACAATCAGAACCTGCCCGTGTCAATTGGAAACATCGGTGAGCCCTTCAGGCTTGTACCCTTTTATCAGAATGCGACAACCCGGGGTTATGCCGAAGCGCATGTACAATTTACCTCCCCGTACCTGCTGATTAAATACCTGCCTTTTCTGAGCAACAAGTTATGGGTCGAGAACCTTCACCTGAACTACCTTCTCACGGATCAGCATATGTATTACTGGGAAATAGGATACAGCGTAAGTCAGATTTTCATGGCGGTCAATGCCGGTATTTACGCTGGCTTTAAAGGAACAAATTATCAGTCGGTTGGAATACAATTTGGCATAAACTTCGAATAAGTGTACCAATCCCTTATGACTTGCCAAAGCTGTTAATATCCTTTGCCTCTAAAATGTTCTTCTCATATCCATGGAGAGAACAGCTTATCATTGCGGAAGCCAGGTCTTTCAGTGTGGAAATGGAATTGGGCGCGATCCGCTTTAATATCGGAAAGAGCCATGCTGTAAAGCGGATAGCTTTGTAATAAGTCTGGGAAGGTTTCAACGGCAACAGCGGTTCAATGGCTGCGGGACGAAAATTATACACCTTTTTGAAAGGTAATTTCATCAGGTCGTTCTCGGTTTTACCCTTCACACGTGCCCACATCCTTCGTCCGCGTTCCGAACTGTCGGTGCCGGCTCCCGAAATATAGCAGAAAGTCATGCCGGGATTGAGGCCTGACAATAGCGTTGCAAAATTAAGCGTCAGCGTGTAGGTCAGTTTAGTGTATTCGGCTTCATTTTTACCTACCGATGTTACACCCATACAAAACAGGCAGGCATTGTATCCGCGTAATTGTGAACCAAGGGGCGTCACATCAAAAAAATCGGCATGCAGGATTTCCTTTAGTTTTGGATGTGAATAACCCGAAGGCCTGCGGGAAATTACAAGTACATTTTCCACGTCGGGGTGCTGCAGGCATTCATACAGAACGCCTTCGCCCACCATTCCCGTAGCTCCGGTAACAATAACATTTAATTTGTTCATGGGTTGGTAAGATTCATGTTAATTAACAATACAAAAGCAATATGGTTTTAAACAGGCAACAGGTAGTAAGGAATTGTTATCACCGGCTCAAAACCCAGTTTTTTTGCCAGGTTACAGGATGCGTTGTTTTCGAGTTTGCAAGCCCACACAGGCTCATAATCGTTTTGCAGGCAGTAATCGATGAGCGCACAACATGTATAAAATGCCAATCCCTTTCCCCGGTGACTTTCCACTGTTTCAATACCCAGTTCCAGCTGCCTGTCGTGGATAAAGGCTGAATAGGCTGTTGATACCGGTTCACTGTTGTAGATAGCGCTGAATCCAACACCCATGTTGAAAAAATGATCTGCACTTTCCCAAAAATACCTGGGAATTACACTGCCGTTCATTTTTTCAAACAATTCTTTGCCAGTGCGTTGTATCTGGTAAGGAGGCATAATGGTATCCTTTCGGACAGGGTATTTTAAAGCATTAAATTTGAAATTGACCCTTGTATTAATTTCAATGTTGCCCAACAGGGACCTGATGATACTGTCCCAATTCACTGGTGGAAATGCTTGAAGCCATTCCTGCCTGTTGCGTTCTTTGTGGATGTTTCCTGCATAGGCTACAAATCCTTGATTAAAGCCGGTATTTTCGTTATTGCCAAAAAGCAGGGCCATGCCATAGGGATGAAGAACATAGAAGGTGGACGGATTTTCAGTATTATCAACATAAATTTTACCTGAGACATGTTTTTCAACCACCGAACGTGCAAAAAGCTTATTAAGGGTTACCTCACCAAGAGGTTTCAGGACTTTGTGATACATTGATTCATCGAGTAAAAACATAGTATTGACATTTATAATGTTGAAACATTCTATTACCGATATCTATTGCCGTCAGCTTTGGCATGGCCATCCCCCTGGGATAACTGACGGAAAAATGTGCAACGGCAATTCAAGCTCCTAATTCAAATTACCATGTAATTCATTGCGAATGTTGTAATTTTTCAGCGAATTACCAAGCTTTGCGCCCTGTTCAGGGTTTTAGTTTCTGAAAAACAAAAAAAAACCCCGCCAACGGCGGGGTTCAATAATGCAAGTATATTGAATATACTATTATACCAATTTCACGTTCACAGCGTTTAAGCCTTTTCTTCCTTCCTGCAGTTCAAATGTTACTTCATCGTCTTCACTGATGGCATCGATTAAACCGCTGACATGAACAAAATGCTCCTCGTTGGTTGCATTGTCCTTAATGAATCCAAAACCTTTTGATTCATTAAAAAACTTAACTTTTCCTTCTTTCATAAAATGATTTAAATAAAATAATTAAAGTGCTAAGGTAGATTAAATAATTAACGTACATGTGGTTTTTTTGTTTATTATTATTTGTTTTTGTTTTCTTCCCCTGCAAAGCGTTTAAACGTAGTTTCATATATGAAAAAAGCGTCTGAGATCTACACCCCCTTTTAGCCTGTAATGAATGAAGAAGAATATGGCAGCGATGGATAGCATGCACACAAATACAATCAGGCTCCAGCCAAAAGTAATGCTGTCATTGAAATACCTTGTTAATATTCCTTCCACACTCAGCGACATCAGACCAGTTGCAAGAAAAAAATAACCCAGCATATTAAATCCCTGGTGTTTGGTGGCATGTGCAAGCAAAGTGACCACATAGCTTATTAAATAGAGCGACAACAGCAAAGGTGTACCCAGCTCTGTTCCCCAACCAATCTTATTGTTGTACATATCAAGTAATACCAGCAGGATTGAGGTGGATATAAAGCTTCCGCCCAGCATCAAAAGCAGCCGGTGGCGCAGGAATGAAAAAAGTGTCGAATTTGCGAAAAGTACCAGGCACACGGTGACGGTATACCTTGACCAGGTGATGCTTCGGGTAGTAACAAAATCAATGATAAGCGTAACGAGAATTCCTGAGAACAATATGATGCCTGACAGTTCCCAAAACAGCTTTCTTTTCTGGTGCCGGGTAAGTTTTACATATTCTGACAGAAACTTTTCTTTCCGGTTTTCCTTGATTGCCGGATCATCTTTTTCGTAAGGAAACCCTTGTCCGGACTGAAAATGGCAGAGCGGACAATCCGTCATTTGTGCATCGAGTTCCACACCGCAATGGTGACAGATTTTCATATTTCAATTGTTTTATAATGTAAGTTTCACATGGATACCTTGCCCTGTAAGAAAGCGGAAAAAACGTTTCTCCAGTTCATTCGAACGGGTAATATTGCCAAAAGTGATGACGAGCTTTTCATTGAATCCGATAATCCCGCAGTTAATCTTCAGTTTCTTATTCGGCGGCGGGGGGATAAAGCCAAAAGATTCTATTTTTTCAGCCATCTGTACCGGAAGCTCAATCTTCCCCAGGTTTGTGATAACCCCGCTGTATTGATTCGCTCCAACGGAATAATATTTATAATGCAGGATGATGCTCTTCATAAAGAGGGGAATGCTGCGCACAAATAATTTCTTTTCACTGCCCACATTGCGTGAGATAATCTTACTAATCAGTTTGTCATCCGTTTCAATTTGCATTTTATGGTAGACTATTTTGATGATCTCATCAAAGGTATAGTCACCCAAACGCAGGTCAATTTCCGGAAGCACAAAAAGTGAAAAATTTCTCATGGTTATGGACGGAAAAATTTTTCGCAGGTTTACAGGTACCTGAATTCGGAGTATCTTTCTTCTCCTGAACCAGCTTCCTATGGGCAGATCATTATATATATCCTGAAGAACAAACAGATAAACCGATGTAAGGTAATCTGTAACGCTTACTCTCTTTTCATGGGCCCTTGCTTTAATCGCATCCAAAGATACCTGAGCTGATATTGTCAGAAACTGCGGATTTCCTTTAAGCGGATAGGGCAGGTGGAACGCCTGGGAATACTTAATGACCCGTGGAATATTGGTTTTAAAATAGTGGTTATAAGCATCTTCAAATTCTTCATCCGACAAGGAATTTTTAAGTGCACCAACAGGTTCATCAATGATTATTCCCCGTTCAATAAAATAGTATTTAAGCAGCGTATTCAAAAATAAAAGGGCACCTTGTCCGTCTGTTAAAATATGGGAGAATTCCACACTTACTTTGTTTTTTCTGGCCAGGATACGGAAAAGTAATCCGCTGTCTATTTCGCCGTTAAATGCTTTGCAGTAGCAATCTTCGTCCGGAACAGGAACCAGGGGATGGTCAGTGTATTCAAGATAATACCAGAACAATCCTTTGCATAACCTTACCTTGAAATAAGGAAATCTCTTGTCCGTAAGGGAAATGGCATTTATCAGCGACCCGATGTGTATGTTCTCATGAAGGGTGGCTGAAATTCTGAAAACAGTGGTATGTCTCCCTGACTGTACGGCAGGAAAAATTTTGGCCGCATTGTCAAGCGGGAACCAGAAATGCTGATTGTCAATATACGTTTTGGCCGCCATTTAAGAACTTTGCAGATTACTTTATTGCCTCATTTGTGAGGGCACTTATTTTAAGCAGGGTATTCCAGTTTCTTCCGGTGGCGATGACATTCAGTTTTTTCTCAACATAACTTGTTGTAAACTTTGATTGTCCTGCTCCATTCGGATAATAAGCGTACAACAAATCACCAAAGAGGTAAAATCGCTCAATAATTCTGCTGTCGGCACGTATGACATCCGTTTTTGCTTCCGCAACGCTTTCCGACAACATCATTACAACTTTTCTGGAATTGTCCGTTTCCCCGACGGGATCAAACGGGTTATGGCTGATGATGTTTTCCAATTCCACCTTCGTCTTGACAATCATCTCCACAGACAATCCGAAGTGATGCTGAATAATCTCTCTGACTTTTTCCTTTAGTGCTGTTTTATCAGCTTCCGAAGCTACAATAACATTTCCGCTGTTAATATAAGTGCTGGCGCCGGCCAGTTGATTTTCTGCCATTGCAGCTTTCAGGGCAGTCATGCTGATGATGGCATTTCCCCCAACATTGACGCCTCTTAAAAACAGGATGTACTTTTCCATGTTGACAATGAATCCGGAGGTTTTCCAACTATTATGCAATGCTAATTTACGCAAAGTTTTAGCAGTGTTTTTCATTTCCCTCTATTTACTAACTTTACTTCTAAAGTTTGATTACCTGTAACATGAAAATCCTCATCTGTCCCGATAAATTCAAGGATTGCCTTAGTGCTGCCTCCGTAGCCGCCCATTTGCAAGGCGGGATTTTCAGGGTATATCCGGAAGCTGTATGCAAAATAATTCCAATGGCAGATGGCGGAGAGGGCACCGTTGAGGCACTGGTGACTGCTACAGAAGGAAAGATTGAACAAGCCCGTGTTCATGATCCGTTAATGCGCATCATTTCTTCATTTTTCGGAATAACTGGCGATGGGAAAACGGCAGTAATCGAAATGGCATCGGCATCCGGACTTACGCTGCTGAAACCCGGAGAACGTAATCCACTGATAACCACCACATTTGGAACCGGAGAACTCATTCGACATGCCCTTGATAGTGGATGCAAGGAGATCATACTGGGTATTGGCGGTAGCGCCACGGTAGATGGCGGTGCCGGGATGGCTCAGGCGCTGGGGGTGAGTTTCACCGATGATACTGGCTGGGAAATCAAACCCGGCGGGGGGAGTTTGGGTGCTATTTTTAAAATCGACAAGTCAAACCTTGATCCGAGACTTGCGCAATGTAAAATCAATGCAGCGTGCGATGTGACCAATCCTCTTACCGGTGCGCTGGGAGCTGCACACATCTTTGGCCCACAGAAAGGCGCAACACCTGAAATGGTGATACTTCTGGAGGATTACCTGAAGCATTACGCACGCGTGATCCGTGAAACGGTACATATCGACGTTGAATCTGTGCCGGGCAGCGGGGCTGCAGGTGGTATGGGAGCCGGAATATTAGCTTTGCTCGGCGGGACACTCAAACCTGGTTTTGAACTGATAAGCCAGGCAGTGCATCTGGAAGACTGGATCGGATGGGCCGACCTTATTATCACAGGGGAAGGGAAGATGGATTTTCAGACCGCTTACGGTAAAACACCCGCGGGCGTATCTTCAACGGCAAATCGTTTGCATAAACCTGTCATTGCATTTACTGGTTCACT
>Ga0074195_1004925_pt1 | contig 10515 bp, 8 predicted proteins | sample EPASupsiteHSE623_FD_64525 | JGI IMG/M metagenome (GOLD analysis project Ga0074195, IMG submission 64525) | Bioremediated contaminated groundwater from EPA Superfund site, New Mexico - Sample HSE6-23 | ecosystem: Environmental > Aquatic > Deep subsurface > Groundwater > Contaminated ... | reverse complement strand
CGAATACGATCGGGCGATCGGGTTTTGATCGGACAGTCTCCCGACTCGCCACCGCGATCCCGTCGACCTCGGCCACGTCCGTACCCGGGACCGCGAACGCGGCATGTATCGGTGCGGCGAGAATACGCCCGACCCCCTGCTCGACCCGCAGGTCGACGGTTCGGCAGGGATCCGGAAAGGCAGCGACGATACGGGTACGCGCCAGATCGAACGCCGGAAGTTGACGGGCCCCTGGAAATGATCTATTCAACCTAACAGGATTATTCATTCTTCTTATTTACCTTCGCGCCCAAGAAGAGGGCGTGGACCCAAAAAAAGCGCTCGAATCGGCGGGCGGCATCATCACCCAGCGCGATCAGCGACACTGCATCGTCAGGCTCCGGATCCCGGCTGGTCTTTTGACCCCGACACAGCTCGAGGGGCTCGGCCGTGTCGCCCGCAAGGCAGGCCTTTCAGCTGTTCACCTGACCACGCGCCAGACCGTCGACCTCCCCGACGTCGACCCTGCGAGGATCGGACCCCTGCTGAAAGCGCTCGCCAAGAACGGCACGCCGCTCGGTGCCGAACGGAACGAGGTCGTGAACGTCGTCGCCTGCCCTGGCACCGCCACCTGTCGTCTGGCCAACGTCGAGACCTATGCACTCGCGCAAGAGCTGGACCGGAGGTTCTTCGGGATCGACCTTCCGGTGAAGATGCGGATCGGCATCTCGGCCTGCCCGAACATGTGCGCGGGCGAACGCCTCTCCGAGATCGGGATCACCGGCATCCGTCGCCCGCTTCGAGACGAGGGGCGGTGCACGGGTTGCGGGACCTGCGCGAACACCTGCAGGGAGGAAGCGATCGCGATGGTGAACGGCTGTCTCAGCCTCGACGAGGAGCGGTGCATGGCCTGCGGGATGTGCGTCGACTTCTGCCCGTTCAGGGTGCTGACCGACGACGGACCGCAATACCGGATCACGGTCGGAGGCCGGCGCGGGCGTCACCCCGTGCTCGGCGAGGAGCTGATCACTGTCCGAACTCCCCAGGAAGTGGTCGAGGTGGTGGGCGCCGTGCTCGACCGCTGCTACCGCAGGGCGTATTCGGGACGGCATTTTGCCGACCAGCTCGACCTGATGGACCTCGACGGTCTCCGCGCTGACCTTGTAGCGCGCTTCAACCGGAAAACCGACGAGGAATCAGGGGAAGGCGAATGGCCGGACGCTCTCGACGGGCAGCCGGCGGGGGTTAAGTTGGTATAATGTTTATTTTTTACAATTCTCATTTATCCATGTAAAACACTATACGGAATTAACTTACTCTTTTTTTTAATGCATTCTTCATATCTTGATACAGGCCATACCAAAACGGAGTGCGCCCCCCACATGGCGCATCCACAGTGGTGAGGTGAACCTGTGAACAGCTCGATTACACTGAACCTGATCACCCAGCGCGCGATCGAAGAGGGCGTCGCGATGGAGAAGGGCAAGACGACCCCCGAGTACTTCGAGGCCTGCTCGATCATCGAGATGAACCTCGAGGATATCCGGCGCCTCGGGATCTACCGGAACTCGAACGTTCGCGTGACGAGCGAGGTGGGCTCCGTCATCGTCAGGGCCGTCGAGGCCGGTCAGTACTGTCCCCCCGGACTCGCCCATATCCGCCAGGGAGTCTGGGCGAACCAGGTCGTCCCGCCCCGGACGCAGTCCACGGGCGTGCCGCAGTACAGCGGGTTTCCCGTGACCGTGGAGCCTGCACCGAAAGAGCGGATCAAGTCCGCTCTCGAATGCGTCCAGGGGGCCTGCGGCCTCTGGAACGGAGGAGAGTAAGATGCCAGTAACCCATACCCAGGTCGGGTGCCCGTATTGCGGCGCCTCATGCGACGACCTCGAGGTCGTCGTCTCGGACGACGGCAAGCAGATCCTCGAGGTCCGGAACGCCTGCTCGATCGGCAACGAGATCTTCCATCACGCGACAAAACCGGGACGGATCCGCCTGCCCCGTCTCCGCCAGCCCGATGGGACCTACAAGGATATTTCGTACGACGAGGCCGTCGACTACACCGCCAAGGTCCTGCTGGCCGCGAAGAAGCCCGTCATCTACGGTTTCGGCTCGACGAACTGCGAGGCGATGGCCGCAGTCGGCCGGGTGGCCGAGAGGGGCGGCGCCGTGCTCGACAACTGCGCCTCGATCTGCCACGGACCGTCGTTCCTCGCGATCTTCGACAACGGCTACCCGAGCTGCACCCTCGGCGAGGTCAAGAACCGTGCCGACGTGGTCGTCTTCTGGGGTTCGAACCCGATGCACGCCCACCCTCGCCACTGCTCGCGTTACTCGGTCTTCCCTCGCGGAACATTCACGAGGAAGGGGCACAAGAACCGGACCGTGATCTGCATCGATCCCCGCGAGACGGACACGGCAAAGGTCGCCAACATCCACCTCATGGTGGACCAGGGGCAGGACTACGACCTTTTCGACGCTTTCCGGACCGTACTTCGTGGTCACGAGATCCCCGACGTGGTCGCCGGAGTCCCGCGCGAGAAGATCCTCGAGGCGGTCGAGACCATGAAGAAAGCCCGCTTCGTCGCGTTCTTCTACGGTATGGGCCTCTGCCACTCGGACGGCCGCAATCACAACGTGGATATCGCGATCAGCCTGACCCGTGACCTGAATGCCTACACCAAGGCGACGATCATGGCCATGCGCGGCCACTACAACATCGCGGGGCCGGGGCAGGTCTGGTCCTGGTCCTTCGGCTTCCCGTACTGCATCGACCTCTCCAAGGGCACGCATGCCCACATGAACCCGGGCGACACGTCGTCGATCGACCTCGCCATGCGCGGGGACTGCGACGCATTCGTCAATGTCGGCACCGACGCGGGCGCACACTTCCCGATCGAGGCGGTTAAGAAACTGCGCCAGCACCCCTGGATCACGATCGACCCGAACATCTGCATGGCGTCCGAGATCTCGGACCTCCACATCCCGGTCGCTGTGGTCGGCGTCGAGGAGGGAGGTGTGGTCTATCGGATGGACAATGTCCCGATCCAGTTCAAGAAGGTGATCGAGCCCCCGGAGGGCGTGATCAGCGACGAAGAACTCTTCAACCGTGTCTATGTCCGGATGTGCGAGCTGACCGATACCCAGCCGACCTGGGTCCACCACCCGGCGCTCGACGTGGCCAGGGCCGGATCGGAGGAGTAAGATGGCAGAACTCCTGATCCGGAACGGGTCGGTCTTCGACCCCTCGCGCGGGATCAACGGCGACGTCATGGATGTCGCCATCCGCGACGGTCGAATCGTCGAGTCTGTCGGCTCGGCCGCGAAGGTGATCGACGCCACCGGAAAGACCGTCATGGCCGGCGGCGTCGACGTCCACTCGCACGTGGCAGGCCCGAAGGTGAACGCGGGCCGCACGATGCGCCCGGAGGACAAGCTCTTCAAGAGCCCGATGGCCTCCGCCGGCAACCGGATGGAGATGGGCTTCTCGATCCCGTCGACCTTCAAGACGGGGTACGATTACGCCCGGATGGGATATGCCTTCGTGATGGAGGCTGCGATGCCGCCGCTTCACTCGGCTCATGTCCACGAGGAGATCCACGACACGCCGATCATCGACGAGGCGGCTCTCCCGGTCTTCGCCAACAACTGGTTCGTGATGGAGTACCTCAAGCGGGGCGAGATCGAGAACGCGGCCGCGTACACGGCCTGGATCCTGAACGCCACGAAGGGATACGGGATCAAGGCCGTGAACCCCGGCGGCACCGAGGCATGGGGCTGGGGGCTGAACTGTCTCACCCTCGACGACCAGGTCCCGTTCTTCCAGATCACACCGAAGGAGATCATCAGCGGTTTGATCAAGACCAACGAGTATCTCGGGCTCCCGCACTCGCTCCACCTCCACCAGAACGACCTCGGAAACCCCGGCAACTTCCGGACCACGATCGACTCCCTCCGCCTGGCGGAAGGGATCACCGCGACCAACAAGTTCGGCCGCGAGCAGGTCCTCCACTCGACCCATCTCCAGTTCCACTCCTACGGTGGCGACAACTGGGGGAACTTCGAGTCGAAGGCCCGCGAGGTAGCGAACTACGTCAACGGCCAGAAGAACATCACCTTCGACCTCGGGTGCGTCACCCTCGACGAGACCACGACCATGACGGCCGACGGTCCCTTCGAGCACCACCTCAACAGCCTCAACCACCTGAAGTGGACGAATGTGGACGTGGAGGTCGAGACCGCGGCCGGTGTTGTCCCGTACATATACAGCCCCAAAATCAAGGTCTGCGGGATCCAGTGGGCGATCGGGCTCGAGCTCGCACTCCTCTGCACAGACCTGAACCGCTGCTTCGTCACGACCGATCACCCGAACGCCGGGCCGTTTACGCGGTACCCGCGGATCTATTCGTGGCTGATGTCGCAGAAGTACCGCCAGGCTACCCTCGACTCATTCAAGCACAGCGCAAAGGTCGTCGACGCGACCGAGATCGCCTCCCTCGATCGCGAGCTCTCGCTCTACGAGATCGCACAGATGACCCGTTCGGGCCCCGCGAAGGCTCTCGGACTCGGCAATCTCTACGGCGGCCTTTCGCCCGGCATGGACGGCAACGTCGTGGTCTACGACCTCGACCCGGCCGCGCTCCCCTCGGACCCCGAGGTCCTCGAGGCCGCATTCCAGCGGGCGTCCTGGTTCGTCAAGACGGGCGAGATCGTCGTCAAGGACGGGGAGATCATGGGCCACGGGAACAAACGGACGCTCTGGGTCAATGCAAAGGTTCCCGAGAATCCCCAGGTCCGGCGCGATGTCCACGACAAGTTCCTGAAGGACTACACGGTCGGGCTCGACACCTACCATGTCCGCGACTATCTCTTACCCAACCCGTACGTGATCGAGGTTGACATGGAGGCCTGAGAATGGCGACGATTACACTGAGATCAATCGCACAGCCCGAACTCTGCATCGACTGTTATGCCATCAGCCCCGACGCGATGGCCGGCAAGACGGCGGCCGAGATCGCCGACCTCGACGTCTGGGAAGGTAAGATCAAGACCCCGCTCGGCGACTTCTTCGAGATCTCGGGTACTGCGGGCGCGACGCCGGCGGAGACCGATATCGTGGTCGAAGGAGACACCTCGCGCGCGAAGTACATCGGGTACAAGATGACCGCCGGCTCGGTCACGGTGAACGGCAACGCCGACATGTACCTCGGCGGCTGGATGAAGGGCGGTACGATCCATGTCAAGGGAGATGTCGACTCCTTCTGCGGGATCCAGATGGAGGGCGGAGAGATCCTCGTCGACGGCCGTGCCCAGAACCATGTCGGCTGCTCCTACCGCGGCGACTGGCGCGGTATGCGGGGCGGTATCATCCGGATCCGCGGCGACGCAGGCAACGACATCGGGACGTTCATGATCGGAGGGACGATCGTGATCGAGGGTAACGCCTTCATCCATGTCTCGACCCACGCAGAGGGCGGCACCGTGATCGTCAAGGGCGACGTGCAGGGGCGCGTCGGAGGCCAGATGGTCAAGGGCGACATCTACGTGCTCGGTGCGATCCAGCACATGCTCCCCGGCTTCAAGAAGGTGGAGACCGTCGAGCGCGAGGTGGACGGGCAGAGCTACCGCCTCGACCATTACGTGGGCGACCTCGGCGAGCGCCACCCGACCTCGAAGGGGCAGGAGGTGTACGGTCACCTCTATGTCCCCACAGCCTGAGCGGATGACGGATAGAGACTCGGGCGGCCTCCCTCCCGCCACTTTATCCCTCGATCGGCACGGGCGGAGGGTATGGGGATGACCGACGATCCCGGCATCGCCTTTCTCTCTGTGACGGCCTATCCCGATTACATGACGACGGACCAGCTGCGGGGCGTACCGCAACCCCCCTTCGAACGGCCCGTGCCACCGGATGCGAGATTCATCGCGCTCCCGGACCCGCAGACAATCCGGGTCGCGCAGGTCTCGGTCCGGGACGCGCTGGAATGGTGGGAGCCGTCCGGATTCCTTCATCGCACGACGATCAAGATCGACGACCTCGCATTCCTGCTCTGGTGCACTCAGTCTGTCAGGGAGCTGTCGGACGGCGACCGGATCACGCTCAGGAACGTCCCGTCGTGCGGGATGCGCCACCCTCTCGAGACCTACCTCCTCGTGAACGGCGTGGACGGTGTCCCCGAGGGCCTGTATCGCTACCTCCCCGTCTCCCACCGGCTCGTCCTGCTCTCCCAGGATACGAACCTCTCGAGCGACCTCTCCGCGATCTGCATGAACCTTCCCGCAGTATACCGGTCTGCGGTCACCTTCATCTGGACGGCGGTGCCGTATCGGGCGACGTGGGCACTCGGGGCACGTGGATACAGGTGTGTCTTCCTCGACGCCGGCCACGTCTGCCAGGCCCTCGTGATGGCGGCGGCCAGCGTCGGCTGCGAGGTCCGGCCGATCGATCTCTTCCACGATGCTCTTGCAGCTCGCCTGCTCGGGGTGGACGGGAGGACCGAGTTCCCCGTACAGATGGCTGCCGTTGGCCGGCGCGAGTCTCGCCTCTGAGCCATCCCGGAGGGGGGCGGTCTGCCGCATCTAGCGGAAGGTAAAGTACACTCTTTTTCATTAAATGAAAACCTTCTTTAACTAATAGTTGTGTATAATTAGACGGGATGATTTCAATGCGACAACCCCTCGCACCCTGTCTGCCAGCTTGGGCGACGGGCGCGCAGGCGATCATGCCCGAGCCTCGTCGGAAGATCATCGGCTCCCGATTCGAGGCGCGAGATCATTGGAACCTCTTATCTGGTGCAGACATCGTGGGGACGACTGTATCCAGGGTAGATCCGTAGGTAACTGTTTGCTTCAGGTCGACGGGCAGCATCGCCCGCCGGCCTTTTGCCGCCATCATCGATGGTATCGCCTTTCTATCTGTGGCAATGCCACCCCTGCGATTCCGAATCGTGTCGATGGTGAGATCTACTGTCGGGCCGGGGAAAAAGAGTGGCGCGTCTCAGGCAACCGACCGGTCGTCGGCCGCCTAGAGCGGCGCGTAATACTGTTCGTCCCGACAGAAGGCACAGGCCCCATCGTGGAGGAGGGTATCCGGCACGAGTTCGCCGCAGCAGTCGCAGCGACCCGCCTGCCATCCCTCTTTCTGCGTGACCCGGACGGCGACGCGCTCCGAGGCGAGATAGTCGCCGGCGCCCTGCAGGATCTCGTCGAAGAGGCGTCCGGTCATCGTATGACGATCGAAGCTCCTGTCATGGGTGAACCAGGCGTAGAGCGTCGGGAGCTCAGAGAGGCGCGTCTCGTCGAGGTATATGCGCACCCCCTCTACCGCCGGATCGAGGGACGGCCGATTGAGCGTGATGGCGAACCTTCCTGCATGGAGGACCCGGAGACGGTTGTTGCCGATCGTGCAGTGCGCGATCACCTGGAGTGCGTCGGGGAGGCACTTCTTCGTCTCGGAGACCGCGAAGAGCTTCTCGTTCGGGGTGGCGCCGAGCTCGGCAAGCGCCCGCTCGACCATGAAGGCTCCGATCACGAGTCCCGGTGCGGGATAGGTGTGGAACTCACTGCAGCGGGCGATATTGTCGCGGGTCGACTCGGGCAGACCGATTGCAGTCGCCCGTGCGAGGACACCGTCGAGGCCGACCTCATCTCTGGGGGGCATGAGGCATTATTGGTTTGGAACCCTTAAACGTGTTGCCGAAGTAAAGGGTTTCTTCGTCGCACGTTAGCTTTCTGATCTGCGCGCAGGCCCAAAATGGCTGTTTTTTTGATTATTATTGGTGTATATATATTATGAAGTTAAGGGACATTGATTTACTAAAATGGAATGTTTTTTAAAACCCCGGATTTCAGATTATCATTGTCGAGGTCGGGGAGTTGGTTCTGACCCCCCGGCCGAAACCAGGATTGATTGCTGTGAGCACGATAGAATCTGATGAATTGAAATACGTGCCGACGACCTGTCCGTATTGCGGAGTGGGATGCGGCCTGAACCTTGTGGTCAAGGGCGACACGCTCATGGGTGTCGAGCCCTACAAGCGGACGCCGGTGAACGAGGGCAAACTCTGTCCCAAGGGTGAGACCTGCTGGGAGCATGTCCAGAAGCCCGACCGGCTGACGACTCCGCTGATTAAGAAGGACGGAAAGTTCGTCGAGGCGAGCTGGGACGAGGCGCTCGACCTGATCGCCTCGAAGTTCAAGGAGACCTCGGACAAGTACGGCCCGAAGTCGCTCGGGTTTCAGGTCTCGTGCCGGACCGTGAACGAGGACTGCTACGCGATGCAGAAGTTCGCCCGTGTCGCGTTCAAGACCAACAACGTCGACAACTGCGCCCGTATCTGTCACGGGCCGTCGGTCGCGGGCCTCTCGCTCTCGTTCGGCTCCGGTGCCGCGACCAACCCGTTCCACGACGTCCTGAACTCCGACCTGATCCTGCTCATCGGGTCGAACGCGGTCGAGGCCCACCCGCTCGCGGGGAGGCGCGTCGCACAGGCGAAGCTGAAGGGGATCCCGATCCTGGTCCTGGACCCGCGGTACTCGGCCACGGCCCGCCTCGCCGACGACTGGCTCCGGTACAACCCGTCGACGCACATCGCCCTGATCAACTCGATGATGTACTGGATCATCAAGGAGGACAAGCACGACAAGGAGTTCATCGAGAAGCGCACGAAGGGCTTCGAGGAACTCAAGGCGATGGTCGAGAAGTACCAGGACGTCGAGGCGATCACCGGCGTGCCGCCCGAGCGCGTCCGTGAGATCGCACTCAAGTACGCCGCGGCCAAGAACGCCGTCCTCATCTACTGCCTGGGGATCACCGAGCTGACCACCGGCACGGACAACGTCCGTTCGTGTGCCAACCTTTCGATGCTCTGCGGCAACATCGGGCGCGAGGGCGTCGGGGTCAACCCGCTCCGCGGCCAGAACAATGTCCAGGGCGCCTGTGACATGGGCGCGTACCCGAACGTCTTCTCCGGCTACCAGGCGGTCGCGAACGCCGACGCCCGGAAGAAGATGGAGGAGGCCTGGAGCCTGCCGGCAGGTTCCCTGCCCGACTGGTACGGCCAGACCCTCACCGAGCAGATGTGGGCGACCGGCGAGACGGTCAAGGCCATGTGGATCATGGCGCTGAACCCGGTCGTCTCCTACCCGAACTCGAACGGTATCATGGAGGCGCTCAAGAGGCTCGACTTCCTCGTGGTCCAGGACATCTTCCCGACAGAGACCACGCAGTACGCCGACGTGATCCTGCCGGGCACCTGTTTCGCCGAGAAGGACGGGACCTTCACCTCCGGAGAGCGGCGCATCAACCGCGTTCGGAAGGCCGTCAACGGTCCCGGCGAATCGGTCGAGGACTGGAAGGTCTTCACCATGATCGCCGCGAAGATGGGCCTCAAGGGCTTCGAGTGGGAGACGGCCCAGGACGTCTGGGACGACATGCGCTCCGTGACCCCCTCGATGTACGGCGCCCCCTACGCGAGGATGGAGAAGCCCGAGTCGATCCACTGGCCCTGCCCCACGATGGAGCACCCCGGCACGCCGATCCTGCACCGCGAGAAGTTCTCGGCGGCCGACGGACTGGGCACCTTCTTCGGGCTCGAGTACCGCGAGCCGGCAGAGGTCGCGGACGCGGAGTACCCGTTCACCCTGATGACCGGGCGCGTGATCTTCCACTACCACACGCGCACCCAGACGGACCGCGCCGAGGTCCTCCACTACGAGGTCCCCGAGAACTACGTGCAGATCAACACCGAGGACGCCAAGCGCCTGGGGATCAAGGAGAACGAACACATCCTGGTCAAGTCCCGCCGCGGCGAGTCCCGGCCGCTGGCCCGCATCACCGACGATGTCGCACCCGGCGTGCTCTACATGGCCATGCACTTCCCCAAGGGCGCGAACGCGCTCACGAACACGGCCCTCGACCCGCTGTCGAAGATGCCGGAGCTCAAGCACTGTGCTGTCTCCGTCGAGAAGATTGTGGAGGCCTGATCATGGTATCCAAGGGTGACATGGTCTATGCCTGGACCAACGACCTGGACACGGCGGCGAAGGCCGAGTGCGGCGGCGCGGTGACCGGTCTCTGGAAGTATGCGCTAGAGCACAAGATCGTCGACGCGGTCTTCACGGTGAAGAAGGGGGTCGACCTCTACGACGCAGTCCCGGTCCTCATCACGGACCCGAAGGACCTCGACAGCACCGCTGGCTCGCTTCACTGCGGCACGCTCCTGATGTCCAAACTCATCAAGAAGTACCTCAACGGCGCCAAGGACAAGAAGATCGGGGTCACGGTCAAGGGCTGCGACGCCATGGGGATCTACGAACTGGCCAAGCGTGGCCAGATCAACCTCGACAACCTCTTCCTGATCGGCGTCAACTGCGGCGGATCGGTCTCGCCGGTCACGGCCCGCAGGATGATCGCCGAGAAGTTCGGTGTCGACCCCGACGACGTGACGAAGGAGGAGATCGACAAGGGGCAGTTCATCATCCAGACGAAGGATGGCGAACACAAGGGCATCTCGATCGACGAGCTCGAGGAGGAGGGCT
>Ga0074195_1004923_pt1 | contig 10521 bp, 11 predicted proteins | sample EPASupsiteHSE623_FD_64525 | JGI IMG/M metagenome (GOLD analysis project Ga0074195, IMG submission 64525) | Bioremediated contaminated groundwater from EPA Superfund site, New Mexico - Sample HSE6-23 | ecosystem: Environmental > Aquatic > Deep subsurface > Groundwater > Contaminated ... | reverse complement strand
CCAGATCATTGATAGGCCATTCACTATCTTCTGCCGTGCTTTGTTCGGGATATTGGGGCTCGGGCGAAATATCATTGGAGGGTAAGGTCCCGTCGTTCGTTCCGACTGGATTGAGCTCTTGAAGCGGCAGCTCAGCCTGAAGTGATGGCTCAACCTGAGGTTCATCCTCCGGCCTCATGCTGTCACCTATATCCAGATCCGAGGTCCCATTATTCGCGGGACCCAATTCTCCTGCATTCAATTCCGGCGATGAGCTTGCGGCTTGTGCAGAGTCGCCATCAAGCGCGCTAGAGTCGGATATGACGGTCGAATTTGCTGCAAGCTGCGATGAGATATCGGTACTAGCAGAGTTGTTGCTGGAGAAAACGGAAGAATTATCTGTATCCTCTGGATGGGAGAGGTTAGCGGGAATTAGCGTCGAATTTAATTTCGTTGCAGAGGCTGACAGATTCTGTGATAGGTTGTTGCTAAGAGTTATATCGCTATGCGATTGGTTGAGTTGAGACTGGTTCTCTGCAGCAGTGCTCGGAGAAGATACACCATCCCGGTTTGCCTGGATGCTATTCTTCGAAGAGCTATGCTTCTTTTTCCTGGATGATTTATTGGGTTCGCTGTCCGATAGCTTGCTAATTGTCACAGCTGTCCTGGCTGTCTGAAGAGTCGGGGTTGATTTATTGATCAGAGATGAATTCGTTGAGCCCACTGTGCCTGAATTTTTTCCCACATCTTCGCGAGATGTGTTATTCGCCGTTGCGTTCTCGAGAATGCTGACCGGCTCTGAATCCTTGCCCTGATCGGCAAGGTTAGCTGCATCTCCTTGACGGTCCTTCATCGCCACTTTGCCCTCTTTAGAGTTCAGGAAGGAAAAGACGCTAAATGATACCTCGTTGGAGGCATTTGATTTGAACGATAGTATATCGGATATTAAAACTGCGGCAAAGGCAACAAGGGATATCAGAACCAGCAATAGCATGACGTTGAACGCCGTTGAATGTCCCTTAATCACATTGCCGCAAGTCAAGCCACAAGGAGGGCTACTAGATCCAGCCATTTCCTTCATGTATTATTAGATATTTTTTAAAGGTTATAACCTTTGCGATTGAGAAATTTTATAAAGTTCCAAAAGAATTATACTACATTGAACGATTGAATTGGGATGCTTTCACGTAAAAATTGGCCGAAAAATTCAAAGTGCATTTAATCAACAGAGTTTATATTAATACATACCCTAAGCTTATCATCTATATTATTATTAAACACCGATTAGGTTTTCAATCAATAAAGTTCTGTTCAGGAGCGGTATGCTCCTGACTCGGAATATGTGAATGAGGATTTGCTCCCCACTTCTTTATCGTATCTTCATCCAGCGCTTCATTGCTGTATGCTCTATGATATACGATTTGACATGCCGTTAACTAACATGCCGTACAATTTTTTTAGCAAAGTTTAATTCGCCGTGCTGTTTTGTAAAGCAAGCTGGCTGCTTCCGATGAGGATCACATTATGATGGCCGCCAGCAATCTGGTTGTCGATAATTGCACCCTGGCTTACATTTCCAAGGCTTTGTGCATTTATCTCTGCTACCTGAACGCTGCTAAGCGATATCATATTGTGATGGCCGTCAAGTATCTGGTTCTGAGTATTCAGCATCTGGCTTAGGCTTGGATTCACTGTGGTCGTGCTGTTATCTGCAGCCGTGCTGTTATTCGCATCCGTACTGTTGGTTTCAGAGGCCGGCGCATCTAAAACTCCCGTCTGCTGAGCATCTACGAGTATCGTGTTATGATGTCCGCCCCCTATCTGATTCTGAATATTCATGTTCTGGCTCAGGTCGAAACCAGCGCTCCCGCTTCCCAACTCATCGCTGGCAATCTTCTTAACCTGACCGTAAGGGATGTTGTTCTTATTGGCAATCTGGCTTATCTGATCGACATTGGTCACGATGGTATTATGGTGTCCATCTTCAATTCCGTTCTTTACGTCTGCGTTCTGCGATTTTCCCTGAACTTCTGGGAAAAATGCCAACATTAGCACAGCTAAAGCTGCTAATATCATGAGCTTTTTCACTTTTTTCCCCCACTTTGATATTTATTCCTTTTCAGGATACAAGTTCAACGGCTTATTATTATATAAAGCTAACGAGCCCTATATATATTAGCATTTGTCGAAGTAGCACTTCCATCAAACCGAGGCCGCTTGAATTCTTAGGCCTTATCCTGATATAAAATATCGAGTTCGCAAGCCTTTCCGCAAGCTTTTTTAGCTTGCATTGGCATTTTGATGCTCATGCCCTGCCAAGCCCATACTTTTTAGCCTTCGAGCTTCTCGTACTGGCGCTCTTCCTGCTCTGTCTGAGAGACGTTCTGCGGCAGGGCCTATGGGCAGCATGGCAGCTTCTCGCAGGAGCGCTCTTCGGCCTGCTGCTGGAGTGGGCACGCTGCCCGGCTTCTGCGGACGCTGGCACTCCCCAGCAGGAGCCATAATCGCGGCACAGTAGGCGTACTCATCACCAACCGTTTCATTGCAAGCAGATCCAGCGACCTTATGAATTATGCTGCCATTATCGTCGTCTTAGGAGGCGCTATACTGCTGTTCAGCATGGCCATGAGCCTGGCAGCAATCGGATTGCACCAGGGCACTATGAAATGCTGGTTGACAGGCTCGTTTTCCAGCCAGGATTCCGATCAGGGAAGTCTGGAGCAATGATAGCCATCAGGGCAAAGTATATGGGATAAAAACAGGATGAAAGCAAAATCTTGAATAATCCGACTCTGACCTCATCCCAGCAACAAAGAGAATACTACATAGCGCTGCTGATGATGACGTTGACTGTGCTCTTCTGGGGCTTTTCATTCATCAGCACCAAAGTCGTCCTGAACCAGATCCCTCCGGTATCGATAGCCTTTTTCCGTCAGTTCATAGCCATCGCCACCTTAATCCCTCTAGCATTGTTCACAGGTACTCTGTTCAGGGCGAGCTTGAGGGATTTCGGGACCATGGCCTTGGCAGGCCTATTTGGAACAGTCCTCTATTTCGTCCTTGAGAATACAGGTCTTCAGTACACTACGGCCTCCTCTGCATCGATGATCGTAGCATCTCTGCCAGTGTTTACCCTTGTCAGCGAGGCACTGCTGTTCAAGCTGAGAGTGAGCTGGAAGATGGTCGCCTGCATATCGCTGTCGATCCTGGGCGTCTATCTGGTGGTGACGGTTGGAGGCGATCTGGATTTCTCATCTGCCCAGTTCTTCGGCAATCTGCTCATGCTAGGATCAATGATTTGCTGGGTGGTTTATACCATCTTGAATAGAAGGATGGATAGGCGGCAATCCAGCATAGTCATCATTACCTACCAGTCGATAGCCAGCATCTTTCTCTTTATCCCCTTTGTGATTCCCGAGATCGACAGGTGGCCAGATCCCACATCCCTTTCCCCTAATTCCTTAGGCAATCTGGTCTTTCTGGGAGTGTTCTGCTCAGCGATAGCTTATTTCTTCTATATCTACGCAGTAAAGAGGCTTGGCGCGACGGTCTGTGCCGCCATGCTGAACCTGATTCCCGTGGTGACTGTGATCTCAGGCCATCTTGTACTACATGAGACGCTTGTGTGGATACAAATATGCGGCATGGGCCTGACTATGATGGGCATTCTCGGGCTGAACGGGCTGATGTGCCCATCCCCTGCAACCCAGACTTCCTCAAGCAATACGGCAGCAGCAAAAAGATAAGACCTCAGGAGCAGCTTAGAGGACGAGTTTATCCTGAAACGGCAGCTTTTGCCATCAGCGTTAAGTTCCTTGCGCCTTGATTGTTAGCTCATGTGATGCTCACCACAGAGGCACAGAGATATAGAGAACGAAAGAATAATAATAATATTAAAATTCCTCTGTGAATACTTTGTGACTTTGTGGTGAATTTCTTTTTGTCTAATAGCTGCCAAATGAACTGGATTCCACCACAAAGTCACAAAGAGCACTAAGGATGCACAAAGACGATTTTCATTCTCATGGGCGCCCTACCGGTCATGGAGATTTCTCTGTGGCGAAGTCATAGGTATATAAGTCCCTTTCTCCTTGAACTTGATGAGCGCTGTAAGCATATCATTGTACGGCGCTTCTATCTCCCGCGCTCTCCCGTACTCTGATATGGCCCCGTTCAGGGCATCGATCTCCGTCTGCCTTCCCATCATAATGTCCTGGAGCATGCTCGACCTGTGATCGACAGTGGGCGGCAGCAGCTTTTCCATGAAGAAGTTATAGTAATCCTCATAGCTGCCGAAGGGAACCTCTATGCCCTTTTGATGAATGACCGAAAAGATCTCCTTCATCACGTTCTTCATGACCTGCCTCGTTTCAGGCCGTTCGCCCAGCCTGCCGTAGGGGACCTCCAGTATGGCGCTTAACGGGTTCAAGGCCGAGTTATACAGCACCTTCATCCACAAGGCAGCATGTATCTCCTTGGATGATACTGTTCTCACAGGAATTCCCGCCCGCTGCAAGTCATAATTGAGAACAGCCAGCAACCGCCGGTTCACAGCTACAAAGGGCTCGCCCAGCAGGACATCGTCTGCGTTTACCGTTACCCTGGCGGTGCCAGGCGTTGGGATCTCCGATCCGAAGATAACCCTCCCGCCAACGGTCCTCCTCTTTCCGATATATCCGGCTATGGTCTCCCAGTTGTTGAGGCCGTTTTGCATGGAGACCATGATCCCATCTTTATCAAGAAGTGCTGAGGCCTCGCGAGCCGCGTCCTTCGTGGCTGTCGACTTCACACAGAGCAGTATTACGGAATACTTCTCGCTTGTAGAATCGTCATAGGAGAACCCCTTTATCTGGCCTGCAGGAATAAAGTGGTCTCCCCAGATGCCTGTAATTTTAAGCCCCTTCTCCTCCATGGCCTTGAAATGCGGGCCTCGGCCCGCGTACGTGACGTCGCAGCCGATCTCCTGCAAGAACCCGCCCAGAACGCTGCCAATAGCGCCTGCCCCAAATACCAAATACCTAGGTATGCGACCTCCAGTCATCGACCACAGAATGGTGAAGGGCTTTAATTAATTTTGGTCCGCTCGAGGCGCTATAAGGAAAGAGGTTCCTCGCTGTTTTCGGTGTGTTGATCTGAGAAGCTATCATAGAACATTCACCACAGAGACACAGAGGCACAGAGACGATTTTACTGAAATTATCCCAAATCAACTCATTTTCTCTCTGTGTCTCTGTGCCTCTGTGGTTAGCTCAAATCCAATGTTCACCACAAAGAAATAGTTAGTCTCACCTATAACCTCTCTATACTCCGCCCATGCCAGCGTGTGGATTCTCAGGACGGGTGCCTGGCACAGCCCCTACAGCCGTATAATACGCATCCGCCGGATAGCCGTAAATCCTGCCGCTTGCATCCGGTGCGGGCATTCCGCCAGTTTGAGGAGCGCTTACGGGAATCGGCTCAAGGCGGAAGCTATTAATTAGAGTCTGGTTAGTGCCAAATGAGTCCTGGAGGAAGTCGTTGAACCTGTCCAGGTAGCCATTGAACTCCCTGGCAGCACTGGTGGCATACTGGGCCTTTCCATAAAGCTCCCCCATGAAAAGTCCGATCTTCAGGCCGTTAGCGACGCCTCTCTCGTAGTCCGTCATCTCCCCAACAGCTGGAGCTGCGTTTAACGAGAATAGGACTAAAATAGCGGTTAATACTATGATCCTCATATTCAGTTACCTCTCCAGCCCTCCTTGACGTAGGCATATGCTTTCAGCTTTTCCATGCGTTTAGGTCTTCGAAGGCTTTGAGAGCATGAAAGAGAGCGTGAAAGAGCATAGAAATTAAGGCGAGCTAAGGTCTAAATCCGACATGAGCAGATATTTTTATCTTATCATTAAGTTTATTAAGAATTAATGATGATATGATTAATATGAGAAGCCGGTACCATTATCCTGTTGAGGCTATCAGACACTGGTACATCACTCCCATCGGAGGCAAATCGCCCGACCTGGAGCCGGACCAGATCGGCCTGAATAGGGAGGCTCTGGCGGATAATACAGATCTGGTGCCATTTGAGGACAGAGTATCGATATCCCGGCTGGATGGAGAGGGTGGCTGCCCAAGGCCCCTGTTCATGAAGAGGTTCTTCCAGATAGTGGCCCTGGACGGAAAATCCAAGGATGCCCTCTCCAAATCGCCCAACGGCGAGGTTGTTCTGCCTGTAGAGGTCGTTTTGCCAATAGATGAAGGGAAGCTGAAAAACAAGGCAGGCGAGCCCTTTGTGATCGGAGAGCTGGTCGTCCTAAACGGTGTGCTGAGCCAGAGGTATCCGAAAGAATTCGATAGGAACTTGTGAGCGGATTCATCAGATGCCGAGGGCATTTTCGTAGTTTACTATCAGCTCTGAGGCCACAGTCCAGACGGTGAGGGGCTCCTCAAAGATGGAGATGACCTCATCTGCCTCTGAGTAGACATCGCTTCCAAAGTCCCCCTTCGAAAAACCGCCGATTACACAGAGCAGATCCTCCTTTCCCAGGAGATGCTCTTTGAGCCTTACTCTCTTCCCTTGCTCTGAGAGAACGATGGCCCCAGAATGAGGAATCTCATCAACGCATCTCTTGAAGTTGTAACCCTCGTTTAGCTTCAGCAGCGGCGCTCCTCGCGAGGGGACCGCCTTATCGGCGAAGAGGGACTCCATCAGCCCCACGAACCGCGGGTAGTTCTTCGGAAGCCTGGTGGCAGGATCTACTACTATCAGCTCGTCGTTCCTGGTGTGCACAAAGACCCTGAGAAGGCCTCTATGGCTCAGCACCGACTCCAGCCCAAGGAGTAGGAAGAAGTGAACTATGTCCGGCCTTCCCCTTCGGTCGGCCCCGGCAAGCCTCCTCATGGCCGAGTGGTGAATGGTTGCATCAAGCAGGATCTGTGAGGCCGGCTTCTTTCTCTTTGCTGAATTTGTGCGGACCGCAGGGTGGTTGGCAATCTCTTGCGGCACTGTCTCTATCTCCGAGTCTACTAAAAGCAAGTTGAGCATCTTTTCTCCCTCTGCAGTTATGTAGATATGCAATCCGGGCCTTGATATCCATTGCTCCTTCAGTTCTATCGACATTTGTCTTAACCGAAATCGTCATATAGCAATTTCACAGGAATCCTCTAGGAGCGATTGATACGAGGAGACGCGCTCGTAGAAGACTCCTAGCTGGACCGGCCATCCGAACGAGAAGAGATATGATACATCATAGACTACTGCTTTGTATGACCATCATTACGTCTTTTTTATCCATAGCCCAGGCGCTGCCGCCCATGCTAGTTGATTCTAACGACCTGGATTGGGTGGGCGGATCTGCAGGCGATCCCCTCGATCCTGGCTTCGTTGGAGAGACTATGGATATGCCCCTTGATCCCGATCTCATTCAGAAGGCCAGGGAGGCTGGAATAATAAAGGACGCCAATTCACCTTACAGACCCACAGGCAGTTCAGGAGCATTACAGCTGGGCACACCCTTTGCAGATGCAGGATTTAATGATGTCGGGACGGCAGAAACGTCGGCTCAGGTCGGCCAAAATATGAACGTCACGGGCGACTGGTCACTGGATCTGATAGCCTTAGATCAGGTCCTGAGGCATATGGATCTCGCTTTGGTCCAGAATAAGGGTGTAGTAATGGGCTACGGGGCCATGACCGGCGGCAACGATACTCAAAGAGTTACAGCCAGCGGCTCTAATGCTGGCGGCAGGCTCAGCCTGACTGTGATGCCTATCGATAAACTGTATCTGTACAAGCTCGATCTATCCTTTGATCTGCGTACAACCGGAACTTATACCGCCTACTCTGCCGACGGAGGCATATGGTCAGGCGATATCGCAGGCACGGCTCCTGTTAGCATCATAGCGCAGGCCTCCGCTTAAGCCTCCAAATTCTTGTGCCCGCTGCCTCAGCCACTTCAATGCCTATAACCAATGCTGATTAGCGAAGAGTTCTCATTCTTCTCCAAGATCTTGGCCTCAGAGCGAATCGCTTCTTCATTCGTCGCGGCTTCTCCGTTTACTGAAGCCACTCCGCTTATCACAGCTCGCGGCCTTTTGATCTTCATCTCCGGCGGCGCTCCCCACCAGGAAGTCGCATTGAACTCGTTATTTCCAGCGTCGTTCACTGTGGCATGGCCCTCTTCCACAATGATCCTGTTGAAGGGCGGCCAGACCGGCCGGGAGTTGGCGTCCTCCAGGTAAACGACACAGATGAGCTGACCCACGTCGTTTCGCCCGCCAGGAGTTTTATCGTCGATGTCTAAGTACACAGTTTTATTCCGGAGGATGGATGCAGCATATTTTTTGGCAGCTTTTCCTTCAGCGACCAAGGTTGATGGCGAATCAACATCTGCAAGCTTAACGCGATCTATTCGCTGGACTCTCGAGTCTCCTGATTCTATTTCGATGCCAAAAGCATCCCCGGCAAGAACGCTGACAACACGGCCGATGGCCTCATCGGGTGCTGCAGTAGCTACCTGGAAAATTATAGCGATTAGCAATAAAACCGATAGCTCCTTCATAATTTGCCCAACTCGTGTAGACATTTCAGCTTAAGCTTTAAGAATGTATCCACTGAAATGCCCAGAAAACCTTTTGGCCGAAGGAGCAACATCATGGCTGTGAAATAGCTGTGAAAGATCACCACAGGAGCCACGGCAAGATCGCAGTAGTATTGGGCGATATCACCACTCTCGCAGTAGATGCCATAGTGAATGCCGCAAACCCTACCTTTCTAGGCGGCGGAGGCGTCGACGGCGCCATCCACAGCGCAGCAGGGCCAGAGCTGCTTGAAGAGTGCCGCACTCTTGGAGGTTGCACTACAGGAAAGGCCAGGATCACTAGAGGATACAATCTTCCGGCCAAATGGGTGATTCATACCGTCGGCCCAATCTGGCACGGCGGTATCTTCGGCGAGGATGAACTCTTGGCCTGCTGCTATAGAAGCTGCTTTGCGCTGGCGAATGAGCATGGCATAAAGAGCATAGCCTTTCCATCTATAAGCACTGGAACCTATGGCTATCCAGTCGAGCGGGCATCACAAATCGCTGTCAGGGAGATGGATGCCTTCCTGAGAAGAGAGAAACAGATGGAGATTATTGCCGTTTGCTTCAACCAGAAGGTCTACGGCTGCTACCTGGAGGCATTGGAATACATCGACGCCAATTAGCAGACAAAGTAGATTCCTATTACCACTACCACAAATGATAGCGACTTCTGAATCAGCAAGTTCCTATCCAGCTCCTCTTTCACCCTTCCCGGCAGGAACAACCCCAGCGCCACCACAAGAATTAGCGTCAGCATCGGCTGGAGCGCACCAACGCTTGTGACTAGAGCTACGGATCCAAGGGCATAGGCGAATAAGGAGAAGATTATTCCAAGGAACATGAAGATCTCCTCGGATATCAGCACGCCCATTGCAGAGGTGCCGCTATGAAAGAAGCCCAGCACTTCGCCGCGAACCGCAGGATTTGCGAGCAGCGGCAAGACGGTCATCAGGCTGCCCAAAGAGGACCAGACATAGAGCTGCCACTCGTCCATCGAAGCCAAAAGACACTTCAGGGCAATGCAGTAGATGGCCATAGAGATCCAGTAAGTGACGAAAGGCCGAAGCGCCGGAGAGAGAGTCGAAATGCTAAAGCTGCCTTTGCCCTTGTGCCTGTAGGATATGAGGAGAACGCTTATGACCAGCAGCAAGCCTCCTACACAATGCTTTGGGGCCAAACTTTCGCCCAAAAATAAGAACGCCCCCAGAAATACAAAGACCGGATAGAAGTACACCATTGCAGCGACCCTTGAAGCCTCCTCCACTTGAACGGCGCGCAGGTAAAATACAGACGGAAGAAGCTGTAAAGCCCCAAGAGCAATGGCAAACACAGATTCCGGATAAACGAAGTCTATTTCCATTAACAGCAGGATTGGTACAGTGAAGATCTGCTGGGCAAGAATCTGGCAGATAATATAGGCCTTGGAGCCGCAAGCATAGCTGCTGAGGATGAACTTATCCAGCACACCTGCGGCAGAGAAGGAGATAGTGCCAATTAATGCAAAGACCAGCCAATCCACTTTCTCAATCATCCTTGACTGAAGCGAAAGATCCTGTGGATATCCTGCCACAGAACCCCCTGCGATAACCAGGAGCTATTTCCCCCGGATACCAATCTGCATCATATTGATTGGCGACTTGCTAAATAAATTTTTCTAAAATTCTGTATACTGTTTTGGGCTTTCGAATTTACGAGTGAACATTAGAAGTTTTGTAATACGACGCAAAATTTCGGGCATAAACAGCCGCACCAGCAAACAGCTACATCAGCAAGCCTGTTACAGGTTGATCCGGAGTCTGGAAACGTTCGCGAAAAAGTCGAATATGAGATGAAACTCAGAACAGGATAATCAAAGCGTAGCTAGCGTAAGGTTTCCATGAGGCATGACAAGCGTTCGAGCATCCTTTCCATGCCGCTCTCGAGCCATAGTCAGGGCCTCATCAAGGGTTTTAGCAGGCTTGAAGAAGCATTTCTTAACCTG
>Ga0074195_1004921_pt1 | contig 10526 bp, 13 predicted proteins | sample EPASupsiteHSE623_FD_64525 | JGI IMG/M metagenome (GOLD analysis project Ga0074195, IMG submission 64525) | Bioremediated contaminated groundwater from EPA Superfund site, New Mexico - Sample HSE6-23 | ecosystem: Environmental > Aquatic > Deep subsurface > Groundwater > Contaminated ... | reverse complement strand
AGATTGATACTATAAAAGATTTGCTGAAAGAGAGAATTCGCGTGAGCTTTAAAAAAGTTATGGAGCAGGCCAAAAACAAGACCGAAATTATTGTGAGTTTTTTGGCGATGTTGGAGATGATGCGTCAACGTGAAGTTCATTTGGATCAAGACGAACTTTTTGGTGATATTATAATAAACAAAAAAGAACAAAATCATGAAATTGAAATCACAAATTGAATCCTTGCTTTTTATTTCTGCTAAGCCGATGAGTATTGCTAAATTGGCGGAATTAATCAAAGTCGAGGAAAAAGAAATAAAAAAAGCTGGTGATGAATTGGTCGAAGAATACAAGGAAAATAAAAAAGGTGTTCAGATAATTAAAAACGGTTCAAAGTTTCAAATGGTCAGTTCACCGGAAAATGCGCGTTTGATTCAGGAATTTGTAAACGACGAAACTACCGGAGAACTTAGCCGCCCGAGTTTGGAAACCTTAACAATTATCGCTTATCGCGGTCCGATTTCCAAAGCTAATTTGGATAGAATCCGCGGCGTCAATTGTTCTTTGATTTTGCGAAATTTGTTAATGCGCGGTTTGGTGGAGCTCAAGGAAGACAAGCAAAGCGGAGATTCGTATTACAATGTATCTTTTGATTTTATCCGATTTTTAGGGGTGAGTGATGTTACTGAGCTACCAGACTATGAACGTTTGAATAAAGATGAATCGATTGAAAAAGTTTTGGAAGAAAATTTAGCAGAAGAGCAAATCATTGGCGCACCAGTGAGTGAAGAAACTCAAACAGAAAAGTCCGAGCCGGAAAAGGCAGTTGAGGATTCTTTGGAAGAAAATCCTGCCAATCAGGCCGAGTAATTAAGTACTAAGAGACTAAAAATGAAAATATCTATACATTCTATATTAGGCGCTTTTATAATTGTTTTTTTCGTTTCGGCGATGTTTCTGGTTTCCAGCCCGCCGGCGATGCAAAGTCTGCCTGAGGATTTTCGAGCGGGGAAAGTGCTAGGAGTTTCAGAAGCGATGGCGGATCGATCAATTATTGATTTGGGCAAGGGTTTCCCCAAAAGCAGTTTTCGGCCGATGGTACCGCCGAACAAAAAAGACAAGGCAGAAAATTTTACATTTCAAAATTGCGGTGGCGCGATTCTCGACAGTCGCACTGGTTCGATGATTTATACTCAAGATGCTGATCAGGAAATGCCGATCGCGAGTATTACCAAATTGATGTCCGCTTTGGTATTTCTCGATACCAAAACCGATTGGGAAAAAGTATATACAATAAAATATAGTGATCTGGTTGGTGGTAGCAAAAATTATTTAGTTGTAGGTGATGAAGTTAAAGTAAAAGATTTGTTTTATTTAGGTTTAGTTGGTTCCATCAATCCGGCGGTTGAGGCGTTGGCGGCTTCGACTGATTTGCCCCGAGAAGAATTTATAAAACGCATGAATGATAAAGCAAAAGAATTGGGTCTTAGCAAAACGAGTTTTGTCGATCCGACTGGTTTGGATTCCGGTGATACTTCCACTGCGGCGGAAGTGGTTAAACTGGCGGATGCCGCTTTTAAAAATAAATTTATTCAAGAAGCGACTTTAACCGAACGTTATGAATTCAAAACTGTTGGCGGGAAAAATATTGCAGTTGATAATACTGATATTCTTTTAGATAATTTTGCTGACAAGAGTCCGCGTATTATTGGTGGGAAAACCGGTTTTACTGATTCGGCAGGATATTGTTTTGTCGGTAAATTTATTGATGATAATGGTAATGCCGTGGTTTCAGCCGTCTTGGGCGGCCCGACAATCAATTCTCGTTTTTCGGAAACAAAAAAAGCAGTGGTCTGGGTTTATGATAATTTTTCTTGGCAAGAATAATTAAGGAGGCAAAAAGATAAAACGTAAAAAGCTTAAATCTTTTTGAAAATTAAACATATGAAAAAACAAAAACTAATAGTAGCTAACTGGAAGCGTCCGACCATTCGTGAGACGGAGGCGGCGGCTAAGCAAGTGCGGGAAAAGTTTGAGTTTTTTGATAAGGCCGAAGTCGTCGTTTGTCCCAATAATATTTCTCTGCTCGAAACGGCGCGGATTTTATCCAATAGCCCCGTAAAGATTGGCGCGCAAAATGTCTATTGGGAAGAAAAAAATCCTTGTACGGGAGAAATTCCCCCGAGCATTTTACTTGAAGCGAATTGTCGTTATGTGATTTTGGGTCATCATGAACGCCGCAGGGTTTTCAAAGAAACTGATGAAATGGTGCGGGCTAAGCTGACTAGCGTTTTACGCGTGCGTGATATCGTGCCGATTGTATGTATCGGTGAGACTTGGGAAGAATTAAAAAATGATCGTCGAGATTATGTTCTGCTTGAGCAGATTCAAAATATTCTGAGTGACGCGCAATTTAATGATAGTCAACCGATTGTAGTGAATTACTCACCGATTTGGGCGATCGGAACCGGCAACGTGATTGATCCGGCCGAAGCGGAATATGCGGCGCAAGTAATCAAAATAAATTTGCGGGAGATCTTTGGTTATAAGTTGGCTAGCAGTAATTTCCGGGTTATCTATGGTGGTAGTATCAACAGCGAAAATATCCGTGAGTTTACCGGCTTACAGAGTATTGATGGTTTTCTTGTCGGTGGCGCCAGTCAAGATCCGGATGAACTTTTGCGAATTGCTGAAGCGGTTTCGCAACAATAAAATTTCATTATTTATAATCGCTTCCCTGGGGAGCCAAAAAATTTGTGAAAAAAGAAAAAATCATCATAGCTAATTGGAAAATGAAGTTGGGATTGGCGGAAACAATCAAGTTAAGTTTGGAAATGAAAGAAAAATTTCAATATTTAAAAAATGGCGAGATTGTTGTTTGTCCGAATTTTATTTCTCTTTTACCAGTCAGAAAAGAGTTGCAAGGCAGTCGCATCAAACTGGGAGCGCAAGACGCATTTTGGGAAGCGCGTGGCGCTTACACGGGCGAGATTTCTCCGGAACTTTTGGTTGAAGCTGGTTGTGAATATGTGATTATCGGTCATTCGGAACGTCGTCAATATCTCTTGTTAAATTATGAATTAATCCATAAGGAATTGCGGGCGGTATTGGATACCAAGTTGACTCCAATTCTTTGCATTGGCGAGACCGCTGATGATAAAAAAGCCAGTCGGGGAGATAAAGTTATTTTTGAACAATTGCAACAGGCTTTAACCGGTATTGAAATAATTGATGATCAACAGATTGTAATTGCTTACGAACCGATTTGGGCGATTGGCACGGGTGATGTGATCACGCCCAAGGAAGCGGCTTATGCTCACAAAATTATTCGCTTGACGATTAACGATATGTTTGGAACACATATTGCTAATAACAATTTTCGGATTGTCTATGGCGGCAGCGTAAGCGCCGAAAATACTCATGAATTTTTAAATATTGCAAATATTGACGGACTTTTAGTTGGCGGCGCCAGTTTGAAGGCTGATGATTTTTTCAAAATCGCCAAAACATTACCCAAATAAAATTATGCTCGCGCACATCAAAGACATCGTTAATGATGCAAAAAAAAATAATTACGCTTTAGGTGCGTTTAATATTCACGGAATCGAGTCAGCGCTCGGTGTTGCTTATGCAGCTGAACAAGCTAAATCGCCGGCAATTATTCAGGTTTCAGAAAGTACTATTGAATATATGGGTTTAAAGCCGATTACTCATTTGGTTTCGACGGTCGCCAAAAATATTGCGCCGCACGTGCCGATTGCCTTGCACCTTGATCATGGCAAAAGTTTGGATTCAATATTTGAATGTATTAAAGCTGGTTTTACCTCGGTGCATATTGATGCTTCCCATTTACCACTTGATGAAAACATTGCTCTGACCAAACAGGTAGTGGCGATGGGGCATCGGAAAGGCGTTTGGGTGCAAGGGGAAATCGGCAGCATTATCGGTGGTCACGGTAAAATCGGCGGTAAAATAAAAGGAATTCCGATGGCTGATCCCAAGGAAGTAATTGAATTTGTGCGCGCTACCAAAGTTGATACGATTGCGGCGGCGATTGGAACAGCGCATGGTGTTTTTACCAATGAAGATATTGATTTGAAAATCTTGCGAGAAATTAAAAAAGCGACCAAAATTCCTTTTGTCTTGCATGGCGGTTCAGGAGTCAAAGTAGAAAAGATAAAAAAATCAATCAAGGAAGGCGTAAATATTATAAATATCGGGAGTGATATCAAAATCGCTTTTTGTAAAACTCTAATCAAAAATTGCGCCAAAAATAAAAATGAAACTGATCCGCGCGTTCTCTTGAAACCGACTATTGATGCTATCAAGAAAGTGGTAATTGAACAGATGGAAATTTTTGGTAGTGATAACCAGATAGATTTTGGTGATATGGAAACTTAAAAAAATAATTTTATCAATATGTTTAATATAATTCCTTTAATTCTAATTTTAATTTCTTTGGTAGTAATTAGCGTGATTGTAATCAAGAAGTTTCCGATTTTGGCAAATTTGGATATTGAAAGTATTCAGTCAGAGCGAGAAGCCCGCTTCAAAGAACAGATAGTTAGTAATCGCTTAAAGCGTAATTATTTCCGTTATTATAATCAGACGATGAAATTTGTCCGACCGGTTTTGCAGGTGATTGGTAATTCTTTTAAGTGGCTTTATCACCGGTTGTTGGAGTTTCGCGATAATTATAATAAAGATCAGGCGCCAGTCGAAGCAGATGCCGAAGTAAGTATCGAGCAGTTATTCGCGGAAATTGAAGTTTTGCAAAAAGAAGAAAATATTCAAGAAACCGAAAATAAGTTGATCAAGGTGATCAGTCTGGATCCCAAAAACATCAAGGCTTTTCGTATGTTGGGTGAACTTTATTTCTCTCGGAAAGACTTCAATGAAGCCAAGCAGACTTGGGAACATGCCCTGCGTTTGACTGAAAAGGAACTTGAGAATTTAGAGCAGGGTCGTGATGGCGAGGGGCGTGACGGGTTCAGCGAAGAAAAATTGACCCGTTTGTTGTCGGAATTTTACTTTGATTTGGCTTCAGTTAGCGTAAAAATCGAGAATTTGAAGGATGCCTTGGAAAATATCAAGAAAGCTCTCAAAATTGAACCAAATAGTCCGCGCTATCTTGACATGATGCTGGAAATCAGTATAATTAAAAAAGATAAGCAATTGGCTGAAAAAACCTATTTTAAGCTTGAAAAGGTCAATCCGGAAAACAACAAGCTAATTGAGTTTAAAAAGCAAATTGATGCAATCTAGACCTTAAATAGTCCCGGCAGATAAATTGCTGTTTTAGGGGCGTCGTTTTTGAGACGTTTTCTTGGAACAGTATTTTTATTTAAAAAAGGTCATACGCCGTTGTAGCTCAGCTGGTAGAGCACTTCCATGGTAAGGAAGGGGTCTCGGGTTCGATTCCCGACAATGGCTCAGTTAATAACAATTAACAATTAACAATTGACATTTAACCATTGAGTTAATAGTCAATTGTCAATTGTTAATTGTCGAGTGCGGGTCGGTACTCAAGCGGTCAACGAGGACAGACTGTAAATCTGTTGGCATTAGCCTTCGCAAGTTCGAATCTTGCCCGGCCCACCTGCGCCACGCCATAGCTCTTGGAGCGAAGGCGGGTATAAAAAGATCGGAGAAATCCGGTCTTTTTTTGTTTTTTTATCATTTTAAGGTATAATATAGGTAAATTATTAATAAAATTAAACATATATGAGAAAAATTCTTATTTTTTCCCTAATATTATTGGCGCCATTTTTTGCGCAGGCGCAGACTTGTCCCTTTGGCTTGGAAAATGACCCGGCGCCGGGGGCTTGCAGCCGTTTTATTGATCAAAATCAAAACGAATTATGTGATTTATCAGAAGTGCCTTTGGATGTCAAAACTGATGCCAGCGAAGAAGTTAAATATGTTTCTGGTGAAGAATTAAAGAAATATACCGTTTCCCAAGTAGCGGAAATGTATGGCATTGGCGCCAGTGATTACGCCACCGCTCTTTCGATGCAAACTAAGAAAACGATTAAAGCCACTGATACTTTGCAATTTTTACATGATGAATACGGTCTTTGCTCCGGAGTAGCGGGCAGCATTGCTTTAGATTTAAAAAATAAGTCCAATACATTTTCTCCTAGTAAAGAAGCAAATGGCGGTCCAAAAAATCAAGCTGGAAATAACGAAGGCGCGACTAAGGTTTTGATGATTACTCTAGTAATATTAGTGCTGTACTCATTGACTTTTTTCTTGTATAAACAAGGGAAAATTACGTTATTTACCCATCGTTTTATTTGGAACGGGATACTCTTGGTTTCATTTTTAGTTTGCGGTTTGAGTGGTTTGCTTTTGTCGGCTCGGCTCAATTTTGGTCTTGGTCGCGAATTGGTGGAAGCGCACGAAAATTCCGGTATTTTAATGACTATCATTGCCTTGCTTCATGCTATTTGGCACTGGCAATATTATTTATGTATTTTTAAAAAGAAAGACAAGTGCCCTAAAGAAAATTAATTATGCCAGAACTGCCAGAAGTGGAAACAATCCGTCGTGATTTACAGAAAAAAATTCTGAACAAAAAAATTGTTCACTTGGAAATACTCTTAAAACGGATTGTTAAAAACGACGAAAAAAAATTCAAGAAAGAAATTATTGGTGACAAGATTATTGAGATCGATCGAGTCGGCAAGCTTCTGATTTTTCGTTTGTCCAAAAGCAACTTGATACTTTTGATTCACTTGAAAATGACTGGACAGTTGATTTATTGTCTGGGCGGAAAGATTATCGCCGGCGGGCATAGTGATGAAAAAAGCGTAACTTGCTTGCCCAATCAGCATACACGCGTGATTTTTGAGTTCAGCGATAAGGCCAAACTATACTTCAATGACCTACGCACTTTTGGCTATTTAAAATTGGTTGATGAAAAAGAGTTGCAAAAAGTGCGCGCCAAGTTTGGGATTGAGCCGCTTGATCCGGAATTCAATGAAGCCTTTTTGGCGGGGTTAATCAAAGGCCGCAAGACCAATATCAAGGCTTTACTTTTGAATCAGGCCTTAATTTCTGGAATCGGGAATATTTATGCGGATGAAACCTTGTTTGCCGCGCGGGTATTACCGCAGCGAACCGTTAATACTTTGAATGAAAAAGAAATTAAAATGATTGTTAAAAATGCCAAAGCGGTTTTGGAAAAATCGATTGCTAATCGCGGTACGACTTTCAATAATTATGTTGATGCGGACGGGAAGAAAGGAAACTTTGTAAAACTTTTGAAAGTATATGGTCGCACCGGTCAGAAATGTTTAAAATGTGGTGGGGTAGTCAAAAAAACCAAAGTAGCTGGACGAGGGACGCATTATTGTGAGAAGTGTCAGCGCTAACGCGCTAGTCAAAAGTTGAAAGTATAAAGTAAAAAGTATTGATATAATTTATAATTAAAAATAAAAACATGCAAAAGACAATCAAAAACTTGGCAGCGGCTTTTATTGGTGAGTCGCAAGCTAGAAATCGCTATACTATTTATAGCAAAATCGCTAAGAAAGAAGGCTATGAACAAATTTCCGCAATTTTTTTGGAGACAGCGGAGCAAGAAAGAGAACATGCTAAGTGGCTATTACGCTTGATTAATGAATTAAAAGACAATGGGGCGGATGCCAGCGACTTGAAAGTCGAAGCGGAAGTCCCTAGTGTTGTTGGTACAACTTTGGAAAATTTGCAAGCCGCGGCTAGCGGAGAAAATCATGAATACAATGAAATGTATCCCGATTTTTCCAAGATCGCGCGCGAAGAAGGCTTGGAATCGATCGCGGATCGTTTGATGTTTATCGCGCATGCGGAAAGACATCATGAAGAACGTTACAAGAAATTGATTGCTAACCTTGAAAAGAACGAAGTTTTTAGAAAACCAAAAGAAATTGCTTGGGTTTGTCGACAATGTGGCTACGAACATTACGGTATCGGCGCGCCGATAGAATGCCCTGCCTGTGGCCATCCCCCAGCTTATTATCCGGTGAAGGAGGAGGAGTATAATTAAAATATTTCTGTAGGGGCGCCCCTTGTGGGTGCCCAACCACATTTTGTGGGTGCGCAATCATTTTTGGATGTCTAATTAATTTTGTGGATGCGCCCATTTTAATGCTAGTCAATAGGCAGGCACAAGGCCAGCCCCTACAATTATTAATCTTATGACAAAATTAAACGAAATCTACAAATGCAATGTCTGCGGTAACATCGTGGAAATGGTCCACGCTGGTGTCGGCCAATTGGTCTGCTGCGGACAGCCGATGGAGTTGCAAGCCGAGAACACCGTCGATGCTGCCCAAGAGAAACATGTGCCAGTTCTTACCCGTGAAGGCGATAAGGTCACTATCAATGTCGGCGCGGTGGCTCATCCGATGACCGCGGAACACTACATCGAATGGATCGAATTAATCGTCGCTGGTCGGGTTTGCCGGAAGTTTTTAGCCCCCGGTGACGAGCCTCAGGCAGAATTTGAAGTTGCGGCTTCTGAGCAAGATTTGCAAGCCCGCGCTTATTGCAATCTGCACTGTTTGTGGAAATCAGCTTAAAAATCGCTATTTTTAGCAAAAAATATTGATAAAAAAATCACTGATAGAGCGGTTGACTTTTCGGTAACTTTATATTATTATTGATAAGTAAACAAATTATTAATAATTTTGCGGAAATTAGCCTATGCTGGGCTTTTTTCTGTTATAGTTCGTATGTCACAAGACAACATGATTAAATTTGAGTGCACTGAATGCAAACGAGTTAATTATTTTTCTCACAAGAACAAGAAAACCTTGAAAGAAAGAATGCAGCTCAGCAAGTACTGCAAATTCTGCAAGAAGCACACTCCACACAAAGAAACTAAATAGCGGAAAAATCGTAGGCCGGAAAGGGATACCTAATTTAATTTTTCTATAAAAAGCTATGTACAAAAACATATTTGTTAAAGGTTTTTTGCTTTTCTTGGTGATAGGGATTTTGATCCTCTGTTACCGAGTCTTTGCGCCTTTTCTGGACGAAATTTTAATTTCTGCCATTTTGGTTTCAATCTTTTACGGTCCGTATGAGTATTTGGTAAAAATATTACGCGGACACAAACACATTGCCGCTTTGGTAATGTGCGTTCTTATCATCTTGATAGTCATAATTCCTTTCACCAATTTTGTAATTTATGCGGCCGAGAAGTCGATTGTCGGATATGGTCAAGTTTTGGATTATACCGGTCGGATTGATTTTGGACAAATTTCCGGCAATCACTTATTGCAACGCGCGCAAGTTTTGGGTATCAACCAAACGACTATAAAAGATATTTTGGTTGAATTGGCCAAAATGACCAACGATTGGTTGGTCGGTGGCGCGGCTTCCTTGATCAAGGGAGCGACCAGTTTTTTTGTCTCGGTGGTTTTGGTCCTCTTTACGATGTTTTTCTTTTTCGTTGATGGAGAAAAAATGGTGGAGCGCTTGATGTATTTAACTCCTTTGCCAAATAAATACGATAAGAGTCTTTTTTCCAAGTTTCGCAGCGTTAGTTTTTCAACAATGATTTCGACTTTTGTCACGGCTATAGCACAAGGTTTTATTGGCGCTTTCGGTTTTTGGGTAGTTGGTTTGCCGGCTTTTTTTGCCGGTATTGCGATGGCTTTTTTCTCAATCTTGCCATATTTCGGTACTAGTATCATTTGGTTGCCAGCGTCAATTTATTTATTGATTACCGGTCGGATTTGGGAAGGAATATTTTTGGCAGTTTGGGGCGCAGCAGTCATCGGCACAGTTGATAACCTGATACGCGCTTATATCATTAAAGGCAAAGCCCAGGTCCATCCGATTTTCTTGATTTTCTCCATCCTCGGCGGCATTGCTTTATTCGGATTCTGGGGCGTAGTCTTCGGCCCACTGATCATCTCCTTAGCAGTTACTATTATAAACATTTACGAAATGGAATACGAGAGTGTGCTTGAGAAGTAGAAAGTAGAAAGTAGAAAGTAGAAAGTAGAAAGTAGAAAGTAGAAAGTAGAAAGTAGAAAGTAGAAAGTAGAAAGTAGAAAGTAGAAAGTAATAAATAATATAAGTCAAGAGATGGCCATTGATAAGTTTGAGGATATAATTGCTTGGAGAAAAGCGGGCGAATTGTGCGTTTTGATTTATGGACAGTTTAAATGTTGCAAAGATTATGGATTTAAAAGTCAGATTGAAAGAGCTTCAGTTTCGATAATGAATAATATTGCCGAGGGATTTGAAAGAAGAACTAATAAAGAATTGACAAATTTTTTATATATTGCAAAAGGTTCATGTGGCGAAGTAAGATCGATGTTGTATTTAGGACTGAAGTTTAATTATATAAACAAGGAACAATTTAATAAGAGTTATGATTTATCCGTAGAGATTTCTAAGTTAATATCAGGATTTATAAAATCCTTAAATTAACTTTTAACTTTCTACTTTTGACTTTATAACTAATGAGCGGGCGTAGTATAATGGTAGTACAAGGGTCTCCAAAACCTTTATCGTGGGTTCGATTCCTACCCCCCCTTCCCTTTTTAAAA
>Ga0074195_1004920_pt1 | contig 10527 bp, 8 predicted proteins | sample EPASupsiteHSE623_FD_64525 | JGI IMG/M metagenome (GOLD analysis project Ga0074195, IMG submission 64525) | Bioremediated contaminated groundwater from EPA Superfund site, New Mexico - Sample HSE6-23 | ecosystem: Environmental > Aquatic > Deep subsurface > Groundwater > Contaminated ... | reverse complement strand
AATGAGGAAACCGGTGAACGGAATATTAAGGTCAAAAATTTTGATACCTGCGCATCTGGAACAGGAACAGACACCGGAAGGATAAATTTAAAAAGTGTGATTAAAGAAGATACTGCAAACGTTAAAAATGAAGAAGACAATAAATATTTTGCTGGTTATTATATAAAAAGAAATGATGAATTTGTCATAAAAAATGGTTTTGGGTTAATAAAAAACATTAAAATCTTTGGAATAATAGGTGATTTACTCTATAAAGAAGATTTTGAAAGCATGAAGCAAGAAATAAAAATATCAGCCCAAAACTTGAATAACGGAATATATTTTGCAATAGTTAACAACGAAAAAGAAATAATTTTGATAAAAAATTAACATTCAATGTTTAAAATTCTATAGGAGGTATTCATGAAGTTGAACATTTTACAAAAAGGGAGCTATGGATTGCTTCTTGGTTGGTTTCTAGTGATAGCTCTAGTACTGACTGAGGTGAGTAACGTAGCAGCAAAGGATTATCCTTCGGTGCCAATTCTAAGCTTGACTGGCAAGACAAGGGATTATAATGATTCCTGGTATCCCGACGGCAGAATATGGCTGCCGGCATCGTTGAATAGCCCGAGGGAGTTTCTGCTTCCTGTATTTATTCAGAATCAATGGCATACTTATGAGCAAACTAAAACTATTTATCAGGTGGACCCGATATATAGCTTTCAGTTTACGGTGCTTTATGATTCTTCAGCACTCAGAGCAGTTGGCGTCCAGAAATTCGGTCCGAAAGAACTGGAATTAGACCTTAAAAGACAAGCCGATTCAGTTCCACTTGCAAAATACTTCAATATTTCCTGGATGGATGATAAGGATTGGTCCTATAAAACCTATCTTAATCCTAACACACCATATCAGGATTATACAAAAGGAAGAGCAATCAGAATCGTAGGTACTTCAACAAAACCTCTGCCAAATACAGATTTACAGGCAGACGAGTTTAAAATTTTGTTATACGTAAGGTTCAGAATTATTCCTAAAGATGGACAACCATGGGGAACAGCAGGTTTTACACCTATTTATATAAAAAATGACACAATCAGGTATAACACTCTGAATATCAGGAAGCAAGCTCCATTCGAGAGATTAAGGCCCGAATATGGCGGCAGGGTTGTAACAGATGATTTTCCGGATCCAGGAGAATTTACCGGCCTCGAAGGTGTCAATAACAGAGATAACCAAACAAAATGGAGTATTGAACCGCATTTGCCCGGTGTTATTTACTTGAAAATCAGTGACCGTGTTCCTGCTTTCGAATTTAAACTTGAAAGAGGAATTGGTCAGATTCCTGCAGTAGAGGAACTGATGCCCGAACTTTGGAATATGAAGGACCCAATTACAATTGATTCCGGTTCATTCAGCCCGTTGTACGGTCGGCGTGTTGTTCAACTTTTAAACAGGACTGCTACTTCAAGGTTACTCGATATTTTTGTCGAGTCAGACCAGCCTTGGCTAATGTTTAGAACTGTTCAAATCGGAACAAGGAGTAAAAACCCCATTCCTGCACCAACACAAAAAGGTTATATCAACTGGATTGATAACGGTATTCTCGGTGATGCTGCTCGCGGAACCCCGATAGCAGGCAGAGAAACACAACCTGACGGTGATGTTCATATAGAAATCAGATGTGACCCGCAGGGATTGACAACAGCAGGGCAAAACGGAGAGGCAGCAGGTATTTATATTGGTTACCTGACGTTTTCATCACATACTGCTTTCATTGACCCCGTTAAACTGAGAATAACATTTATATATTTCAGAAATCCGGTTGAATGGTATAATACTACTAAACCAGCCGGTATTGGACTATCTATACGGAACTCGAAGGGCGCAAGCGGCGAAAGAACAAACCTGATTTTTGGTACAGGTTATCGCGCTACTCCCGGAGTTGATTCTTTATTTGGTGAATATGCATATCAATACGATATGTTTAAGTTTGGCGCCCGTTTTTATCCACCCGACAATGCCCCACAAGGGTTGAAGGATTCTGTCAGATTTGGTTTTGGTGACTTTTCATCCAACGATGAGCAGAACCGTTCAGAATCAAGGGATATTAGAAGTATAACGGACACAAACAACTCAATTATCTATAAAGTCAGAATTAAAGCAGACACGGTACAGTATTATCCTCTGGTTATTGAATGGGATACTACCGACTTCCCGCCCGATGCACAGTTATTCCTCAGAGATACTCTTAACGGATGGCTGTTTCCGGCTGTTGACATGAGAAATGCAACTGACTGGGGCGGTGGCAAAAAGAGCTATACTATTAATGACGCAAGGGTAAAAGCATTTTTGATTGAATATACATTGCCAAGTATTTTGGTACTGAAGGACGAGAAGGGTTTGAATATCATCAAAAAAGGATGGAACCTATTGTCATTACCCAGAAGACCAGCCAACAAGGTGTGGAATATTGTTTACAAGAATGCTATGAACAAGCCATACTACTTCTCTTCTAATCAGTATCAGGATGAAGCTTCTCTCAGAGTTGGTGTCGGCTACTTTATTAAATACAGTCAGTTTATTGATACTGTGTTCAAAGGTGCTTATATCTCTGAGATTAATAACCTGACAAGCGGGGACTCAATCAGATGCTATACAGGTTGGAGTTCGATTGGTACCGTGTCATCACCGGTAAACATCAAAGACATTGATTTTAACCTGGTAGGAATGTCGAAGCCTAATCTTCTGTATGTAAGAAAATATGGAATTTGGGGTTATCTTACCGATCGGGGTTATGTTGAAGTGTCTGAGATGCGCCCGGGATTGGGTTACTGGCTGAAAGTTGACGACCAGGGTTATCTGAAGCTATCTGCTCCGATAAATCCCAAGATGAGTGTTGATGATGGCACAAATGAAAAAACTTCTATTCTATCATTAAGTGATAAGATAATTGTCAGAGATAATGCTCAGCATGAAGGCACTCTTTATGCATCAATTGATAAATCTTTGGATGCAACAGGATTTGAACTGCCACCAGCACCTCCTTCATTCTTGTTTGATATGAGGTATAGCAACAACACTTATCTTTCAAACCAGAATACATCGGTTATTAAGTTGAACGGAGTTGAAATGCCGATATTAATCAGCATGAAAAATCCTTCGGCAACTTACACCTTTGTTGATGCCGTTACAGGCCAGGTGTTCGGTACTATTGAAAGTGGCAAATCGGCAGATTTGGAAATCAAAAAAGCCTCGAACGCTATTAAGGTTCTTGTTACCGAGCCTGCAGTGACCGGCTTTTCGCTGAATTCATATCCTAATCCGGTTGTTACTACATCTACTGTGAAATTTGCGATACCCGAAAGCGGAAACGTGACCGTAAGGTTATATGATGCTCTCGGACACGAAATGGCAACAATAGCAGATGGATATTATACAGCTGGCGAACACACTGCAACGTTGAATGCTGCCGATTTAGCAAGCGGCACATATATTTGCAAGATTGTTTCCGGAAGTAATTCGACTGTACAATCAATCAGAGTTACGAAGTAATAATCCGGGCTATTTAGTAGCTTAAAAAACATCAAATGGGCAGCATAGGGTTATTCCATGTTGCCCATTTGCATTATATTATAGAGTCATATTAACGGCGGTTTAAATCATGAAAAAACTTTTCATAATAATATTATTATCTTTTATTTCGTATAGTTTTTGTTCTGCTGAATATACAGTACAAACAAAAATCAACATAACAACTAAATTTGGATACAGTTACGATAAGCTTGTTTTTGGGATTCATGAAAAAGCCACAGACTCGTTAGATACTGAATTAGGTGAAGTTGAGATTCCTCCCTTCCCCCCGCCAGAAGGTGTTCAGGCAGGATTTTGGATTTTCGACCCGAGGCAGGGTGAGAGAGTATTTACTTTCCTTGACTTACGAAGAGTACCTGCGAACAGTGATCAGGAAGTTGTTTATGGTTTTGACCTGCAAAAAATGAATGGAGACATAGCAACCTTTCAATGGTTTCCATTGGGAAATAACATTGTATCAGCTTTTATAACCGACAACATCACAGGAACAATTGTGGTTATCAACATGAAAGACTCTGTGAAAGCTACTGTTGATAATGAATTTGTTGACCATTTTATTATCAAGGTAAAATATAATGTCGGTTCTGGATTAACAGATGAAAACCAGAAAAACGAAAATTCATCAGAAATATTTCCAAATCCGGTCAACAGCAGTTTTAGAATTAAATCAGATAGATTTCCTGCTGTTTTCAAGGTGATTTCGCCTGTAGGGGTAATTGCTCTGTTTGGGAACCTGGACAAAAGCGAATCAGTTAATGTTTCAGATTTACCGAACGGGCTATACATACTCGAGATAATTTATCCGGACGGAACAAAAGATTGTTTAAAATTTATTAAGCTTTAATATAATTTATTTAATATATTACCGTTTTATCTCATGTAAAAATTTTCAGGAGCTATACAATTGGATGAAAGCATTAATGGAAACACTAATCCGGGCGAAAGAAAACCCAGGCCTAACCGTTTTATCAAACCAAGTAAAAAACCGATATTAAAAGATAATCCCACACCAAACATTGAAAAACAACAAGTTGTAAAAAATAAAGACAGATTTCAACCTAGAGAGGTTGTTATATCTGTTGTCATTCCTTTATATAACGAGGAAGAGTCATTACCCGAGTTATCGCTTCAACTTGAGCATGAGCTCAACCAGATGGTAAATGGAAGATACGAGGTAATTTTTGTTGATGATGGCTCGACAGACAACTCATATAATGTTATTAAACAGATTAACTCAAAGAATTCCAGGTTTCATGCCATAAGGTTCAGGCGTAACTATGGAAAGGCTGCTGCCCTTGCCGTAGGCTTCGCCCAGGTAAAAGGAGTAATAGTCATTACTATGGATGCTGACCTTCAGGATGACCCGAAGGAAATTCCTAACCTTATTGCAAAATTGAAGGAAGGTTACGACCTTGTATCCGGCTGGAAGAAAAAAAGACATGACCCATTTATAAAAACCCAGACTTCAAAGATTTATAATCTTGCTACATCCCTTGCCAGCGGCATCAGGCTTCACGATTTTAATTGCGGGCTGAAGGCTTATCGCCGCGAGGTTGTTAAATCAATACAGATTTATGGTGAAATGCACAGATATATTCCTGCTCTTGCCCACTGGGAAGGCTTCAGGGTAACAGAAATCCCGGTTAAACACCATCCAAGAAGATATGGAAAGACCAAGTATGGAATTTCAAGGTTTATGAAAGGATTTCTCGACCTGTTGACTGTGATTTTTACAACAAGGTTTTTCAAAAGACCCCTTCATTTTTTTGGCACCTGGGGAGCAATTTTTACTGCCTCAGGTTTTGTTATTAATCTTTTCCTCCTGATTGAATGGATTATGAAAAGAACTTATCTGAGCAACAGGCCCTTGGCTTTGTTTGGATTTTCCTTAATAATCGTAGGTGTTCAGCTAATTTCTCTCGGCCTTATCGGAGAAATGATTTTGAAAAGCTCCTACGAGAAATTTAATTACAGCATAAAAGAGCGATTATAATGAAAGGTATTCTCATGATTTTTAGGAAAGTTTTCCTTGCAATTCTTTTCATAGCCAGTGCATTTATATTTGTTGCACCTGCTATGAGCCAGTTCAAAAATGTTGCAGTTGGCATTGGTATTCAAACAACCTCTATTCTTATTGATAACCCGGCAAATTGGCCGATTCTCGAACGGGATACAGGGGTAAAACATGACGTAGGCGGTGGATTCAAGGGAAGCCAGCTTGGATACAGTATTCGGGCTGACATTCCGGTTGATACAGGAAATAGGTTTACAATACCAGTAGGATTCGATTACACCATATTTGAGGCAAAGCAAAGAGTGCCTATAATGCCTCAGACTACATTATTCATGCGTCATACTATTAATGTTCCTACAATTATCTTAGGTCTGAATTATAAACTCTTCAAATTTCCGATTGCAAATGTGTGGGGATTTGTGGGTATTGAAACAAGAAGTTCATTCATTTTGCCCGAGAACTTTTATGTGGAAATGGAATACCGGGCGTATGACTCTGTATATGTAAATAACTCAAAAGCAAAATCTAATGCTTTCCGGTTTGGCGGTGATTTTAAATTTGGTTTTGAAGGGGAAATATCCAAACCCTGGTTTGTCAATGTAAATGCGGGTTTTGGGGCCATGAATTTGTTTGGCAGGGATGATGCGAGAGGCGAATTGCTGACTCCGATTGGTCCTCCGCTTACTCAGGAAACTTCAGAATCTGTTGTTTGGAATTTCCACTTCGGTTTATTACTTCAATATAGGTTTTAAGGGGGAATTTCTTTGCCAGATAGTGTGTCATACTATTGCGATTGTAAATTTTTCCGGGGGGATTTGCCATGCAAACCACATAAAGATTCAGGTGTGCATTGTGAAAATTGCCCTGAATACAACCCTAAATCCAAAATCATTCTTATTATAAAACTTGGAGCAATGGGGGATGTCATCAGGACCACTCCTCTGCTTCATCATATCAGGGTAGTTTATCCTGACGCTTTGGTGTGGTGGCTTACCTATACTCCCGATATTTTGCCGTCAGTTGTTGACAAAGTGTTTACTTTCAATCCGGAATCTCTAATAACTCTTCAAGCAACCGATTTTGATATTGTAATCAACCTTGACAAAGACCTTCAGGCTTGTGCCTTAACTAAGTTGCTAAATGCAAATCAAAAGCTTGGATTTATCCTTAAAAATGGTAAACCCTCTCCGGTTGATGAGAAATCTGAGGCTAAATTTCTCACCGGCCTGTTTGATGATGTTAACCAGGCAAACACTAAATCTTATCTCGAAGAAATTTTTACAATCTGCGGGTGGCAGTTTAGGGGCGAAGAGTATATTCTTGATTATAACGAATCTATTAAATGGAGCATTCCTGCCGGAAATAAGAAAATTATTGGCTTGAACACCGGCTGTGGTGACAGGTGGACATCAAGGTTGTGGGCAGATGATAAATGGTTAGAGTTGATAGGTTTGTTGGATGCTATTGGCTATTTCCCTTTACTCCTTGGAGGTAAGCAGGAACATGAAAAGAATCTTCGGCTTTCCGGATTGACCGGAGCATTTTATCCCGGGCATTTCAGTCTTCAGGAGTTTATTACGCTTGTGAATCAGTGCGATGCAGTTGTTACCGCCGTCACTATGGCACTCCATATCGCGGTTGGTCTGAAGAAACCTGTTATTCTGATGAATAACATTTTCAATCCGCATGAATTCGAGCTATACGGCAGAGGGGAGATAGTGCAGCCTGATATGTCCTGCACATGTTTCTTCAGCCCTCGATGCAAGAATCCGGATTATTTCTGCATGGACACTTTGAAGCCAGAAAAGGTCATAGAAGCTATAAAAAGAAGTGTAATTATTTAAGTCGCTACACAAATCTATCTGTTTAGAAGTATAACCCACTATCCTTAATTCCAAATCTGTCAGGTATAGCTATGTTCAGGGAACCAAAATATATTGAACTCGAAATATCCTCACTTGCTTTTGAAGGCAAAGGCATAGCTCGCAAGGATAATATCGTTTACTTTGTAAAGGATGCCGTGCCCGGCGACAAAGTTAATGCAAGAATTTTAAGGAAAAATAAAAAGTATTTCGAGGCAGTTTTAGAAAATATTATTGAGCCATCGGAACACAGAATACAGCCGGCTTGCAGCCATTTCGGAGTATGCGGTGGCTGCACCTGGCAAAACCTGGATTATACCGAGCAGCTTCACTGGAAGAGGCAGCAGGTAGCTGATTCTTTTGAAAGAATCGCTAAAATTGTGCCTTATGAAATTAGTGATACATTGCCTGCACCAAAGAAATTCCACTACCGCAATAAAATGGAATTTTCTTTCGGCACTTCCCGATGGCTGACGTTAGAAGAAATACAAAACCAAGAGATAATCGAACACAAGGATTTTGCCCTTGGTTTGCACATGCCGGGCAGGTTTGACAAAGTCCTTGATGTAACAACATGTTATTTAATAAGTGAAATTGCATCAGAGGTTTTGGGAACAATCCGTGATTCCGCAATTAATTATGGACTAAACTCTTATAACCTGAAAACCCATGAGGGCTTTCTCCGAAACCTTGTTATCCGGCTATCCGAATCAACCGGTGAGGTGATGGTCATACTGATAACAAGAAGCTCAAAATCATATAATGAACGAGAGTTCCTTGAATGGTACGAAAAAGTTTTCCCGGGTATTTATCCATCAATTACTGATATTCTTCTTGCCGAGAACGATTCTTTCTCTCCAGTAGCTGTTGGTGTAACCAGGGCGATAAAAGGGAAGGAATTTATTACTGAAAATATTCTCGGGGTGGATTTTCGGATATCGCCTTTTTCTTTTTTCCAGACCAATCCGAGCCAGCTAAACAGGTTTATTTCTGCAATTCTTGGTTTTGGGAGTATTGATGAGGAAAGCGTGGTCTGGGATTTATACTGCGGTACTGGTTCAATAAGCCTTCCTGCTTCTAAAAAAGCTAAAAAAGTATATGGCATGGAGTTGTCCGAAAGCTCGATTAAAGATGCCCGTGCCAATTCAGCTCTGAATGGCATTACAAATGTTGAATTTTTCTGTTGTGACCTGAACAACAAAATGACAGACTCGTTGTTAAACAGTCTCCCGAAGCCCGATTTAGCAATTATTGACCCGCCAAGGGCAGGCATACACAAGAACCTGGTTGTACATCTTCTTGAGATTTCTCCCGCCAGGATAGTATATGTCAGTTGTAATCCAGCTACACAAGCTCGTGATTGTGGTTTACTGTCGGAAAAATACAATATTGTTAAATTGCAGCCTGTAGATATGTTCCCTCAGACTTACCACATTGAAAGTATAGCATTACTTGAAAAAAGATAAAAAAAAAGCCGGTCTTATGACCGGCTTTTTACAAGAATCCTGGATTATTTGGCTTCTTTTTTAACTTTCTTTTCCTTTTTCTCTTTCTTTATTTCTTTTTTCTCGGCCGGAGCTTTTTTCTCTTTCTTTACTTCTTTTTTCTCAGCTGGTGCTTTCTTCTCTTTCATTACTTCTTTTTTCTCGGCTGGTGCTTTCTTTTCTTTCTTTACTTCTTTTTTCTCAGCTGGTGCTTTCTTTTCTTTCTTTACTTCTTTTTTCTCAGCCGGAGCTTTTTTCTCTTTCTTTACTTCTTTTTTCTCGGCTTTTTCTTTCTTCATTTCAGTTTTGGCTTTTTCTTTTTTTTCTTTTGGTGCGGGCTGTGCGATAACGCTTGTTGCGAAGAATGATAAAGCTACTAATAATGCTACGAGAGCTTTCATATTGGAACCTTTCAAAATAAGTGATACAAAAAACGTTCAAATCTACGATACAAAACTATCAAATTATTATGAAAATAAAATGAAAGAACAATTACAAAAATTATTTTTTACCTGGAATAATACTCAACCACCAGAGGCACTTCGCAAACCACGGGAATTTCCTCGCGTGGTGGTGTGTATAAATACTTAGTCGAAAAATCAACCTTGGATAATTCAAGGTATGGCGGAGGCGAGCCGGCACCTCTCATTGCTTCCTGGAAGCAATCAATCTTGCGGCTTTTTTCTTTCACAGAGATAAAATCATTCTGACCGACATGGTAAGATGGAATATTAACCCTGCGTCCGTTTACATAAATATGTCCGTGCGATACGTACTGCCGGGCAGCATATATCGAAGATGCAAGACCCGAACGGTAAACGAGTGAATCGAGCCTGGACTCGAGGAGCTGGACAAGGATGTCACCTGTATTGCCGGTCATTCCTGCTGCCTTCTTGTAATAGTTCCTCATTTGGGCTTCGGATATATTAAATTGCAGACGCAATCTTTGTTTTTCCAAAAGTTGCCTGCCGAAGTCGGATTGTTTGGAACGTTTTTTAGTCGAACCGTGCTGACCCGGAGGGTAATTTTTCTTTTGTGTTACTTTCCCGGCTTTCAGAGTAATCTGAATACCTAATTTTCTCGAAATTCTGACCTTTGGTCCGTTGTAATTCATTTGTCCTCACAAATAATATAGTTTTTGATTAATCTCAATTTTGAGAACTACAAATATACGGGTAATTGTTTGAAAACGCAAAATTTATTTGACAGTAAATTGTTAAAAATAACTATTTTTGTTCGATTAAATTTCCCCTTAGCAAAGGGGGATTAAGGGGAATTGTATCTTAAGTACATATAATATAAATAAATACTTGTATTGAATGTTTGTTTTTACTGTTTTTCAACAATCCTGGACAAAAAAAATTACACCTAACCTTCATTGTAAAGGGGGAATTCGTTAACTTTAATTTATATTGGACTTCCTTTATTTTTAAGTAGGACAATAGTGAAAAATTGTTAAAAGTTAGCGAAATGCTTTGAAAAACAGAGTAAGTGCAGATATTAATTAATATTACTATTAGGATAGGGTGTTTATGGGGTAAATAATAATATTATAAATAGAATAAATTAAAAAATCAACAGAAAATACTCT
>Ga0074195_1004919_pt1 | contig 10529 bp, 5 predicted proteins | sample EPASupsiteHSE623_FD_64525 | JGI IMG/M metagenome (GOLD analysis project Ga0074195, IMG submission 64525) | Bioremediated contaminated groundwater from EPA Superfund site, New Mexico - Sample HSE6-23 | ecosystem: Environmental > Aquatic > Deep subsurface > Groundwater > Contaminated ... | reverse complement strand
GTCGGAGAAGGTCCCGGCGCCACCCTCGCCGAAGGCGTAGTTGGAGAAGGGAGAAAAGGAGCCGCCCCGCTCGAACCGGGCGATATCCTGCGCCCGTGCCGCCACCTCGGGACCCTGCTCGAAAAGCGTCACCGCAAAACCGGCCCGTGCAAGGATAAGCGCCGCGAAGAGCCCCGCCGGGCCGCTCCCTACCACCGCGACCGGCAGACCTTTCTTATCGGTATGCGGGATATCGAGCATCGGCGCGACCGGCGGCTCACCGCCGTCGAGTTCAGGCGAACTCACGCCGACCCGCACCTGCCAGCGGATGTCGTTCTTACGCCGCGCATCCAAACTCTTTTTTGCTATCGTGCAGGAGAAATCGGCGATCTTCAGCGCATCGGCCACCGCCGCACGCAGATCGGCGTCGCTATGCCCCGGCTTCAGACGCAGTTCAAGTTCGCGGTATCCCATGGGCATCACTTATCCAGAGATATCATCGACAGTAAGGCACAACGACGCCATGAACACTCCATGTTGTTCGTCGGGGTCGTATAACCTCCGCTGACCGAACTTACCGCATAGATCGTGTTGTCATGGATAAGCATGGCAGCGGGCAACACAGAATCGTTTGAGTAGTCCTCGCCCCACTGCACGCCCCCGACGAAGGTCCCGTCGCTTTTCCATTTGGCCAGTAGAAGCGGTCCTTCCATAAATTCATAGTTATGATTAATATCAATCAGCTGTTCCTCTCGACGAAGGTAAGTATTACTATTGCCAAAGGTAAAGATATCTCCCGTCGAATCAACCGCCAATGTATAATTCGGTGAATGTGATGAGCTTGTATAGAGGATATCTCCTTGATGAGAGAATGCTATCATTTTACTGACTGGCTCCTTCTCTCCATAGTTGTCATAAGTCGTTAAAAGATCGATGACCCAGATCGCCCCCTCTTTGTCGATCGCGATAGCAATCCCGCGTTCATCTAGTTCGGTCCCGATCTGACGGTGCCAGATCGGCCTCCCTCCCGCGTCGAGTTTGGTAACGAAAAGGTCCTCTCCGCCATTGGCAGTTTGTCCCTCCATCGTACCGGCGGTATATCCCGTGACATAGCGCGATCCGTCGGAGGCGACCACGAGGGCCAACGCGACATCGGTCCCTTCGCTACCCCATATCGCCTCTTTGATGACCGAGCCGTCGGGCGAGAAGCTCAGCACGATCGCATCGCCTCCCGTCGGCGGATCGATGTAACTCGCATCGTCAATCCCCGTCACCCCAGCAACGAGCAGTTCACCCGTAGAGATTCGAGTTATTGCATAGGCTGCATCGCGCCATGTTTCAGGATCTTTCCAACGAACCGTCCATTCGATAGCACCTTCGGTGGTCAAACGAGAAAGGATTATTGCCCTCTCTTTGACCAGTTGGTCCTCATCATCGATATATCCCTCCGAACTGCCGGTGGCATATAAATGTCCAGCACCATCATAGGTCAATGCCGCGACCACACCCTCTTCCCACTGTACCGTCCACTGCGGCACGATCCCATGGAATTTCGTTACAAACAATGGACCGTTTCCTTCGGCATCCGGTAAAAGTCCATTGCCTTTTACCAGCCCAGCAACATAGACATCACCGTTCTCATCGATCGTGACCGCCTTCGCAAAGACATCGCCCTCACCTTCGAGCGCTCCCCACTGATATGAAGGAGGTTCATAGGGTTCCACCTGCGGACCATCAGGCGGAAAATCACAAGCACACGAAATCCAAAGCGCCGCGATAGCCGTGAAGCTGACAGTCTTCATGGATCCCGCCTCATTCGAATATCTTCATGGTGCGGACCTCTTCGATGAGGCCGAAGATGTTCCGCAGTTCGACCAATTCCACCCCTTTCACTTTCGGTTTGTGGCGCAGGACCGGCACATAGATGCGTTTGAGGCCGAGACGCGCCCCCTCTTTCAGCATCAGTTCTATCCCCGGCACCTCCCGTATCTCGCCCGCCAGCCCCATCTCACCGATGAAGGCGACCCGCGACGGAACGGCAATGCTGAACATCGACGACAGGAGCGACGCCGCGATGGGAAGATCGCTCGCCGGGGTCTTGAGTTTAAGCCCGCCCACCACATTGACGAAGACATCGAAGCTGGAGAAATAGACATCGCCGCGTTTTTCGAGAACCGCCGTTATCATCGCCAGACGGCCGTTGTCGATGCCGCTGGTCACGCGACGCGGCTGGGGCAGGTTGGAGTTCGTGGCAAGCGACTGCACCTCGATGAGGAACGGCCGCGTCCCCTCCATGATGAGGGCGAGCGCCCCGCCCGAGGTATTTTCCTCGCGGTTCGATATGAAGAACTGCGACGGGTTCTCGACCTCTTCGAGTCCCTGCGAGGTCATCGTGAATATCCCGATCTCGTCGGTGCCGCCGAAGCGGTTCTTGGTGGTCCGCAGGACGCGGTAACCGAGCGTCGGGTCGCCTTCGAAGTAGAGCACCGTATCGACCATGTGTTCGAGCAGCATCGGCCCGGCGATGGTCCCCGACTTGGTGACATGCCCGATGACGAACAGCGTCACGCCGCATTTTTTCGCGATCTCAAGGAGCCGCACCGCGCACTCCTTTATCTGGCCGACCGCGCCGGGGATGCCGGTGACGGCGGTCGAGAAGACGCTCTGGATCGAATCGACGAAGACCACCTCGAACTTCTCCTGTTCGACGATCTCGCGCAGCAGTTCGATGTTGTTCTCGTTGCTGACGAAGAGCTGGCTTTTCGCCTCGGCCTTGGTCAGGCGGCCGAACCGCATCTTCACCTGTGGCGCCGACTCTTCGCCCGAGAGATAGAGCACCTTGCGGTGCGCCGCGAGTTTCAGCGCTATCTGGAGCATGAGTGTCGATTTGCCGACGCCGGGGGCGCCCGAGATCAGGTTGTAACTGCCGCGGACCGCGCCGCCGCCGAGTATGCGGTTGAACTCGACCGATCCGCAGTCGATCCGGTCGGCCTGCGTCGTATCTATCGCGTCGATGTGGGTGTAGAGCGGCGCACCGGACGAATGGGCGCTTATCGTGAAGAGCGTCTCATCCTTCTCCTCGAAACTCTCCCACTCGCCGCAGCCGGGACAGCGGCCGAGCCACTTGACCGAACTGTGGCCGCAGTGCGAGCAGATGAACATCGTTTTTTTCTTCTTCGCCATCGTCTCCCCCGTCAAAGAACGGGTCAGTATGGCACAAGGCGCGGCGAGAGGCAATCTTTTGGTGGCACGCGCACGCGAAAACCGCTTGACTTCGGCCGCGAATTCAAGTATTTTAGAAGCATTACGAGCGCATTGTTCGATCGGAGGTATTTCATGCGTAACCGGAGCATCCCCGCAACGGCCTGTATCTTCTTGGGGCTCCTGATTCTTCTGGCGACCGGCTGCGGCAACAGCGACCCCCTGACCGATCCATTTGACGATGTCGCCGGTCAGGACGATGAAACGGGCGACGACGGTACCGCCGTAAAAGACGATGCGCTACCTAAAGACGATCATCTGCCGCAAGGGGACTTCGACACCGACACCGACAGCGATACCGACACTGGCGGCGACTGCGATGTTGATAACGATATACCGACGGCATGGGACAACGAGGACGCCGATGGTGACGGGATAAAGAACGGGGTCGAGGGACAGGACGATGTCGACGGCGACGGCACCCCCAACTTTGAAGACACCGATTCGGACGGCGACGGCCTGCCCGACAGTACCGAGGCGCCCAGCGGCATCGCGGTCGATACCGACAAGGACTCCACCCCCGACTTTAAAGATCCCGATGCCGACAACGACGGTATCGGCGACGGCATCGAGGGAACCGACGACGCCGACGGCGACGGCGCGGCCAACTATCGCGACAGCGACAGCGATAACGACAATCTGCTCGACGGCATCGAATGCCCCGCCCAGCCCTGCGTCGACTCAGACGCCGACGGCGCGGCCGATTATCTCGACGATGACAGCGACGCCGACGGCGTACTCGACCTTTACGAAAGCAACAAGGACGGCGATGGCGACGGCCTGCCGAACTATCTTGACGACGACGCCGACGGCGACGGCATACTCGACTCGGTAGAGAAGGGCTCCGACATGGTGCCGCTCGATAGCGACAGCGATGGATTCTACGATTTCCGCGACAAGGACAGCGACAACGACGGCCTCTCCGACTCTTCGGAGGAATACTGCACCACGCTCGGCAAAGATTCGCGGCTGACGGCCGACACCGACGAGGACGGCTTCACCGACCTGGCCGAAAAAGCGGTCGGCTCAGACCTGTGCGATCCGGCACAGGGGGTGACCGATATTGTCGATTTTTATTTCGTTCTCCCCTACCAACAGCCTGAAAAGACCGATATCCTCACCTTCACTCCCACGGTCCGCAAGACCGATATTTTCTTTAATGTCGATACCACCGGATCTATGGGCGGCGAGATAGACAACCTGAAATCGGGACTGTCGATCGTCATGAACGAGGCCATTGCACGGGTCGCCGACAGCGCATTCGGCGTCTCCCATTTCGAGGATTTCCCGGTCTGCGGTTTCGGGTCGGGCAGCGATCGCCCGTGGACCCTTCTCCAGAGTCCGACCACCGATACCGCTGCAGCGCAAAACGCCATGAACGCTCTTTCGATCGGCAACGGCGACGATGTCCCCGAATCGGGATATGAATCGCTTTACCAGCTCGCCACCGGTGCGGGCGGCACCTTCACCCTCACCGCGACAGGCGGCTGTGACGGCGACTGCAATGAGACGCAGACCATCGCCGCCTACACCGGTACCGGACAGGGCGGCGCCGGATTCCGCGCGGGGACACTCCCCATCGCGCTCCATGTGACCGACGCGGCGAGCCATGTACCGGCCGAATACGGCGGGACCGGCCATCATTCACGCGACGAAGCGGTGACTGCACTCACCGCGCTGGGGGTCCGCACCATCACGGTGCAATCGGCCCTCTCTTCCGACTACGATGCAGCGGCGGCAACCCAGTTGACCGATATCGCCGACGCGACCGGCGCTCGGGTCCCGGTCTGCGCCTTCAAGACCGGCGAAACCTCTTGGCGGTGCGGCGCCGACCAGTGCTGTACCCTCAACGGCGGCGCAACGGCACCGACCGGCGGTGTCTGCACCCTGCGCTACCATATACCGGAGGACGGCAGCAGTTTGGGCACCTCGGTGGTCGACGGCATCGACGCCATCATCAAATACGCCACCTTCAATGTTCTTTCCGCCATCAAAGACGATGGCGATGACCTGACCATCGACACCGCCTGTTTCATCAAGAAGGTCGAATCGCTTGAATTCGTGGCGCCGCCGGCCGAGCCCGAGAAAAGCTGCACGCCGGTCGCCGTCCCCGCAACCTATGAAGGATCGGCCTACAACAACGGGTTCAGCAATTTCGCGGCAGGCACCTCGAACCCGGCCAAGGAGGGAGCGCACCTGCGCTTCACCGTCCACGCCGAGAACGACACCTGCTATGAACCACAGACCACCGAGGCGATGGTCTTCACCGCCCTCATCAATATCGTCGATCAGGTGACCGATACTCTTCTTGACACCCAGACCGTCACGATCATCGTTCCCGGCAATACGGTGGGCGGCGAAGAGGATTAGATCGTCCGGCAGCGACGTGGAAATGGCCGCTATCTGCCTTTCCCGAAATACTCGTCGAGGAACTTCCAGCCGACGGCGGTGTCACCGGCGGCGACCGCCTGCTGTACCGCGTCGGGGGCCGCCCGTTTGATGACGGCCATCTGCTTCTCCGAAAGCGGCCGCCCCTTTGAAACAGACGCAGGCGGGCTTGCCATGGCAGAGCTTTCAGCGGAGCCGGGCGGGGTTTCAAAGATATAATCCATCCGCCACGAATCGCGGTTCAGCCGGAGGCGCGCCTCGAAGGGCTTCCCTTCCTTATTCTTCATCTTGAGCGGCTTTTTCGTTTCGCCGTTCTTGAGCAGGTTCTTGAGCTCGGTCTTGGTCACCTTCCCCTCGGAATAACTTTTCCAGACAACGAACCCGCACCCCTGACGGTCGGTGCAGGAGTAGCACTTCTCCCGTTCGAGGACAAAGCCCTTGCCGCACTTTGGGCAGGCCCCGAGCGCATCGGCGGCGTCGAGTTGATTGAGCCGCGCGACGCTTCCCTGAATTTTATCGAAGACACGCCGCAGAAAGTCGAGCGACTCGGTCATGAACTGGTCGAATCCGACGCTCCCCTTCCCCTTCACCGTGTTCCAGAGATGATATTCGAGCCGCGCACTGTAGTCGGGCACCTTGAGTTCGTCGGGAAGGAGCGGCTCCAGTTCGAGCCCAAGCGGCGTGGGAACATAGACCTGCTTCTCTTTCTTGATGTATTCGCGGGCGATGAGCGTCGGGATGAAACCGGCCCGCGTCGCGGCGGTCCCGACCCCGTTGGCGTCCTTGAGCGCCTCGCGCAGCGCCTTGTCGGCGACGAGCAGGTGCGCCTTTTCCATCAGCGACAGTATCGCCGCGTCGGTGTAGAGCGGCGGCGGCTTGGTCTCATCCTTCTTTTCGCCCAGTTTTCCGCTGACCGTCTGCCCCTTTTCGTAGGAGACCTGCAACGGCTTCTCCTCCTCTTCCGCGTCGTCGTCGGCGACGAGTTCCTTCCCGAGCGCCGCCTTGAAGCCAAGGTCGGTGTAGTTGCGGAACCGCGCGAGGAACGGGATATTGTCGATGGCCCCCAGCATCTCGGTCGTATCGCCCTTCGCGGGCGGCAGGAGCGTCGCGAGGAACCGTTTCACGATGAGGTCGAAGAGTTTCCGTTCGTCCTCCGATAGCGACGGCAGGCCGGGGCGGTCGTAGGAGAGGACCGGGATGATGGCATAGTGCCCCTGCAGTTCGCCGATGTATTTCTTGGCGAGCGTGAGGTCGGGGTTCGCGGTACGGACCGCCGTGGTGAGGCTCCGGTACTCGGGGAACCGCTCGACCAGCGCCACCGCCTTCCCCAGTTCTTTCGCCTCCTCGGGCGAGAGGACATTGCAGTCGGTGCGGGGATAACTGATGAGTTCGTGCGTTTCGTAGAGCGCCTGCGCCAGTTTCAACGTATCGTCGGGGCTGAACTTGTACTTGTTCGCGGCATCCTTCTGCAACTGCTTGAGGTCGTAGAGCGACGGAGCGAACTCGCTGAAGGGCTTTTTGTCGACGGCGGTGATCGTGAGCGGTTTCCCGGCGAGCGCCGCCACGTTCTTCTGATCCTCGGCGTCGGCCGCGAAGAACTTCCGTATCTTCTTCTCCTCGTCGACGAGGTTGAATACGACGCCGTCGGCCGTCTTGAAGGTGTAGGTCCAGTAACTCTGCGGCGTGTGGTCGGTGTGTTCGCGCCAGCGTTTCACGATCTCGGCAAGCAGCCACGACTGGACGCGCCCCACCGATATGAGGTGTCCCGGCCGGCCGTACTTGACCGAATAGAGCCGCGTCAGTTGCAAGCCGACGGTCCAGTCGACCGCCTCGCGGGTCCGCGCCGCCTGATAGTAGCCTTCGTAGACGGTGTGCGGTTTACGCTCGGCGAAGGCTTTCTTTATCTCCGACGCCGTTTCGCTGTGAAGCCAGACGCGCGTTATCTTCCCGGCGTTGAGCAGCCCCCGGTCGGCCGCTATCTCGACGATGTTGCGCTGGATGAGTTCCCCTTCGCGGTCGGGATCGCAGGCGAGGACCACCTCATCGGCCTGCGGCAGGTGCTTCGCGATCTCGGCGAAGGCCTCCTCCTCGCGGATGACATGGACGAACTTCTGCGGCACGAACGGCAGATGCGGGATCGAGCCGCGCCAGGTATTGTTCTCGCCGAGCCGGTCGGCAAGGTAATGGTTGATGTCGGCGAGCGATTCGATGTGGCCGAAGGAGTTGGCGACTCGCAGATCGGGCACCCCTTTGAGCGCCTCGCGGTACTTCCGCGCCATCGAAGGCTTCTCGGTGATGATGAGTATGGTCACGCGACGCTCCCGTTCATGCAACCCGGTGAAACACCAAAACGCCGGTCGCTATTGGACACAGCGCACATCATAGTTCTCGGGGGTATACAGTTTATCGCCGTTATAGACCCGGCCGTTCTTGAAATTCACATACCACGCGTTGGCCGTATAACTCGACAGTTCCTGAGATGACCACAGCCACGTGATATCGCCGAACACCGAATAGCGGCCGTCGGGCATGTCGGTGCAGGATTCGCAACTCGATGACCAACAAGAGGACGACAGACAACTGTCGGTGATCCCGCAGGAACCGCCGGTCTGGGTAGCGGAACAGTTTTTGATGAGTTGCCGGAGCTCCGATATGGTGGGTCGGCGACCGCCGATCGAACTGCAGTGAGTGGCGGCATTGGCCCAGGTCTTCGGGAGCCCGGTCGGCTCCGACCAGCACAGCCCGCCGAAGGTGTTGGGGAAGTTCGTGCCGCAACTGGAAGAGACACAGGCCGATCCGGTCCATGCCGAACCCACCGCGCATTTGTAACGGCAGGAGGTGGTGCTGCCGGTCAGGCTATAGGTCGTCACGCTGTCGGATGGCGTCCAGACGCTCCCGTTCCATGCCTGCTCATAGGAGGCGACCGTGTTCCATGCCGAATTCGCCGGCTTATCGGCACAGGTGAAGGTGCGGGTATTCGAAATGCAGGCGGCGCCGTCCCAGTGGTGATCGGTCACGCAGGCGAACCGGCATTCGGTGGTGCTGGGGTTCTGGTTATGAACGCCTGCTGTGTCAGGCTGCCACGACGACCCATTCCAAGTCTGAACAATGCTCGATGCGGTGTTCCATGACGCATTGGCGGGTAGTCCGGTGCACGGCTGATCCGATCTGGTATCGGCAAGGCAAAAGGTGCCGTTGAATGTATAATTGAGTGAGCAGGCGCACTCGTACCCGGCCACCGTATCGTTGCAAACGGCCCCGGTATCGCCCCCATTGTCGCAGGGATCGCTCAGCGTCACGCATTCGTCGGGCGGCGCATTATCCTCGTCGGGCAGTATCGGATCGGCATCTTGATCGGGAACTATATCGTCCAACGAGCCGTCGTCGTTGCCGACCGTATCGTCTTCCCCGTCACTCATCACATCGGCCGCATCCAGCGCTTCGTCGTCATCGGGAAGAACGCCGTCGCCATCGGATGACACGCTGTGGTCATCGGTGAGGGCGACGTCATCGTCGGGGGAGACGATATCGTCCGGCAGATCGGACTGATCGGAAAGATCATCGAACGATCCCGCATTGTCGGAAAGCAGCAGGTCGCTATCGTCGTAGGGAGCGACGCAGGTGCCCTCGACGCAGATGAAGGGATCCTTGCAGGTGCCGTTGCCAAAGCAACTTTCGCCGACATCGCCACGGTCTTTCAGTACAAAGTCACTGCATCCGACGGTCAGAACGACCGCAAGGATCAGTGTGATCTTTCTCATCCTCCTACCTCTCAGAATCCCACACACCGGCACCGCCGCGAGTATAGCCGCCGGCCGATTGTTTTCAAGGTTTCGGCGGCACGCCAAGGAATGCTCCTCCGACCGTGCTTCATCGCGGGAACTATAGCGGACTAACGCCGGATGGCAAGAAATCGACCTGAGAACCAGAAAGCCCTCTTCGGTCATTAAACTTTCTCTGGCAAAGTCCGCTCCCTTTTGCTATAGTGACGCGGGAGTGGGAGCGCGGAGGGTCTGATGCAGACGAACACCATACCGTTGAAACGCGATCTGGGACTTGCCGCCGCGACCGCCATCGTGGTCGGGAACACCATCGGATCGGGTATCTTCATGGCGCCGCAGGCGCTCGCCTCGGTCGCCAATCCGGCCGCGGCAATGACGGCATGGATCATCACCGCCGTCGGCTCGTTCCTGCTGGCGATCTGTTTCGCCAACATGGGCGCCGCCTACCCGGCGACCGGCGGCCCCATCGTCTTCACCCGCAACGCCTTCGGCGAATTCCCCGCCTTTCAGATAGCGTGGAGTTACTGGATCGGGAGCTGGGCCGGCAACGCGACCATCATCACCGCCTTCGTGAGTTACTTTACCTATTTCCTGCCGGTGTTCGGCGAGAACCGGCTTCTGGCATTCCTCCTTTCCTCGGCCGTGCTCTGGACCTTTACCATTATTAATATCCTCGGCGTCCGGCAGGCGGGGAATCTCGGCATCGTCACGACGGTGCTGAAGATCGTGCCGCTCCTCGCATTCGTAATCATCGGCGCCTGTTTCTTCGATCCGGCAAACCTCACGACCGTCTCGAAGCCTGAGCTGGTGGGCTTCGCCGGCCTGCCCGCCGCCATCGCCATCACCCTCTGGGCCTTCGTCGGGCTGGAGGCGGCCACCATCCCGGCGGGCGAGATACGCGACCCGGAACGGAACATCCGGCGCAGCACCCTCTACGGCATCTTCTTCACCGCGCTGGTATATCTTTTGGTCAGTTTCGTCGCGATGGGCGGCATGCCGCAGGCCGAACTCGCCGCCTCCTCGGCGCCGCTCGCCGACATCATCACGAAGGTCAGCGGCCTGTCGTGGGGCGGCCCCCTCATCGCCTTCGGCGCGGTCATCTCCACCCTCGGCGCCACC
>Ga0074195_1004918_pt1 | contig 10532 bp, 14 predicted proteins | sample EPASupsiteHSE623_FD_64525 | JGI IMG/M metagenome (GOLD analysis project Ga0074195, IMG submission 64525) | Bioremediated contaminated groundwater from EPA Superfund site, New Mexico - Sample HSE6-23 | ecosystem: Environmental > Aquatic > Deep subsurface > Groundwater > Contaminated ... | reverse complement strand
TAACCGAAGATAGAGGGAGCAATGGAGTTCTTGATCTTCTCGTAGATCTCTGGGTTTCTGGACATCTCGAAGATCATATCTTCATCCTCCTGGGAGATCTCGATCTCCTCGAACTCCTGCTCCTTCATCTCGACGGAGATACCCTTGTGGAACAGGTCGAAGTACGTACTTTTGCCCTGCTGCGGGCTGTTCCTCTGGTATGATTTGAGGATGCCATTGACGATGACGCGATCGCCCGGGAAGATTCTGCCTGCCAGATCGTCCTCCAGCTCTACATCCAGTGTCTGCGGCTGCTCTCCGCCCCGAAGGTCTTCGGGAGACTCCTGCACCCTGATCTTTTGGGCATCGACGAACTTGGATTGATTGAGAACCAGCTTGAACGGCCCGCCCCGGTCGCAGGCCTGGTTCTGGCATTTCAGGTTCTGGTCCTCGAACTTGTTGCCGGTCTGCTCCTTGAAAAATGTATAGCCGCACCTCTGGCACTGGAAGGCTGCTGAGACTATCTTGGGCCTCACCTCAGTTGCCGTCCTCACCAGGCCCTCGATTGCGAGCAGCTTGCCGATATGGTCGGAACGAAGCTCTCGGGTCTTATAATGCCGGGGCAGCTCTGCAATCCTGACATGAGCCTTATCAAGGTATACATCCATAGGCAGGTCCAGTTCCAGGAGCGCCGCTACTGCGGCCTCCATAATCTGCTCCGGGTTCTCCAAAAGTTCCTCGGCAAACTCAGGGTCATAGCGGTCCAGATCAGGGAACTTCACTACAAGGCTTCGCTCGTCGGGGTATGAGTCCGCCAGCTCGAGAAGATCATCCCAGTATCTTGATCTTAAGAACTCTTCCCATTTGGCGACAGGATCGGAAGTCATTATCTGAAGTAACTAAGGTGAGACGAAGTATTAAAGCTATTCAGGGCGGGGCGATAGTGAAATAGAGAAATATCAGACGGACAGCTTAAGCTTACTTCCGCCTCACCTTTAGCTTCTCCCTTTCTTTGGCTACTATCACTACCATCTCACCTTTCTCCACAGTCTCCTCAGCCTCCGCCTTCCAGTACTCTCCCTGAAAGAGCACGTACCCCTCGGGATCAAGCCTCTCCAGTGCTTCAGCCTCCTCGCCCACGATCTGGCCTATCACCGGCGGAGCAAATCTGACGCGGGCGATCTTGTAGACTGCAAATGCAAGGAATGCACCAAGTATGAGCGACGGCAGTATGAAGGCCGCAGCTAGGCTCCTCTGGTACTCGCCTGGCAGATACCACTGGGGGTAGCTCGTCGGGACCAGCAGGATGCTTCCGACGATTATGCAGATCAGGCCCGCCACAGCCAGGACTCCGAAGGAGTGGCTGTGCAGCTCTGCCAGGATCAGGCCAGTTCCCAAGAGGATCAGGAAGATGGCCCCGAAGTTCAGGTTGAAACCCATGCCTATGAGGCCCAGAGAGAGGGCGACGATTCCGAAGGCTTCAGCTCCAATGCCAGGGCTGGAGAAACCGAAGATGAGGGCATAAAGACCGACCAGCAGGAGCAGCCCGGCGATCATGGGGTCTGAAAGAAGGGCGAGAAACTGCAGGTTCAACGGCGGCTCAAAGTACTTCACCTCAGAGCCAGCGGTTGTTAGAGTAGTATTCTTGATCTTGCTGCCGTTTATCTGATTTAACAGATCTTCCGGACTCGGGCTGACGTACTCAATAACACCGTATTCCAGAGCTTCCTCTGCATTGAGGTTGAGGTTGGAGACCACGAACTCCTTTGCAGCCGTAGTATTTCGCCCATGCGCTCTTGCCTTCTCCTCGATCAGGGCGACGATGGCGTTCGTAGTCTTGGTGTCGCTTATGGGCTCTGTTTCGCCTGTTGGAGAAAGCCTGACCGGCTGGGCCGAGCCGATTATGGTGTACGGGGCCATGGCAGCCACATCAGAGCCCATGAGGATCAGGGTTCCAGCAGACCAGGCGGTAGCTCCCTCGGGATAGACGTAACCGATGACAGGAAGCTCCGTTCTCTCTATCTGGTTCAAAATCTCTGTGGTCTCAGCAAGGCCGCCCCCTGGAGTGTCCAGCATCAGAATTAGAGCCTGGTAGTCGCCTGTCTCGGCCTCTTCGAGAGCCGACAGCAAGATATCATCGCTGGCAGGGGTGATGGCATCTTCAAGCTTTACGGCCAAAACCGGTCCGTCAGCAGCAGATGTTGTCTGGACGACTAAAAGTAGTAATGCTAAAAGTAATAATCCTGAGGTGGACCGACTTAACATCATCGCTCTTTTCTGGATGCCTCGGATGCTTCTCTGAAAGCCTCTTTTCTTGCATCTTCCGTCCGCGATGTTTCTCTCTCGGCAAGCTCTCGATTCAACGCTGCGGTCAAACCCGCAACTGAGCCCGTGCCCATATCTCCGCTGGGGGTGACTACAATGAGTGTCTTCTCCCTAGCAATATCCACCAGTGTCTGCAGCTCCCTCAGCTTAAGTGCTGCAGGCACTTCTTCGTAGAGCCTGGCAGCATCGGTCATGGTCTTGGAGGCCTGGAACTCGCCATCCGCCAGAATTATGCGTGATCTCTTCTCTCTCTCGGACTCTGCCTGCTTGGCTATCGCTCTTCTCATCGATTCCGGCAAAGACACGTCTCTGAGAGTGACAGCCGTAACTTTGATTCCCCAGGGGTCGGTGTGGCGGTCCAATATCTCCTGCAGCTTCTTGTTCAGCTCATCGCGCTTGGAGAGCAGATCGTCGAGCTCAATCTGGCCCAGAACGTCTCGCAGAGTGGTCTGCGCCAGCAGTGAAGTTGCCAGCTTATAGTTTTCCACCTGAATAACTGCCTTGTCGGGGTCTATGACCTTGTAGTAGATAACCGCGTCCACCTCTACGCTCACGTTATCCTTCGTGATGACTACCTGCTTTGCGACGTCGATGGTGAAAACCCTCAGATCGAGCAGCATCACGCGGTCGATGATGGGAATTATGAAGAAAATGCCCGGGCCCTTCACACCGGAAAAGCGCCCCAGCCTGAAGATCACTACCCTTTCGTACTCTCGAACTATCTTGATTGCCTGGGAGAGGATGACCACAGCAACCAAGAGCGCTATCAGTGAAGCTATATCAAATTCCGGCAAATGGACACCTTACGCTAGTTATGCTTCCTATCTTAAATATCTACCCAACAAATGTCGAGATCCCGAAAGCTAGAACGGAAAAGCGCGATTAAAAGATAGATGAAAAGATCTATTGATCTATATCTATTTCTTGAACTCAGTATATCCGCACTTTCCGCAAGCCATCCTGTTGGCGTGCTCCGCCAGAAAGACGCCGTTTCCGCACCTTGGACAGACGGGCTTCTTGGACTTGACTGTGTCTCCGCTCACCTGATAGTAGTTGTTAACGCCCATCTAGCTTGCCTCCGGCTTGGCTTCTTCAGCCTTGGTGAATGTGTTTCTCTCTACGATGTGGGGCCTCTCTATCTCTTTTGCCCTCTCTGCAGTCTCGTATATCTTGGCGTATCCTATGGTCTCGCGCTTGCCGAAATCCGTCTTGAGGCTGTCCACGATTACCAGGCCCTCTTTTGAGTTCATGGTAGCAGCAAGCCTGTCCACGACGCTCTTTCTAGAAGGCGTAGCTTCATCGTGAAGGACCTTGAAAACAATCTCCCGCCTATTTAGCAGAGGGTTGTTCTTCTCAACTATCACCTGTATATCCAACTTCATTCCTCCATAATCATCTGTTTCATCAAATTCTCGATATGCTTCTTCTTATCCTTTGTAACAACGACAAGAACGCTTCCCTCGTTCGGCTGGCCGTAGACCACAGCCGAGCCCAAAGGAGCGTAGAGGATGGCAGGCAGAGTTGCCAGGTCCTCTTCACCATCTACCACTATTTTTATGCGCTCATCGCCGCTTAGAGACTCCCTGATCACATCTATAAGATCCTGTGTGAGAGTCGCGGGAGGGTTCTTGACCTCGATTGTCCTGTAGCTGTCGTGCTCAAGGCTTCTTCGCACGTGATCTGGAGCGGGCATCCTCTTTGTCTTGTTGTCCACTATCGCAAGGTCTGGCACAATAGACGCCTCCAAGAGGTAGAAAGCCGTCATATCGCCTACAGCGACAATCTTCTTGGCCGCCCGGAGGTCTTTGTCCATTGCAAAAACGCATTCCAGGCCGCTTCCTTTGCAAAGCTTTCCCAGAGGTTCTTTAAGCCTAGAGCGCAGGCTCTCAGGAAGAAGCTGTAACTTCAATCTATCGCACCTTCAGAACGTATCTGCCGGGAAGGGTAATATCCAGCCTCTTGGCGATCTCCGAGCCCTTCGGATCGATTACCAGCACATATCCGCCCCAGTCTTTGCTCAAAGATGACGATCCGCAGATGGGGCATACCAGCCCTTCAACTATTCTATGGCACTCTCTACAAGCCTGCTCTGTCATTCTGCCTCTGTTTTTTGGCTTCGAGCGGCCTCAAGCCACTCCAGCTTGCCAAGACCCGTCTGCCTCATGGTGAGCCCAATCTTGCTCTCGCGCGGTTCCTTCTCATTGAGGCTGACTGCAATTATCCTGGCGCGAACTTTATCCCCTTCTCCCAGGGATTTGCTAGACTCTTTGCTGACAAGCCGCGCGTTCTTTTCATCATACGATATATACTCATTGGTGATCTGGCTGACGTGCAGAAGTCCGTCGAACGGTCCCATGGAGAGGAATGCTCCGAACTTCACTATCTCCACCACCTCTCCCTCGATTATCTCCTGCATCTCAGGCTTGAAGACGATGGCATCGAATGTCACATGATAGTAGATTGCGCCGTCCCCGGCCAGGATGTGCCCATCTCCGATCTTGTCAACGCCAAGGACTGCAACTATGGTCCCCAGGGTTTTATCCACCACTGCCTCATATTTATTTCGCAGTGCTCTGTCCACAGCTTCTTCAAGAGGGTTACCCAGCTCGTTTGGCTCAATCTTGGCCACACCCTCAAGCTTCATCTTCTTGTACATCAGTACTCCTTCTTTGCCGCCTCTAGATACCGACCCTGGCGCAGGTATATTACGGTGATGCCTTTACTAAATAACCTTTTCTTCAGGATTCGATCGTTGGTGAAGACTGCAGCCTTCTGTGAAATAGCCAGCTCCTCTATTGCCCTATCGGCATCCTCAACCGTTGTATCCATAATTTTACACTGATTTGCAAGCCCAAGCCCTACTCGAGCTGAGGTCTTATCGCGCCCCTTCTCTGCCTTTGTCGTCAGAGACTTAAGCTCTCTTAAGACGGGCTTTGGAACAATGCACTCCAAAAACCCCAGGCGCTGCAGCTCGGAGAAGATATCGACGCCGAACTGTTCTGGCGTCATCAGGGCATTTGTGTCCAGGATCACCTTAACGCTACTCGATAATGGTTCCCACGCCAATGAGCCGCCACCTGGCACCGATGCGTCTGCTGACAGCAACGCGATCGCCCATATCGGCGCATACAGGCCGTTTCAGCTGGACCTGGACTACGCCGCCCTCGCGGGCGCTCGATACAACTCCAACGGTTGTAGCCGTGCCAACGTTTAACATCAGGGGTTCGCTGGAATGTATGGGCTCAACCATTGACTCGTCACTGACGCCTACAACCCGCTCCAGAAGCTGCATGTTCATTGTGAATGTGGTCAACGCGGGAGGAAGCTTTCCAGGCTCACCTGCGACCTGGCCCACAAGGGCATCGCTTTTGGTCATGACGGGATCGAGCTGAGTTCCAACGCCTACGAGGCCGCCGGGCGTTATCTCATCTTGCGATTGGTTTCCGGCGAGAAGCTTTACGACCTTGGTCTGAATGGGAACCCACTGCTTTCTGCCCTCGTATTCCACCAGTCGTCCAGGACAGATCTCGACCTTATCGCCTTCGCGCAGCACTCCCTGGCTTAGAGACCCTCCGATTACTCCGCCTTTGAGGCTCTCAGGAGTTGTGCCCGGACGGTTGATGTCGAATGAACGAGCGATCTTAAGCAGCGCGGGCTTGTTCACATCTCGGGGCGGCGTGGGGATGGTCTTCTCTATGGCCTCTATGACCATATCGATGTTAATGTTTTGCTGCGCCGATATGGGGACTATTGGCGCATTTTCTGCAACTGTTCCCTTCACGAACTCCTTGATCTGACGGTAGTGCTCTACCACCTGCTCCCTGGTGATGAGGTCGATCTTGTTCTGCACTATTACTATCTTGTCGATCCCCGTGATGTTCAGGGCCATGAGGTGCTCTTTGGTCTGGGGCTGGGGGCAGGGCTCGTTGGCCGATATGACGAGGACTGCTCCGTCCATGATTGCTGCACCGCAGAGCATCGTCGCCATGAGAGTCTCGTGTCCAGGGGAGTCCACGAAAGACACAGTGCGCAAAACCTCAGATTTTGTGCCGCACTGGGGGCAGCTCTCCTGTACTGTATAGGCGTCGGGCTCAGGGCAGTTGGGGCATTTGCGGAAGGTTGCGTCCGCATAACCCAGGCGAATGGAGATACCGCGTTTGATCTCCTCGCTGTGCTGGTCGGTCCAGACCCCTGAGAGAGATCTAACTAGGGTTGTCTTCCCGTGGTCGACGTGGCCCACCATGCCTATGTTCACTTCGGGTTTCTTTGATTCTGTTTCTATAGCAACAGGATTTGATTCGGGTTTAACTTCCGATTTTACTGCAGATCTCACCAAATTGGAATCTCCTTGATAATTGTGATAGCCTAGAAGTGATGACGATCACTATATAAATACTTCATGCTGCCGTTCAGCCGTATCCCCTGTTCGCTTCCCTGATGTTCGCCGATATCTCGCGGACGAAGATCTCGTAAGTTTTTTGAGAGAACTCTGACCAGCTCTGGAACTCGAGGGCAAGCTCCTCACCAAATGCCTTCTCTTCTGGACTAATGCTCGGGAGACCATAGGATTCTGCCCTGGAAAAGTTGTCCTCCAGCCAAAGCAGCATCGCCCTCTCGGCATAAGGCTTGGGGATAAGGGGCTCTGTTGAAGACAGCTGATGCATTAGCTTCTCATCCTCTATCAGCTCTTCTGGAGTGATGCTCAGCCTCTTCATGGAGGTCTTCTGTGCCAATTCCATAGCATCTCGCTTCTCATCCGTTGAGGGCGCACGCAGATTGAGAGAGAGGTCCTGGTAGATTCGGCTCATCTCGAACTCGTGCTCCAGGGCGAATGCCAGCACTCTATCGCTGCTCTGCCGGATATACTCGGAGTTGAAGGCGATTATGGGAAACCAGAGGCCTTTGCAAAAGAACCGCCTGTTCATGGCTACGGCAAAGTCCAGAGCCATAGGAGAATAGAGGGAAGGAAAGAAGATAACAGAGGCTGTCTCTAACACTATGTATGAGGATAACCTCTCTTTGCCCAGGCGTCTCACGCGATCCGGGTCCTGCAGCTCATGAAAGACTGCCCTGGGGTTCTTGAGAAGGGAGTACTTCCTCATAACGGCATTTCGTCTCTCTGGAGGCATAGCAGCCAGCCTGTGGGCTGCATCCCTGGACATGAGCAGGAGCCAGTCCATGTAGTCGCGCTCGAATGCCTCGCGATCCATTTCAGGCACTTTCCACCTTGTCTAAAATGGCCTTAAACTCCTTCCACTTATCCACGGATATCCGAATTCCGTTCTTGGACCATCCAGTGTATCTGTCGGATGTCACGTACTCGCGAATGTCAATCCCCACGGAGCCTTTGAACTCGGTCTTCTGCACCACGATCTCTGTGGTATCGTTCTTCCTAATCCTTCCGATCTCTGCCATACTAACACCTGAGATTGGAAGTTATGGCATATCTGGCTTTCTGCAGCGGTGATGAAAATGATAATTTGTCTTTCATTAAAGGTGGCAGGCCGACAAGACCATCGATCCAAGCGACGGGGCAAGAAACATAAGACAGTCCATTACGCCTCATAGAGGTGACGTTCCGCAATGCTTCATATTGTGCCGTTTTGGCAAGATCCTTCCGGGGGCCATCCTGATCGGGAGCCTGTTTGGGGCATTCTGGGCTGCGCAAGGAGGGGAAGAAGGCATGAAACTGGAAGTACAACCACAACAGGTGCTGGTAGGCGATCCGGTCGGCATACGGGCGAGCGGACTTGCCGCTGGACAGGTAGCCTCACTGCAAGTTTCAGGTCAGGACCAGTTCGGTAATACCTGGTCCTCGGAGGCATCGTTTAGGGCGGACGCGGCAGGCACCATAAACACCTCGCACGACGCCCCGGTGGAGGGCTCCTATCAAGGAGTTGACCAGGCAGGGCTTTTTTGGTCCATGGCCGTTGATCAGACCGGCCAGATGGCCTCGCCTTTCCCCATCATCCACACCCTCACAGTAACCTTATCCGTGGATGGCCAGGAGGTGAAGAGCCAGGTGATCCAGCGGACTGGCCAGGTCGGTCTTGTTAAGGAGAATCTGACCGATCCCATCATGGGGGTTTTTATAAGACCGCAGGAGATCACCGAACCCTCCCCGGCGATCATAGTGCTGGGAGGTTCTGAGGGCGGATACAATGAAGGCTGGGCCACCGTGATCGCTTCCAAGACCCGTATGCCTACACTGGCCCTAGCTTATTTCGGCGCACAGGGATTGCCGCCTACTCTGGAGAACATCCCCTTGGAGACGTTGGACAGGGCCATCGACTGGCTGAACCAGCAGTCCGTGGTGGCCAAGGACCGCATCGGAGTCGTTGGGGGATCCGGGGAGGGGAGCTGGCCATACTCGCCGCCTCAATCTTTCCCCCAGATCAAGGCCGTGGTGGTGTACACGCCTAGTGGCGTAATCTGGTCGGGTATCGGCGAGAAACCCGAGGCTCCGGCCTAGACCTATCAAGGTAGGGCCTTCCCCTATCTGCTGATGATGGAAAGTGAGGAGCAAAATAGGCTGTTTTTGGAAGCTCAGAGGAACGACGCACCCTATCTGGATGTGCCATCCTTCCTCTACAGCCTGGAGATGCAGCGATCTCGTATCGGAGAGGCCACCATCCCAGTGGAGAACTCCCAGGCGGCCTTTCTGCTCATAGGCAACCCCGGGGACGGGGTATGGCCATCTGATATACTATCCCAGATAGCCATCGATCGACTGAGGGCTCACGATCATCCCCGCCAATACCAGCTTCTCTCCTATGACCAGGGAGGGCACATGCTGATCCCCTATCCATATTATCCAACTACAATGCGCCAGTTCTATCTGCCCACCATCAATATCTGGGAAGGGCTGGGCGGCACAGCTAAAGGCGCTGCAAAGGCTGCAGAAGATTCATGGCCCCGGGTGGTGGAATTCCTGGAGCGGGAACTGGGGGGCTAGCGAACGTTTCGGCGCAAGCCTTAAATATGATATGTGTTAGCATGATACATATTAGCACACAAGAGATGGTGAAGTTTGAGCGAGATTGGCAAGAGGGTTCGAATCGAGAGGATTATCGACAGAGATAGCGGAAACACAGTCATAATTCCCCTGGACCACGGCATATCAGTGGGACCGATTAAGGGGCTAGTTAACCTGCCTGAGATGGTGAACAAGGTTGCCAAGGGAGGAGCCAATGCCGTCTTGCAGCAGAAGGGAATGGTCAGGCACGGACATCGCGGCTACGGAAGGGACGTCGGCCTCATCATCCACATGAGCGCCTCAACGTCGCTTGGACCCGATCCCAACAACAAGGTTCAGGTCTGCCAGGTCGAGGAGTGCCTGAAGATGGGCGCTGATGCCGTCTCCGTCCATATCAATATCGGCTCAGAGACTGAGTCAGACCAGCTGAGCATTTTGGGCTGTGTCTCAGAGCGCTGTGACTTCTGGGGAATGCCGCTTGTGGCGATGATGTACCCGCGCGGCAAAGGCATCTCCAACCCCAATGATGTCGAGCTAGTATCTCATGCTGCACGAGCCGGCGCGGAGCTTGGCGCTGACATCATCAAGACCAACTATACAGGAGACCCCGATTCCTTCAGGCGCGTGGTCGCAGGCTGCCCGGTTCCTGTGGTAATGGCCGGCGGTCCCAAGACCAATACGGACCTGGAGTTTCTGCAGATGGTGGAGGGAGCCATCCAGGCAGGCGGCCGGGGAGTGGCCATAGGCAGAAACGTATTCCAGCATAACGATCCCACGAAGATGACGATGGCCATATCGGCTATTGTTCACCAGGATAAGACTGCTGAAGAGGCTGCTAAGATATTGAAATAAGAATTAAACTAAGAATTAAACAAAAAATCAAAGGGCGACGGAGTTCTTGAGAACTCCTATGCCCTCAACCTCCACTTCTACAACGTCGCCCTTCTGAAGCGGTCCCACGCCTGAAGGAGTTCCTGTAGCAATCACATCACCCGGCTCAAGGGTCATGACATTGCTTATGAACTCAACAAGCCTGGGGACGCTGAATATGAGGTCTGATGTATTCGATTTCTGCTTTACAGCGCCGTTTACCCGCGTCTGGATATCGGCATTTGATGGATCCATCTTTGCAATCCACGGCCCGAAGGGCGCAAAGGTGTCGAAGCTCTTGGCTCTCGTCCACTGGCCGTCTTTCTTCTGAAGATCTCGGGCAGTAACGTCGTTAAAGCAGGTGTAGCCCAGGATGTATTTA
>Ga0074195_1004917_pt1 | contig 10532 bp, 4 predicted proteins | sample EPASupsiteHSE623_FD_64525 | JGI IMG/M metagenome (GOLD analysis project Ga0074195, IMG submission 64525) | Bioremediated contaminated groundwater from EPA Superfund site, New Mexico - Sample HSE6-23 | ecosystem: Environmental > Aquatic > Deep subsurface > Groundwater > Contaminated ... | reverse complement strand
CGGTGCTTGCCCGTAAATTGACGGCCCCCGACAGCGACAACTTCATCACCGATGAGGAGATCGATCAGGACGGACCGCAGGGCGACGGTGACGGACTCCTGCCCGATGCCGACACGCTTCAGGGCGATGACATGATCATGGACGAGGAGGTCGTCTATCCCGACATTGATACGACCGGACCTATCTGCGGCAACGCGGTGGTGGAGAGCGGCGAGACCTGCGACAGTCAGAGCACGAACTGCGCCGACCAGCTACCGGGCTCGACCGGCACCGCCTACTGCTGCGCCGCCACCTGTACTTGGAACACGGAGCGGTGCGTGATGGACGGCATCTGCAACGGCGGGAGCAGCTTCTTCACCTATGTTTCGCTCTTTGACCTGTGTATCTTGAATGGATACGGTATACCGCCGACCGAACAGACCAATTGTTACAACGGTACTACGATGGTCGCCTGTCCGGCGGCGGGCGATCCCTTCGCGGGGCAGGATGCTCAGTATTTCAGTGGTCGGACCAGGGTGCTCGTGGACAATACCGATTCGGTCTACGATCAGTCGACCGGGCTCTACTGGCAGAAGAGTATCCCCACAACCTATGCGGGATGCGCTGCCGGCACCGGCTGCACCTGGACCGAGGCGCAGAGTTACTGCGCGGCGCAGAGCTGGGGCGGACAGAGCGGCTGGCGCCTGCCGACCAACCGCGAACTCGACACCATCGTTTCCTATGATCGGCGGCCGCCGTTCGATCCGGCCTTCTTTCCCGACATCCCCACCGATATGCTTTTCTGGACGGCCAACGAGCTCCCCGACGACACTTCGCAGGCATATATACTCTTCATACAGGGTTTCTACAACAGCGACTTCAAAACGACCGACGTTGTAAAGGTCCTGTGCGTGAGCGGCACCTATGCGGTGGGAGCGCTGCAGGCGGTATCCTATCTGCGCAACAATGAACCGCTCTGGGGTGACGAAACGACCGGTCTCATGTGGACCCCGGTCCTTAATCTGATCAGCATCTGGCAGGATGCCCTGTCGACCTGTCTTTCCACCACCTATGGCGGGTATGATGACTGGCGCCTGCCGACGGTGAACGAACTGCAGACCATTCACGACATGACCATGACCTCGTCCGACCTGCTCGCGACCGAGTTCCCGGGCAACTGGAATGTCGAGCAGTGGAGTTCGACGAGCTTCTTCTACAGTCCCGACTACGCCTATCACGTCCACGGCGGGAACGGGGTGCGCGGCATCACCGGCAAAGCGTCCCCCGTCGGCGTCCGCTGCGTCCGCTAGAGTTTACTGGAAAAATGTCTCCGGCGGGGTATCATAGCGCGACACCGGTCCGCTGACAGCTACGGAGTGAGGCATGAAACAGGAAAAGAACGGGACGAACGGCAGCATTTTCTTCACCGACGGCAAACTGCTCGGCAAGGACCTCAAGCCCGACTTTGAGAAGGCGATAGAGTACCTGCTGGTCAAGGACCGCACCACCGTCAATTCGCGCGACATCTACTTCGCGCTCGCCTTCGCCATCCGCCACCGGCTCATCCGCAAGTGGCTCCGTACCCAGTACGAGTACCGCAAACAAGATGCCAAGCGGGTCTACTACCTCTCGATGGAATTCCTCATGGGACGCCTGATGGGCAACATGCTGACCAACACCGAATACTATAAGGAATGCTCCGAGATACTCATGCAGCTCGGCTACAACCTTGAGGACATCCGCGACATCGAACCCGACATGGGGCTCGGCAACGGCGGCCTCGGGCGGCTCGCCGCCTGTTTCCTCGACTCGATGGCGACCATGGGCCTGCCGGCCTACGGCTACGGTATCCGCTACGAATACGGCATCTTCAAACAGGAGATAAAGAACGGCTGGCAGATCGAACTGCCCGACAACTGGCTCAAGTACGGCTGTCCGTGGGAGATCGCGCGGCCTCATCTCGAATACCGCGTCCAGTTCGGCGGCCGTGTGGCGACCGAACAGGATGAGGCGGGACGCTTCCATTTCAAGTGGGTCGACACCGAGGATGTACTCGCCCTCGCCTACGATGTGCCGGTCCCCGGCTACCGCAACAACACCGTCAATAACCTGCGGCTCTGGCAGGCGAAGGCGACCACCGAGTTCGACTTCTCCAGCTTCAACAGCGGCGACTACATGGCGGCGGTCGACGGGAAGAACAAGTCGGAGAACATCTCGAAGGTGCTCTACCCCAACGATAATGTCCACGCCGGCAAGATACTGCGGCTCAAACAGCAGTACTTTTTCGTTTCGGCGACCCTGCAGGACATCATCTACCACTTTAAAAAGGCATACGACGACTTCCGCGAGTTCCCCGATCGCGTGGCCATCCAGCTCAACGATACCCATCCGGTCATCGCGATACCGGAGCTGATGCGCCTGCTCATGGATCAGGAGGGGTTCGAATGGACCGAGGCGTGGGACATCACCACCCGCACCTTCGGCTACACCAACCATACGATACTGCCCGAGGCGCTCGAGAAGTGGGATGTCGAACTGCTGGGACCGCTCCTGCCGCGCCAGCTCCAGATCGTCTACGAGATAAACCGCCGGTTCCACAACGAACTGCGCGACATGGGGCGGTTCGACGACAACGCCGTCGCCCGGATGTCCATTGTCGAGGAGGCGACGCCCAAGATGGTCCGGATGGCCAACCTCGCCATCGTCGGCAGCCATTCGGTCAACGGCGTCTCACAACTCCACACCGACATCCTGAGGAACGATATCTTCCGTGACTTCTGCCGCTACAATGCGACCCTCTTCAACAACAAGACCAACGGCATCACCCCGCGCCGCTGGCTTAAGAAAGCGAACCCGTTCCTCGCCAACATCATCTCCGACCGCATCGGCGAAGGCTGGGTGACCGACCTCGACAAACTGCGGAAGCTCGAACCGCTCGTCGACGACGCCGAATTCCGTGAGCTGTGGCGCGAGGCCAAACTGCTCGCCAAACGGCATCTGGCGCGCTACATCAAGGAGAACTACGGCATCGCGGTCAATCACAACTCGATCTTCGATGTCCAGATAAAGCGGCTCCACGAATACAAACGGCAACTCCTCAATGTGCTTCATGTCATCACCCTCTACAACCGCATCAAGGCCCACCCGGAGCGCGAATTCGTGCCGCGCACCGTCATCTTCGGCGGCAAGGCGGCGCCCGGCTATCAGGTGTCGAAGCTCATCATCAAGCTCATCAATTCGGTGGCGCAGGTGGTGAATAACGACCCGGCGGTGGGCGACCGGCTGAAGGTGCTGTTCCTCAAGAACTATTCGGTGTCGCTGGCCGAGAAGATCATTCCGGCGACCGACCTCTCCGAGCAGATATCGACCGCCGGCTACGAGGCGTCGGGCACCGGCAACATGAAGTTCATGCTCAACGGCGCACTTACCATCGGCACGCTCGACGGCGCGAATGTTGAGATGGCCGAGGAGGTGGGGATGGAGAACATCTTCATCTTCGGGCTCAAGGCGCATGAGGTCCGCGAGCTCAAGAAGCGCGGCTACAGTCCGCAGGAGTACTACCAGCGCGACGCCGAGATGCGCAAGGTGCTCGACATGATCAATACCGACTACTTCAACAAGAACGAGCCGGGCATCTTCCAGTTCCTCTTCCAGAATATCGTGCTGTTCAGCGACCACTACTGCCTGCTGGCCGATTACCGCGCCTATGTCGATACCCAAGAGAAGGTGAGCGAGTTGTTCAAGGATCAGGAGGCGTGGACGAAGAAGTCGATCCTCAACACCGCCCGCTCCGGCAAATTCTCCTCCGACCGCACCATCATGCAGTACGCCAACGAGATCTGGAAGGTGAGCCCGGTCATCATTCCCGACGAATAACAGAGAACTCACCTCGGCGTTCCGCCACCCCTTCCTCGCATGAATGCTCCGGCTTACGGCCTGACGATGCTCCACCGGAGCTTCGTTGACGGCCTACAGTGTCGCAAGAGAGGGGGTAGGGGTGAGTTTCCGCAAGAAACTTCACTCGAAATAAAGATTTTCTTTTACATCGAATCGCGCATTGCTATACTTTCGCCGGACAACGGAGCTTGGATGCCATGCGCCTCTTCCTATTTATAAGCGTTCTTATTGTAGCGTCCCCGCTCCTCGCCTTTCCCGACTGCATCAACAAAGAGCCGGTGACCGAGGCATGCCTGCAGACGGTCTATGAATCGGGAGAGGAGGAACTCTACCTCGAATTCTACCCCAAGGTGCAGTTCCGCGAGAAAGAGGGCGCCGCGGCGCGCCGCGTGCTCGCCCTTTACCGCGCCGGCCGCGAGTCGGAGATACCGGCTGCACTCAAGGATCTTCCCGATAAACGGCGCAAGACGCTCATTTTCCGTTATCTCTCGTTCCGCGCCGCCTTCGCGACCAAAAAATGGAAAGAGGCGCGTACGACGCTTACCGGGATCGCCGCCGACTATCCCGCCTTCTACCGCGAACGGGCGTTGGGCTGTCTCGAAGGGGATATGTTCATCGCCGAGCGGAAATGGAAAGAGGCGATACCGAAATACGACAAGTGCCTGCGCGAAGGGAAGAACGAGGCGGCAGCCTTCAACCGCATCGTCGCCAAGGAGCAGGGGAAGGGGGCCGACGCGAAACTCCTTCCCGACTATCTGGCGTTCCTCGAAGAGAGCGAATATGTCTCCCAGCGGGGCGATATCCGCGAACGGCTCCTGTCGATCCGCCGTACGCTGGGGCTTCCGGTCGAGGGTTCACCGTTGTTCGTCAAGTGGTTCGCCGCGATGCGCAAGGAGGGTCTCGCCGACGAGTTCTACTGCGAGGTGCTCACCGAGATGGGCTATCCGATGTCGCTTGAGGCGGGACGCTATCTGGTCGGCAAGAAACGCTATGCCGACGCGATAACGCTCATTGACCGCGAGATCGGGAAGTGTCCGCACGAGGAGTGCCGCTACTCCTACGGTTGGGAGAAGTTCCGCATCCTGTCGAGCAAAGGGGTCCCGGCCGAAGGGGCCGCCTATATGCGGTGGCTTGCCGAAAGCCTTTCGGGCCAGCGCAAGGAGCGGGTGCTGTTCCACGCCGCCGTTTCCTTCATCGAATCGAACAATACCCCGGCGGCGCGCGAGATACTCGAAGAGACGGTCTATAAGAATCCCAAGTCGGCGTGGTTCCTCCAATCGCTCTACCGGCTCGGGCTCATCCACCTTATGGAGGGGAACGAGTTTTACGCCTATCTCCTCTGGGGCAACTTTGTCTTTGCCGCCGATCTCAAGCCGCGCGGCGCGGGAGTGGGCGATTCACTGCAGACGATGCAGTCGCTGACGCTCTTCTACGACCGGCTCTTCAATTACTACCTGTTCAGCGGTTCGAACGACTACGAATGCGGTGCACAGGATGACGGCGACTGTACCGCGAAGGATTTCATATCCTACTACGATTTTCTCTACTATCACCTCGCCGCCGCGCCGAAACTGGCGGCGGTCAAACAGCCGGCCGCGAGCGACGAATCCCGCCGCGCAAAGTGGCGTGCCGCCCTGCGCACCTTCGACAGCGACCCGTACGAGGAACTGCTCACCGCCGCCGAGAAGGCGCCCGCCGCGTTCCGGAAGGACGAGACGGTCGAAAGCATGGTGTTCTTCGCGCAGCACCGCCTGCTCGACGGACTCCTTTTCTATGAACGTTATATCCGGGCGAAGGACCTCCTGCCGGCGAACGCCGGCGACCCGGTGGTGCCGTTCGTCATGCGTAATCTCGCGCTGCCGATCTACAAAGCGGCCGAGAAGCATGCCCGCATCATCGACAGCATCTACGAGGCGATAAAGGCATCGCTCAAGTTCGCGCCGCAGTACGGCGATACCGACAAATGGAAGATACTCTACCCGGTACCGCATTTCGACGCGGTGATGCGGCTTTCCGAGGAATTCTCCATATCGCCCGCGTTCCTCTATGCCATCATGCGGGCCGAGAGTTTCTACCGCGACTGGGTCGTGTCGGGGGCGGGGGCCATCGGGCTCATGCAGATCATGCCGTCGACCTTCCAGAAGATATCGGGACAGTCGGGCATCAAGGTCAAGGACCCCTTCAATCCGTACGAATCGCTCAAGGCGTCGGCGTGGTATCTCTCGAAACTGCTCAAGCGGTTCGACGGCAACATCATCCTCGCGGCGGCCGCCTACAACGCCGGGCCGAAGAAGGTAGGACAGTGGTACCAGCAGTTCGGCGACCTGCCGGGGATGTCGTTCATCGAACTGATCCCGTATCAGGAGACGCGCAACTATGCGAAGCGGGTGGCCCGTTTCTACGAGATATATTCGTATCTGTACGAAGGATCGTTCTATCACTTGGAGCTGGGAGAGCCGTTTGAGGTCAAGGAAGATCCTACCGTGGTTGATTTTTAGTATCGCCCTGCTCCTCACGGCGGGCGAGAAGGGGAGCGACGAGTTCCTCTATCTCCATACCGCATCGTTCAACTTCCATGACGGCGTTCCCTTCATCCGTGTCCATGTCAAGGACCTTCCGGCGCCGCTGGCGGTGTCCGGCGCGGTCCGTTTCTCGTGCGGCGGGAAGGATCTGTCGGCCGACGCGGCGACCGTGACGCTCACCGGCTATACCGCGCCGGTGGTCCGGTACCGCGTGGCGATCGAGGAACTGACCGGGGCGGCGCTTTCCGGTTACCGCGACCGGGTCGCGCAGGTGGCGACCGAAACGGGACGGCCGGTGGAGCTCTTCATGACCGGCGGCATCTTCTCCATCAGCGAACGGCGCATCGACAACCGCGAATACTACATCGCCCTCAAGGAGCTCTTCGATAAAGAGGCGGCGGTGAAACTGCAGGATGAACTGCGGGCCGAACTTCCGGGCCGCCAGATACTCGCGCTTCCCTTCTTCGTTGCTCCGTCGCAGGCGACCATCACCGTGGAAGGGGCGGGGAAGAAACTCAGCTGCGACCGCTTCGTGAAACTGGAGCCGACCGGCCCGGCCACGGCGGGTGGTCTTACCCTCGGCGGCCATGCGGCGCAGTTCCTCTACGGCTCGGCCGACGGAACCCTGGGCCTCGTGGTGGAGGAGGATGTCGAGAAACTGCTCTACCGCATCCTGCCGGGCGAGATGTTCGCATCGGCGCCGGCCGAAACGCTCAAGGCGCAGGCGATAGCGGCGCGCACCGATATCTTCATGCAGCTCGGCAAACGGCACATCGGCGATCCGGTCCATATCTGTTCCGAGGTCCACTGTCAGAAACTCGACTGGAAGAACGATGCGGTCGCGTCGAAATTCCGCGACGCGGTCGATTCTACGCGCGGCGAGATACTGCTCCACAAAGACCTCTATGTCGCCCGCGCTCCCTACTCATCCTCCTGCGGCGGCCATTCCGAGAACATCAAGAATGTCTGGTTCTCGGCTGAAAAGGACTATCTGCAGGGGGTCTGGGACAGCGACCGGCCGCAGAAGTTCAACCTGACGCGCGGCACCGAGGTGCGCAAGTTCCTTGAGACCAATGAGGGCGAATGCGGTATCGCGCTCAACAAGAAGTTCCGCTGGCAGAAGGATATCCCCGCAAAAAAGATGGACGAACTGCTGACATCGCTCGGTGTGGGACACGTCACCGACATCAAGCCGCTGGAGCGCGGCGTGTCGGGCCGCGTCTGGAAACTGCTCGTCACCGGCGACAAAGGGGAAAAGCCGGTGTGGGGCGAGCTCGTGATGCGGCGGCTCATCGACGACCTGCCCAGTTCGCTGTTCGCGGTCGACTACGACGAGAAGAAAAAGCTCTGGAAGTTCACCGGGGCGGGATGGGGACACGGCGTCGGTATGTGCCAGATGGGCGCTATCGGACTTGGGCAGAAGGGGAAAAAATACCGCGAGATACTCGGCCGCTACTATCCCGGTACCGTCGTGACGAAGATATACTGAGGGGGAAGATCATGGAACAGCAGCACAGTGGATTCCGGCCGCTGAGTTTCCGGGGGAAGATACAGATCGTCGCGACCTCCGGTCCCTTCGACAAACAGCTTTTCAACGCGGGGCTTTCCTTTCTCAAACAGCACAAGATCCGTCCGTGGCATGACGATGCCTCGTTCCTCCGGACCGGCTACCTCGCCGGCGATGCCGCGCACCGCGCCGCGCAACTGCAGAAAGCCTTCGCCGATCCCGAGGTCGAGGCGATCTGGGCCGCCCGCGGCGGTTACGGCGCGCTTCAACTTCTGCCGCTGCTCGATGCGCATCGCGAGGAGCTGAAGAAGAACCCCAAAACGCTCATCGGTTTCTCCGATGTATCGATACTCCATAGTTTCCTTGTCGAGAAGTGCGGCATGGTGACCATCCACGGTCCCAATATCACGACGCTTGAACAGCTCGATCACCATTCGAAGGATCAGATAACGCGCCTGCTGCAGGGGAAGAGCGAGGCATTCCGCATCGGCGATCGACACATCCGGACCCTACAGCCGGGCGTTGCGAAGGGGATGGTCAAGGGGGGCAATATCGCCACCCTCGTATCGCTCCTCGGGACGCCGTGGGAGCCCGACTTCGACGGGTGCATCGTGGTGCTGGAGGAGGTGGGGGAGGTGCCCTACCGCGTCGATCGGCTCATCACGCAGTTGCGGCTCGCCGGGAAGTTCGCGAAGATAGCGGGGCTCATAATCGGCGACTGCTCTTACACCGAACACCATCCGCCGGTCGAGAAGCAGGTCGATGTGCGGATGATAGTCGAACGGAGCGGTATCGCCAAAGAGATACCGGTCATGTCGTCATTCCCCGTCGGTCACGGGTCGAAGAACATGGCGTTCCTGATAGGCGCCGTCGCGGTGATGGATACTGAAGGGAAGAGTCTTTCCTACTAGAACACGAATCCCATATAGGTATGGATGTCGAACAGCACGGTGGTGTTGCGCGTCGCGGTGTTGAGACCGTCGAACGGGACCGCCAGCTGGAAGGTGAGTCCGGCGCGCAGGCCGGTGTCGCCGGCATAGTAGGCGCCGACGAACGGTTCGAGGGCCAGCGGGCTCCCCTTGCCGCCCGGGGTCTGTTTGGCGAACCAGGCGCCCGAATAGGTCAGACCGCCGCGCATCGATATGTCGTCGCGGAAGAAATACTGGGTGTCGAAGCTGACATAGTAACCCGAAGTGAAGCGGCCCAGCACCTCACGCCAAATGAATGAGTTCATGTTGTAGGCGCGGTGGAACCGGAAGTTCTCCACCGTCATGTCGAGTCCGAGAGCGGTGTCTATCGCTTTGCCGGGCAGGGTCATCGAATCGCCCTGTACGCCGTTGCCCTTGTCGCCGGTCGCTATGCCGCCGAGCAGGGTGAAGTGCAGTTTGCGCGGGATGTACTTCCACTGCGCTTCAAGAGCGGCGCCGAACATCTGCGCCGCGATACGGCGGGACATGTCTTCGTTCCTGAAGCGGCCCAACTTGCCGTCCATGAAGGCGGCTTCGGCCTTGAGCGAGAAGTTCTTGTAGTAGATGTTGCCCCACAGGTCGAGGGTGAGCATACGCGCATCCTGTTCCGAAAGGGCATATTGTTTCGTCGGGTCGATGATGTTCCCGTCGACCGGGATGTTGGCATCGGGGGTGGTGGGGGTATATTCGGTCGCTTTGTCGCCCTTCCAGCTGTAGGCACCGAAGAAGCCGAACTCGTAGACGGTGTTCTCCTTGAGCAGTTTCTCCTCAAGTACCGCCGGGTCCTCCTCCTGCATGGTGAGCATGAGCGCCACCTGCCAGCCGTCGTCGCGCGACGAGGCGTCGATGAAATGGTCGTTGTAGCGGACCATCGCCCCTTCGCTGATATAGTCGAACGCCGGGATGATCTTGAGTCCCATCACCGGGACGATGAACATGACGCGGTCGAGGTAGTCGCCCGCGGTGCTGCCGTCAACGGTGTTGGAGTCGTTGTAGAGCATGCCGAGTCCCCAGTGGAACGGCATCCGGCCGACGCGCAACTCGCCGATGGGGGTATCGAGCGTTCCCCAGAGCCCTTCGACCCGTATCGACGGATCGACCTCAAGCTGGGTGCCGGGCAACAGTCCATTCTCTTTCGTTTCGGGCAGAGCGTTGTCGGTGCCGACCAACCGGCTTCCCATCAGGGTGAACTTGGAATGTATCTCCATCGTTTCGGCGACGTTGATGATCGGTTCAAGATGCAACTTGATGCCGCCCCACGACAGTATCTTTTCGCCGCGTTCCTTGGTATTGGCCAGCGGCGTGGTCGGCAGGTAGGGATTGTTGCCGTCCATGAACAGGTTGTAGGTGAACTGATGGTTGACGGCGAAGAAACCGTACAATTCAAAGAATTTTATCGGTTTATTATCGCCTACTTTGAGACCGGCGGTGTTCTCCGCTTCCACCGTTTTCCCTTCGGCGGCGGGGGCCTTCTCTTCCGGTTTCAGCTCATGCGCCGTCGCTTCAGCCGACGCGGCCGGAGCGGGTGCCGGGGCCGGTTCGACCGCCGGAGCGGGTTCGGCCGTCGGGGTGACCTCTTCAGCCGGAGCGACCTCTTCGATCCGCGCCGACCCTTCCGCCCGCGCCCCCTCTTCCTCCCCCCCCTTCTCCCTCGCCCCC
>Ga0074195_1004916_pt1 | contig 10535 bp, 9 predicted proteins | sample EPASupsiteHSE623_FD_64525 | JGI IMG/M metagenome (GOLD analysis project Ga0074195, IMG submission 64525) | Bioremediated contaminated groundwater from EPA Superfund site, New Mexico - Sample HSE6-23 | ecosystem: Environmental > Aquatic > Deep subsurface > Groundwater > Contaminated ... | reverse complement strand
AAGTGACACGATCGGGGACCTGCATAAAATCGACCAAAACGCCACCCGTACTTGTAAATTTAAAGGCATTCGACAGGAGATTCCGGATAATTTGCATCAAACGGTATCGGTCGGTATTTAACATCTCCGGGAAATCTTCAGCGGTTCTCACCTCAAATGAGAGTTTTTTATCTTCGGCTGTTGCCTTAAAGTTCATCAGGATTTCTTCCCTAATGTCTTGCGTTTGAACCGGATTGATCTCGATACTCATTTTGCCGGCTTCAATTTTCGATAGATCAAGTACTTCGTTGATCAGATAAAGTAAATCGGTGCCACTCTTGTAAATAATTTTGGCCGATTGCACCTGATCATCGGTTAAATTACCTTTTTTATTATTCGCCAAAAGGTTGGATAAAATAAGCAAACTATTAAGCGGAGTACGCAACTCGTGCGACATATTAGCCAAAAATTCAGATTTATACTGACTGGTCAACTGTAACTCTTTCGCTTTAATTTCCATTTTATCCCTGATATCGGTCAACTGTTCATTTTTGCGACTAATATCATCTTTCTGAATTTCGAGCTGGCGGGTGCGCTCTTCGAGTTCTTCGTTGGCAACCCGAAGCTCTTCCTGTTGTACCTGAAGCCGCTTTTCACTTTCAATAAGAACTTTGGTATGTTCAACCAATTCTTCGTTGGCTACCCGCAATTCTTCCTGCTGGACCTGTAGTTCGCTGGCCTGATCTTGCGTCTTCTGCAACAGCTCATTTGTTTTTAGCATATTTACTGCCGAATTAAGGTTAATTGCTATAATTTCAGCAGCTTGCCTGATAAACAAAATCTCAATTTCAGAGAAGGGTTTAATTGATGACAACTCGATCACGCCAACCAATGTTTCGTTAAAAAGCAAAGGCATAACCACAACCTGCGATGGCCTGTACTCTCCGGAAGAGGAATAGGTGACGTATGATTGATCCGGAATCTCGTTCAGGATAAACAGTCGTTTTTCTGATGCAGCCTGTCCGAGAATCCCTTCATTAAGTTTAATGCGATCTTTCAGTTTTTGGGGATCAAAACCCGACGACCCAATTAATTTAAGAAACTGATATTCCTGGTTATATAAATGAACGCTCCCTAATTGAGAGTGCAAAAAATCCATAAAAAAGGATAGCGAATGAGAAGAAATATCAGTCAGGTTTTGGTCACCACGAAGTTTTTCATTAATCAGGTTTATGCCCGATTTAAACCAGGAATCCTGTTCTGCTTTATCATACGACTCCTTCAGTTTTACCACCATCTTATTCAGTGCGATGCTCAGGTCATCTTCTTCCGACCTCGGAGCAATTTGCGTACTATAATCTCCGTCTGCTACTTTTATGGTATAATCAATAACCTCACGCAACCCATCCTGAATATCACGAAACGAGTTAGCCAGATTACCAATTTCATTGGATGCACCAATTGAAATAACTGTTTTCAGGTTCCCTCGCGCAATTACCTGAAATTTTTCGACCATTTCCTGAACCGGATTGACTATTGATTTAGATATCAGACTGGAAATCAATGCTACAAACAATATCAGAAAGGCCACTATTAACGAAATGCCCAGAAATAAGAGTTGGTTGGCAAAGCCATTTAAAGAAGAAATAACCGCGGCGAAATCGCGATAAAATATCCTTATCTGGTGTAAATCAGCGTTTAGTGAATCAGGATCTACAAAAGAACTATCGGCTTTCCAATTCTGAATTTCATTTTTTATTTTATCTCCCAAAAGATAGCCTTCAATCGCAATCTTCTGGGCCTCTGCAATTTTATCCTTCTTCAGTAACAGAAACAATTTGATCCGGCTAGCCATCAAATAAGCATTCGAACGATCCAGATTATAGGCTTCTTTGTAGTTTTGGTAAAAAATATCAATATATTCTTCCTCAGGCAGTTGTAACAACTGATCGATGATTCCAAAATTTCGGGCCATTTGATTGGCTGATTCAATCTTAACTAAAGCAGAATCAAGCCATTGATTGTTTTTTGAAATTTGAAATTTATAATAATTTTCAACGCCTTCCTGAAATGTATTATTATGTACTCTTTCTGCATTGATAATAACACCAAGCATTTTACTGGTTTTGAAGAAATAATTGGCGATAAACCCTAAAACAACCAGGTTGAGAATTGAAATAAGACTTATTATTCTTAGCTTATTTCTGATTTTCAGACTTTTAAAATCCAGCATACAATCATTTTTTTATTGAGGAGATAAAATTAATAAATGATTGTGAAGCATAACACATAATAGATAATATTATTTTGCTTTAGTATGTGATTGAATTAAAAAGCGCGCAACAGAGACACAAACTGCAGTGACAGCAAAAAAAAAGTTTACATATTCGTTAACTCTTCTTAATCACCTGAGAACAAACTTGTTTCGAGCTGGAAATTTTAAGAATATAAATTCCCGTTTTGAGAAATGAAAGATCAATTTTAAATTGTTGATCACCTTGATTCAGGTAGTAGGATTCCCATTTTTTCACTTCAGTTCCTAAAATATTAAACAGGCTGAGTTGAATTGCTCCTGATATTTCCGATTGGATATCGATAGTTACCAAATCTTTAACCGGATTTGGATAAACTTTTGAAATAGAAAATGGTTGCGTGGCGGATATTCCAGCAGAAATAACTGAACCGGCTTTTTGAATTGAAGGGGTCCGCTTCTGTGCGAAATTACTACTAATAGAAACTACCAATATGAGTATGAAAGTAAAAATTAGCTTCATGTTTTCTATTTTTATTCAATTATGGACAAAAATCAGACCAGATAGTTGCAGCCACCACAAAAAAAAGAAGCCGATCTTTTGAGATCAGCTTCTTTTTGCTTTATGTCGACCGGAAATTACTCAGCAACAGAAATTGCATCAACCGGACAAACTTCGGCACAAGAACCACAATCGGTGCAAAGGTCAGCATCAATTTTATAGATATCTCCCTCAGAAATCGCTTCTACAGGACATTCATCGATGCATGTTCCACAAGCAATACATTCTTCTGAAATTTTATAAGCCATAACGTCTATATTTATTTGGTTTTATATGCAGCAAATGTACAAAGTTTGACAAAAAATCAAAAAATTAACAAAACTAATTTCCGACTGATTGTGAACATTTAATATTGAAACTTTATAAATGAACACCAAACACATTGGTCACAATATTTTTCATTCTGAGAATCGATTCTCATTATAATATTTGCAAACAGTTGTTAATCCGCACTTTTCGCATTTAGGCGAACGGGCGACGCAAGTATATCTTCCATGCAAAATCAGCCAATGATGTGCCAATGGAAGCAATTCTTCGGGAAAATACTCCACCAGTTGCCGCTCGGTTTCCAATGGAGTTTTAGAATTGACTGTCAACCCAATTCGGGCCGAGACACGAAAAACGTGCGTATCAACAGCCATTGCAGGTTTATTAAATACAACCGAAGCAATCACATTGGCAGTTTTTCGCCCAACTCCGGGTAATTTCTGCAATTCATCAATATCATCCGGAACCTGGCCATCAAAATCATTCACCAACATCCGGGCCATTCCCACCAAATGTTTGGCTTTGTTGTTCGGATACGAACATGAACGGATGTAATCAAAAACCTCGTCCGACTCAACGTCAGCAAGCTTTTCAGGCGTAGAAAACCGCTTCAGTAAATCAGGAGTGATCTGATTCACCCGCTTGTCGGTACATTGCGCCGATAAAATAACCGCCACCAGCAATTCGTATGGATTTTTGTATTCCAGCTCGGTCTCCGCAATGGGCATCTCCTTCTGAAAATAGCTGATCACCCGTTCAAATAATTCTTTCCGTTCCATTTTTAACCTTATTTTCTTGCGCTCAAACTTAAACAAAACAATCATTCAGCAGTTCGATAATTCGACAATGGAACTCGAATTATTTCTATTGTCGAATTGGCACATGCTCAAATTCAATAATTCGTTGGCTTAAAATGTTATTTTTGCAGAAAAAAATATGACTCCGTTTTTACAGGCTGAAAATTTATCGAAGCGTTTTGGCGATCAGTTGCTCTTCGAAAATATTTCATTCACCATATTCGAACACCAGAAGGTTGCCCTCATTGCCCGAAATGGAATCGGCAAAACCACCCTCATGGAAATTCTGGCCGGAAACGATACTCCGGAATTCGGGCAAATTACCAAAACCGGCGATATCCGCATTGGTTACCTCAAACAAATTCCTGATCTAGACGACAATCAGACAGTTTTTGAAGCCGTTTTTCAATCGGGCGACGAAGTGGTGGAAACTATCCGCAACTTTGAAGATGCTCTTCTGCATAACCGTAAGGAAGACATTACCAAATATACCGAGTTGATGGAACGCCATCATGCCTGGGACTATGAAGTAAAAGTAAAACAGATACTTAGCCAGTTAAAAATTACCGATTACGACCAACGTATTTCGGAGCTTTCAGGAGGACAAAAAAAGCGGGTTGCTATGGCCAATGTGCTGATTAACGAACCCGATTTGCTGATGTTGGACGAGCCTACCAACCACCTCGATCTGGAAATGATTGAATGGCTGGAAAACTATCTCGAAAAAACAAAAATTACGCTGTTTATGGTTACGCACGACCGCTATTTTCTGGATCGTGTATGCAACGAAATTCTGGAAATGGAGGGCAATACCATTTACCGCCATCGGGGGAATTACTCGTATTTTCTGGAAAAGCGACAGGAACGGATGGAATCGACAGCTACAAGCGTTGAGAAAGCAAAAAACCTGCTTCGTACCGAGCTGGAATGGTCGCGACGGATGCCCCAGGCGCGCGGACATAAATCGAAATACCGCATGGAACGCGTAGATGACCTGATTGTTAAAGCTGGTCAAAATTTGAATGAGAACAACATTGAACTGAGCATGAATTCTTCGCGAATTGGAAATAAAATTCTCGATCTGGAAAAGATCAGCAAATCATACGGCGACCTTTGCCTGATCAAGGATTTTACCTATAAGTTTCAGCGGTTCGAAAAAGTGGGGATCGTAGGTAAAAACGGAACCGGAAAATCGACCTTCCTGAATATCGTGACCGGGAATATCCCTGCAGATTCGGGAACAGTGGAAATCGGGCAAACCATCCGTTTTGGCTATTACCAGCAAACCGGCATCGAGTTCAATCCGGGCGATAAGGTGATTGATGCCGTAAACAAAATTGCAGAAGTGATCAATTTTGAAGACGGACGAAAGCTCACAGCCTCGCAAATGCTCACGACTTTCCTTTTCCCTCCGGATACGCAATATTCTTTTATTGAGAAACTTTCGGGAGGCGAAAAACGGCGTTTGTATTTGTGCACCATCCTGATGACCAACCCCAACTTCCTGATTCTGGATGAGCCAACCAACGATCTGGATATTATGACTTTGGCCGTTCTGGAAGAATATCTGCGTGTTTTTCAGGGCTGTGTGATCATTGTTTCGCACGACCGGTATTTCATGGATAAAATTGTTGATCACCTGTTTGTTTTCGGCGGTGAAGGAACGATTAAAGACTTTCCGGGGAGTTATACCATTTGGCGAAACAAACAACTGGAAGAAGAAGAGCAGGAGCGAAAACTGAAAAAGCCTGAACCCAAAGCACAGCCAAAACCCGCAAAAGAAAAGGAACGGAAGCTGACCTTCAAAGAAAGAAGGGAGTTGGATCAACTCGAAAAAGATATTGAATCGCTCGAAAATGAAAAGGCCAGAATCGGCAAAGAACTGAATTCAGGATCGCTAAGTAACAGCGAGTTGCACGAAAAATCGAACCGGTTCGGCGAAATAACCGAGCTACTGGAGGATAAAGAAATGCGCTGGCTGGAACTGAGCGAAATAGCATAAAACGTGAAAATTGTTGCGGGTTACCAGTTATCGAAAAAACCCGCATCTCGAAACCCGAAACACAATTTGAAACTTGAAACTCTTTAAATATGAAAACATTCGGACTTATCGGACACCGGCTGGGGTACTCGTTCTCCAGAAACTTTTTTACTGAAAAATTCATTAAAGAAAACCTTCCGGAATATGAATATGTGAACTTCGAACTGGACAGCATCGATGAATTTCCGGGCATTTTTGACGGTGATAAAAACATCTGCGGGTTAAACTGCACCATTCCATACAAGCAACAAATCATGCAGTTTCTGGATGAAATTGATCCGGAAGCGGCACAAATCGGCGCAGTTAATACGGTTAAAATTACCTCAAAAGATGGCAAGCGCCATTTGAAAGGATTCAATACCGACATCTATGGATTCGAAAATTCACTTCGCCCAATGCTGGAAACAAAACATCAGAAAGCCCTGATTTTGGGAACTGGCGGAGCTTCGAAGGCAATCAAACACATTCTGAACAAGTTGCAAATCGAGTTCGTTTCGGCATCAATTGAGGAACAATTGTTTGAGAATGAAATCAGGTACAATCAGATTAATGATGAGCTGTTAAAAGAATATCTGATCATCATCCACGCCACACCAATCGGGACCTTCCCAAATGTGGACAATTGTCCTGATATTCCTTATCAGTCAATCACCTCCGACCATGTGTTGTTCGATTTGGTTTACAATCCTGAAGAAACTTTGTTCCTGAAGAAAGGAAAAGCGCAAGGATCTAAAACCAAAAATGGATTGGAAATGCTTCACCTTCAGGCAATACGGGCATGGGAAATATGGAATGCATAAACAGTTACGGGATGCGGGTTACGGGTTGGCAACTCGTAACCCGTAACTCGCAACAATGTATTCTGCGATCATTATTCAGAATCACCGCCAACAACAGAAATTTTCTTCGAGCCAGCGTATAGTTCGTATTTACGGAAACTGCATTCCAGCGAGCCGTTCAGGATTGGAATTTTGCGCGATGGGCGTAATCCAATCGATTTCAGGCATTGAGCAGTGCTGATGATCCAGACTGTGGCATTGGAATAGTGGTGTTTCAAACGCTCCCCAATCATAGCATAAAAGTTGGTATCATCCGGAGTCATACGTTCGCCGTAAGGTGGATTGAACAACAAAAATGGGTTTTCGGAAGCCGGTTCGAGCAATTTAAAATCTGAGATTTTGAAATCGATGAACGACAAAACCCCTGCCGCTTCAGCATTTTTATAGGCGATATCGATGTTTCGGCGCGAAATATCAGAAGCCGAGATTCTTACCGGAGCAATGCCTTCCGGACGAACTTCTTCTTCCATTTGCCTAAACATTTCAGGATTAAAATTGTGCCAATTGCGGAATGGGAAATCCTTTCGCACTGTTCCAGGATAGAGTCCGTTAGCCAGCATGGCCGCTTCAATGGCAATGGTGCCCGAACCGCACATCGGATCAATTAGTTCGCTCTTTTTATCCCAGCCGGAAAGACGAATTAATCCGGCGGCCAGCACTTCACTCATCGGAGCCTCATTCTGGTCGAGCCGGTAACCGCGCTTGTGCAGCGATTCTCCACTACTATCGAGCGAAATGGTGCAAAATTCGTTGCTGATGTGCAGGTTGATCAGGATATCCGTTTTTTTGGAATCGACCGATGGCCGCTCCCCAAATTTATACCGAAACCGATCGACAATAGCATCTTTTAGTTTGAGCGATGCAAACATGGAGTTGTTGAACAAATCAGAAAAAACAGTACTCTGCACCGCAAAAGTCTGCCCGACTCCAAATAAGTCTTCCCATTTGAAATTTTTCCCTCGCTGATACAGATCGTCAGCCGAAAATATTTTGTACGAATCGATAGGCAGCAAAATTCGCAAGGCTGTGCGCAAACAATAATTGGCCTTGTATAATAACTTCAAATCGCCGCTAAAATAGACCGAACGGCGGCCAATCTGAACCTCATCGGCACCAATTTCTATTAATTCCTGAGCCAAAACTTCTTCAAGTCCGGCCAATGTGGTTGCTGTATATTGCTGTTTTTTCAATTTGTATTTTTTAAGTTATGCGACATTCTATATTCAAGATAAAACCCACCGCAAAAGTCTAAATTATTTGCAGAAGTTTCTATTCCTTGCAACCTTTAATTATTCCACGGGTCGAGTTTCGAATAAAACGAATGATTTCATCACGTTCCGGAGTCATTTTAAAGTTGGTTCCAATCATTTCAAGGGCAAGAGATATATTTCTTCCCTCCTGAAAAATTATGCGGTAAATCTCTTTCAATTCGTTGATCTTACTGGATTCGAACCCTCTACGATTTAATCCGATAGAATTTATTCCTTCGTAAGTAAGTGGATCCCTTGCTACGATTACATACGGCGGAACATCTTTTACAATTTTGCTAAGGCCTCCGACCATGGCATGAGCTCCAATCCTGGAAAACTGATGAATCCCTGTCAAACCACTTATATTTGCCCAGTCAGATACAATAACCTCGCCTGCCATTCCAACATTAAATCCAATTACACAATGATCGCCAATCACACAGTCGTGCCCAATGTGCGAATTTGCCATGATTAAGTTGTCGTGTCCGATTACTGTTTTTCCCCTTGAAGCCGTCCCCCTGTTTATCGTGACAAATTCACGAATGATAGTATTGCTCCCTATTTCCAGAGTTGTGTATTCTCCTTTAAATTTAAGATCCTGAGGATTCCCGGCAAGGATAGCACTCGAATGTATCTGACAGTTTTCACCTATTCTAGCCCCGTTTTGAATATTGACATAGTTGCCAATCCAAGTATTCTCGCCAATGACAACATCGTCATCAATCGTTGTGAAGTTTCCAATCTGAACATTCTTTCCTATCTGAGCCTTTTTGCCAACTATTGCACTTTTCGAAATCATATCCTTTCTGTTAAATTAAAAGTGCAAATGTTGCTTAAATAAAAAGGAGTTTATTTGATGTAATATCAATTAATTGATGCACGGATACGGCTCAGTGTCTCCTGACTAACATCTATTAATGAAGCAATGTGTTTAAGCTTGGATTTCTTTACAATTTCCGGAAAATAAGTTAACAAATAAGAATACTTCTCTTGAGCATTCATTAATTTGTATTTATGATGAAATTCATTGAGCGAAGCCAAATATTGCCTCAGCAACTTAATGTGAAATTTTGCAAATATCGGATATTCCAAAAGCCGTTGTTCATCAGCATATGAAAGAGAATAAAGTACCGTTTTTTCGCAAGCCTGAAGATTTTCAAAAGAAGGTTTCTGATCAAAAAAACTGGTCATCGAAGTCAACCATTGATTGTTATAATATATCCAATTTGTGATCTCCAGACCGTCATTCATGTAAAACCTACGCACTAATCCAGATTTGATAAAACTTACCTTAGTACAAACTTTGCCCTCCTCAAGTATGAATTCATTTTTTTCATAAACTTCCGTTTTAAAATATTCAAGAACGGCTTGTTCTGCTTCTGCATCAAGATCAACATAGCTATTTATGAATTTAATAAGTTCGGTCATTTTTATACTTGTAACTTGCTATTAAAGAGCATCAACTGAGAACCCTTATATCCCTGCACCTTCGCTAAAATCATTTTCCTTTGCTTTAAACTGAACCAATTTGGTGTTGGGCGGCAAGCTGTTGGTCACCCAAACGTTTCCGCCAATTACTGAATTTTCGCCAATCCGGATGCGACCCAAAATGGTTGCCTGAGCGTAAATAATCACGTTATCTTCTACGATCGGGTGACGCGGAATGCCTTTAATCGGATTTCCTTCGGCATCGAGTGGAAAACTTTTGGCACCAAGCGTAACTCCCTGGTACAGTTTTACATTTTTACCAATAATACAGGTCGATCCAATTACCACACCGGTACCGTGATCGATCGTAAACGATTCGCCAATCTGCGCTCCCGGATGAATATCGATACCCGTTTCGGAATGCCCCATTTCGGAGATAATACGCGGAATGAGCGGGACTCCCAACTGTAACAACTGATGGGCCACCCGGTGATTGATAATGGCCCGTATAGTTGGATAGCAATAAATAACTTCGCTACGGCTATTGGCTGCCGGATCGCCAAGGTACGCAGCTTCCACATCAGTTACGAGCAACCGCCTGATTTCGGGAAGAAATGAAATAAAATCGGAAGCCAGTCCCTGTGCGAATTTCGAGCGTTCCTGCATATCCACCATTTCGGGATTCTGACAGGTAAAGCACAAACCGGCCAAAATTTGCTCCGACAACAATTCGAACAACTCATCGACATAAACACCAATGTAATGTTTGGTGGTGTTGGTACGCAAACTGGTACTTCCAAAATATCCGGGAAATAAAATTTCACGAATAATTCCGACAATCTTTCCCAGTTTTTCGATAGATGGCAAAGGTTCACCAATGCGATGCTCATGGCAAACCAGATTTAACGACTTCTGATCGGACAACTGCTCAACGGCATTGCGCATTTTGTGTTCTATATTTATTTCTGACTGCATTTTAAAAGTTTTTTAAAGCTTAAACTATAACCCAAAGAATGATGAAATCTATTCCTTGACAAAAATCATACTTTTAGGTCTCAATTCAAACTTAAAAGCGTTAAAGTTTTTTAGATAGGTTATAAAAATCATGTATGGCGGCTTTA
>Ga0074195_1004915_pt1 | contig 10536 bp, 8 predicted proteins | sample EPASupsiteHSE623_FD_64525 | JGI IMG/M metagenome (GOLD analysis project Ga0074195, IMG submission 64525) | Bioremediated contaminated groundwater from EPA Superfund site, New Mexico - Sample HSE6-23 | ecosystem: Environmental > Aquatic > Deep subsurface > Groundwater > Contaminated ... | reverse complement strand
CTGCCTGCCGTCTACTGGTGTTATGATCCTCGTCTAGGCATGCGCCTTGCCCTGATACTGATCGTGAGCCAGGGGTTAAACGAGATTCTCAAAGAGGCTTTCCACAGCCCGCGCCCTTATTGGATCTCCCCCGACGTCAGGGTCCTGGGCTCCTACAGCAACTTTGGACTGCCCTCAGGTCATGCCCAGGATGCAGTCTGCGTTTGGGGAATGCTTGCCGTCCATGCCGGACGCGTCTGGGCTTACATAGCTGCGCTCATGCTTATACTGCTGATAGGGATCTCTCGTGTCTATCTGAATGCTCACTTCCCAATCGATGTTATTGCTGGCTGGGCTTTTGGCGCTCTTATTCTCCTAGCTTTCCTGGGCCTGGAATCTCCTGTCTCAAAAAGACTGCAACGGATTGGCTCCCGTGGACAGATTCTTGCCTCTTTTCTGGCATCACTTTGCATGCTTGCACTCTATGCTACAGCTCTAGCCTCAATTGATCGCTGGCAGACGCCTGCATCCTGGGCTGATAACGCCCTGGCAATTACAGGCATTGCCATCGATCCGTTCAGCCCTGAGGTGGTCATTGAGGCCTCTGGCATGATCTTGGGCATCTGTTTGGGCTATGCGCTTTTGCAGAGGCGAGGCGGATTTAAGGCGGAAGGCCGGTTGGGCATGCGATTTTTACGCTATTTGCTGGGCATGGTTCTGATGGGCCTGATCTGGTATGGCACAGGCGAGGTTCTGCATGATCAGTCACCTCTGGTCCCTTATGCGCTCTTCTACCTGCGAGCCCTTTTGGCCTCAGCCTTTGCAGTAGGCGTAGTGCCCCTGATATTTGTGAGACTGGGGCTGGCAGATGCAGAAGATGATATAATCTGAAAACTATGGGGGCAATATGTTTGATTCTTCATATCCTCTCGCATTAATAATCCGGCAAATTCACAAAATTATTAATACTATAACATGCCAAAGAGATTTGGAGAGATTCTTATGGAATCGATTAATAGCAGCAATAAAACTGCCTTCCTATTAACCAGGATACTGGTTGTACTTTTGGGAATCGTCGCTCTGATCTGGCCTGGCTATGTCCTGGGCTTTCTGGTGTACTTCTTTGCATTCTTTGCGATCATCGGCTCAATCGGGACCATAGCCGTGGGGATATCCTACAGCAAAGAGCAGCTGCCTGCACCAAGGTGGGCAATTCTTCTCTTGGGTGTCTTGGGATTGCTCATCGGAATAGCAACCATCGCTGCCCCTGCCTTCATGACGGTAGCCATAGTCTACTTCATAGGTGCATGGGCGCTGGTGACGGGTGTAGCCGATCTTATCTTCGCCTTCACCCGATCGTCCGCGGGCAGATCCCGGTTGATTATGGTGCTCTCGGGGATAATATCGGTGCTGTTCGGGATACTGGTGATCTTCAATCCGCCTATAATGACTGCAGTGATCCTGGTCCAGGTCCTTGGGATCTACGCTATACTCATAGGAATCCTGGGTGTGGGATACGGCCTGACGGAGAGGGCTGAAGCTGCGGCGCCTGTCGCTGCAGCTTAACCTTTTTATCTTTTGAATATTATCTCTTACTATTCTCTTATGTCTCTTTTACCTCGCGGGAGCGGAGAGGGCGGATATCGCTGATTGCAATTAGCGAGAGTTTCAACGAAAAGTCGAAACAGTGAGAAGGCCCAGCCTCCAGGCCTTCCGACTGTGCCTCGATGAAATCGAGGCTGCCATCGACGTAGTCGTGGCACGTCGGAAGAATCTGGACTTCAGTCCGGATACTGGGGATGAGAACGGAGCCCTCCCTTCTTGAAAGAATGCCTGGGAAAAGGAAGGCAGGTCAACATCCAAGTACGAGACCAACAACCTTCTCCCCAACTGGAAGGTCGAGAAACCAGAGCTAAATGAAGTATTCTCTCAGGTTCTTCAAAACGCTCAGGAGAGAGTTGATCTTGCCCTGAAAGCCTTCTTTAGGAGAGTCAAGTCTGGTGAGAATCCCGGCTATCCTAGATTCAGAGGATGGTACGACTCATTCACGTATCCTCAATTTGGCTTCAAGCTTGAAGCTGGCAAGCTTCATCTTTCCAAGATAGGAGCTATCAAGATCAAGCTCCATCGCCAGATAAAAGGCAAGATCAAGCGATTGACCATTCGAATATCCGCTACAGGCAAATGGTTCGCTTGCTTCTCAGCCGAGGTCGAGGAGAACCCGCTGCCTTGGAAAGATGAAACTGTGATTGGTGTCGATGTCGACCTTGAAAGCTTTGCCACCTTATCTAACGGTGAGAAGATCCCTAATCCAAGGTTCTTCAGATCCGAGGAGAAGGAGCTGGCTAGGGTTCAGAGAAGGCTATCAAATGCCCCAAAAGGCACTCCTGAAAGGAAGAACGCTCTCAAAGTAGTTCAAAGGGTCCATGAAAGGGTAGCCAATAAGCGGTATGATTTCGCACAACAGCTAAGCCATGATCTAGTGGAACGTTTCGGTACTGTCTGCTTCGAGGACTTGAATATCAAAGGTATGGTCCAAAACCACTGCCTGGCCAAAAGCATCTCGGATGTTGCCTGGAATATGCTGGTAACTATCACCTCCTACAAGGCTGCAAGCGCCGGTTCGAGAGTGATACTGGTAGATCCCAGGAATACCTCTAAGATGTGCTCGCGCTGTGGTACTTTCGTTGAAAAGTCGCTGTCTGATAGGGTTCATAACTGCCCTTGCTGTGGGCTATTCCTAGATCGTGATCAGAATGCTGCTATAAACATCCTGAGATTGGGGATGCAATCTCTTCGTAAATGCCACGACTACCGTCGTGGCTCTCTCGATGCAATCGAGGGAATCGATAGAAGCCCCGCTATTTAGGGCGGGGAGCATTCACGCCCACTTGATTTCCACTTCATCAGTCCTGTAGCCAGGCCTGACCTTGGAGTCTGCCAGTGACGTAACCACGCCGCTCTTCTGCATTATCATCCCAGTGTAGGCGATCATGGAGCCGTTGTCACCCATGAACTTCCTTGGCGGAAGGTAGAACTTAGCGCCCCTCTCCTCGCACATGGTGTCCAGCATCTCGCCCAGGCGCTTGTTTGCCCCAACGCCTCCCACAAGCATGGCCTCCTTCTTCTCTGCGTGCGCCATGGCCCTCTCAGTGACTTCTACCAGCATTGCAAAGGCAGTCTCCTGCAGGCTGTAGCATACATCTTCCAGGTCGTACTTCTTGGCAGCCTCAGTGGCTGCTGTGGACAGGCCCGAGAACGAGAGGTCCATTCCCTTTACTGTATATGGTAAAGGGATGTAACGCTTCGCCTTTTTTGCCAGCTCCTCAACCTTCGGGCCACCCGGATGGGGCAGGCCTACAGAGCGAGCGAACTTGTCTATGGCGTTTCCGACACTGATATCCAGCGTCTCGCCGAATATCCTGTACCTGCCCTGCCTGAGAGCCAGAACCTGGGAGTTGCCGCCGCTGACGTATATGACCGCAGGGTCGGTCGCGCCGGACTGCCATTTTCCAACCTCAATGTGGGCCACGCAGTGGTTCACGCCTATAAGGGGGAGACCAAAGCGCAGTGAAAGGACGCGCGCAGCCGTTGCCACTGTGCGAAGGCACGGCCCAAGCCCTGGGCCCTGGGAGAAGGCTATGCCGTCTATCTTCAGGCCTCTTTCGCGGGCATAGGCCAAGACTGATCCCACGATCTTCGCCATGTGCTCTGAGTGATGCTGTGAAGCCTCCCTGGGATGGATTCCTCCGCGGGCAGGGACGTATGTGGCGCTCTTCTCGAAGAGGACCTCTTTCTCATTGACTAGTGCAGCACTCAGGTTCCAGGCAGTTCCTTCAAGTCCGAATACAATCATCGCCAGCTCCTAAATATAGCCCTGGCCGATATCTTTTCTGTATCGCATTCCGTTGAACCTGATCCTCTTTATGTTGTCGTAGGCCACGACTCTGGCCTCGCCCAGGCTTTCTTTGCAGGCCACCAGCGTTAAAACTCTGCCGCCGGTGGTAAAGAGCCGGCGGTTTCCTTTTGCATCTGTTCCAAAAGCAGTGCCGTTGTGATAGACCAGGGCGTCAGGATCGACCTTCTCCAGGCCCGAGATTGGCATGTTGGTATAGTGCTCTCCCGGATAGCCGGGCCTCTCATCCCCTCCTCCTGAGGAGAGTGACTTTATGGCTCTGCCTGAGACTGCACAGATGCCCAGACAGTAATTGGGAGACCAATCCAGTTCGACTGAGTCCAGACTGCCGTCCAGCATGGCCTCTGAGAGCCCGTAGAAGTCTGTCTTCAGCCTTGGCAATATGACCTCTGCCTCCGGGTCGCCCAGGCGCACGTTGATCTCAAGCACATGTGGATCTCTCTCCTCTGAGATCATCAGTCCGAAGTAGATTACCCCCACGTACTCTGTGCCGGTAGCCTCTTTGAAGCCTCTGATCGTGGGCACGGCAATCCTCTTCATTATCTTTTCAGTCAGCTCCTCGTCCAGCCAGGGGTGTGGAGAGAATCCGCCCATGCCTCCTGTGTTGGGGTTGTTATCCAGGTTGGGGTTGCCCGAGAGCTTATTGAAGAGCCGGATGGCCACACCCTCGTCCTGTGCAAAGGCCTGTTTGTAGTCCAGTGCAGACTCCAGCGGAAGAACCGTCCTGCCGTCGCTTAAAGCGAAGAACATCAGCTCCCTCCCTTCCAGCCTCTCTTCGATCTCGATCCTTTCTCCGGCTCTTCCAAAGAGCTTTGGGCTAACCATTATCCGGTCTATGGTGGAAAGCGACTCTTCCAGGCTGCTGCAGACAACAGACCCTTTGCCCGCTGCCAGGCCGTCTGCTTTGACCACCAGGCCTTTCTTTGGATTTTCTGCGCAGTACTGCCGTGCATACTCTTTGGCGCTTTCAGGGTCTGAGAAGTTCTGGCAAGGGGGCACGGGAACTTTCAGGGATTTGAGCAGGTCCTTGGTATAGCATTTGCTCCCTTCAAGAATGGCGGCCTCTTTCCTGGGGCCCACAATCCTCTGTCCCTCCTCCTGGAAGACGTTGACTATTCCTTCTGAAAGATATCCCTCAGGGCCTACGAAAGTGAGGTCGATTGATTCCCTTTTTGCAAAGCTCAACAAATCCGATATGGATTTCAAAGCTCTGCTGCCGTCCACTGCTATGCGACACTTCTCGATCATCTCGCTGCCCGCATTGCCTGGAGCCACGTAGACCGCCTCGACGGCCTGGCTCCTGGCAAAGGCATGGGCAATGGCGTTTCCCCTGCCTCCTGAATCGACTACCAGAACCTTTGCACCGGACATACAGGAAATCGTTGAGATAACCAGTAGATAAGCATATTTCCTTTTCCTGGCCAGCGACGCCTGCCTCTGGGCCGGGGGTGTGTTTCCTGCGGATAGGTATATTAAGCCCTAGGTCGAGCCAGGTTCATAAAGGTTCATAAATCTTCATAAGCCTTTGCGGATATCGTATAAGCCCTGGGCGATTGCAGGAGATGACTTTAAGCATGTACTCCAAAGAGCAGCTGCTAAGCACAATTCAGGAGAAGAACGTCGAGTTCATCAGGTTACAGTTCACTGATATTCAGGGAATAGTGAAGAACGTGGCCATTCCATCTACACAGCTTGGAAAGGCCCTAAAAAGCGGCATATCCTTTGACGGCTCGTCCATCGAGGGGTTTGCCAGAATACAGGAGTCAGACATGGTTCTTCGGCCCGACCTCTCCACATTCAGCCTCCTTCCATGGATGTCTGAGGGCGGGTACAACGAGGCCAGGTTCATCTGCGACGTCCACCTGCCAAACGGAAAGCCCTTCGAGGGAGACCCTAGAAATGTGCTGCGAAGGCAGCTGGCGCAGGCGCGCGAGATGGGCTATTCCATGAACGTCGGTCCCGAGCTTGAGTTCTTCTTATTCGAGAAGCAAAACGGAGGCTCAGCAACTGTGCCTCACGACTTTGGCGGCTACTTCGACCTCGGCCCTGTGGACCTGGCTGAGAACATCCGCAGGGAGATCGTCAGGGCTCTAACTCAGATGGGCTTCACAATCGAGGCCTCGCACCATGAGGTTGCGCGCGGCCAGCACGAGATAGATTTCGTATACGACGATGCTCTGAAGAACGCTGACAAGGTGGTGACATTCAAGTACGTCACAAAGACCATCGCAATGAGGGAAGGCCTGCGGGCAACGTTCATGCCCAAGCCCATATACGGCGCAGCGGGCTCCGGGATGCATGCGAACATATCTCTTTTCAGGGGCGACGAGAACGCCTTCTACGATCCAGAGATGCCTATGAACATCAGCGATCTGGCAAGGTTCTTTGTAGGCGGCCTCATAGAGCATGCCTGCGCCATAACTGCAGTCGCCAACCCACTGATCAACTCCTATAAGCGCCTAGTCTCGGGCTTCGAGGCTCCTGTGTACATCAGCTGGTCCGGCCCCAACAGATCTTCTCTGATACGCATACCCGCCGGAAGAGGGCTCTCGACGCGCCTGGAGTTCCGGTCGCCCGACCCGACGTGCAACCCCTATCTCACATTTGCAGCAATCCTGGCCGCAGGCCTAGACGGCATTCGCAGGGGCATAGATCCCGGAGAGCCCGTAGACCTAAACGTCTATGAGCTAAGTGGAGCTGAGCGCGAGTCCCTGGGCATCCGTACCCTTCCTGCGAACCTGAAGGAGGCACTGGACTATCTGGAGGAGGACAATGTGATTCGCGACGCACTGGGCGAGCACGTCTTCAACAACCTGGTAAGGCTCGGCAACCTGGAATGGGAGGCATACAACACATTCGTCCACCCCTGGGAGATAGAGAGATACATAAACGTCTTCTGAGTATCTCATCTGCCCCTTTTCATTTTTCATCGTTCTTATTTTTCCAGTATTCTCTCTTTCATAGTCTCTGCTTTTTCAGTTTCAATCACCATTAGGCACGGCTCAACAAGCATGCGCCGGGCTCCATCCGAAATGTATATATCTAGCATCGACATTGGAGAGGTCCGGGCCGGTAGCTTAGTCAGGTAGAGCGAAAGGCTCTTAACCTTTAGGTCGGGGGTTCAAATCCCTCTCGGCCCGCTTTAAAACGGGGCTGTGGCCTAGCCAGGTAGGGCGACGGGCTCCAGCGGTATAAATGATGATGAGCAACGGGTCTGCTGAGGCCTCTCGACGGGGAGGCCGTTGATGATCCGTTGGAGCACTGAATGGGTTGTTATCAGCCACCGTTCCCGGCTGTAAGCACTTCAGTATCGGAGAGACCCGTCGATCGTGAGTTCGAATCTCACCAGCCCCACCTCTTTTACATGACGCAGCTCTTAAATATCATTCAGGCGATTCTATTCGGGAGGCCGAAGATGTACAGGGATATCCTGACCATGTGCTGGTCCATCAAGGAGGTCAACAGGAACCTCTCCGACAGAAAAACCGTTACGGATTACTCGATAAAGTACCTGAAGAACGCATGCTCGGATCTTGCGGGCATGATACGGAAGCTGAGCATATCGATGCCCGGCGAAGCCATTGATGTGACAGACAAGAAAGGCCAGATGAGGAGAGTATCCCTGAGCGATGTATCTGAGATGCTTTATGATGCACGAAAGATAGTGGAGCTCAACTTGATAGACAATATAGATCGCTGGGCCAGAGGTCACATCGAACGAGGGTCTGCGGGCACTGCGGGCAGTTCCTGAGCTCTGCAATTAACTTTTTGTTCGCGGCACCTCAGCACTCATAGGGCTCATCACAAAGATCAGAACAAACTCATCTTCATCGGCGCCGCGACGCTCTTGATGTGTCGGTCATACTTATTCTAGTCGCTTATTCCAGTCCCCTGGCAGTCAGCTTAATCTGCCCAAGACTCCTACTGGCAGGGCATGGTGCGAATGGGCGTGCACGTCTCCATTGCAGGTGGGCTTGATCGGGCTGTCGACAGGGCTGTAGAGAGGGGCTGCGATCTGTTCCAGATCTTCTCGCGAAATCCCCGCGGATGGAGATCGAAGGACCTCTCATCCGATGATGCGGATAGGTTCCTGGCAAAGATGAAGGCCTCGGGCCTGGATCTGGCAGTGGACCACATGCCCTACCTTCCAAATCTGGCATCGCCAAAGGAGGATGTCTACGCCAGATCCGTCGATCAGCTCTTCGCAGAGCTGGAGAGATGCCAGCAACTATGCATACCCTATCTCGTCACCCATCTGGGAAGCCATCTGGGCTTTGGCCAGGAGGCGGGCAAAAGGAGGATCGCGGGTGCCTTGGATGTAGCGCTCTGCCGCACGAATGGAAATGTAATGCTCCTTCTAGAGAACACATCGGGCACGAAAAACAGCATGGGCAGCTCATTCGAAGAGATCTCTGCCATAATCGATGCCGTTGGCAGCGATAGGTTGGGCGTCTGCCTGGACACGTGCCATCTCTTCGCGGCGGGCTACGAGCTGAGGACGCCTCAGGGATTGCAGTCGACTCTGGAGCAGTTCGACGCTGCCGTAGGCCTGGAGAGGCTGAAGCTTATCCATCTCAATGACTCACGCGGGCTTTTGGGCTCAAGGCTGGACAGGCACGAGCATATTGGCCTTGGCGAGATTGGCGATAAGGGTTTCAGAGTGATTCTCGAAGACGAATCCCTCCGGGACCTGCCCATGATCCTGGAGACTCCTGTAGATGAGAGGAGAGACGACGCCGGAAACCTAAGAGCGGCAAGGGCTCTGGCATCGTGTTAAAAGAGGTTCTCCAAAGCGAGCATCAGGGCATCGTTGGAGATGGGCTTGACCAGATAGGTGCTCGCGCCAAGATCGTAGCTCCTCTGGATATCATCGTCGACGTTCGATCCCGTCAGGATGACGACTGGGATTTGGCTGAAGCGCGAATCGCGCTTGATCCTCGTGAGGAGGTCGATGCCGCTGATGTCCGGAAGGTTGATGTCCAGGAGTATGAGATCTGGAAGCCTCTTTTCATCGGCCAGCCTCTCCAGACCTGCTATTGCCTCATTACCGTCGGCAGCCAAGACTAGATTGCTGTCGAGCCCATTGAATTTGAGAACTCTCTTTGTGAAGGCTACGTCGTCGGGATTATCCTCCACCAGCATGACCTTAATATCCTGAAGCTCCATGGAATCACCTGATGTCAGCGAAGACCCTGTGGCTGCTTTCTCTGCCAAAGTCAGAATGAAACTACCCGCAAAAATAGTTTTCCCACTGTAACGAGCTGTCTCCCTTGATTTTTCATCTAATGGAGATTGGTTGCAGGACGGGCCGCAGAACAACATCATAAACTAATGGGTAATGATGCGTATAATGTTTGTCCTTATTACTGCTTCTGAATACTGATACGTCCTCCATCGACAATGATGAACGGCCTCCTTGTGCATGTCGATCTCATCTGATTTGTCTTTATTTATCGTAAAATGTCATGATAGACCTCTGTATCGATTGATGTGAGGTCTTCATCCGCCATTAACTGCGATCCAGGTTTACGGCGAAGGCTCACCAGGACCTATGGCTGCAGGGATGTGCCCGCGGGAGAGGAGCGCCACCCTGCTTAGAGGCACTTCGCCCGCGAGGTTGTAGCCTATAGATTCTCCTAATATGGAAGCGAACTCCATGATCTCAGAATGCGAGGGCATTGAACTCCTATCAAGCCTTTCTCTCGACCGTCCCAGATGCATGTAGGCCTTCACCTCAACGAAATCGGGCTCCGCCCTATCCAAAAGCCGGGTAAACCCTTCAATGTCCTGCATGTTCATATTCATCCCTCGCGCAAGGGTCATTCTAACCACAGTCCTTGAAGGATGGTCTTTCATTATCACGAGGCTCTCTAGGATCTTTCCCCAGAGGTCTCCTCTGGGATTGCAGATGCGCTCATAAAGAATAGAGTCAGGGGCATTTAGGCTGAGATAGAGCTGGGTGGGCCGAAGATCCTGCAGAACATCGGGCTTCGTGCCGTTGGTGACCAGGAATGAGGTCATATCCTTTCTGGAGATCTCCTCTATCAGCTCTTTTAGATGGGGATAGAGCGTGGGCTCGCCCATGAGGGAGATGGCCACATGTTTGGGACTTTGAGCCTCCTTCAGCCTGGCCAGGTCTGTGGTCTTTGCCCCTCCGTATCCTGAGAGTATCCTCTGCTGCTCAAAGAGGATGCCGTCCATTAGCTCTTTTGGCTCGCCCGGATCGCCTAGGCGGAGCATGTCGTCTATGGGACGCCAGCAATGGAGGCAGAGGTGGTTGCATTCTGCTGTGGGCGTCATCTGGACGCACCTGTGGCTGGAGATGCCGTAGAAGTGGTGCTTGTAGCACTGATCGCCGCCACGGAGGGATCTGTTGAGCCAGAGGCATGGTTTGACTGCGCCGCTGGCGACTAGATGGTAGCCTTGCTTGGCCAGTGTCTGTCGGGCTGATAGAAGATCCATGCTGAACTGTGGAAGGCATATCCTGGGGTATATAGTTTATTCCAATGCCGGAAAAGCTCTAGTGAACTCCTCACGGACCTTATGGCCGGAGCTTCCCGCTTTTCCTTCATGGTACGCCGTCATAGCCCTCTGGCTCTGAAGAGCGAAGGCATGAATTGGGGGTGTTCCCTCCCTACTTA
>Ga0074195_1004913_pt1 | contig 10542 bp, 11 predicted proteins | sample EPASupsiteHSE623_FD_64525 | JGI IMG/M metagenome (GOLD analysis project Ga0074195, IMG submission 64525) | Bioremediated contaminated groundwater from EPA Superfund site, New Mexico - Sample HSE6-23 | ecosystem: Environmental > Aquatic > Deep subsurface > Groundwater > Contaminated ... | reverse complement strand
GGCATGAAGCAGATCGTAACATCCGCTAACAAGAACTTTCTTATTTAATTCCACCGCTGACCATTTGAGTTTTAATCCAGTCGTAGGTTTCTTTCATTCCTTTTGCTAATGGCAAACTTGGTTCCCATTTAAGCAGTTCCAGAATCAACGTATTGTCGCTGTTACGTCCGCGAACACCTTTTGGAGCATCTAAGTCGTAAGTCCGTTTCAGTTTAATGTTGCCAATTTTCTCTACAATGTCAACCAGTTGGTTGATGGATACCATTTCGCTGCTTCCCAAATTGATAGGTTCAAGGATGTCGCTGTACATGATTTTCAGGATGCCTTCCACACAATCGGTAATGTACATAAAACTGCGGGTTTGTTCACCGTCGCCCCAAATGTTGATTTCATCTTTTCCGTACAATTCGGCTTCCAGTACTTTGCGGCACATGGCAGCAGGCGCTTTTTCGCGGCCACCGTCCCAGGTTCCGTTCGGACCGTAAACATTGTGGAAACGGGCTACGCGGGTGTTAATTCCGTAATCTTCGCGGAAATGGCGGCACATCCGTTCCGAGAAAAGCTTTTCCCAGCCGTAACCATCTTCAGCCTGAGCCGGGTAGGCATCCGATTCCTTTAATCCGGGGTTGTCGGTTTCCTGTTGTTTTTCTCCGTTGTAAACACAGGCCGAGGACGCATAAAAGAAACGGTCGATACCCAAATCTTTGGCTGCCATTAGCAGGTGTGTGTTAATTAAAACACTCAACATGCATTCCGCCTTGTGTGTTTCAATGAACCCCATCCCGCCCATGTCGGCAGCCAGATTGAATACTTCGTTATACCCGTTCAGGGCAGTATAACAGTTTTCTTTACTGTTTAAATCCAAAACCAGGTTGTCGATATCGGTATGAACCTGATACCATTGGTTCAACGGTTTTTTATCCACCGCGCGAACATCGTTACCCATGTCTTTTAATTTTCTGGCCAGGTGTCCGCCAATGAAACCACCAGCTCCGGCTACTACAATTCTTTTCATGTTGTATGTTTTAATATTGATAATGAATCATCATGCATTAAAGCGTTGAAAAACGATATGTTACGAATTTTCGCCATGCAAAGATTGGTATAAAAAAAGCTTTGCACAATACGTTCAGGCTCAGCAAAATAGTGCAAAGGTTTGCGCAAAGGTTTGCGTTTCGAAAAATGTGTTGAGGAACATCTACCTCAGAATAATCTGTTAGCTTTGCGTAGGTAATCGCTCGTTTCAAAAACTATGGAGAAAGGCAAAAGACATGTGTCGCTAAAAGATCTGGCAAACGAAATCGGAGTTTCCATTTCAACGGTTTCCAGAGCGCTGAATAATCATCCCGACATCAGCCCTGAAGTGACGCGTAAAATACAGCAATTGGCGGCCGAACGAAATTATACTCCAAATCCGCTGGCTATGGGTCTTTTAAAACAGGCCACCCGAATGATTGGAGTAATTGTTCCTGATTTAGTTACCCACTTTTATTCCTCAATTATTTCAGGCATTGAACAGGTTTCCGAAGAAAAGGGTTATTATATTCTGATTGCCTCATCGAATGAAACCCTTCAAAAAGAAATCAAAGCCGTTAATAACTTACTAAAAACCAGGGTTGAAGGATTGATTGTTTGCTTGAGCCAGGAAACGCGATCGTATGACCATTTCGATCATCTGATACAAAACCAGATTCCGCTGGTTTTTTTCGACCGGGTTTGCCGAACGGGCGAAGTGCCAACGGTGGTGGTTGATAATGAGGATGCTGCGCAAAAAATTACTAAACACTTTTACCGGAACGGGTTTCGCCGCATTGGCTACATTGCTGGCCCCGACCATCTGAGTATCTCACAGGAACGTACCCGTGGATACCTTTCCGGATTAAAAAACTGTGGGCTGGACTTTCATCCGGAATTGCTCGAAAAATGCAACCTGAGTTCGAAAGATGCCATTGAAGCAACAGGCCGATTGCTCAGTTTGCCGGAACGGCCCGATGCCATCTTTGGTATTAACGATACCATAGCCTTTGCGGCCATGAAAGAGATAAAGAGCCGTGGCCTTCGGATTCCGGAGGATGTGGCATTGGTGGGTTTTACTGATGAATTCCATTCCACTGTGGTTGATCCGGCCCTGACTTCGGTTACCCATCCGACCTTTGAGATGGGGCAGGAGGCAGCCCGCCTGTTCTTTAAGCGGATAGAAAATCCGGAGGCGAAACCTGATCAGGTTGTGCTGAATACCAAACTGGTGGTTCGGAAATCGTCGGTGAAATAAAATTTCCGAATAAAAAGTGAGCATTGATTATTATAGTGAAATCTTCACGAGCAAATCACTTCAAATTAGAATGTCGATGAGGTCAAAACGGTTATCACCACTTATCATAAAAGCTATCACGCTTAAAACCCGGATTACTATTGATAACCTGACCTTTATTTTCATAGTTGAGTTGTTAAACTGAATTTTAAAAGCTTATTGTAAACATGATCGACTGATCAACTAAATCATTTTCCGATAAATTCAGATCATGAACCTGATGATAGTTGTATTCTACGCCAACTTTTTTGTAGAATAAACCTGATCGTACCAGAACGGATCGTCGGCTGGCATCAAAATCCTGAAAGAAATTTTCGCGCGAAAGGGCAACGGCCTTTGCATTTAGCACAAAACTCAACGATTCGCTGATCTTCGAGTTAACATTAAACTCGATAATACCACTAAATCCTGACTCAAAATCAGTCTTGTTTCTGCTTAGGTCTTGCTGAATTTCAAATTTTTCATTCAAGGTTTGCTGAAAAGCATAACCAAGCCCGTATGTAAGTTCCCAGGTAGTGTTATCCTTGTTCTGATAGGAATAATGTTTTTGACCAAGGAATAACGTCTGGTAAAGGAATAATGGATCTAGAAAGCTTGTAGGTTGTTCATCTATAGTCCCTTTCCCGAGATTGGTTTCTGCTGTCGTTTCAAGAAATAGCCTGATTACCGGAATTTTGATCAACGGAATGGAGGGAGTTATAGAAAGGATAAAAGCATCCTGTAATTTCTCTGCATCCTGTCCTTTGATTTTGCTCTCACCGTATTGCATAAACAGGGTAGAGCTGAGATCAAATCTTTTTCCGATATAATCAAAATCGGAGTTTACTGTTCCGAGCCATTGCAGGTTGGTGCTTCTCTCGCCATCTGCATTGGAATCTGTAAACGTTAACCCAAGACTTGGCCTGAATTGAAATCGAATTTTTTTTCCGGCACTTTCTGCTTCAATGGAGTCATTACTCAGCACACTTTTTTCTGTAGCTAAACTTGCAGCTACTGTTTGACACACCACCATCAGGATGGTTAAGATAATCAGGGAGACAGGATGTTTCATTGCTTTAATTGTTTGCCGCTCCTGTACCTTTTTCCTTAACAGCTACGCATGCTCCATCGACCATCATTAGTTTGATCGGCACTTCGCAGCGACTTGAACTTCCTGAATTTGAAACACCCCAACTCCAGGAAACAACCAGGTCACAATCATTATCCTGCGTATCCGAAGGAAGTGTAAATCCACCATTAACTACGGCCAGTTTTTGCGTTTTACCTTTAGAAGTAAAGGTTACACTCAAATCGCTCATCGATGCTTTTCCTGCACCACCACCCGATGAATTTTTAGCTAAAACAGATGAACTCTTATCGAATTCTTTGGTGATTACAACTGGTTTGTGTTGCCTTCTTCCGGTAGCTAATCCAGTTGCTGCATCTCTGGGACTCATTATGGCTTGATTGAATACAATTTCGCACCCAGTTGCAGTGGTACGTATTTTTACAATACGGGATTCTGCATTCTGGTTCGAATTTCGATCATTTGACTGATTACTTTTGGTCTTGGTTTTCAGGATAGCTTCTGAATTATTCTGCCCAAATGTTTGATTTGTAAAGCTTAATGACAGAACACAAACCAATGCAATACTAATTTGTTTTTTCATAATAGATAGATTTAAAGTTTTCTAATTTTATTCTAAACAATTAAAAGACTTTTTTGTCTTTTAATTGTTTAGAAATCAATGAAAATTTTTGAAGAGTGTTTCTAAATAAATTAGAAATTAGAATTTCTTTTTAGAAAAGTAGCTTTTCAGCGAATGTTTCAGTATATTTGATTAGGTTAAAATAATAAACATCAACTTTGTTGAAGATGAATGAGAATAATTTTCCGAACATTCTTATTGCAGAAGATGTTGAGTCTAACTTTCTTTATTTGAAGGCTGTACTCAGCAAAATGCATGTTACCATTTTTTGGGCTAAAAACGGAATTGAAGCTATTGATATTTGTGATCGGGAAAAATCTATCGACATGGTTCTTATGGATTTACAGATGCCCGAAATGAATGGTTATGCAGCAACTAAGATATTAAAAAGCAAATACCCTCAGCTCACTATTGTTGCTCAAACGGCTTTTGCCATGTCAGACGATCGTGAAAAGGCACTGGATGCCGGGTGTGATGATTATCTGGCAAAACCGATCAAGTCAAAAGATCTTTTAAGCATGGTTGCAAAGTATATTAAGATCTAATCAAAATTCTTTCTTCGAATACAAAAAACGTCCATCAAAATTAGATGGACGTTTTTTGTAATGGGCATGGTAAGATAAATACACATCAATCATTACTTTTGCCCGAATGAAATTTGTATTAGATGTGGGCACGATCAGCAAAAATATTTAAAACAGGAACCATGGAAACTGATATAATGACAAGTAAACAATACCTCCTCGATCAACGATACCTGAAAATGGCGGCCATTTGGGCGCAGAATTCCTATTGCAGGCGCCGACAGGTAGGAGCTTTACTGGTTAAAGACAAAATGATTATTTCTGATGGTTATAATGGAACTCCCTCTGGTTTCGAGAATAATTGTGAGGATGAGAACAACACGACCTTTCCGTATGTTTTACATGCTGAAGCCAATGCAATTACCAAGGTAGCAAAGTCGAACAACAGTAGCGATGGTGCAACTTTGTATGTGACTTCCTCTCCATGTATGGAATGTTCGAAACTGATCATTCAGGCTGGAATAAAAAGGGTGGTTTTTTACGACAATTATCACAAAACAGACGGGATAGATTTGCTAAAAAAAGCAAATATTGAAGTTCTCCAGGTAGAATTAAATGCATAATCTAAAATCAATAATCATACAATGAAAAGTACGAAATTCTCTGTTTATATCCCGATTTTACTGGCAGTAGCTCTGGTCGCTGGTATTTTGATTGGAACCAGGCTGACCCACAACTCGGGAAATAACATGCCATTGACATCAAAATCAGGAAAACTCGAAGCGATTATTGATTTGATTCAGAATTCTTATGTTGATTCAATTTCTACAGATACGCTTGTTGAAAATACCATTCCTCAGCTACTGAAAAATCTGGATCCGCATACAGCATACATTCCGGCAAAAGAGATGGTTGAGGTGGAAGAAGAAATGCGTGGAGATTTTGGAGGTATTGGTGTGCAGTTTTCGATTCAGAACGATACGGTTATGGTTGTGGATGTTATTTCAGGCGGGCCATCGTCGAAACTCGGAATTTTGCCAGGCGACCGTATTGTTACTGTTAATGATACTTTGTTGGCAGGCAAAGGCCTGAAAAACGAAAAAGTACTTTCTAAGCTCAGAGGCGAAAAAGGAACAACGGTGAATGTGGGTATTAAACGAAAAGGGTTTAAAGAACTTTTTGATTTTGAAATCACCCGGAGCGAGATTCCGATTTACAGCGTTGACGTAAGTTATATGATTGAAACGGGTACGGGGTACATCAAAGTAAGCCGATTTGGCGAAAAGACCTACGAAGAATTTATGGATGGCATGGAAAAGCTCCACCAGCAAGGCATGAAAAATGTTATTGTTGATTTACGCGGGAACCCGGGTGGATACCTGAATGCTGTTATCCGCATGGTAAATGAATTCCTGGATAAAGGTGAACTCATTGTTTATACTGAAGGAAATTCGCAAAAAAGAAAAACCTACCAGGCAGATAGCCGTGGTATGTATCGCGATAAAGGTGTGGTCGTTTTGATCGATGATTTTTCGGCATCGGCCAGCGAAATTTTTGCCGGTGCTATTCAGGATAACGACCGGGGTTGGATTGTTGGTCGTCGTTCTTTTGGGAAAGGCCTTGTGCAGGAACAAATACCTTTTAGCGATGGAAGCGCCGTAAGGCTTACTGTTGCCCGTTATTATACCCCAAGCGGCAGGTGCATACAAAAACCTTACGACAAAGGAACCGACGAGTATTATAAAGACATTATGGATCGAGCTATTCATGGCGAATTTCAGAAAGCAGACAGCATTAAATACAAGGATACGGTGAAATACAAAACACTGGCCGGGCGAATCGTTTATGGTGGCGGTGGCGTAATGCCCGATTATTTTATTCCGGCCGATACGCTGGGCTACTCCGAATATTATTCAAAAATTACGCAAAAAGGGTTGGTCTATCAGTTTGCACTGGATTTTGCCGATTCGAAACGGGGCGAACTTTCGAAACTAACTTCGATCAATGCGTTTGAATCCTATTTTCAAAAAACGAATATTTTGGACTTATTTGTAGCTTTTGCCGATAAAAAAGGTGTCAAACCTAATCATGCCGATCTGGAAACGTCATCTAAAATAATTGATAATCAGATAAAAGCATACATCGCCCGAAATATTATCGGCGAAGAAGGTTTTTATCCAATCATTAAAAATATTGATAAGACTTTGCTTGAAGCCATCGAAAAAACTAAAATCCCAATTCAGCAAAATTTAACGAGTGCTGTAACAAAATGAACGGTTGATCGTCTTACCATGTAAAATAAGTAAGCGAAATCAGCATGAATGTAAAAGAATACAACCAATCGGTTGATTTGTATTCAGATAATGTTTTCCGTTTTATTCTGAAAAATATTAAAGACGATGAGCGTGCGCGCGACATTGTTCAGGATAGTTACGAAAAGCTTTGGCGTAATGCTGAGAATGTAAATTTCGAAAAGGTTAAATCCTATTTATTTACAACCGCTTACCACACCATGATCGATGTTCTCCGAAAAGATAAACGCCAGACCTATCTGGAAGATTACCGCATACCGGAAGACACACACGATGAGCAATATTCTGATCTTTCAGAAGTTTTAAATGAAGCGGTGAAACAATTGCCCGATATTCAACGGACAGTGATTTTGTTGCGCGACTACGAAGGTTACTCTTACAAGGAAATTGGAGAAGTAACTTCATTGAGTGAAGCTCAGGTTAAGGTTTATATATACCGGGCCCGGGTTTTTCTGAAAAATTACATTGGTAAAATGGATTTAGTAGTATGAAGATAACCAGAGATAATTACGAACCGTTTTTTCTCGATTACCTCGAAGGCAATCTGGATGAAAACATGATCGATCAGTTTCTGGATTTTCTGGAAAAGAATCCGGATTTGAAAGAGGAACTGCACTTGTTCGAGCACGTAAATTTGCCGGAAGAGCATATCGATTTTTCTGGAAAAGAAAGCTTGTATAAAAGTGCAGCCGAAGAAAAATTGATGCTTGAGGATAAAATTATTGTTTACCTGGAAGGAGATATGGAACAAGAAGATCGAAAATTATTTGAAATCTACCTGTCTGGTCATCCGGAATTACAAAAGGAATATAATTTATATTCCAAAACCCGACTACAGTCCGATTTTGGAATTAAGTATCTGGATAAAAAAAAGCTGTATAAAAAATCCGGTTCAGTAGTGCTGATGAACTGGGTTGCCCGGGCGGCAGCAGTGCTTGTCTTGGTTTGGGGTATCAATGCTATTATTCAGACCGGGAATCAATCGGGATCGCAAAATCAATTGACCGAAATAGCTGAAGTAAATCCAAAGCCTGTACCGCCTGTCAAGAAAAATGAAACTGAAAAAAAGGTTCAGGAAACTGATAACACAGAAAAGATAAAAGCCGCCAAAGATACGAAACCCGAAAAAACCAAAAGTCTTCGCGAACAGACCAAAGGAAGGCTTGAGCAAACCCGGCCGGCTGATTCGAAATCTTTGGACCGCGATTTAACTGCACTGGCAGAGATTTCTCCCCGATCGGCCCAACTTGATCGGGAACCGGTTGAAGCCCGGTTGGCAATTTCGGGTCCCGTTAACGTAGAAAAGATTAATGACCCGAATATCATGACGATTAATGAATTTTTGGCCAGCCGTACAAAAAAGGCCAGCAATGAAGGATTGCTCTCTGCTCAGCGGATTTTTCGTACAGGCTTGAGCGTGGCTTCCGAGCTTTCGGGCGACCGTATTGGCTACCGCGTAGAAAATGGTAAAATATCGAGTGTCGAGTTTGAGAGTAAATTGATGGCCTTTTCAATTCCGCTGAAAAAAAAATAAAACGGCTGTAACAAATTAAAATACCTCGCCGTCATACAGGCAAATTTTAACATTACAGCCATGAAAACAATTATTTTATCACTATTAGCCGCAACTGCATTTAGTTTCGATTTAAAAGCACAGGATGTATTTTCAGAAACCCATTCATCCAAAACATCAACCGAAATCGTTTTAACGCCAGATACGATTATTGGATCTCCTGACCAGGATACCACGATCGTTCGTATTGGTAAAAAAGATGTTAAAGTGATTGACCACAACGATGGAACTGAAATTTTGTGGGGAAAAGACAAACACAGAAGAGACAAATCAGGCCGGTTCAACGGTCACTGGGAAGGAATTGAATTCGGGTTTAACGGATTCGACAAGGTCGATTACAGCGACTACAACGGGCTTGAATTTATGTCACTCAACCAAGGTAAATCAGCGGAGTTGAACCTTAACTTTTACGAGTTGAATATTGGTCTTGCAAAATCCTACGTTGGGTTGGTTTCAGGAATGGGCTTAAGTTTTAACAGTTACCGGTTCGAGAATCCTTACACCTTGGTAAAGGGAGCCACCAGAACCGAACCCGTTTTGCTGGATTACGAGGATCTTTCGAAAACAAAACTGGCCGTTTCGTACCTAAATGTTCCGCTTTTACTGGAATTTCAGATACCCGTAAACCAGAATGAAGGCAGGCTTTTTATTAATGCCGGTTTAGTGGGCGGGGTAAAACTGGGTTCGCACACCAAGGTTAAACATGGCGATACCAAAGACAAAGATCGTAGCGGGTTTAATCTTAATTCGTTTAAATATTCAGCAACAGCGCGTGTTGGTTATAAAGATGTTAGTTTGTTTGCCACCTACAGCCTGACCCCTTTGTTCCAGTCAGGAAAAGGTCCGGAACTTACCCCATTTACCATCGGAATAAGCTTTTTAGATTAAACAGATATCGTGTTCAGAAAACCAGAGGGGAGTTTATCCGGCCAGATAAACTCCTTTTTTAGTTTTGATTGATTACTTTTGCGAAATAGAATCATCCGGATGAAACGTATATTTTTTTTATTTCTGGCTACAATCACTACCCTTCTTGCTTATTCGCAGGAGAACGACTCCATCATTGTTGTGAAAAGCCCGGCCGGTAGGCTTTCTGGCTTGATTGACATTCAGGATTTGGTTAACGAAGGGTTTAATTACTGGGATGAAGAGTTTGAGGGCCATTGGGCCGGTGTTGAGCTTGGCGTGAATAGCTTCATAAAATCCGACTACAGTCTTTACCCAGGTACAGAAAATAATTTTCTGGAAAACAATCTGCTTCTTTCCAATGTGTTAAATCTAAATGTTTTACAATATTCCAAAGGACTGCAGCAAACCCGAAACAACATTGGGTTGGTGACCGGTATTGGGCTGAGCCTTCAAAGTTATCACCTAAACAGCAACACCACCATTGAGCTGGGCGAAAACCGCAAAGTGATACCCCAAACCTTATTTTTTGATTCGAACCAAAAATCAAAATTATCATCGGTTTATTTAGAGGTTCCATTGTTGGTCGAATTCCAGATTCCGGTGAGCCATTTCGCCAATCGGGTATATTTTTCCGCCGGAATTATAGGCTCGAAACGGCTCGAAACACATACTAAAATAAAATACCGCAAAAATGGCGAACGCCAGAAACTGAAATCGCCTGGCGATTATTCCATTCGCGATTTCAAAGTTTCGGGAACCATCCGAATGGGCTACCGGTGGATTAACCTGTTTGCGAGTTGTGATGTAGTTCCTTTGTTTGAAGATCGTCGCGGTCCGGAACTTTATCCGTTTTCTGTTGGAATAAAGCTAATTTCTTTCTAAATCAAATATTATGAAACTTCTGCTGATCAGCAACTCCACCATGCCCGGAGAGGCATACCTCGATTACCCCAAATACGAAATCAAAAAGTTTTTAGGCAATAAACCATTGACGGCTTTATTCATTCCTTATGCTGCTGTTACTTTTTCGTTCGGTTTGTATGAGCAAAAGGTAGCTGAGCGGTTTGCAGAACTGGGTTATCAGGTAAAAAGTATTCACCATTTTGCCGATCCGGTAAAAGCGGTGAAAGAAGCTGAAGTGATTGTAGTTGGGGGCGGAAATACCTGGCAACTGGTTCGGATGCTTCACGATAATAAGTTGATGGAGGCAATCCGGGAGAAAGTT
>Ga0074195_1004912_pt1 | contig 10545 bp, 11 predicted proteins | sample EPASupsiteHSE623_FD_64525 | JGI IMG/M metagenome (GOLD analysis project Ga0074195, IMG submission 64525) | Bioremediated contaminated groundwater from EPA Superfund site, New Mexico - Sample HSE6-23 | ecosystem: Environmental > Aquatic > Deep subsurface > Groundwater > Contaminated ... | reverse complement strand
GGTTTTTACTGGAAAATTGAATCGTGGCTAAAACAACTTGATTATCAGTTTTACAGCACGATTGGCGCTACCGGAGAACTTTTTGCTATCCGGCGCGAATTATTTCAGCAGGTTGAACCGGATACGCTGCTCGATGATTTTATGATTTCGATGCGAACTACCCTGCAGGGTTTTCGGGTAGCCTATGAACCTACGGCCGTAGCCACCGAGCATGGATCGTCGAATGTAGCCGAAGAACTCAAGCGTAAAGTGCGAATTGCAGCGGGCTGCTATCAATCGCTGTTCCGGTTGAAAAAAGTTCTCAACCCGTTTTTTCACTTCCGATTGTTTTTTCAATACGTCTCCCATAAAGTGTTACGCTGGACTTTGGCTCCAATCGCATTAATTACTTTACTGGTTTCGGGTATCTTTATTGTTGCAGGTCAGGATATTTCCCCGGTATCATCCGTATATCTCCTATTTTTAGCTCTGCAGTTATTTTTTTATAGTATGGCACTATTCGGTTATCTTACTCAAAAGCACCCTTTGCCCATAAAGTTCGTTTATGCCCCTTTCTATTTTGTAGCAATGAACTATGCCATGTATAAAGGTTTTTTCAGATTTGTGAAAGGAAAACAAACGGTGCTTTGGGAGAAAGCACAACGATCCTGATGTGATTTTCTGGTAGTAAATGGATATTTTTAGTTAGTTTTGCGGCGAATTTGAAATTCATTGTACGAAAATGAGCGAAATTAAATTAAACACCATACACGAAGCTGTTGAAGCTATCCGAAAAGGAGAAATGATCATTGTGGTTGACGATGAAGATCGTGAAAATGAAGGGGATTTTATTGCCGCGGCCGAAAAAGTAACCCCGGAAATGGTAAACTTTATGACCATGTATGGAAGGGGACTGGTTTGTGCTCCGATCAGTGAAGAAATTTGCGATCAACTGGAACTTGACCTCATGGTTGGGAAAAATACTTCTTCGCACGAAACACCTTTCACCGTATCAGTCGATTTATTGGGATATGGCTGTACAACCGGTATCTCGGCAAGCGACCGTGCCAAAACGCTAAATGCTCTGGCCAACCCCAATACAAAACCTGAAGAATTAGGACGTCCGGGACATATTTTCCCACTTAAAGCGAAAAGTAGGGGAGTCCTTCGTCGTTCGGGGCATACCGAAGCTGCGGTAGATCTGGCACGACTGGCCGGACTGACCCCAGCCGGCGTACTGATAGAGATAATGAATGAGGATGGAACCATGGCCCGATTGCCTGAATTGGTCGTACTTGCCGAACGGTTCAATCTGAAGATTATTTCGATCAAAGATCTGATTACTTATCGGTTACAAAGCGAAAGCCTGATTGAGCGAGGCGAAGTGGTTAATTTACCCACCCGTTTTGGTAATTTTAAAATAATTCCTTTCCGTCAAATTTCTAATGGAGTAGAGCACATTGCCCTTATTAAAGGCGAATGGAAACACGATGAGCCTATTTTAGTACGCGTTCATTCTTCGTGTATGACTGGGGATATTTTCGGATCGCTACGCTGTGAATGTGGCGATCAGTTGGAATATGCCATGAAGCAAATCGAGAGTGAAGGCAAAGGAGTAATTGTTTACATGATGCAGGAAGGGCGTGGAATTGGCCTGATGAATAAAATTGCAGCTTATAAACTTCAGGATCAGGGATTTGATACGGTTGAGGCTAATATTCATCTCGGTTTCGATGCTGATGAACGGGATTACGGTGTAGGTGCACAGATTTTACGCAGTCTTGGTGTAACCAAAATGCGGTTAATGACCAATAACCCGGTGAAACGGGTAGGTCTCGAAGCTTACGACCTAAATGTGGTTGAAACCATCAACATTGAAATAGAACCCAACAAGTATAACAAGCGCTACCTGAAAACAAAACGTGACAGGATGGGGCACAACCTTCCGAATTTATAAATCCGGAATAATAATCTCTGGCAATAATGGGAATATTCGACGATAGGTTGGAGTCGGGTTACGGCGAAATAACGGTTGAAGGCATTGACTATACCATGAGCCCGGATGGTTACCGGATTATGACCGAATTTTATCTCGTTAAACGGGGTTATTGCTGCTCTAACGGTTGTAGAAATTGCCCATATTCTCCAAAAGCGATTAAAGGAAACCGGAAGTTACGCCCCGATGTCGTAGGTAAATATCAGCTATAACATTCTGAAAACGCATAAAAACGAAAAAGCAGAAACCCGATAATCATGAATTATCAGTTTCTGCTTTTCAAACAATGTACAGGCAAAACCTTACACGATAGTTGAGAGAACGCCATTTTCTTCACCAAAACTATTGGCAACAAAATAATCGGCTTGTGGATCATTCTTCCAGCTCGAACCATCAATATAATACCTGAATTGGTATTCCTTGCCTGCTTCCAGTTCAAGTGTGGCAGTAAAATCGTTCGACTTCAACCTGGTCATTGGCTCGGCAGATTTGTCCCAATTATTGAAATCTCCTAACAACTGAACTTTACCGGCTCCTGAAGCATCGGCAGCATCTAAGCGAAAAGCAACCTTGCATACCGGTTTCGATTTTAAGAATTGTTTTTTAAAGCTCATAGTTTAAATATTAAATTCGAAGAATTAATTGACCTCACAAAAATACCTAAACCTTCATGCAAAATTCACTTAAGTTATTGTCTGCAAATTATTTAGCAATCTGTTGATGATAAGTTAACGTAGTGCGAAGTGTAAGTTGTTGATAGTCAGTGTTTGGCATGTGCATGTGCTATTGTTAATTCAAGATTAAGGCGCTCATTTACAGTGTTGTAATTTTTTACAGTGCTGTAATTTCCTTAATTAAAAGAGTTAATCTCTTTTTGTATTTGGTATTTTGAGGTTTATTAGCTTGGCTTATCTTTGTAATAAAAAACAATGAATCCGAAGGATATTCGAATCATATTTATGGGTACTCCCGATTTTGCAGTTGAGAGTCTTAAAGCTTTGATTGATGATGGTTATCAGGTGGTTGCTGTAATTACTGCTCCTGATAAGCCTGCGGGACGCGGCCGCCAATTAAGCGAATCTGCCGTGAAGCAATATGCGATTCAACAGAATTTGAAAGTTCTTCAGCCTGAAAAGCTAAAAAATCCTGAATTTATTGCCGAATTGGAAAGTTTAAAGGCGGATCTGCAAATCGTCGTCGCGTTCCGGATGTTGCCTGAAATGGTTTGGAGCATGCCTCCTATGGGCACTTTTAATTTACATGCGTCCTTGCTTCCGCAATACCGTGGAGCCGCTCCACTCAACTGGGCGATCATCAATGGAGAGTCGGAAACAGGAGTTACTACGTTTTTACTATCGCACGAAATAGATACCGGGCGAATAATTTTTCAGGAGAAAGTGAGTATTGGAGAAAATGATTCGGTAGGCGATTTGCACGATAGCATGATGAATATTGGGGCAAATCTGGTATTAAGAACCGTTGATGCACTGGCTGAAGGAAATATTCAACCCATCGACCAGGAACAATTGATTGATCAACCGGAGCGGATTAAACAGGCACCTAAGATATTTAAAGACGATTGCCGTATAGATTGGACAAAAGATACCGAATCGGTGAGAAACCTGATCAGGGGACTTTCCCCATACCCAACAGCCTGGACTGAATTGATACACCCTGAGAAAGAAGAAATTCTGACAGCTAAAATTTTCTCAGCAAAACGTGACGACAGTAGTTTACCTGCAGCTCCCGGAACACTCCGCACGGATGGTAAAAAATACCTGAAAATAGCTTGCCCCGATGGTTGGTTATCGATTACTGAAATACAACTTTCCGGAAAAAAAAGAATGAAAATTGATGAATTGCTTCGCGGGTTTCACGAATTGGGCGATTGGCGCGTGAAAATGTAATTCCAGGAAGAAGTAAAAAAGGCAGAAGGCCGAAGTTTTTTCTTCTGCCTTCTGCCTAATAAACGCAATAACTTCTGATTATTTTTTCTTCATGAAAGTGACAATCAGGAAATAAACAATAAAACCAAATGAGATGGAAACTAATTCAATCCCAAAGGGGAGTAAGCTATGTTCCATAAAATTGTTGTGATTGCTTTCCCAGTAGTTTCCATTGCTGTTGCTTAGCCCGGGACTCATCTGATTGATAATAATAAAGCCAATTCCGGCAAAGAAAGCTACTAAACCCCATTTTAGAGATGGATATTTACGGGCTTCTTGATTTTCGGAGCTTGTCGAAGCTACTTTTTGATCTAAAATTCCGGCATTCTCAAAATGTCCCGCTTTAATAATTTTTCGTTTAAGTAAAAAATCAGTAAAATTTTTCAGGATTTGATAAATCGCGAAAAAAACTACGGCTGCCATCATTACATCATTCATAATTTTCAGTTTTAAGTGTTTGTAAGATGTGACAACAGGAGTTTGCGAAATGTTGCAGAGGCATCCAGTTTTTTTCTGCAAAAATTGTTAGTACTTTCTGCAACATTTAAATGAAATTCGTTGTCAAACTTCCAGTATGAATGATGCTGAATTAATTAACCAGATTTTAAACGGGAATATGAACGCCTTTACGTTTTTGGTAAACCGCTACCAGAAACTGGTCGTTCATATTGTTGGCCGGTTAATTCAGAGGCACGACGAGTTGGAGGATATTTGTCAGGATGTATTTTTGAAAGTGTACCAAAATCTTGGGAAATACCGAAACGAATGTAAATTATCGACCTGGATTGCAACGATTGCCTATAATACAAGCATTAATTACCTGCGTAAATTTAAAAAAGGCGATGTGGTTGATCTGGACGATTCGGTGGCTTTACGAAACCTGACTGACTATAAAACGGACGATTTCGAGAAAGCTGATTTACACCGTTACATTCGGGAACAAATTGAAAACTTGCCTGTTCAGTATCGTACCGTGCTAACGTTGTTTCACCTGGAAGAGTTTTCATATCAGGAGATTGAACAGATTACCGGAATGCCTGAAGGAACAGTAAAAAGTTACCTGTTCAGGGCAAAAGCTCTTTTGAAAGAAAAACTTAAGTTTGTGGTTAACGAAACGAGCATGTTAAATTCACCATGGTTAAGGTAGCGATAGAATTGTTGCTCAGATATTTTTGAAAGAAAATGGTTTAAAGTGAGTGAAGGAGATTACCTATGAAAAATGAAGAACTGGATCAAATTATAGAAAAATCATTCAAAGCAGAACCCGTATTTCGTCTGTCTGCAGATTTTGCACAGAAAGTTTCATTTTCTATCATCCGAAGGGAACAATGGAAAACCGATTTGCACGAATATCTGTACCTAACTGGAGTTTTGTTATCGCTGCTGATTGTGGTGTCCGGCTTCTATTATTTTGTTGACAAAGCGTTTGTTCTTCAGGCTTTCTTGTTCGTATCCAAGCATATCATTCCGGTAACGCTGATTGTTTTTCTCCTGAATTTTATCTTTTTTGCAGATCGTGTGCTTCTGCGGCTGCTTTTTAGTCGTTGGAACAGAAATTAATTCAGGGAAATGAAATTTCCGGTTATTCTCTTCTTGGTTTTTTGTTACGGAGATAAATAATTTGACCAACCACCGGAACATCGGTTTCTTTCATGCGGTTTCTTTTAAGTAAAGGTTTCAGTCTCAACCCGTAGAGTTGTGAAATGTAATGCATGTTGTCACCCGGCTCAGCAATATGTTGCAAATGTTTGCGGTCGTTCTTTTTGAATTTCGATTCGATATACAAAATCTCGTTTACCTGTAATTTTCTGCCTTTTTTAGTGTCGTTATAAGTCGATAACTCCCAGTCTTTTAGTCCGAGATCTTTAGTGACACTCGCGTAAGTATCGTCTTCTCCAACAACAATAGACTGTAATCCGTTTCGCAATTCAATTTTATGAGACGCATTCGTTTTGCCTAATGCTGAACTCGATAACTTAGCTTGCGCCGACTCTTGTTTTACAGAAGCCATCAACCTGAATTCACCATCCTGATCGTACACATAAAGCCGATTATCTTCTATTATTTTAATAAGCCGATCAGCATAAGTGGGATCTGTAGCATAACCGGCCTTTTTTAAACCTTTAGCCCACGACACATAATCTCTCGGATCGAGCTGAAACAAGAAACTATACCTGCTGCTGTTCATTAAAAAGTTGGAATGGTCAATATAAGATGCTTCGGCATGGGCATATTTCCGGAAACATTCGTGTTGGGCATCGTCATCGTGGTATATTCTTTTTCCTTTCCATTCGGGTTTACATTTAATGCCAAAATGATTATTTCCTTCGAGAGCAAGCCGGCTATTGCCATTTTGCGCTTCGAGACACCCCTGTGCCAAGGTAATACTGGCAGGGATTCTACTACGTTCCATTTCAGAAACCGCCAATTTATAGTATTGCTGAATGTATTCTTCCCGGGTTGTTTTTTGTTTTTGTGCAAATCCTGGAATAACAAATAAAAATGACACCAGGATAAAAGTATATCTTAACATAGCTAAATTTTGTCGTTTCGCGAAAATACAAAAATGTTGTGAGCAACAGTCATTGGCAAATAACAAGTAATAACGTACATTTGGCAAAACTGTTTAGGAATGAAAACGACAGAAATCAGAATTGTAGTACACGAATTTGAAAATATTGGCGAATTACCTGAAAAGGATCAGGCGCTTCTTCGGGAAGCAAGACGAGTTACGTCAATGGCTTATGCGCCATATTCAGGGTTTTATGTCGGAGCTGCTGTTTTGCTAGGAAATGGAACGATAGTAACGGGAAATAACCAGGAAAATTCGGCATATCCTTCCGGATTATGTGCCGAGCGGGTAGCCATGTTTTATGCCAATGCCAATTATCCCGATTCGGAAGTCAAAGCAATTGCTATTTCGGCTGCGAAAGATGGCGTTTTAGTGAGCGAGCCGGTAAAACCTTGCGGTGGGTGCCGCCAGGCGTTGGCCGAAACCGAAATGCGGTTCGAAACGCCTATCCGTATTATTTTAGATGGACAGCATTCAATTCTGGTCATGCAGGGAGTTGAGAGCTTGCTGCCTTTAAGTTTTTCGAAGAAATATTTATAAAAAAAAGGATTGCACCCGAAGGTACAATCCCCAAACATCCCCAAACCAAATTAAAACTTATTGAATCTCGATCTGTCGTACAGAGCTGTCTTTTTGCTCTGTTTTTTTCGGAAGTTCGATAATCAGAACGCCGTTTTTGTGGGTGGCATTGATGGCTGTTAAATCGATATCCTTCGGCAACGCAAACGAACGCTGGAACGAAGAATACCTGAATTCAGAACGAACCACTTTCCCTTTTTCCTTTTCCTCTTTTTTGTCTTTCTTTTCCGAATAAACCAACAGGTAATCGTTCTTCAAATCAATTTTGAAATCTTCTTTTTCAAGGCCGGGAGCTGCAATTTCGATTTCAAACTTTTCGTTGTATTCGTAAATATTTACAGCCGGAGTCGATTTCCATGCTCCTTCTTCGATGTAATTTGGAAGTAAATTTCCATTAAAAAATTCATCAAATAATCCTGGCAAACTTCTGGTTTTAAATACGGGTAACATTGCTTAATCCTCCATTTTTTAGTTATACTTTATTTTTATAAATTGTTTTCGGGAGGATATCTTTCAAACCAGATACCAAACGCTATATTATTGATTGACAATGCCATAAAGTCACTTTTGATGCCAATTTTTCTGAAGCGTAAACGATTAAAATGACAAATTTTCAGGAAACGGAGAATTGAACGCTGAAGACCTTCGAAATGGTCCGGGTGCCGTGGTTTAGAAAAAGACTAAAGGCACTTTTTCTAAAAAAAATTTGGATTCGATTTATTTTTAAGCCTACATTTGTCCCGACAATTTACGCAATGGGGTGCCTTCCTGACGAAAGTCGGGGTAATTACAGGCTGAGATCACACCCACCGAACCTGATACGGGTAATGCCGGCGAAGGGATGGCGAAAGGGAATTACTTGCCTCATTGGTTATTTATTAACCATTTAAAAGACAAAAATGAAACGGATTTATTTGACATTGCTTTTGCAATGTGCGGTGTATTTGGCTTTTGCCCAATTTACACTGAAAGGAACAGTGAAAAACGACACCGGCGAGCGGCTCATAGGGGCCAACCTGGCGATTTCTAACAGTTTCAACGGAACAACTACGGATGTGAACGGTGTTTTCCAATTTAAAAATCTGAAAGCCGGAAACTACCAACTGACGATTTCTTATTTGGGTTACGAGAAACAAATGAAAGATGTCAAACTTCGCGGTGACCAAACGGTGGATGTTGTTCTGAAACAGGATTTTATTCTGGCTGAAGAGGTGTTGGTTTCGGCTAACCGGGTGAAGGAAAAAACTCCGGTAGCTTTTGCTACGGTTGAAAAGTCGGAGATAAAGGACAGGAATATGGGTCAGGATATTCCGTATCTGCTCGGATTAACACCGTCGTTTGTGGCTACTTCGGATGCCGGAACTGGCGTGGGATATACCAATTTCAGAATTCGTGGTACCGATTTGAACCGAATCAATGTGACTGTGAATGGCATTCCGATGAACGATGCCGAGTCGCACGGAACCTGGTGGGTTGATGTTCCCGATCTGGCTTCGTCAACCAACAATATTCAGGTACAGCGTGGGGTGGGGACTTCAACCAACGGAGCGGCTGCTTTTGGGGCCACCATTAATCTACAAACGTCAACGCTTAACCGCGATGCTTCTGCTGAATACAGCACTTCTGCCGGTTCGTTCGGAACCGTGAAGCATTCAGTGGGAGTGAGCACCGGACTGATTAAAGAGAAGTTTGCATTCGATGCCCGTTTGTCGAAAGTAAGTTCCGATGGGTTTATCGATCGTGCCGCTTCCGACCTGAAATCTTTTTTTGTTTCCGGAGGTTATTTTACCTCAAATACCATCCTGAAAGTAAATGTATTTTCAGGATTAGAAGATACTTACCAGGCATGGAACGGTGTGCCTTCGGTTCGGCTGAACAACGATGCTGTAGGAATGAAACGTTATCTTGACCATTGGTTGTGGTCTTCAGGTTCTGAACGCGAAAACCAGATAAAATATGATCAAATGGTCAGTTCGGACAGCCGGACTTACAACATGTACACCTACGAAAATGAAGTTGACCATTACCAGCAGGATCATTTTCAATTGCTTTTTTCGCACAAAATCAATCAGTCGTTCAATGTAAATGCCAGTTTGTTTTATACACCCGGTAAAGGTTATTATGAGCAGTACAAATACGATCAAAAGCTGGAAGATTACCTGATTACTCCTCCCGTTTATGGTGGTGAAACGATTAAAAAGTCGGATTTAATCCGGAGAAAATGGTTGGAAAATGATTTCTACGGAATGACTTTTTCGGTGAACCGAAAGGAAGAATCCCGCGAATTTACCTTTGGCGGTGGCTACAATATCTACGACGGAAATCATTTCGGGAAAGTAATCTGGATGCGCAATGCCGGAAATTCGGAAATGAATCGCGAATGGTATCGGGGAACCGGCCTGAAAAAGGATTTTAACCTGTATGCCAAATACAATTACGAGCTGGCCGAAAACCTGAACTTGTTTGCTGATTTGCAATACCGCAAAATTGACTACGATATTGATGGGATTGACGATGATTTACGCGATCTGAAACAGTCGCACAAGTTTGAGTTTTTCAACCCGAAGGTGGGTATTTATTACCAGTTGAGCGACAAGCAAAATCTGTATGCCAATTTTGCCCGTGCCAACCGCGAACCCAATCGCGACAATTATGTAGATGCCGATCCGGAAGGAAAACAGCCCGATTTTGAAACGTTGAATGATTTCGAGTTGGGTTACAAATACAACACCAGCCGACTGGCTTTGGGCATAAACGCGTATTACATGATGTACCAGAATCAATTAATCCTGACCGGTGAAATCAACGATGTGGGCGCGCCTATCATGGTAAATGTGGACGATAGTTACCGCGCCGGGCTGGAGTTAATGGCCGGAATGAAGCTAACTGAAAAGCTGAAATGGGATGTAAACCTGACCTTCAGCAAAAACAAAATTAAGGATTTTACTGATTTTGTTGACGACTGGGACAATGGCGGGCAAATTGAAACCAAACTGGGCACTACTGATCTGGCTTTTTCTCCGGAAATGATTGCCAATAGCCAGTTGAGTTGGATGGCTGCCAAAGGATTAAATATCAGTTTGCAGTCGTATTCGGTGAGCAAACAGTACATCGACAATACTTCGAGCGAGGAACGTAAATTGGACGGTTACCTTTTGAATAACCTGAAATTTACTTACCGGGTTCCACAGAAATTTGCAAAAGAGTTCAATCTGCACCTGATGGTGAATAACCTGTTCGATACCGAATATGAAAATAACGCGTGGGTTTATTCCTATGTTTATGGCGGCGAACGTTTCGCTATGGACGGATATTTTCCACAGGCCGGAATCAATTTTATGGCCGGACTGGATATTACGTTCTAGGGGAAAAGTGATGTGGGTTTCGAGTTGCGAGTTTCGGGACATGTAATTCGTAACTCGTAACCCGTACACTTTTCTACTGCCTACTGGCAACTGTTTTACTGATTCATA
>Ga0074195_1004911_pt1 | contig 10548 bp, 9 predicted proteins | sample EPASupsiteHSE623_FD_64525 | JGI IMG/M metagenome (GOLD analysis project Ga0074195, IMG submission 64525) | Bioremediated contaminated groundwater from EPA Superfund site, New Mexico - Sample HSE6-23 | ecosystem: Environmental > Aquatic > Deep subsurface > Groundwater > Contaminated ... | reverse complement strand
ATGATTTCAAATCCGCGATTTCGGAGCATTCTAGTGAGCGCTCCACGTTGATTTTGATCATCTTCGACAATTAAAATTTTCATGTATCCTCCTTATTGGGAGAAGAAAATTTTTGCTTGCCGGACTGAGCCAAAGATTTTACTGATTCAGCCCGGCGGCTGATTTATGAGGGAAAGACTTTTGCGATAACAGCTTCAATTTCTTTGATGTCATAAGGCTTCGGAAAGAAACCGATGGCGCCGAAAAGAATGGCTTGTTTGGTTATTTCCGGGTTGGCCGTACCAGAATTCAGAATGACTGGAATTTTGTAGAGTCCAGTGTTATTCTTGATTTCTTTAATCAGGTCCATCCCGTTGATTCTCGGCATTTCCAGGTCAGTGATCACCAGATCGACATCTTTGTCTCGCAGAATAGCCAGCGCATCAAAGCCATTGTCTGCTATTGAAATGTTAGAACGGGTAAATCCGAGGCGCACCAGGATTTCCGTCAAAAGGAAAAAATTTACTTTCATGTCATCAACCAGCAGAACTCTCGCATATTTTCTTTCCATGATATTATTCCTCCTCCAGTCTTAATGATTTTTTGATTGTCTCTTCCAGTTCAGCTTCGGCGATAAAAATAATCTCGCTTTTTTTGAACTGGTCAGAGTTTTTGACGAACTGGATTTTTTCCGGATCGAGCATGACGATTTTGGGAATCGTCGTTGCAAGGCCGTTTTCCAGCTTTTTCAGATTCATAATCTTCTCCAACTCAGTTTCCCGGTCACGATAGTCAAAGATCAGGAGATCAATATCACGACCGGCGCTCCGAATCAGACTAATTTCAAAAATCGCATCCACTTGGCTGCGTGCCGGGAAGATATAGAGCTTGTGAAAACCCATTTCTTCCAGAAGTTTTTTGATTTTGGGAAAATATTTTTTGTTCGATACAACCATTATGTCGTTAATAAATGATTTCACTTCCTTCTCCTTTCAAAAAAAGTTCGTTTGTTTGTATGGCGAGAAAAAAAATTTTTCTTTTTCTCTTTTTTAATCTTTCTTGCTCTTGTTTTTTTTCTTATCCTTTTTTTAATGATCTCATGAAAATCGATCAGAACTTCAGGGATTTCAAAATTTATCAAGCCAAAAGCTTCCAATTCCTCTTTTTCTTTCTTATAGTCAATATTGGGAAGAATAATAATTTCAGAAATCCCAGTATTTCTTAATAATGCTTTTATAGTTGAGACATTGATGCCTGAACCAATCAGTATTATTTTTATCTCATTTTGATTCATGATTTCTCCTTAATTCTTAAATTTTCAAAGTTCATGTCTTCTCCATAAACAGGAGTTTTGATTTTTATTTTGGCCATATTTTGCCATAGATTCTTAAAAAAGTCAAGTGAATGACTAATATTAGCTAATATTATTATTTTTTATTATAAATGGCCTCGGCAGTACCTGCCGGCCGGAACAATATTCAAAAATTATCAAATAATAGTCATAAGTCAAAAGTTAATTGTCAATTGTCAAAAATTGACTTTTTGGTCAAAAAATGATAGATTATCAGCAGGTTTTGAGCCTTAAAATTTATTAATATCAAGGTAAGCGGACAATCGCTCCAGAGTTTTTTGGGGAGGAAAGTCCGGACTTCCGTGCCCGAGATATATATCAAGGGTACGAAAAAAGCAGTCGTTAACGGCGACCGGGAGTAATTCTAGGGAAAGTGCCACAGAGACTATACTATTCTGATTTTTTCAGGAGAAACGTGAAAAGTAGTTTGATGTTATTTGTTCTCGAGATAAATGGCTACAAACTTCGCCTCTCGGTGACGAGATGTGCGTGGTAAACCCTGCTTGAAGCAAGAGCAAACCTCTCGAAACTTCGGTTTTGGGGGACGAAAAGTGGCTCGCATGACTCAATTGGCAACATTTGGGCTAGATAAATGATTGTCGTTCGTCTTTGGTGGACTTGTCCGCCTTGGGCGGATACAGAATCCGGCTTATAGCTTGCCTTGATATTAATGAAATTTAATCTCAGTCTTTTTTAAAAAAGTATTATTTATCGGCCTAGAGCCTAAATCTATGAAAAAAAGTGAGTTAGTTTTTTCTTTTATTTTAGTTCCATTGGATCTAATCATGATTATTTTAGCAGGTATATCTGCTTATAATATCCGTTACGCGCAATTTATAACCGGGATCAGGCCGGTTGTTTTTAATTTGCCTTTTTGGGAGTATTTTAAAATTCTTTTGATCATCGGACCGCTTTGGTTGGTGCTATTCGCTTTGGCTGGTTTGTATAATATTCGCAGTGCCCGGACGATAGTCAAAGAAATTTATCGGGTGACTTTGGCTTGTTCGACCGGTTTGATGGCGGTAGTCGCTTTGATTTTTTTACGTCGTGAGTTGTTTGATTCTCGCTTTATCGTTTTGGCTGCTTGGATACTTTCAGTTATTTATATCAGTTTGGCCCGCATTGTTGTTCGATTTTTGCAACGTTATTTATTTAGATTCAATATCGGAGTGCGACAAGTGGTTCTGGTTGGCGATAGTAAAACCACTGAAAATTTAATGCGGACTTTTTCCAGTGGACAAGAAGCTGGTTACGAAGTGGTAAAGCGTTTGCGTGATTTCAGTTTGGAAACTTCTCAGGACTTGTTAAAATTTATAAAAACAAAGTCAGTTGATGAAATTATCCAGAGTGATCCCAATCTGACAAAAGCGGAAACTTTGCGTATGTTTGATTTTGCTGATGAAAACCATATCGTTTTTAAATATGCTGCCGATTTGCTTGATACCAAAGTTTTGAAAACCGAAGTTTCGGAAATATCCGGTGTACCGATTGTAGAAGTTAAAAAAACTACTTTGGATGGTTGGGGAAGAATTGCCAAGAGATTTTTTGATATCATTATATCTTTTATTTTAATAATTTTACTTAGTCCGGTTTTGATAATTACGGCATTGGCGATTAAACTTGATTCGAAGGGCAGGATTTTCTATTCACGCTTGGATGATGATAGTCCAGTATATCGCGTAGGACAGGGGGGGAAATTATTTCATTATTTTAAATTTCGTTCGATGTTACCCAAGACTGATAGCTTGCGTTATACTGAATTGGCCGACAAAAATATTCGTAAAGACGGACCAATGGTCAAGATTGCTGATGATCCGCGTATTACCAGAGTGGGTAAATTTATTCGTCGTTTCAGTATTGATGAATTGCCGGAATTATTTTTAGTTTTGAAAGGAGATATGAGTTTAGTCGGACCGCGGCCGCATTTACCAGAAGAAGTTGCCAAGTATGAACATCATCACAAAAAAGTTTTAACAATCAAACCGGGAATTACCGGTATGGCGCAGATTTCCGGACGCAGCGATTTGAGTTTTGAAGAAGAAGTTAAACTTGATACTTATTATATTGAAAACTGGACATTACTTTTAGATCTGGCCATTATACTACGAACACCATTGGCCGTTTTGCGCTCAAGAAAAGCAGAATAGTCAGTTAGTTATAAAGTTCATAAAGTTGAAAGTCAAAAGTCATTAGGAATTATAATTTAGAAAATTTAATACTATTTTAATCAAATGCCTAGCGCCTAATTGCTAGAGCCTAAAGTCTAAAAAATGAAAATAGCCTTAGTTCATGATCATCTTGCCCAAGACGGAGGCGCGGAAGGTGTGTTAAAAATTTTTGCGGAAATGTTTCCGGAGGCACCGATTTACACCTTATTATACGATCAAAAAAATATTGATGCCAATTATCCGAATGCCAAAATTGAAGCTTCAATTATTCAGCGTTTACCGGGCGGGGTCAAACATTATCAATGGTATATGCCGTTTATGCCAATGGCGGTGGAATTTTTTGATTTACGCAAATTTGATGTGGTCTTGTCCGATACCAGTTCTTTTGCTAAAGGCGTGATAACTTCACCGGATACTCTTCATATCTGTTATTGTCATACGCCCACGCGTTATCTTTGGAGCGATACGCATCAATATATCAATGAATTAAAATACAATAAATATTTCAAGAAAGTTATTTCTTTGGTTTTGAATTATGTGCGTTTGTGGGATCGTCTGGCCGCTGATCGGGTTGATGTTTTTATGTCAAATTCTCGGACAGCACAATTTCGTATCAAAAAATATTATAAACGTGATTCACAGATTGTTTATCCGCCAGTTGAGTTAGAAAAATATAAGATCTCAGAAAATATTGAAGATTATTTTTTGTGCGGTTGCCGTTTGGTGCCGTATAAACGAATTGATAATATCATTCGTGCTTTCAAGAAGAACGGTAAAAAATTAAAAATTTTTGGTGATGGCATTGATCGTGAACGTTTAGAAAATATTGCCGATGGCGCCGAAAACATTGAATTTTTAGGACGAATCGGCAAATCAAAACAAGCTGAGCTTTATAGTCATTGCCAAGCTTATATCAATCCGCAAAAAGAAGATTTTGGGATTACTGTTGTTGAAGCCATGGCGGCAGGGCGGCCAGTGATTGCACTCCGCGAAGGCGGTGCGGTTGAGACCGTAGTCGAAGGCAAGACGGGTATGTTTATTGAAGAGGATACACCGGAAGCAATTGTGGCGGCAGTGGAAAAATTTGATTCCAAAAATTTTGACCCGCAAGCAATTCGCGCACACGCCGAACAATTTTCCGTCGAGCGTTTCAAAAAAGAAATTCAAACATTTATCGATACTGAATACAAAAAATATATCGCCGAAAAACCGTAATATATGAAAATCGGCATAGATATCAGGACATTGATGGAAAAACAATATAGCGGCGTATCAGAATATACCCTGAATTTGTTGACGGAAATTTTTTTGCAAGACCGAGAAAACCAGTATAAATTATTTTATAACTCCGGTCACGATATTAGTGCGCGATTACCGCGCTTTGATTTTCCTAATGTGGAAATAGTCGCTACTCGTTATCCCAATAAAATATTTAACAATATATTTCAATTGATTTTTCACTGGCCAAAGATTGACCAAAGGCTTGGGGTTGATCTTTTTTTTGTGCCGAATATCGGATTTATTTCTTTGTCAAGTAAAGGGCAGGCACAAGGCACAGCCCCTACAAAAAAAATAATCACTATACATGATCTTTCATTTTTGCGATACCAAGAATTTTTTTCTTGGAAGCGGCGTCTTTGGCATCGTTTGATTAATGTGAAAAAGATTATCAATAATTATGATCGCATCGTTAGTGTCAGTGAAAACACCAAAAGAGATTTGCTTGAACTTTGTGGTGTCCCCAGTGAAAAAATCAAAGTTATTTATTCCGGTATCAATTCTGATTATCGGGTAATTTCAAAAACGGAAAATCTTTCTCGGTTTAGCGAAGTGCAAAAAAAATATGCTTTGCCGGAAAAATTTATTTTATTCCTGGGAACAATTGAACCGCGTAAAAATATCGCCGGCTTGATTCGTGCCTATAATCAATTTAGAAAGTCAAATCCAGATTTGTCAGATTATAAATTAGTTTTGGCGGGCGGTAAGGGGTGGAAAGTCGTTAAAATTATTCAGGAATATGAGCAGTCGGATTTTCTTGATGATATAATTTGGCTTGATTATGTAGATTCCAAAGACAAAGTTTATTTGTATAATCTGGCCGCACTTTTTGTTTATCCTTCTTTTTATGAAGGCTTCGGTTTCCCACCGCTTGAAGCGATGGCTTGCGGTGTGCCGGTAGTGACCAGCAACTGTTCAAGTTTGCCGGAAGTAGTCGGAGAAGCAGGGATAATGATAGCGCCGAGCAATCCGGCGGAGATCGCGGTAGCAATTCAGGAAGTTTTGACAAATCAAGCTTATCGTGATGAATTAGTTCAGCGTGGTTTTAAACAAATCAGGAAATTTTCTTGGAAAAATTGTGCCGAAGAGTACCTTCAGTTATTCCAAGATTTAGAAAAATAAACCGGGTTGAGACACCCGGTTTTTTAATAAATAATTTAATTAGACACCAAAGGGGAAATTTGATAAAATTAAACTAATATTAAGTACTTAAATTTATAATATGGCAGAGTTAAGAACTACTGTAAAAAATATCTTGCGTACTAATCGTGATATCAATCGTGAAGCCACTTCTTCAAAGATTGATTGGTTGATTGGTGGCGTGATATATCTAATTTTTTTGCTATGCCCAGTATTTTTTACCGGGTTAACAGCGCAGGGCATCAGCTTTGATAAGTTAATGCTTTTTTACTTCTTGGTATTGCTTGGGACCGTAATCTGGGCGATTAAGGGTGTTTTACATGGTGAATTAGTCCTACGTCGGACGCCTTTGGATATCCCTTTGGCCTTTGTGCTTTTGTTTTTTGTCGTGTCTTCGGTGCTGTCCGTCAGTCTTAAAGATAGTTTAATCGGGTCGTACGGCAATTCTGGTAAAAGCTTAATAGCGGCGTTTATCTTTATTTTGTTCTATTATTTTATAGTTAATAATCTTAATTTTCAGAGGATAAAAGGGATATTTTTAATGATATTATCCGGGGGTATTTTGGTTGCAACATATTCTTTACTCCAAATATGGGGAAAGTTTGTTTTACCCTTTGAAATTTTCAAAAATGACGCTTTTAATCCGATTGGTTCAATCTCCGCTTTAACTATGTATTTAGTGGCCTTGCTGCCGTTTTTTGTGGTGGCGGCGACGCAATTTGGCGAAATTTTTCCCAAGCTAAATCGCAAGTTAGTTATATTTTTCAAGTTTATTTTATCTTTAGCAATTGTAGTTGTTTTAGCCGATTTAACCCTTCTGAATGGTTTCACTTTTTGGCCGGTAGCAATTGTCGCTATGGTAATTGTAACGATGTTCTTTCTAGCCAAGATTATCAAAGTAAAGGATAACAATATTGCTATTCCTTTGGTAGTTTTTCTTGTTTTAGTTATTTTGTTAGTTTTAGGTAATTTTAACCTTTTCCAAATTAATTTACCTTCGGAAATAAGCCTTTCTCGTCAAGCCTCAATAGATATTACTAAGAGTGCCTTATTAGAAAATCCGATTTTTGGATCTGGACCGGGGACTTTTTACTATGATTTTTCTAAATTTAAAAGCAGTGATTTCAATTCTTCCCCTTTGTGGAATGTCCGTTTTGAGGGCGCTTCCGGAGCGGTTTTTGAGTTCTTGTCTACTATCGGGGTTTTGGGAAGTGTCGCTATTGTGGTGGCTGGTTTAATTGCTCTATCTTTAGCTTTTTTAACCTTGATAAAAAGTAAAGATCAGGCCTTGAGCTCCATACTTTTGGGGGCATTTTCCGCTTTTGCGTCTGTAATGTTGTTCTCAATTCTCTTTTCACAAGATAGCTCCTTAATCTTAATTACTGTTTTAATTACGGTTTTCACAGTTGCATCTGCTTTAGCCCTTAATCCTGATGAGCTTAAGTCTGTAGTTTTATCATTCCGCTCTTCGGCAAAATATGCATTATCTTTAGCGGCGATTTTTTTGTCAGTCAGCGCCGGTGTCGTGGTGCTTTTTACCATGGGAGTAAAATTATATTTAGCCGATGTTTATGCACAGCGTTCAGTATTTGAGAATGATCAAATGAAAAAACTTGAATACTTAGAGAAAGCCATCAGCTTAGCGCCTTATCAAGACTCATATTATTTAGTAGTGGCAAATATTTATATGGGTATGGCGAACCAAGCTGCCAATGAAGCTAAAGATCAGGCGACAATTGCCCAGTATCTCAGCGCTTCCATCAACAAAGGTAAAAAAGCCGTTGATTTGTCTCCCAACAAGGTTGCTAATAACGAGTCAGTCGCTTTGATTTATGAAAATGCTTCTTTCTATACGCGTGGTGCTCTGGATCTTGCTGAAAAACAATATAATAAAGAAATAGAGCTTGACCCCAATAATCCGGTACCAAATTTACGCATGGCTTTGATAAATATGGCTAGAGCCAATGCGGAAACCAGTGATTCGGAAAAACAATATTTTATAAACGAAGCAATCCGTCGTTATGATGAGGCGATTGCCAAAAAACAAGATTTGGCTGCGGCTTATTATGGCAAAGCCATCGCTTACGAAAAAGTGCAAAAAATCGATATCGCCGTCGAAGAAATGAAGAAGGCTAATTTAGCAGCTGGTGGTAATATTGATTATCAATTTGAATTAGGGCGTATGTTATTTAATCGCGGGGTCGCCCAGCCAAATATAGCACAAAACGCTTCACAACAGATTGCGGAAAACGATATTAATTCTGAAACTGGCGAAGGTGAAGAGATAAGTGTTGAACCGACTACTGGCACCGGGGCAGTTATCAATAAGAATAATGATATTAGCGAAGCGGAACAGATTTTCTTGAATATTGTCAATTCAAATGATAAACATGCCAATGCGATTTATAGCTTAGCCGTTTTGTATCAGAAAGTCGGTGATGGGGCAAATGTCAGCAAGATGGTACGGAAGCTGTTTGAAATAGTTACCGATCAGGACACTTTGACCGCGATTAGAAAACAATTTGCTGGATATTACTAGACACGTAATTTGTAAAAATTTAATTAAGCCGCAGCATTTAATAGCTGCGGCTTTTTTATTTATACGTCTTAAGTAGCTAAGCTACTAATAGTAGCTTAGCTACTTTTCTGTCTGATGGTAAGAAAGCGGTCGGACCGCTGGTGGTTTTTTCATGTTCGAATAATCCAGTAAGAGGAATTGTAGATGTTGTATAATTAGTTGACAATGGATGTAATTGTCAACTAATGAAGTAATGTCAACATAATAGAAAAAACTGAATAAATTTTTTAAAAAACACGCCATGCGAAAAGTTCGCATGGCGTCTGTGTATCATTTTATTTTCGAAGATTGATCAACCCGCCACAGTAGCGAGCTTCGAAAACTTTAATATTGCGACAAACGATAAGTTCGTTGCCACAGAAATTTTCGATGTTTCCATCCAGTGAGTTGAAGTAGACGAAGTTATCGTCAATAGAGGAAATTTCTTTTTGCTTAATATCGATAACTTTAGAGTTGACAAAAAAACTAGGGCCGCGGAAAGGGGATTTTTCTGAGACCTGGGAAAGGGCTTTTTGCAAAAATTCATAGACAGGTTTAAAGTCACTTACGTGATCAAAAACTTTGCCGAAGTAGTTCATAAAGAAGACCGCTTTGTCTTTAAAGAAAACCACTTCGCGACCGCCAAAGGGTTCGCCGCCAAAATAGTTGTCATGGTATTTCCAATTAATCTCTTCGTAAACGAGAGAAGTCGAGCCATCAGGTTCGATAATTTTTTTAGCTTGGTCGCCGTTTGCGTAGGTGTCTTTTTTAGCTCTTACTAAAAAAGCGGCCAGATTGTCAAGAAATTTTTTTTCAACTTTCAATTTTTTTACCTCCTTGAGCGTGGTTAAAGGAACGAAATTTACTAAAAATTATCACGCTTTGTTGGATTTGTCAATCAGAATTACCGGATTTTCATGATTGACAAAATAGCGATCAATCATTATATTCTGGGGATAAGTCGCCAGAGAAATTTTTATTTTTATTTTTTTCTGAAAATTTAAAATTTCCCCAAAAATGTGGATAAGCTTAGTTCTATCCAGATTGATTAATTTCACGAGTGAAAAGACTCAGTCCAAAGTCGAAAATATTAAGATTTTTTGAATCGTCAGAATAACAAATCTTTGCATAATTAAAAATTTATCAAAAGAATAACTAGGGAGTTAATAAACTTAAAAAAGACCAAAAAACCCGACTTAAGTCCACAAAAATGTGGACTTAAGTCTGATTTTTAGAGAGTATTAGAAATTTGATATTTTTCGATTTAAGTCCACATTTTTGTAGACTTAAATTAATAAATTGTCTTTTTATGCTTTTTATGGTTTTTTTAATAGTCAAAATTTAATTACTTTTCTGGGTTAAAAATGTCTGGAAAAAGTTATTTTTAAGACGCTATTTCTGAGAAAAAATTTTGGATTTTTTTGAGATTAATAATTTTATAAATACACTGATTTTTTTAGTTTTTATCAATTTGACCGACAATACTTTTAGTGCTAAAAACTATAGTATCTGAATTAATAAATATATAAAAATACTAAAAAAATCTATGAAAAAACTTTTCAAAGCGAAAGGAAAAAAACTTTTCAAAATCTTGCACGTTTTTACCATGGCAGCGATGATCTTCAACATGTCGATGGTGGGCGTGTTTTTTGTCGAGACCAAGGAGGCGGCGGCAGAATTTAGTTTGGATTCTTGCCCGGTTTTAACACCGGAATCAACCAGACTTTACACTAACGATTGTGAGCGTTATGGCTATAACACGTTCGTGGCTAAATGGGAGTGGAATTTTTCTCGTAACAGTTTCGTGGTCGAAGGCGAAGCTAATGGGACGAATGTAACTGGTAACAAAACTTTGGCAAATTGGACCGCTGATCCAGCGGTGGCAGCCGTCGTAAAAAAGGCCGGGACTGGTTACGATGAATTGGCTGGCGGTACTAGCGGTACCGTTACAACTGGCACCAACGCTTGTGCAGCGATCAGTCATCTGACTTTTTGTCGCAATACCGAAGTGGTATGTGGAAATGGAAAACTTGAAGGAACAGAACAATGCGACTTGGGTGCCTTGAACGGCGCTA
>Ga0074195_1004910_pt1 | contig 10550 bp, 7 predicted proteins | sample EPASupsiteHSE623_FD_64525 | JGI IMG/M metagenome (GOLD analysis project Ga0074195, IMG submission 64525) | Bioremediated contaminated groundwater from EPA Superfund site, New Mexico - Sample HSE6-23 | ecosystem: Environmental > Aquatic > Deep subsurface > Groundwater > Contaminated ... | reverse complement strand
TTTATTTTTTTATTCTCTATCTGGTTTAAAAGAATCATAAGTGCTGAAACAACCGTGTTGAATTTAAACGCCTCAATATCTTCACCTACCTTCTTTATTGTTTCATGGAGAACACCTTTCACCGTACTATCCTCCTCACCTTCGCTTTCTTTTGATTGGATGAATTTATATACCCGTTCAAGAAATCTACTTACTCCCAAAATTCCCCGTTCATTCCAACTTACCGTCGCTTCGTGTGGACCCAAGAAAAGCTCATACATACGAAGTGCGTCAGCGCCAAATTCTTTTACAATCGCATCTGGATTTGCAACATTCCCGCGACTCTTCGACATCTTCTCTCCGTCAGCACCAAGAATAATGCCATGGGGAATCCTTCGTGCATATGGTTCGGACGTCGGCACTAATTTTTCATCATACAAAAATTCATGCCAAAAACGTGAGTATAGTAAATGAAGTGTGGTGTGTTCCATTCCGCCAAAATACACATCCACTGGAAGCCAGCGTGAAAGTAACTCTTTTCCCGCAAATTCTTTTTCGTTTTTTGGATCGGCGTAGCGCAGGTAATACCACGAACTTCCCGCCCATTGCGGCATTGTGTTTGTCTCGCGTTTTCCGGGCCCCCCACATGTTGGACATTTTGTATTTACCCACGACTCAATCACTGCAAGCGGTGATTCACCTGTTCCCGTCGGTTCATATTTTTTTACATCAGGAAGTGTCACAGGAAGTTCTTCTTCAGGAACAGGAACAATTCCGCATTTTTCACAATGAATAAGCGGAATCGGTTCTCCCCAATATCGCTGCCGAGAAAACACCCAATCGCGAAGACGATATTGTATTTGTTTTTTCCCTTTTACAAACTCCGTTATTTTTTCTTTTGCCTCTTCAACTGGTAATCCATTAAACTTTTTAGAATTTATAAGTGTTCCATCGGCAATATATGCATTATATCCACTTTTAAACTCCCGAATAACTGATTTTGTAAAATCTGTTACTTTTTCATTTTCGAGTGCTTCATCTAACGTACATATACAAACACCAGCACCTTCTGTAATATCTTTTGGCTCTATAGTAGTTTCTCCAACAAACATTGCAATTTTTTCTCCCGGTGTATTTTTACTTTGAAACAACCCTATTAATTCGAGACCGACGATTGGCGTTTCTATTTTTAACTCTTCTTTTATTTCCCTTGTTATCGCATCAAATACGCCCTCTTTCCCTTCTCGTTTTCCCCCAATCGGAGCAATTTTATTTGGATCACGATTGGTTTTATTATCTCTCACTTGAAAAATATATTTTCCATTTTGTGTTCGAAGAAGAATTCCCACACCATTTGCCTCTGGAGTAATTACTGGAATAATCGGCAAATTAAATTTCTTCGCAAATTCAAAATCACGTTCATCATGTGCGGGCACCGCCATGATTGCGCCTGTGCCATATCCCGAAAGCACATAATCCGCCGCAAACACCGGAATCTCTTCATTATTAACCGGATTTATTGCTTTTATTCCCTTGAGCTCTACCCCAGTCTTTTCCTTATTTTCAATTCTCTCTTCTTCTGATTTGTTTTTTGTCTTTGCAATATATTTCGCGACTTCGTCGTAATTTTGAATTTCGATTTTTAAATTTTGAATTATCGGATGCTCTGGAGCTACCACCATATATGTTGCGCCAAATAATGTATCTGGTCTTGTGGTAAATACTTCTAAAAACGCTGATTCATGCTGATTGGACTGATTTATGCTGATTGGAAATCGTATAAGAGCGCCTTCCGAACGACCGATCCAATTTTCTTGTTGTATTTTTATTTTGTCTGCCCACTCTAACGTCTTTAACCCTTGGAGTAATTTTTCCGCATATGCGGTGATCTTCAGATACCACTGCCGCAATTCTTTTTTTTCTACCGTTGTTCCACACCGCTCGCACACCCCACCCTCCACTTCTTCGTTTGCCAAACCGGTTTTGCAACTTGGACACCAATTAATTAATCCCTTCGCTTCATATGCCAATCCCGCGTTAAAAAGCTTTAAAAATATCCATTGTGTCCATTTGTAATAATTCGGATCGGTTGTATTCACTTCACGTGACCAATCAAATCCCATTCCCCAGTTTTTCAATTGTACTTTCGCATTCGCAATATTTTTTGCCGTCGAGATTGATGGATGTATTCCTTTTTTGATAGCAAAATTTTCCGCGGGCAATCCAAACGCATCCCATCCAATCGGATACATCACCTCATACCCCTTCATTCTCAAAAGCCTGCTATAGGTATCACCCGCAACATACGGACGTAAATGACCCATGTGTAACCCCTCTCCAGACGGATAGGGAAACTCTATAAGAATATATTTTTTCTCTCTTTTACTTTTATCATCGGCGATATATGTCCCGTCTTTTTCCCATATATCCTGCCACTTTCGCTCAATTTTCGAAGGATCGTACTTCTTCATATTGTTTTATAGTAATTCAAAAAACCCATTATCTCAATGAATCCTCTATACAATAAAAGGTGTATAATGAAATTAGAACATTTTTGGCGGCTAGCTAATATAAAAATGTGCCTGTATTTTAAGGTAAAACCATCTTTATAGCACCGCCACAATATATAAAAACCCTCTCTTATTCGAGGGTTTTTTATTTTTTATTAAATTAAAATTTTATTCCAAAGGCATTTTTGGTATTCTCCAAAATCTGCTCGCGCATTGTTTCAACCGAAACATTTTTTATCTCGGCAAGTTTCTTTACCACCTCCACCACATACGCGGGCTCATTTCGTTTTCCACGATATGGCACGGGGGCAACCCACGGCGCATCGGTTTCGGAAAGAAGATATTGAATTGGAATTTCATTAATCACATCCGCATATACCACCCCATTTTTTTTCGGAGGAAACGTAATCACCCCCCCAAACGTAAAATAGCACCCAAGATCGAGAAAAATTTTTGCCTCTTCTATTGTTCCGCGAAACGAATGAATCACCGGACTCTTTTTTGTTCCGTGTACTTCCAATAATTTTGCGAGCTCCTTATATAAATCCCTGCAGTGTATCATGAGTGGTCTCTCAATTTCGTTTGCAAATTCAATTTGTTTTATAAATTCAACTTTCTGAATTTCTATTTCTCCATATGAAAGATCGAGCCCACATTCGCCAACCGCGACAACCTTTTTGCTTTCCGCAAGTTTTTTAAAAGACTCATAATCAAACGGTTCCGCGGGTATTATATCTTTTTTCTCGGATATGCCATATTCGTCCTCATCGCGCGCTGATGGAACGGTATGTCCTGGATAAAGTCCAATGGCTGCCCACATATTTTCATATTTTTCGGCAAGCAAAACTGCTTCAGCTGATGTGCTTTTTGATGTTCCCACAGTAATTATCCCAACACCCATATCAACGGCTCGTTGTATAACACTTTCTTTTTCATCTCCATACGCCGGAAAGTGGGCGTGTGTATGTGCGTCAAAATATTTTATTTCCATAAAAATTTGCTTTTCTATGAAGCCTATTTTAGCATGAAACCAGCTTATTTACATGAGAAAGGAGAACACAGATGATAAGAAGAATTCCATGGAATGTCGCAATATGCGACTGGAATGGGACACTACTCAATGATTTGCCGCTGGTCTATGGATCGGTGCAAAAAATCTTCAAAAGCTTTGGAAAAACCCCACCCTCACTCGAAACATACCAAAAGGAAATCACTGCTGACTTTATGAAATTTTATAAGGCGCACGGCATTCCTGTGGATACCCAATCAGAAACCCTCAATACAATCAGAAAAAAATATTTCAAGGAAAATGGAAAAAACGTAGCCCTCACAAATGGCGCGCAAGAACTCCTTGAGGTATTTTTAGGCCTCGATTTAAAGATAGGGATCGTGAGTGGGGAAGCGCGTGGATATCTTCAAGACACGCGTTTAAAACAATTTCATCTTGAAAAATATTTCGATTTTGTCTTTGATGGAGTTTCGGACAAAACGGAAAAATTCAAGGAAGTTGTCAAAATTCTAGAGATTGATCCAGGTACCATATTTTATATCGATGATAGTTATGATGGAATTTCCGCGGCGAAAAATGCCGGCATTGTAACGTTTGGATTTATCCATAATGGATCGTATAATTCTGAAGAAAAAATACGATCGGCAAAACCAGACCATATCATCAAATCCCTTTTGGAAATTATTCCAATAATTTCAAATTAATATTTACCAAAAATCGCTCCGATACAACATCGGAGCGATTTTCTATTTACACAACAAAGATTAAACCAATCTCGGGAAAAGTGCGGGAATTTCAGATGAAGGATCTTCAACCACATGTAATATCTTCTTACTTGTTTCCGGAAGAAGTGGCTCGAGAAGCACACCAATCTCCCACACACTTTCCAAAAGTTCTTTCACATCACTTTTCGCTTTTTCTGGATTTGTTTTTATCGTCTTAAATGGTTCGGTCTCCTGAACAAATTTATCGGATATCTGAATTCGCTCCCAAATGACATCCAGTGCCTTCTTAAATTCATATCTATCCATTGCTTCTTCATATACCTCCTTCCCATGTATCTGTACATTTTTTGGATCAAATAAAACTTCATAACTTCGTGCCATTTTCACCACACGACTTACAAGATTTCCCAACCCATTTGCAAGATCACCATTATACCTACTCTTAAATTTTTCTTCGCTAAAATCTCCATCTTCGTATGCGGGAATTTCACGAAGTAAATAATATCGTACCGGATCAACGCCAAATCGATTAATCACATCAAATGGATCAACCACATTTCCGATTGTTTTACTGATTTTTTGACCCTCAACAGTGATATACCCGTGGATAAATTCCTCATTCGGAATTGGAAGTCCAGCGCTTTTCAACATCGCAAGCCAGTATACTGCGTGAAAGCGACTTACTCCTTTTCCAAGTACATGTATCTTTTTATCGTTTTCCAACCAAAATGTTTTGAATAATTCTGCATTCACATCCGGATATCCAAGTGCGGTGATATAATTTGCGAGCGCATCATACCACACATACATTGTCTGCTCAGGTTCGCCCGGAACAGACACTCCCCAATGCTTTGTTCGTTCGACGGGACGAGAAACTGAAAAATCTTCAAGTCCGTGTTTTATAAATCCCAATACTTCATTCTTTTTCGACTGAGGAACTATTTTCAACACATCTTTTTCGATTACTTCCGCCAACCATTCCTGATAGTTTGAGAGTTTGAAAAAATAATTTTCCTCTTCAATGAGTTCAAGTTTTCTTCCTGGATGTTCATTACACTCTCCCGCATCATTTAACTCCTCTTTGTTATAAAACGTCTCACATCCTTGGCAATATAATCCTTGATATTTCTTTTTATATAAATCTTCTTTTTTTGTAGCACTCCACAACGCCTGTGCACCAACTTTATGCCGCTCTTCACTGGTGCGAATAAACTGATCGATTGAAATATTAAGTTTTTTCAATAACTCTTTAAATGCTTCCGCGTTTCTCAACACAAGTGTTTCTGTTGGGATTCCCTCTTTTTCTGCTGCCTGAACATTTTTTATTGCATTTTCATCGCTTCCCGAAAGAAAATATGTTTCATATCCTCTTACGCGACGAAAGCGCGCAATCACATCCGCTTGTACAAATTCAAGCGCGTGCCCAATATGCGGCGCCGCATTTACATATGGTATTGTTGTCGTAATATAACTTATTTTTTTTATCATATTCCCAAATACGGACGTTGTTCTTTCTGTTCTGCCAAATAATTAAATATTTCTTGTGCAATGACTGCGATAGGAACCGAAAGCACAATACCGATAAATCCCGCAATTTCCCCTCCCGCAAGAAGCGCCATAATAACGACCACTGGATGTACTTTCATTGTTTTTCCGACAACAAGCGGAACGAGAATCTGATTTTCAAATTGTTGTACCAAAACAAAAAATAGAACTGCATATATACCGAGAATAAATGAATCGGATATTGCCACAACAAATGCAATGAATCCAATTAACATCGGCCCAATCACCGGAACGAGTTCAAAAATTGCCGCAAGAATACCCAACACTACCGCGAACTTCACCCCCATGATCCACAATCCAACCCCCACAATAAGTCCGACAATGAAACTAAGTGTGATTTGCGTGGAAAACCACTTTCTGATTTTTACGGAAAAACGATGAAACACACGAAGCACAGGCCCTTCGTATACATCAGGAAGAATTACCCGAAGGAGGCGTTCCGGCCCATCTTTTTCTATTGAAAGATAAAACGAAATCAAGATAACCGAAATAACACTGATACTTGTGGTAAAGAAGTTTTTCAATGTCTCCGCTACTGAAATATTTTGTGAAGAAAGAAAGTCAAATAATTTATCTCTCCCAAGTGTAAATGTGTCGAGAAGATTGTCGGGTAATCCAATCCCAAAAATAGAATAGACAACATCGTGAATTTGTGTGAGAAGACCCGTCGCTTCAATTGAAAACACCGGAGTCATAAAATATATCCCTAATGCGATAAGAATAAACGCAGAGAGAAATACAATAAGCACAGAAAGAAGCCGCTTCACCCCTCTCTGTTCTAAAAAAGAAATAATTGGATCAATACCAAGGGAAAGAATGACCGCGGTAAAAAAAATACCCAGTGCCGTACGACCAAAATATGCCCCCAACACCAACAGAAGGAATATAAATACCTTTAACAGCGTGTGCCAACTTATTTCTATTTTTGTCGTTTCTTTCATCCCGTTAATGATAGGAAATACTTATATTTCCGTACACTTTTTTCCACATACATCGTACCTTTTTGTTTTTTTATTCATAATTAAATACTACTAATTCCAACAATTCCCGTTTTCAAAAAGCTATCATTAACGGGATTCATTTCTCTATATCTTTAATATACCAAGAAAACTCTCATTCTTAAACGGACCGACAAGCGCAAGATTAAGATGGTCGTTTTTAAATATTATTCTTGCAACATCCCGCACCTGTTTCGGAGTCACTGCTTTTACCTTTTTTGCCACATCTTCCGGTGATGATAATGGCATATCCATAATTTCCTGCATCCCATAGAAATAGCCAATTGAGTCGGAAGTTTCAGCATTTAAAAATATACCTCCCACCAAATGCTCTTTTGCCTTCTCAAGTTCCACATCCGAGACAAGATTGTCCTTTAATGACCTCATTTCATTGAGTACCGCATTGATAACAATATTAACCTTTTTATTATCTACCCCTGCAGCCACAGAAAGAAACCCATGGTCAGAAAAAAGATCTGTCCCCGATCGCACATAATATGCGGCGCCAAGTTCATCTCGAACTTTTTTGAATAACCTTGAGCTCATCCCGCCTCCCAACACCTCGGAAAGTACTTCCAGCGCAAATCTTCGTTTATCTTTCATATCAAATGCCCGCACCCCCAACACAAGATGTGTTTGCTCAACATTTTTTTGATACACGAGTTCCTTTGGTTTTATCTGTGACTCTTTCACTTTCGGTTTTCTCATTTTTGTACCACGCGAAAGATTCGAAAAATATTTCCCAATTTCTGCACGAGCTACTATTGGATTAAAGTTCCCCGCAACAAACACCACCGTTGACTCCGGTAAATAATTTTTTTCTCGGTATGCAATAAAATCTTCTCGTGTAAGTTTTTTAATATTTTCCTTTGTCCCCGCAATACTCCATCCCGCCGGCTGATCACCGTAGACAAGTTCATAAAACAACTCTTCCGCTTTTCGTGGAGGAGCATCTTCATACATATTTATCTCTTCAATAATCACTCCGCGTTCAACCTCAATATCTTCTTTGTTGAACACCGGATTTAAATAGAGATCAGAAACAACATCAAGCGCCTTCTTGAATGATTTGTTTCTTACTTTTGCATAGTATGTGGTATATTCATGCCCCGTTGATGCGTTATATTGTGCCCCCATCCCATCAAGTTCTCCCGCGATATCAATTGGGCATGGACGCTTCTTAGTCCCCTTAAAACACATATGTTCCAAAAAATGAGAGAGTCCATTTATTTCCTTTGTCTCATATTTAGATCCCGCAGCAACAAGCACAGCGACTGTCACTGTGAGTGAATCTTTTTGTGGCACAAGAACACACCGAAGACCGTTTGAATAAGTAAATCGTATTGGTTTTTTCATCTTATTAATTGATAAATATACATACAGAATAATGCACGTTTCCCATAAGCGCAAACATGAATCTTTTTGACAACATGCGCGCTAACACAGTATAGTGTTTTTAGTTTTTAAACATCTCGTAGGAGAAATAATATGAATCCATTGATATGGGTGTTCATTTTTTCCTTCTTTGCACTTTCTTTTGGTCTTGCACTCAAAAGTCTTGCTTTATTTATGCGCTTTGAAAAGAGAAGAGTATTGTCTGGAATTTCATTTTTATTCTTTATTTTTATGAGCTTTTCTACCGCCTATTTTGGCGCTCAATACGCAGAACAAAAAATCGAGAACAATTTACGTGAGAAATCCATTGAAAAACTCGAGAAGTGGCTCAGAGAGAGATCAAGGCCGCCACAAAAAGGAAAATTAGAGACAAATCGCGTCTGAAAAATAAGTTAACAAAAATCCCCCGAATATTTGGGGGATTTTTTATTTCAACTTACTTTCCAAAAAATCTTGGAGTGCATCAATCGGAATTCTCACCTGCTCCATCGTATCTCGATCACGCACGGTTACATCTTTATTTTCCAAACTTTCAAAATCTACCGTGATACAAAATGGCGTTCCCGCTTCATCCTGTGCACGATATCGTTTTCCGATATTTCCCCGCTCGTCCCATATTACGGAAAATTCTTTTTTCAAATCTCCGTGAATTGATTTTGCAAGTTCTACCAATTCGGGTTTATTTGCGAGGAGTGGAAATACTGCCGCTTTATATGGTGCGAGTTTTGGATGTAATTTCAATACAATTCGCTCATCACCTTCTTTTACCTTCTCTTCCCGATACGCATCCATAAGGAAAAAGAGTGTCGCGCGATCAACACCACCGGACGTCTCCACAATCCACGGGAGGTATCGTTCTTTCTTTTCTTCATCAAAATACGTGAGATCTTGTTTTGAAAAAGCCTGATGTTGTTTTACATCCCAATCACCACGATGATGGATTCCCTCCATTTCTTTCCAACCTGCCCCGGCCGGAGCGTCGGGGTCCATCCAATTTGTGTTGTATTCCACATCGAATGCCGCACGCGCATAATGTGCGAGCTTGTCTTTTGGGTGTTCAAAAAATCGGAGATTTTCTTCCCTCATGCCAAGTGAGAGGTACCACTTCCTCCGTTCTTCTTTCCAATATTCAAACCACTGCATCGATTCTTTTTCTTCGGGTTTCGTATAAAACTGCAATTCCATCTGTTCAAATTCGCGTGAACGAAACGTAAATTCTCCCGGCGTAATTTCGTTTCGAAATGCTTTTCCAACCTGCGCAACACCAAACGGAATCTTCACACGCGTTGAAGAGGCTACATTTTTGAAATTCACGTGCACTCCTTGTGTGATTTCTCCGCGAAGATATGTTTTTGTTTTTTCTCCTTCTACTACCCCAAGATATGTTTCCACCATCAAATTAAACTGTTTTGGTTCTGTCCAATCTTTCTTCCCGCATGAAGGACATTTCGGCATATCTGCTGCAGCAACTTTAAACAGGTCTTCTGCCACCCCAAGATTGTCGGCACGGAAACGCGCATGACACGCCTTACACTCCACAAGTGGATCGGAAAATGAAGCTAAGTGGCCCGATGCTTCCCACACCTTCGGATTCATAATAATTGCCGCATCAATTCCCACGACATCATCGCGCATTTGCACCATTGATTTCCAGAATTCATTTTTTATATTGCGTTTCAATTCAACACCAAGTGGCCCGTAATCCCATGTTCCCGCAAGTCCTCCATATATCTCGGACCCTGGATAAATAAATCCTCTTCGTTTCGCAAGTGCGGTTATTTTTTCAAATATATTCATCCCGTTAGAAGTAGACCGCGAATAAACGATACGGTCTATAATTCATAATTGTTATTCGACTAATATTTATATACATTAAGTTAAGTAAATTTTCGTGGTCGCGACTTCTAACGGGACTCATAATTGTTTTCTTTTTTTTTCTAAACCCTAACCCCTATACCCTGGTCTTATTGCACCACTCTTCCGTTTTCCGACCGTACTGTTTCATCGTCGGTAAGATTGGTAGTGAGAGGATTATCATAACTTACCATATCCACTCCCGTAAAGTCATCAGTTGCGGTAAGCGTGGTCTTTCCCAAAATATCTTTATACTGCCCCACCTCAGTTACATTGGGAGTAAGCTCAATTTTAAATACTGCTTCAATTGGATCGCTTAAAATCCCCCGTGCCGCAGAAATTTTATCAATATTCCATACCACCTCTTGTGTGCGTTCGTTATATGTTGGACTCGATTCAATATTACTTTTTACCGCACTCACCCATTTTACTTCGCGGCCAAGTGATGCTTTCACCGCAACATCTTTTACATCAGTTAAATAATTCTTGAGTATCCAATGAATTGAAAATTGTG
>Ga0074195_1004909_pt1 | contig 10555 bp, 7 predicted proteins | sample EPASupsiteHSE623_FD_64525 | JGI IMG/M metagenome (GOLD analysis project Ga0074195, IMG submission 64525) | Bioremediated contaminated groundwater from EPA Superfund site, New Mexico - Sample HSE6-23 | ecosystem: Environmental > Aquatic > Deep subsurface > Groundwater > Contaminated ... | reverse complement strand
GTCGTGGCTGCAAGAATTGGTGTAAATTCTTTCCAGTTTTCTAATAAAGTATTTCGTTGAAACCATTTCATATTTTGGATTATTTTATTTTCTTATCTGGTTTGCTTACAATAACAATTATCAGTATTTAAATTGACCGCCAATTATTCCGGTACATCATTTTGGCCTATAACGTTCGCGGTATGGTTAGTAAGGGAGAGCGGCGTGCGTTCGTATCCTCCATGCGTGAACTTTAATGCGGGTGATAACCTTAGAAAACTACAAACACCCTTATTAACTATGCCGCGTGTTAGCAAAAGTACTTTTTTGAATTTTAAAAATATTATCCTGTTGAATAGAGGTTAAAAGGAAAGTGAATATATAAACAGAAAAGGTTTTATAATTAAAAATATTCTCCCATCTTAAACCAAAATATAAACCTTCAGTTAATAACTGATAAATAATAGTTATCATTATTGGAAAAGAGATAGTTTTTATAAGTTTGACTAGTTCTTTTCTTTTCATTTTATATATTAACAAAATCGTCACATAGGGAAAGAATACTTCATAAGCAAAGATCAAAACCATTGTATTATATAGTGTTTCAATAAATTTATTAATAACTTGTGGTTCATTATAAAATTGAATAGTCAATGAAATGTCATTATGAAGGTTATTTTTATCTGGTATATTAGTTAAACGTGATATATCATCAGTATTAATAGAGTTTTGTTCTATTTGATACCAAAATCTATTGTAGACTTCATTATTGAGTATTTTGTCAATTTGTTGATTATCAAATGAATGAATGAGGGAAAAGGAAATCACTAATAATTGAGAAAATAAAAATACCGAAATAAATGCATCTACAAAATTCTTTAGTTTTCTTTCATTTGTAAGTTTTGAATAGAATAAATATTTGAACTCATTATCTGTTAATTGTTTTCCCAATATCTTGAAATATAAAATCCATACTATAATGTTTACAAATGGCATTAGAATAATAATACTTATCCAGAAAAAGTGAAGTAATGACTCTATATTAAAATAATATTTCTGGATATTTCTTATTAAAATTATTCCAATAATAATAAGCGAGATGACAACAAACAAAAACAACCATGGACTTGATTTTTTAAAAAGTAATGGTAAATATTTCTCTCTTAATTGAATATAAATTAAATCCTTTTTTGAAAGCAATTGATATAAATATTCAGATATTAGTTGAAATACTAAATATGAAAACCAGCATATTGATCCTGAAAGAACTATTATGAATGAATTATTAATTAATATTTTTATACGAACTAATGGGATTAATTTTGATAAATAGACGAAATCAGATTTTAATGAAATAGCATTTAATTTAGGTAGTACATAGTTCATGTATTCAAAATACCTGTCGTAATATTTTGAATATAAAATACTTATAATTAGAATAATACTAAATATAAAAACTGGAAGAAAATATTTTATCCAAAATTTAAAATTGTTTTTAAGTCTTTTTTTATGAAATTCTATAGTTGGATGCATCTTAAGTATTTTTTGTCAACGTTGGCAATATGCCCAGTTGACGGAATTCATAGCTTCTAGTTGTCTGGTTACCCGAAAGATACATAAAAGCTTAAACATTGGCAAACGTACTGGTCGGCAATTGAGTATCACAGCTTGTTGGGGTGAGTTTTATTTCATACTGTTTTGAAGAATGTCCAAGTCGAATAGTCTAAGCCGAAATTTATAAGAGGATAAGAAACTAATCAAGCAGAACTTAATGCTTATCTTTATAAATAATTAAGTTATATATCCGCGCTCCTTATCATGCTTTTCATTAAGCCTATCCGATTTAGTGTTTTTTTCTTTTTCAATGCGGTCCATCTCCGTATAAATTTCAGCTAATTCTTTTGAATTCAATCGTTCCCTTATGGTTAGATTGCTCTCAATTTTCTTTAGCTTAAAATATAATTCATCGAATTTATTTTTATATTCTTTAATGATCATTTCTTTTTCTCGTTCATAAGATCGATTTTCTTCAGGCATATAAAGTAAGTGCTGCTTTTCTTTTTCTTTTTTCACCAACTCCCTACGATAATTTTCTTCCCTTTGTTTGTTTGTAATATTATTAAAGTAAAGGGCTAATGAAGCTATTGTAAGCAAGATAACAACTACTGTAGCAAACATATTTAAGATAATTAAAGGTTTAGAAATTTTATAATTCCATTTGAAAATGATAGGCTTTTTTGGTTGGATATATATAATCGAAAGTTCTCAATTAACTGATACCATAATCAGTCTTTTTAAAATTCACCCTAACGGTACGGGTTTGATTCGTTGACAGTGCCATAGCTTTAACTTATCTGGTTAGCCGAAGATATGCAAAAACCTCAAAATTAGCTAACACACTTACAAACAATGAATTATACCTGATGTGGTGATTAGTTTTACTTTATGCTGTATATTATAGACTGTTGTAACAATCTTCAATATTTAATAAGTGCTATAATTCATACCTATTAAGGTCCTTCTTTACTACTGTTATCAGTGCACTAAAAAATTCAGAGACTAAAATCTTCATATTCTCTGCTACTTCTTTTAACTCAGTTTTTCTTTTAGCCACATATCTATCAGCTTTGGTTTTATAATGATGTCCAAATCTGTAAATATCATCTGTATAATCTTGATCAACTAGTATATAGAATCCTTCAATACTATTAAGTTCGTCGTCATGAAAGGTACTTTGATGAGCTACTTGATTCCTAATTGGCTTATATTCATTTACATATTTGTTAATTTTTTTTAGAGTCTTTTCAACGTCGGTACCTTTAATCTTAAGGTTTTTTATTACAGTAGATTCACGACATTCTCTTTCAGGCAAACCTATTTCATAGACCAAATTAGTAAGTCTTAAAGCCCTATCAAGTATTGAAGTTATCCGTAAATAAAAGTTTTCAAGCATAAATACCATATAATCATGTCTATTCATTATGCTTGATTTCCTTTTTCTATATCCAGATAACAAATCAATAGTGAAATAAATTTGATCCAAATTTTCGGAAATTTTACTTGCGCTTAGAAGTATTTCTATTGCTCTATTTTCCTTCAATGATGCCGGACTTGCTATTTTCTTTGGAGTTTGTCGTGCAATAAAGGCAGTGACCGTTGGCATCAGTATTTCAATTAATTCATGTTTGTCTAAACCTGATACTCTCATTTGATTTTGTATGTAGATAGTGTTCGAAAATTAACCACAATCAAGATAGAATGGCGGATTACTCCGCCTACCCCCTCGCAGATCCGGACGAACAGTTTTCCCGTATCCGGCTCCTCAGGTTAATGATTCGCTATCTGTTACGAAAACCAAATTACACATTTTTATGGACGATTTTAGGATATGGTAGCGGGAATACCTTTAGCAGGTCTTTAAATCCGGCCAGTGTATAGCTGTTATACTGGCTGCGGCGGTTAAGCCATTTATACCAATACATACAGGCGTTGTGGTAAACCTGATCCAGAAATTTAAAGTTGCCTGGTATGGCAAAGTAAGCATAGTAACCCCTGACTTTCATGCACAGTTCTGTCCATTGCTCACGAACCGGTATGTGCCGGTTTTCCCTGCAATATTCATATATGGCTTTGAATACTCGGTTTACTTTTACCTTCTTTGTCCGGCGTTTGATTACCGGTAATCCCCGTTTCGATTTCGTCCAATAATGTGTAAAACCCAAAAAATCAAATGTACTGGTTTCTCCCCTGTTGGATGGTGAAAAGTTCAACAACCGTGTCTTTTCCGGGTGAATAGTAAGTCCGTACTTATTAAAACGCTTCGCAAGGGTTTGGTACACCCTTTGTGCATCTTCCCTGTATTCGAACCCGATGACAAAATCATCTGCGAAGCGAATATAGAACATCTCTCCCTTTAGCATCGGCCTTATCTCTTCAATCCACCTGTCCAATACCTCATGCAGATATACATTGCTCAGCAAGGGAGAGATGATATTCCCTTGTGGCACCCCGCTTTCTGGTTTGAATAGTTGTTTCCCGTCTATAACCCCGGCTTTCATCCATTGCACTATCAACTTTATAATACTCCCGTCATTTACCCGTTTCTTCAATATTTCCAAGATAAACTTGTGGTCAAAACTATCGAAACAGCTCTTGATGTCTGCATCTATGACCCATCGAAAAGGGTATTGCATGCATCGGTTTCTTAAATACGACAGCGCCTGATGTGGGCTCTTATTCTTACGAAATCCGTATGAGTACCTGCTGAAGTCATTTTCGTATATCACGCTCAGTAGATCACTTACTGCACGTTGTACCATCTTGTCTTCAATTGTTGATATGCCCAAGGGGCGTTTGCCTTGCCCATCACCTTTAGGTATCCATGCCCGCCTTATATCCGGGGCTTTGTATTTGCCACTCTTAAGGCGTTGGTGTAAATCACGGATGTTGATCGACAGGTCTTGCTCATAGTCACAGTAGCTCCTGTTATCAATCCCTGTTGATGCCCATCGCCGTAGCTTCCTAAAGCTCCTCTCCAGCATTCCCTCATTTATGAAGTGTGCTATTGAGGTAAAAACCAGTTGGGGTGTTGTTTTCGCCTTCTCTGCTATTTGTCCAAGTTTTGTTTCCATTTTTTTTCTTTTTTTTTCTTCCCTCCGTGTGGAATTAATGTGTCCCTTGTACAATCCATTAACCTGACCTCTTACTTCCCTCCCAATGGGATGGCCATGCCATACAGTGGATCGCTCAGATGGTGCTTCTCCACCTACTATCGGTACTATTTAGAGGCTCTGACTTCCGCTGTCCGTCTCGTTGACTCCGGTTTTCCCTTTTCGCCGATACCCTCACCCCATCATATTGGTTCGTATCTCTCAGCTTGGTTATGGTGGTTACCTCGCTAAGCCTGGCCTTGGTTCTACCGGGTGGCCTATTCCCCGGTTTTACTGGGGGGAAACAGTCGGTTCTCCCATCTTCCGCGATTCTCCCTTTATACACATGCCATGTTCTCTGACCCCGGTGGTTTAGCAAAGATAACCGTCGTATGTCCCTGCTATTGCTGCCTTCTGCTTGAACGTACAGCATCGGCTTAACCACTACTTAATACCGGTTTCGAGGCTCTATCGCACGGCCTGCATACTCGATCCCCTCAAACTTTTATTCACAATTCTTATTGTTTTAATGGTGTTCATGAGCTCACTTCGTTCGGTTCTGCTATCCTCTCGGAACTTGGCGCAGCGATCTCACGACCGAAGGGAGTATTCACCCATGTGGTTCACTAATGCCCTGTCAACGGACTTTGGACAGACCGGATTTGCACCGGTTGAAGAATTACTGATCATTTCAAGGATATACTAATATACCCCATCCCTAACCACACGGCTTTGGATGGCGTCTCACGCTCGCGTGTATGCCCATAAAAATCTCTACACTACATGTAGTATTTTTATTGGAAAAGTCTTTTTTTTTCAAATCATTGCGTCTTATCGATACTTAACAGAAAACAATGAATTATCATAAACAAAGTGGTATCATTTTGTAACAATGTTATAGCTTAATACATTGATATCCTGACAACAAAAAAGAATTTGATAGACGTCACCACAAATATTCTTTCATTGCCAAACATATACTTTATTACCCAATTGCGACTTTACTATGGCAACGATTCTGTACCTTTAAGATTTTAAAGGAGCAAAATTGATAAATGTTATTATTGTAATGGTCTTATTAGCAATAAATTAATCCAAAATAAAGAAAATTTAATATGGGAAAACCCTTTAAAAAAGAAATTGAAGAAAGTTTTGGTACAATAAAATGGGGGTTAGAGCAGGATACGGATTCTCTTTACAAAAATATTTTTCAAGATACTAAAAAGCCTTTGTTTATTGTAGGTTCTGGAGGCTCATTAAGTGCTTGTCATTTTGTAGCAACTATTTATCAAAACATGGGGAATTTAGCCAAAGCTATAACTCCTCTTGAATTATATTATTCTAGGTTTGCTTTGAGAAATGCAAAGATATTATTCATTAGTTCAAGTGGAAAGAACAATGACATAATATTTGCATTTAAAATAGCTATTAAAAATCATGCGAGTGACATCACAACAATATGTATGCGCAAGGAAGCCCCCCTAACAAGATTAGCAAATTCATTATATGTAAGCAAAGGAATAGAATACGACATACCAACTAAAAAAGATGGATTCTTGGCAACTAACTCTTTGACAGGGTTTTTTACAGTTCTTGCAAAATCCTCTGGTCAAATTAAAACAGAAGTAAAAGATATTACTATAACACAAACTTTCAAAAATGAGATTAATGATTTTGTTAATAAATTGAAATTTGATTCCAGCATCACTGTATTATATGGAGGCTGGTCAACTTCGATTGCTTATGATATAGAATCAAAATTTACGGAGGCTGCTTTGGGAAGTGTATTACTTGCGGATTATCGAAATTTTGGTCATGGTCGTCATCATTGGTTTGCTAAAAGAACGAATAACTCTGCTATAATAGCACTAGTCACCCCTGAGGAAAAACAAATTGCTGAAAAAACGCTCAATTTAATTCCATCTTCAATCCCTCGATTAATAATCGCAAGTAAAAAAGATGGAGTCAATTCTTCGATTGAATTATTAATAAAAACGTATTATCTAGTTAATTATGTTGGTGAAGCGCTTCAAATAGATCCGGGAAGGCCAGGAGTGCCTGAATTTGGCTCCAAGTTGTATCATTTAAAATATTCTTCATTTTATAAGAAATTCTTAGATGTTAAACTAGGGCCGAACGAAGAGTACGCCATTCTAAAAAAAGCAAATAAGTCTTCTATCCTTCAATTGCAACAGAATGAGTTACTTTTTTGGAGAAAAAAGTACTCTACCTTTACTGACCGTCTAAGTAAAACTCAATTTTCTTCGATCGTCCTTGATTATGATGGGACGCTCTGTTCATATGATAGAAGATATTCCGGATTTTTAGCAGAAAACATCTCTAATGAACTGATAAAATTGTTAGAAGCAGGAATAGTGATTGGTATTGCAACTGGTCGTGGGCAATCTGTAAAAAATGATTTACGTAATTCGAAAATTCCTGAGTCATATTGGAAGAATGTTTTGATTGGCTATTATAATGGTTCTAGTGTTGGCACCTTAAATGATGATAATTATCCAAAAACGGAAATGGAACTCAACATTAACCTCACTGCCATTGAAGCTGAGATAAAAGGCCTAAGACTGCCTTATTCAGACTTGAAAACAAAACTGCGACCCTATCAGTTGACTATTGAAACTAGTGATACATATGTTTGGGATATGATCAAAAAAATGGTTCAGAATATCGTAATGACATCATCAGGAGGTGAATTACAATTACTAGAATCCAGTCATTCAATAGATATAGTTGTAAAGAATAAGGCTTCAAAATTAAATGTGGTAACCAAGTGTATTCAAATGTCTAGGAGTGAAAATTGCTTAACAATTGGAGATAAGGGTCAATGGCCGGGAAACGACTATGAATTATTATCCACGCCTTACTCATTGAGTGTTGATGAGGTTTCTGCTCATCCGGATAGTTGCTGGAATCTTACTTTCGATGGTGTTAAAAGTATTCAAGCAACTATGGCTTATCTGCAGCGAATTAGTATAAAAAAGAATTATTTTAATTTCTAAATATGAAGTCTGAAATACTGCAAGGTCTCTTATACCAGCTTATAGGTGAAATATGTGGGGATGATGAGTTTGCAAGCAATCGTAAGTTTTTTCTGAACATGGCAAAATTTAAATATGATGGTTATAAGCAGTTTTCTCCCGGGATGAGATTTATAGAACGTTTTGCTCTATGGTTGAATCAATTCAAAGATTTAAACGATAGAAAAATAGCTTTAGATTTTATAAAAAACAATTTAGTGTATATATCAGGTCCGGAAATGGATTTATTAGTATCAAGTTGTTATCCAGATGTAATTAAACCAATTCTATTCAAAAAGGTAAGTATGGAATTGGGAATACCTGAATATAAGGTTAATGCAATATCAAGTAGTCTCAAATTTAGATCCCTACTGAGGCAATCCTTATTTTGTGGACTGAGCGATGGGGCAAGAATAGAAAACTTTCGTAGATCTAATAATGGTATACTCTCACATGAGCAGATATATCAGACATATGAATTATCTTCGAAAAGGGCATCAAAGATGAAGGAAGAATTAGTTTCAGATCAGACAAAGATCCTTGGTAGAGGCCCTAACATGGAAGAGGATAAGTTTAGAATTCTGCTCCTCCTGGATGATTTTTCAGCAAGTGGAACTTCGTACTTGAAATTCGATTCTACCGAAAAAAAATTAAAGGGAAAAATTAATGCCTTGTATGAAAATATATACAGAAAGGAGGAATTGAAGGATGTTTTTGACTTAGAAAATCTCGAAATTCACATTGTTTTATACTTATGTACTGAACAGGCTAAAGCTTTAATTGAAAGGAATTTTCAAAATTTGAATGAGGAATATGCCCTTAAAAGAATTCCCGAATTACATATAGTACACATGATTCAAGATTCCTATAAAATCACAGAAGCAAATAATAAGCAATTATTGATCTATGCAATAAAGATGTTTATTATGATGAAATTGAATTGGAGGATAGGCATACAGGAAATGTAAAACTCGGTTTTTGTGGATGTGCTCTACCGGTTGTATTATATCATAACTGCCCTAACAATTCGCTTTCAATATTATGGGCATATGAAAATGCTAAATTTGGAGGATTATTTCCTCGTGTTCCAAGACATAAGGAATTATGATAACAGAAATTAATCCATTTTTTGCAAGAGCTTCCGAGTATATAGAACTCGATGATAAATTTCTGAATTTATTTAGTCCAGAGGTATTAGCAATTTTCAATCAAAACCCCATATGGTCTAATGTTACGATTCTTAGAAGTTCTCCGGGTGGTGGTAAGACAACTTTATTAAAAATGTTCACACCTCAAATATTAAAGAAATTAAAAGAGACAAGCAAACATGATGAACATAATAGAGAAATTTATTTTGAACTTAAAAAGATTGGGGTCTTCGATGATGATGGAAATATTAAGGTGATTGGTTCCCTTGTGCCTTTCAACAACGAATATGTGTCTATTGAATTTTTGAATCTTAACGATACTCAAAAAGCTCGTGTTTTTTTCTCTCTTGTTAATATTAGAATAATATTATCTACACTTCATTCTATACATATCCTACATGACTTTAAATCATTAACAGACTACAAAAGAATTTTGTTTGCATTTCAAAACAATCTTAATGTACCTATCTCAATAAGAAGCATTTCCAATGGACTTGATTTATACAATTGGGCATGCGATCAGGAAGAAATTATTTGTAAAGAAATTGACAGTGTCTATACTGATAAACACAGAACTATCCAGGGAACAGACAATCTATATTCTCTTGATTTATTTGCTCCATCAAATTTCTCTATAGATGGAAAAAGCATACAGGAAAAGATATTGGTAATGTTAGATGATGTCCATAATCTCTCCTCATTTCAACGTTCTCGTTTAGTTACAACTATAATACAAAAACGTCCATCAGTTAACACATGGGTCTCTGAGAGGCTTAAGGCTTTAACGATGGATGAGCTTTTTTCGGAAGGTAATACTGAAGGTAGAGACATGAATACAATTCACATTGAAAAATTTTGGTCGAAGAAACACGCTGCGTTTGAAAAGTTTGCAAAGTCGGTAGCCAATAGAAGAGTTTCTCTTGCTTTGGATACGCCAAGGGAGTTTGCAAGTTATTTATTGGAAGATTTTGAAGTAGAGGATAACATTAAAATTCAGGAAGCTATTAAAATTGTTCAAACACGGGTAAAGGACACATATGGATCCTCTGAAAGATATAAAGTTTGGATATCCAATAAGGAGAAATTACATCTTGAGACTTATGATAAATTGACCGAATGGAGATGCTTAGAGATTTTACTTTATAGGGATAGAAACAAAGCTCAACAAAGATTAAGTTTTGGTGGGGAAGATTTATTACAAGAGGAAGAACTCCTTAAGCAGCAAGAAGTTAACGTGCGAACTGCAGCACAACTTTTTCTCAATAAGGAATTTCAGATACCATTCTACTATGGAATATCGAAGCTTTGTAGACTCTCATCATTTAACATAGAACAATTCTTATCGATTTCTGGGTATTTATTCGAGGAAATAAAGAATAATGAGATCAAAAAGGTTGTGAATAGCAATTATAAAATTGAAATATCCTCAAGAAGGCAAGAACAAATCATAAAAAGTGTAGTTAACAAGGTTAAGTGGAATGAACTGGCAAACAAAGTTCCCAACTTTACAAAAATAAAAACACTTCTCGATTCCATAGGAGAATTCTGCCAACAAGAGACACATTCACCAAATGCATGGAATTCACCAGGGTTGAATGCAATTGCCATTTTGATGACCGATAGAACTTTTTTAAAAGATGAAGTATTAAAAAATAAAAATCATGTCTATTACGGATTAGCTAAGTGTATTGCTGATTGTATTTCGTATAATCTGCTTGATTTTGAATTAAACTACAACTGTAAG
>Ga0074195_1004907_pt1 | contig 10559 bp, 7 predicted proteins | sample EPASupsiteHSE623_FD_64525 | JGI IMG/M metagenome (GOLD analysis project Ga0074195, IMG submission 64525) | Bioremediated contaminated groundwater from EPA Superfund site, New Mexico - Sample HSE6-23 | ecosystem: Environmental > Aquatic > Deep subsurface > Groundwater > Contaminated ... | reverse complement strand
CGCCGATCGGCGCCGTCGAGCAATCGGGAATAAAGGGACAGTCCCTGCCTGGCTGAGCTCATGCTCCGGGGCGATCGACCCTCTCCTTCCCGGCCGCCGAGAGATCGAGCTCGACCGCCGCAACCGGGTGGTCGAGGCCGAAGGCACCCAGCACCTCCGGGTGTACCTCGCCGAAGACTCCTATCGTCTCCCCGTCGACCACGAGCCTCCCGCGCCGCCCCTCGATGAAGGCGGGGTCATCCGACTCGCTGGCGGTGTACGCAAGCCCCAGCTCCCGACAGAGTGCGTCGGCGATCCCGTATGCCTCGGAGAAGTCGGCGGCTCCATGGCAGGAGACCGCGGCCGTGCCGAGCCCCGTCTCGAACCCGGTGATGGTCTCGCCGACTGCGAAGAGCCTCTGGGGAAGTTCCCGGAAGCGGTTGTACTCGAGCAGCTCCATCAGCAGGGGGAGAAGCGAGGTGCGGGCGACTGCCTGTTCTTCGGAGATCGGATGGAGCACCCGGAGCGCACGCGGGTCGGGCTCACGCCTCATCCGCGTGAAGAGGACGGTCTCGCTCGAAAGCACGAACGGCATGGTCTCGAGGTGCCCGAGTCCGCAGAGAGCCTCGCGAACGAACCCCTTCAGCCGGCTCTCGGGCCGCTCCTCGGCGATGGTCGCCGTCTCCGACGGGACGGCCTCGAACCGTTCATAGCCGTACGCGATGGCAACGTCCTCGAAGACGTCCCAGTCGTGCATGATGTCCGAACGGTAACAGGGCACCTCGACCCGGACGGACTTCTCCCCGAGCGGTTCCGCTCCGAAGCGCATCCGCCTGAGCAGGGCTGCCATCGCCGGGGCGCCGAGTTCGAGGCCGAGAAGCCGGTTGCATTCGTCGACCGACACCTCGCGGAAAGAGGGTACGAGGGAGGGGGACTCGACGCCGTCGATCTTCACCGACTCGATCCGGCCGCCGGCCTCGGCGAGCGCAGTGCAGAGTATCCTCGTCGCGATCTCGACAGCGCGCCGGTCGATGCCGGTGCAGTCGAGAAGGACGTCCGTGGTCGCGGTCGAGACGCGGGTCAGCTCCCCGTTGATGATGGGCGGGAAGGAGAGGACCCGGTCCTCCGCGTCGACGATCAGCGGGAAATGCGGCGCGTCGCGGACCAGGTGGGCATACGCGCGCCCCTTCGGGTGCACCTCGAGCATGGACTCCATGGTCATCTCCTCCTCGAAGTCGAGGGGAATAAAGCGCCTGTCGCGCGGAGAGGCGAGGTAACGGAACGGGGGCGTGATGCGCGCCATGTCGTGGAGGCCGATTGCAACCTTCTTCCGGCCGCGGCCGACCGCCCAGTGAAGCGACTCCTGCAGGCCCATGAGGGAGACGATCGCCTCCTCGTCGAGCTCGAGGCCGCGGATCACGGCGGAGCCGAGGAAGGGCCGGATCTCGGCCAGGCCGGGGTCGATCGAGAACTCGATGCCGGATGGCGCCGTCTCGTATCGGACCGGACCCTCCTCGAGCCCGAGGAAGCCGCGGAGCGCCCGGGCCGCTCCCTCGGTCGAGAAGAGGTCGGGCCGGTTCGCAAAGAACTCGACGTCGACGTGGTCCTCGCAGCGACGCTCGATGTCCGATCCGAACATGGGCAGTCGCTCGACGATCGACTCGCGGTCCGCACCCACGAGCCTCTCGAGGTAGCGGTAGGGCAGGGTGATGACGGGCATATTACCGACCTCCCCGGCCGGGCCGGATCGGGGTCTCGCGACACCAGTCGATATCCGAGCGGTAGAGCTGGCGCAGGTCCTTGAGGCCGAGCCGGAGCATCGCGAGGCGCGAGGCCCCGAGGCCCCAGGCGAGGACCGGGCGCGTGATGCCGAGCGGGGCCGTCACCTCCTCGCGGAAGACGCCGGCGCCGCCGAGCTCGACCCACCCGAGTCCCTCGACAAAGACCTCGGGCTCGACCGAGGGCTCGGTGTAGGGGAAATAACCGGGGCGGAAGCGGACCTGCGGAAACCCGAGGCGGCGGTAAAACTCGCGGAGGAAGCCGAGCAGGTGCGAAAAGGTGACTCCCTCGTCCATCACGATCCCCTCGAGCTGCTCGAACTCGGGCAGGTGAGTCGGATCGATCGCCTCGCGCCGGAAGACCCGGCCGATAGCGAAGGCCTTGACCGGCGGGGTCGAATGGGCTGCCAGGTGCTGGATGGAGAGCGCCGTCGCGTGGGTGCGGAGCACCTGCTGTCGGGCCTTCGCCACCTGCCAGGTGCCGCCCCATCCGGTCGACGTGGTCTCACCGCCGTGCTCGTGCATCGCACAGACCCGCTCCCAGCCATCGGGAAGTTCGGCCTCGCCGCCGAGGTGGAAGGTGTCCTGCATCTCCCGCGCGGGATGGTCCTGGGGCTGGAACAGGGCGTCGAAGTTCCAGAACCCCGACTGGACCAGGCCTCCCCCCATCTCGACGAAGCCCATATCGAGAAGGATGTGACGCATCTCGTCGAGAAGCCGCTGATAGGGATGGATCTTCCCGGGCACGAGTCGCCGTGGGAGGCGGTCGACCCGGTACTGTCGGAGCGGGGCGTCGCGCCAGCTCCCCGTGAGGAGCATCTCGTGCGTGAGCTGCCCGAGCTCCTCGCGGAGGTCGAGCCCTTCCCGCGCGAGTGCGGCGCCGGCCTCGGTGATCGCGATCTCGTATCCGACCGACTCGCGTTCGATTGCGAGCCCGCGTTTGAGGAGTTCGCGAAGCCCGGGCCCGTCCTCGAGGATCTCGCCTGCGAGCGCCCGCTCGTCTTCGCCCTCCGGGGCCTCGCCGATCTTCTCTACTGCGCCGTCGCGTATCGCTACCCATCCCTTTCGGCGGAGCCACCCAATGCCGATCGAGGCGAGGGGGTGACTCTTCAGCTCGGCCATCGAGGCGCTGGCGCCGAACGAGGCGAGGAGCTGTCGCTCCGGGAGGCCCTCGGCGGCGTAGCGCCGCCCCTCGTCGGTCAGGGCGTATGATCTCTCGACCTTCCGCTCGACCATCGCGAGCCCGCCGTTCTGCGCGAGGAGGCTCGCGTACTGGACGACCGCGTCCGGCGTCGCCCCGAGGATGTTCCCGAGCGCTGCCGCCTCGGCCCGCTCCAGGGGGGCGAGCGCCGCGAGCAGGCGGCGTTCGTTCAGCGAGAGCGCCTGCACCTCCCGGTTCGTTCTCTCCATTGACTCTTCTCCATTCTCGACAGACCCCCGGGGGTTGCCGTCCGCCCCGGGGGATTGGCCGGGCTCCGTCTCTCGCTCCATTCAGACCTCTGCTGCCAGGTGCTCCACCTCGTCCATCCGCTCGCGGAAATCGGCGAGGAACGCGAGCACCCGCTCGGCCGTCTCCTTCTTACAGGCCCCGCAGGTCGTCTCGCCCGCGAGGCATCTCCTGCGGACCTCGGCGAGCTCGGTATCGTCGTCGCACATGTGAAACCGGTTCAGCTCGAAGAGGGTACACCGTTCGGGCTCTCCGCCGAGCCGCCGCTGCTCCTCGAGCGTGGTCCGCCCTCCGGTCACGGCCCCCATCACCTTCTTCCGGACCGCGGCCGTCGGCTCGGTGAAGCCGAACGAGGACTCGGGGATCGAGGACGACATCTTGCCGCCGACGAGCCCTGGCATGAAGGTGTGGTACGTCGCCGAGGGCGGGTGGAACCCGAAGCCGCCGAGCTCGCGCTCTATCCCGCGGACGACCTCTCCCACGACCTCGCACGGCATACCCCTGACGTCGACGTGCCCCTCGTAAGCCTTCGAATTCGGGAGAGCCTTCGCGACGGCCGCGACGGCCCCCTCGGGCGCGTTCTTCGCCCGTACGGAGATATGGTCGCCCCGGTCCTCGACCAGGAAGAACCGCAGGCCGTTGGCCACGTCTCGGGTCAGGCGTATGTGCGGGTCCTGGTCGAGCCCGACCGGCACGATCGTCGGTGCCGGCTCCCCCGCGACCTGGGGATAGAGGATATCGGCGACCTGCGTGATCACGCTCATGGCGTGCGCGAGGGTCGTCTCGGCTGCAAAGCCGTAGATCGCCTGGAGTGCCGAGAAGTTGACCCGCGTCGCCGCTTCGAATGCGAGGTCCTTGAGGGCGTTGTTCCGCGACTGGAAGTATGCCTCGCCCCGGTACCCGAGCGCGTATAGCGCGGTCAGGTACTCGCGCCCGTAGCGGTCGCAGTCGTCCCAGGAGAGCCCGCGGACGGCATGCGCTTCGCGATCGGCGATCGTGATCATGCCGCTGCCGCCCTGTTCGACGTGCCAGACCACCTCCCGCATCACGAGCAGGTGGCCGAGATGCGGATGCCCCGACGGCATGAAACCGGTCAGGACGTGGAACGGGCGGCGGTCACGGATTGCCAGGGCGATCGGTCGGTAATCCCGGTGCCCGACGATAATTCCCCGGCGCATGAAGGCCGGGACCTCGGGGAGCAGGTCGAGCAGGGGGGCGATCGGCTCGATCCCGAAGTCATCGAAGAGTCGTCTCGTATCAATCGCCTGGCCGGCGGACCAGGGGTTGAGTGCTTCCGGCATGATCATCTCACAGCTTGATGCGGGCAAATTCCACGAAGAAAATGCCTTCACTATGTAGGCAGCCGAAGAGCATCTTCTTTTTGACTGAATGGGCCAGGCGGACCGAGCGCGAGATCACGGACATCGGCAGACTCGCGCCCCCGGGGAGGGCATGGACGAGCATCTCCGAGTGCGTCCGGCCTGCAACATAAACACGGTAGTGGTGGCCGAACTTGTACCCGGTCCGCGGGACATATCCCCGATCGCGGAGGTGAGCGTAGACTGCTGCCTTCTCGGGGGCCTCCGAATCGATCGCGCCGACCTCGACACGGTAGTCCTCGACCGAGCCTCCTCCATCGTCGAGACGGAGTTGTCCCCCCTCGAGGAGGTAGAGCGCCTCGACCGGTGCGAGCTTGAGCCTGCGATCATCGAGGCGGGTCCCGAACCCGGACCTCTCGAGGCCAGAGCCGGACCCTTCGCCCGCTATGACCGCCCACCCGTACCGTCGGGCTCGGGCTACGTCCTCGAGCGGGACCGACTCCCGCTCCGCGAGCGTCGGGAGCTTGACCTCGTAGTAGGTCAGCTCGTCCTCGTCGTCGACGACAGCGAGCAGGTGCGATTTGCGCATGTGGGCCGTCGAGGTGGCCTCGGCCACCAGCCGATCGAACTCGATCGGGTCCCGTTCGGAGAGAACCCGAACCATGTACTGCGACTGCCCCGATCCCGGCCGCTGCCCCCGGCGGAAGACGCGGAAGTCGTGCGGCCCGGTCTGGACTACGTATCCCCTTTCTCGAAGATCGCGGTAGACGAGATAGGTCCTGAGGAAGTGGCCGTCTGCAGAGAATCGCAGGAGGAGGCTATCGAACGTCTCCCCCGGAAGCTCTATCCTGCCCCGGTGGACCAGGTAGAGCGCCTCGACCGACGAGAGCGAGAGCCCGTCTCGTCCGGGCCGGCCGTATCCGCTCTGCTCGTAGAGCTGCAATCCATCCCGGCCGAGCCGGACTCCTCCCTCGTCAAGCCTCCCCTTCACGCCTGATCTAATGGCGGCGAGTCGTCTATAAAGTGCCGGTGATACGGGCTCCTCACCCGGGGTGAAGGGGCCGCGGGTCGAACAGGCGTCAGCCGGTGAAGAGACGACGCTCGCTCGAGCTCATGACATGAATCACGACGAGGGCCGCGATCACCTCGTCCGTGTTGTCCTTGAGCGGGCGGACCATCAGGGTGATGTGCCGCTTCTTCTGGTCGTTCGTGACCATGGCCAGGTTGTTGTCGATCCCGATCACCATCGATTCCTTGATCACCTCGGTGATCGGATCCGGGATCGAATGGCCTGTCCGCGGATCGATCAGGTAGAAGAGACGGTTGATGGAGTGCATGACGGCCGAACGGTAGGGGATATTCACGAGCTGTTCGGCGTAGGGGTTCATGTAGAAGATCCGGCCGTTCATGTCCGTCAGGATCACGGCGTCGAGCATCGAGGCGACGTTCTTGATGTTGGCGCCCTTGGAGTTGAGGAGCCGTCGCATCATGGCCGCATTGTAGAGAGCGATCTCGACCGACGAATAGATGTCCTTATCGTTGAACGGCTTCGTGATGAACCCGAGCGGCTCGGCAACCTTCGCCCGCTCGATCGTCTCATCGTCGTAGTGGCCGGTCAGAAAGATGACGGGTATGTTGAAGATGCCGCTGATGTATCGGGCTGCATAGATCCCGTCGATTGCCCCCCTGAGCCCGATGTCCATCAGCACGAGGTCGGGCTCGACCTCGATCGCCCGACGGATCGCATCCTCCCCGGTCGGGACTTTTCCGCCAACGATATAGTTCTTTTTCTGCAGGATCCGCTCGATCAGGCTCGCGATGATCTCGTCGTCCTCCACGATCAGGATCTTTTTGAGCACTGCCATTGGGATGCCCCGACGCACGTCCGGTAGATGAATAATCGGGTCTGTGCTCAGATAATCCTTTTCCATTCTCCGTTCGGCCGAAAGACTTGTCTGGAGCGGAGCCAACCTATCGGCACCATGACCCGCGCTGACGGGGCGCAGTCCGCCATGTGCGAACTGATCGACCGCCTCCCTGTTCCGGCGTACGCGCTCGATCGTGCAGGGACGGTCGTCGCCTGGAATCAGGCCCTCTCGCGTCTGACCGGGGTGAGCGGGGCCGGGACGGTGGGACGGAGCGGAGGCGCTCACGCGGTCCCGTTCATCGGCGTGCCGGGCACCATGCTCGCGGACCTCGTGCTCGACCCATCGCTCCCGGTCCCCGATCACCTCCAGGCCCTCGTCGCGGATGAAAACCGGAGCACGGCCCGGCTCGCGGCGCACGTCGTCGGCCCCGGGGTGTGGCTGACCGTCGTGGCCTCTCCTCTCCTGGTCGACGGCATTCGAATCGGTGCAATCGAGGTCGTGATCGATTCGGAACTCATCGACCCTCGGATCCGGGCATCGCTGGGGATCATCGATCGCCTGATGCGCACGGTCCGTCACGACATCCTGAACGAGCTGACCATCGTACTCGGGTACGTCGAACTAGCGCGCGATGCGATCGCGGACCCCGGTGCGAATGCGGATCTCGACCGGGCTGTGGCTGCCGCCAACTCGATCCTCCGTCGGATCGAATTCACCCGGGAGTTCCAGGAGATCGGGGCCCGGCCCCCGGTCGAGCGAACCCTCGCGGCACTGGTCCGCGACGCGGCGGACCGCGCGGATATCGACGGGATTCTCCTGGAGGGCGCGGTCCCGGATAGGACCGTTCTGGCGGACCCCCTTCTCTTGAGGTGTCTCGAGCACCTTCTCAGGCTCTCGGCCTCTTCGATACCCCCCCCGGAGGTGATCCGGATCGAGACCGTGGGGACGGACCCGCTGGTACTCCGGTACGGCACTGACGTCACCGGGGAGTCCGTGGCACCGCGGGACGCCGGGCACGCAGCACCAGGAATGGACCCGATGCTCCAGCTGATGCGAGACGTGCTCACTCTTGATGGGATCCAGCTGGTGTTCGTGGACGATCCCCGGTGGCCGATCGAGTTCCGGATCCCCGGATTCCTGCTCGGGCCGGAAAAAAGAGAGGAGTAGGCTTACGCCTTCTCGTCGAGCGGGTTGAAGACGTTCTTGTAGATCTGGTCGTCACCCGTGTTCGCGAGGCGCTTCCGCTCGGTCCGCTCCTCGACGAGGGCAAGGACCGGCAGGGACATGTCGACGCCGGGCTTGTGGCCGAAGAGCCGCTCGAGCTCGACCTGCTGGGCGTGCATGAAGAGCGCGTTCGGGATCTCCGACGGGCAGAGCTCCTCGCACTGGCCGCAGTTCACGCACGAGTCCGCGATGTGGCTGAAGCGGATCAGGTGGAACATAAAGCCGGGCGGGACCTGTCCGGGCTTGACCAGGGCGGGATTCTTGGTCGAGCAGTCCACGCAGTAGCAGATCGGGCAGGCCTCGATACACGAGTAGCACTTGATGCAGCGGCTCGTCTCCTCGAGGATCTTCTTCAGGCGCTCGTCACCCTCGCCGAGTGCCTCGAAGTCCTTGGCGCGCCACTTGTTGCCGAGCTTGAGCATCGCGCCCTCGATCTTGCCGCGGATCTCGATCCCCTTGGGGTTCGCGGGCTCGGTCGCGATCACGCCGGCAGCGGCCGCCTTGGTCAGGAGGTCGGCGCCCTTCTGGGAGCAGACCTCGACAAAGGTGGCCTTGCCGGCCTTGTCGCCGATGACGCCCCAGTTGCCTGCGGCCAGGTCAGCCTGGCGCGGGACCTTGAGCAGGCAGCGGCGGCAGTTCGTGCGCCGGCCGTAGCCCTCCTCTTCGAGCTCGTCGATCGAGATCCCCTTGTGGGTCCCGTCCTTCATCATGACGATGAACTGGCCCTTGTCGATCTCCTCCTTGACCACGTCGTTGGGATCGAGCTCGAACTTCTCGGCGATCATCCTGCGTGCGACGGTCGGGGTGACCGATCCTCCGCAGTTGACACCGATCATCACGACGTTGTCGAGGTTGATCTGGCCGCGCTTGGCCAGCTCGTACATGGCCATCATGTCGCAGCCCTTGACGGTCATCCCGATCTTCATGTCCTTCGCGCCGTCGAGGTACTTCTTGACGAGCTTGGCCATGAGGAGCGTTCCGCAGTGGAGCGAGCCCGCTGTCTTGTCGAGGTCGGCCGGGTCCGTGATCAGGATCGGCTGGGCATCGTAGATGTCGGACCCCTTCTGGACCGCGAGCACCGCGTCGACCGTCTTGCTCTCGAGTGCGTACTTGAGAAGGGCCGTAACGGCGCCCCCGCACTCGGCCTTCTGCTGGAGGTCTGCATCCGTCGTCCAGGCGTAGACCATCTCTCCCTTTGCTGCCATGTTCAGGCCTCCGCAACCTTCTCGATCCGAACGGCACACGCCTTGAACTCAGGGATGCTGGCGACCGGGTCGAGCGCATTGTTCGTCAGGACGTTGGCCGCGCACTCGATGAAGTGGAACGGCATAAAGACGACGCCCGTCTTGATCTCATCGGTCACGCGGGCCGGCACCATGACCTCGCCGCGGCGGGTCTTGGCCCGGACCATCTCCTTGTCCTTGATGCCGAGTGCCTTCGCGTCCTCGGGGTTGATCTCGATCCAACCCGTGGGCTCCTCGCGCTCGAGCGACTCGGAGCGGCGGGTCATCGTGCCCGTGTGCCAGTGCCAGAGGCAGCGGCCCGTGGTCAGGATCAGGGGATACTCCGCGTCGGGGACTTCCGCCGGCGGCTTGAATTCGATCGGCGTGAAGATGCCGAGACCGTCGGGGGTCGCGAACTTCTCCTTGTGCAGGATCGGCGTGCCGGGGTGGTCGACGGTCGGGCAGGGCCAGTGGAGTCCCTCGTTGCCGAGCCGCTCGTAAGTCATGCCGCCGTAGGACGGGGTGACCTTCGCGATCTCATTGAAGATCTCCTCGGCCGACTTGTAGGGGAACTGGGCCGCGTAGCCCATCTTCGCCGCGAGCTCGGAGATGATCTGCCAGTCCAGCTTGGCCTGACCGGGCGTGTCCTGGGCCTTGCGCCAGAGCTGCACGCGCCGCTCGGTGCTGGTCTGGGTCCCGTCGCGCTCCGCGTAGCAGGCTGCGGGGAGGACGACGTCGGCGAGCGCCGCGGTCTCGGTCATGAAGATGTCCTGGACGACCATGAACTCGAGGTTCTTGAGGCCCTTCTCCACGTGGTGGAGGTCGGGGTCGGAGACCATCGGGTTCTCGCCCATGATGTAGAGCGCCTTCAGCTTGCCGGGTTCGTCGGCGAGCACGTTGATCATCTTGGTGACCGTGAGGCCGACCTTGCCCTCGGCGATGTCCTCGATGCCCCAGGCGTCCTGCATCTTCTTGCGGTTCTCGGGGACGATGACCGCCTGGTAGCCCGAGTAGACGTTCGGCAGCGCGCCCATGTCGCAGGCGCCCTGAACGTTGTTCTGACCACGGAGAGCGCAGACGCCCGTGCCGGGGCGACCGAGGTTGCCGGTCAGCATCTGGAGGTTCGCGACCGACTTGACGTTGTCGACACCGGTCGTGTGCTGGGTGATGCCCATCGAGTAGAGGATGTTCGCCGCCTTCGCCTTTCCATAGAGGTCGGCCGCCTGGGCGATCTGCTCGGCGGGGATCTTGGTGATCTTCGAGACGTTCTCAAGCGAGTAGTCGTCCTTCATCACGACCTCCTTGAGCTTGTCGAAGTCCTTGGTCCGCTTCTCGACGAACTCCTTGTCGTAGAGGTCGTTCTTGATGATGTACTGCATCATCCCGTTGAGGAGCGCCACGTCCGTGCCCGAGTCGAAGGGCATGTAGATGTCGGCCAGCTTCGCCGTCGGCGTGAACCGCGGGTCTGCTGCGATGATCTTGGCGCCCTTCTTCTTGGCCTGCATGATCCGCCGGCCGATCAGGGGGTGCTGTTCGAGCGTGTTGGAGCCGAGAACGAAGATGACCTCTGCGTCAGCGATGTCCTTGATCGACTGGGTCATTGCACCGGAGCCGAAGGCACCGGCAAGTCCGACCACGGTCGAGGCGTGGCAGAGGCGGGCGCAGGGGTCCACGGTCGGGGGCTTCATGACCGCGCGCGCGGACTTCTGCATCAGGGAGTT
>Ga0074195_1004906_pt1 | contig 10560 bp, 8 predicted proteins | sample EPASupsiteHSE623_FD_64525 | JGI IMG/M metagenome (GOLD analysis project Ga0074195, IMG submission 64525) | Bioremediated contaminated groundwater from EPA Superfund site, New Mexico - Sample HSE6-23 | ecosystem: Environmental > Aquatic > Deep subsurface > Groundwater > Contaminated ... | reverse complement strand
AAAAGTAAAGCGTGAAGCGTAAAGAGCGGGGATGAGTCAGCCAAGGATCTTTTTAAGGAAGCTCTTGTCCTCTTCTTTTTCCCTCGGAGGAGACTCATGGCCAAAAGTTTTTCCCAGCTCCTCCAGCAGCTCTATCTGCCTTGGGGTAAGCTCGCAGGGCACCTCAACTTCGGCCCGGACCATCAGGTCGCCGCGCTGTTTGGCGCCGGGCGCGGGCATGCCTTTCTCATGTATCCTGAAGACCTTTCCGAACTGCGTGCCCGGCGGGATCTTGATGGTCATCTTCGGCCCGTCTATGGTCGGCACCTGCGCATCTCCGCCGAGAGCCGCCTGCGGGACGGTAAGCCGGCAGTTGTAAAGCAGATCGGCGCCGTCGCGGGAAAAATGAGGATGATGCTTAAGGCGCACCTGCACATAGAGATCCCCGGAATCCCCGCCTTTGAGGCCGGCGTCGCCGGCCCCGGAAACGCGGAGCGTGGTGCCGTCGTCCGCCCCGGCGGGGATCTTGATATTCAGGTTCGCCGTTTTCTTTTCCTGGCCGGAGCCGCCGCATTCCCTGCAGGGCGCCGTCACAACTTCCCCCTGGCCGCCGCAGTCCGGGCAGGTCTGGCTGAAAGAAAAAAATCCCTGGGCGTACTGAACGCGGCCCGCGCCGCGGCAGGTGGGGCATTTCTTCAGCCCCGTCCTGGGTTTGGCGCCGGTGCCGCCGCAGGCGCCGCAGACTTCGGTCCTGTCGAAATTCACGGGGACCTTGACGCCGTTAAAGGCCTCCTCCAGAGAGATCTCCACCGTGTACTTCAGGTCCGCGCCGCGCCGCGAGCGGGTGCGCCTGCGCCCTCCCCCGGCGTCGGTAAAAAGATTATCGAAGATATCCCCGAAAATGTCGCCCATGTCGGCGCTCTGGAATCCGCCGAAGCCCCCCGGCCCGCGGCCGCCGCCCGCTTTAAGCCCTTCCGCGCCGAACTGGTCGTAGATACGGCGCTTGTCCGGGTTGGACAATACCTCGTAGGCTTCGCCGGCCTCCTTGAACTGCGCCTCCGATTCCCTGTTGCCCGGGTTCCGGTCGGGATGATATTTCAGCGCCAGCTTGCGGAAAGCGGTCTTTATCTCCTGGTCCGAAGCGTTGCGCGGCACTCCGAGGGTCCTGTAATAATCGTTTGTGGCCATAGTTCAGATCCGGGAAGAAAAGCAAGCACGGACACAAAGCGCCAAAGGCACAGGGCGGGCGGCCCGGCCGCCCGTCCCTTTATGCCTACGCGCCTTGACCCGCGCCGCGCCTGTTCATTATACGCTATTTCTTGTTGTCGTCCACCACTTCGGCGTCCACCACATCGTCCTTTTTGCCGGCGTGCGCTGGCTGGGGCTCCGGACCGCCCGGCTGGGCTCCCGCGCCCGCACCCGGACCGGCCTTGGCCTGGGCCGCCTTGTACACCGCCTCGCCCAGCTTCTGCGAGGCCTGCATCAGGGCGTCCTTAGCCTTCTTTATTTTCTCCACATCGTCGCCCTTGAGCGCGTCCTTAAGCTCGGTGATCGCCCGGTCCACGGCCAGCCGCTCGTCCTGGGAGATCTTGTCCCCGTGCTCCTTCAGCGACTTCTCGGTCACATAAAGCACGCTGTCGGCCTCGTTCTTCGCGTCCACTTTCTCCTTGTACTTTTTGTCCTGTTCGGAGAACTGCTCGGCCTGTTTCATGAACTTGTCTATCTCGTCCTTGGACAGTTTGTTCGGGGCCGAGATGGTGATATGCTGCGCCTTGCCGGTGCCGAGGTCCTTGGCGGAAACCTGCAATATGCCGTTGGCGTCTATGTCGAAGGTCACCTCGATCTGCGGCACGCCCCGCGGCGCCGGCGGGATCCCGTCCAGGTCGAACTTGCCCAGCGAGACATTGTCGCCGGCCATGGCGCGCTCGCCCTGCAGCACATGTATGGTCACGGCCGGCTGGCTGTCCGCGGCCGTGGAGAACACCTGGTTCTTCTTGACCGGTATGGTAGTGTTCTTCTCGATGAGCGGAGTGCGCACCCCGCCCAGGGTCTCGATGCCGAGAGTGAGCGGCGTCACATCCAGCAGCAGCACATCCTTCACATCCCCGGTCAGCACCGCGGCCTGCACGGACGCGCCGGCCGCCACGCACTCCATCGGGTCTATGCCGTGCTCTATTTTCTTGCCGACATATTCCTCCACGAAGCGCTGCACTATCGGCATGCGCGTGGGGCCGCCCACTAGTATCACGCGGTGTATGTCGGAAGTCTTGAGCTTGGCGTCGGCTATGGCCGTATCCACCGATTTTTTGCAGCGCTTGACTATGGGGTCCACCAGGGCTTCCAGCTTGGCGCGCGACAGCTTCAGCGCCAGATGCTTCGGCCCGGAGGCGTCCGCGGAGATGAACGGCAGGTTCAGTTCCGTCTCCATCACGGTGGAGAGTTCTATCTTGGCCTTCTCCGCCGACTCTTTGATCCGCTGGCCCGCGGTCGGGTCCTTTTTCAGGTCTATGCCGGTGTCCTTGCGGAACTCGTCGGCGATGTAGTCTATCAGGGCGTTATCCATGTCGGTGCCGCCCAGCTGCGTGTCGCCGGAGGTGGAGATGACATCGAAAGTCCCCTCCTTGCCCATTTCCATGATGGTCACATCCAGCGTTCCGCCGCCCAGGTCGAAGACCATGATCTTCTGGTCGCGCCCTTCCTTGTCCAGGCCGTAAGCCAGGGCCGCGGCCGTGGGCTCGTTGACCAGGCGCACCACCTCCAGACCGGCTATGGTGCCGGCGTCCTTGGTGGCCTGGCGCTGGTTGTCGTTGAAGTAGGCCGGCACGGTGATCACCGCCTTCTCCACTTTCTCCCCCAGGAAAGCCTCGGCGTCCCTCTTTACCTTCTGCAGCAGGAAAGCCGAGAGCTGCTGCGGCGTGAATTCCTTGCCCGCTATCCTGTATTTGTGATCGGTCCCCATCTTCCTCTTGAAAGCGGAAACCGTGGATTCCGGATTCGCCACCGCCTGGCGGCGCGCCGGCTCCCCGACCAGCATCTGCCCGTCCTTGGTGAACGCCACATAGGACGGGAACGCTTTGCCGCCCAGCGTGGTCCCCTCCGCGGACGGGATGATCGTGGTCTTGCCGCCTTCCAGAACCGCGGCGGCCGTATTCGAAGTACCCAGGTCTATGCCTATTATCTTTGCCATAATTTTTCCTCCATCCAAAGCTATTCGCCCTTTTCTCCCCCGTTCTCCGGGGCCGGGGTTTCACGCGCCGGCTCCGGTTTCACCTTCGCTATCTTTACCCTGGCGGGGCGCAGCACCTTGCCGCCGTAATAGAATCCCTTCTGGAACTCCGCGGTTACAAGGCCGTCGTTCTCCGCCGTGCCGTCCTCTATCCCTATTATCTCCGAAGCCATCGGGTCGTAGGGTTTGCCGACGACCTCCATCGGCCGTATCCCCTCCGCCTCGAACACCTTCGTAAATTCCCTGAAGATCATCTCCAGTCCCTTGACTATCTCCTGGACCTTTCCGGCCCCCTCCGCCGCCGTCCCCAGCTGCGCCACATGCTGATGGGCCTGCATCAGCATGTCGTAGAGCGGAAGCAGCTTCAGCAGTATCTCCGCCTTGCCGAACTTCACGAACTCCGGCTTTTCCTTCTCAACGCGCTTGCGGTAATTCTCGAAATCGGCCTTAAGGCCGAGCAGCTGGACATAGTAGTCCGGCGCTTTGACTTCCGCCTCTTTTCCGGCCGGCTCAGGCTTAACCTCTCCGCAGACGCACTCCCCGCTTTTGTCGCACTCGCAGTCGGCCTCGGCCCTGTGCGCCGGTTCGGCCGTCTTTTTCCCTTCAGCATGCTTGTGTTTTTTGTTTTCCATAAACACCGGAGCGGCGGCTTATTCTTCCAGCCCCGCCTCTTCCCAGTCGGCCAGCATCTGCTCGACCATCGAACTTACCGACTCCACTATCGAGATCATCCGGGGGTATTCCATCCGTTTGTAACCGAGTATCCCCACAAGCCCCACGGCCTTCTCGTTCATGCAGTAGGAACTTGAGACAAGACTAAAATTCTTGAACTCCTTTATATCGTTCTCGGAGCCTATGGTGACATCCACGATATGTTTTCCGGAACCGGGCGCGGCCAGGGCTTTGCTTTTAGCGGAGCAGTCCTTCAGCCGTTCGCGCAGCATTCTGGAAAATCTTTCCTTCTCCTCCAGGAGCCTGGCTATGTCGCGCATTTCCTCTATATCGCCGGACTCCAGGTTCTCGTATATCCGGCTCAGGCCCTCCAGGTAGACCTGGTCGTTATCGGCGGACAACCGGTTGAAATACTCCACCAGCTTCCTCAGCAGTTCCTGCTCCGGGCCGCCTGACTTATTCGCGAACTCTTCCCAGATTATCCTGGCGGCATCGGCCACCGGCGCGTCCTTCAGACGCCTGTCAAGCCTGAGCGACAAATTCCTCACAAAACCCTTTTCCAGCGGTTTTTCAAGCGTGAAAGCCGCGTGCTTCATTATGCCGGTATGCGCGAACAGGACGGAAAGAACGCTTTTCGGGGCCAGGCTTATCAGGTCGAGCCGCCTGATCGAATCCTCCTGTATATCGGCCGAGATGACGAAACCGGCGCAGCGGGATAGTTCGGAGATCACCTTGGAGGTATGCTTCAGAAAACCGTCCAATTGCTCTATGCGGCGCTCATGCTCCTCCTCCACCCGCGCCTTTTCGGCGGCCGCCAGCTTCTGCAGGCGGGAAAGATTGTCCACATATACCCTGTAGCCCTTGTCGCTGGGGATGCGGCCCCCGGAAGTATGCGCCTGGTAAAGATAGCCGGACTCCTCCAGCTCCTTCAATATATTCCTTATCGTGGCGCTGGAAACATTGAACCCGCCCTTGGCCGCGATTATGTCGGAGCTTATAGGCTTGCCGGTGCTGACATAATGGTACACGACCCAGTTAAGGATCTTTTCTTTCCTGTCCTGCGCTATCTCCGGCTTCAGCACGCGCATGTCGCAAATCTCCACACCCGGGATAAACTAGCAATCAACCACCCTGAGTGCCAAAAATATTATACACCATCCCCTTTTAATTGTCAATACCACTCCATGAGTGCTAATAATAACCGCCCCCTCAGTTCAGCATGAAATTCACGGCGGCGTCCCAGACCCTGTCCGGCAGCAGCCACCTCAGGAAAAGCATGATCCGCGCCCGGAACGGCGCCGCGTACCGCGCCGCCGGCCTCCGCGCCCTTATCGCCTTCCAGATGACCAGCGCCACCGCCTCCGGCCCCGGCGCCCCGCTCCTGTAAGCGCCCCTCAGCCTGTTGACCAGCTTGTCCGTCATGGCGGCATAAGGCCCCGCGCCGGAATATTTCAGCAGATTAGCCACCGCCACGGTGTCCCATTCGGTCTTTATCGGTCCCGGCTCCACCAGCACCACTTTTATCCCGAAGCGCCCTGTTTCAAGCCGCAGCGCGTCGGAATACGCCTCCAGCGCGTGCTTGCTCGCGTGATACCAGCCGCCCAGCGGCATCCCGATCTTTCCCGCGATGGAGGAAATATTTATTATCCTGCCGCCCCCCCGTTCGCGCATGCCCGGCAGGACCAGCTGGGTCAGGCGGGCCAGGCCGAAAAGATTGACCTCGAACTGCCGCCGGGCCTCCGGCATCGGCACATCCTCCACCGCGCCGTTTACGCCGTAGCCGGCGTTATTCACCAGAATGTCCAGCCGCCCCTCCTTCTCCAGGATCAGCGCCACGGCTTTGCCCAGGGACGCCTCGTCCGTCATGTCCAGGAACACCGCTTTGGCGCCGGACGCCTCCAGGTCCCTGAGTTTATCGAGCCGCCGCGCGCCGGCATAAACCACGCAGCCCTTCTCCAGCAGCAGTTTCGCCGCGGCCTTGCCTATCCCGGACGACGCTCCCGTTATCAGCGCTATTTCATTCATATTATTCCCCTGAAAAAAAGGGCGGCCTCCGCCGCCCTTCTTCCGCCCGTGAAGACCGCCCTTTATTTGTTCATGATCGCATTTACGCGTTTTTGCGACTTGGAAGCCAGGGAATCTTTCGGATACTTATCGGAGACCTTGCCGTAATAATCCCTGGCTTTGGCGAATTCCCCCGCGTTCTCGTATGCCTCCGCGGCCGCGAACAAAGCTTTGGGAGCCTGCGCGTCCTCCGCATACTCGGCCGCTATCCGCTCGTACATCCTGATCTCGGTCGCCAGGTCCTTCATGTCTTTTTTTGCTATCTTCGCCGCCAGATAAAGCGCTTCCACCGCCTTTTCGCCCTTGTATTTGTCGGCCAGCCTGCCCAGCACGGCCACGGCCTCCGGGTGCTTCGACATCTCCTCGCGCAGGATCCGCGCCTCCGACACAAAAGAATCGTAGGCGGCGGCCTTGTCCGGGTAGAGGGCGATTATCTTCTCATGAGTGTCCACGGCCAGAGGATATTTTTTCTGGCGCTCGGAAAGCTTCGCAAGCTGCTGATAAGCGGCCCAGGCCTCTTCGGTGCCGGGATAATCGGCGGCCACGGCCTGATAGACCGGGATGGCCGCGTCGTATTCTTTCAGGTTATTGGCCAGCACATCCCCCAGCGACCGCTTGGCTTTGACCACGAGCCGGCTGGAGGGATACACCTGTATCAGCTTCTCATACGCCAGCCGCGCCGGGATAAATTCCTCTTTCCTGGAATGCAGGTCCGCGAAAGCGAGCTGTAAAGCGTCCAGCTCCGCATAGGAAGGGAACCGGCCGAAGAAAGAGCGGAACTCCGCCGCCAGAGGGACGTAGAAATCCGGACCGACCCGGCCGGCCAGCGCGGTAAAGGCGCCGGCCAGCCTTGCGGCTTTGTCGGACGATCCCGCGACTTTCGCTATTTCATTGAGAACGGACGCGTTCTTCTCGCCCAGCTTCTTTTTCGCCGTCTCTTCGAACAATTTTCTGGCGGACGGGCCGGAGGCGGCTTCCGGATATTCCTGGAGATGCTTGAGCAGATCGACTATCGCCGCCCGGTAGTCGCCCAGCCGCAGGTGTATCCTGGCCTTAAGCAGCTGGGCCTCGGCGGCGGACCCGCTTTCCGGATTCGCGCCCAGCCAGGCCTCCAGTTCCGGCAGGACGGCGGAAACCACCTCGTCGTTCTTGTCCATGCCGTAAGATCTGAGAAAACCCCATTCCCGCTCGAGAGCCGGGACCGCCGCGTCCGCGGACGCCGGCTGGGCCGACGCCTCCACCGCCTGTTCCGCCTCCTGAGCCGAAACCGGCGCCGCGGCCGCCAGGGCCAGGGCGCACGCCGCGATAAATCCGCTTGTCTTCATAGTAGTATCATCCTCCGGGATCTTTTGATTTTTTAATGTTACCTATTTACCGAGGAGCCGGGCAAGAGCCCGGGCTTTATTGCGTCAGGAAAAGATCCTTGGTCACGGTGTATTTCCCGTCCAGCCAGTCGTAGATCTCGCGCGTCGCCCTGGCGCTCCAGTTTTCCCGGGAATCGAGGAAAGGGGCGTACTCCTTCTTGACGCAGAATTTCTCCACGGCCGAAAGCTGGTCCAGCCCGCGGTCCATGAAAAGAGGCAGATCCCTCTGAAGCCGGGCGGCCATATCGGCGCAGGTCACCAGGGACGCCGCCTCCAGGAACGCCTTGTCCGGGGCGTAGGCCGCGCCCCGCTCATAGCTGTATTTCAGCGTCAGCAGAGGTATCTTGGAAAGCGTCGGCTGGTTCATCGGATTCACCGAATGCCCGTCCAGCCACTCGCCGATACCGGCCGGTCTGCCGGTGACCGGCCTGAGGTGCAGGAACTTGCACATGCGCGGCCCGTCGTTCACGGGATAATTATCCCAGAGGAAAGGTTTCCGCCCCAGGGTCGCCGCCACGGAGCGCAGATGCTCCTCGCCGTAGCTTTTGGAACAGACCAGCTCCCCCGTCCAGAAAACGCTGACCTTGGGGTCCAGCTCCTTCCCCAGCCGCTCCAGATAGCCCTCCGGTTTTTTCCCGAAAAGTTTCTCCAGCACCGGGTCGAACGAATAATAAGTCGGGCAGAAAATTATCTGCGAGGCTTCCGACCGCTCAGCGGCCCAGTTCACTATCTCTATCTGCCGCTTCGCCAGCTCCGGCAGGTCCCCTTTCATATCGTCCATCAGCAGGCCCAGTTTGTCCACCCGGATCCTGTTGAAGGCGTCCAGCCGCCTCTTAAGCTGTTCCTTTACCGCGCCGTTGAACGGCGACAGATAGATCTCGAAAGGGCTGAAGCCCAGGCCGAATTGCATTCCGGCGGCGCGGCAGCGGGTCGAAAGGCGGGCCAGCCGTCCCTCCAGTTCCACCGGCAGCGGATCGCGCCATTTCTTCCTTATAAAAGGATCCGCCTTGGGCGCGTAAATGTAAAAGGAAAAACCATGCCTCGCCAGGAACGGCGCGTATTCGTCGCGTTCCTCCCAGCTCCACGGCTCCCCGTAAAAACCCTCTATGACTCCCATCCTGGTCTTCATCTTCCCTCCCGCCGGCCGGCGCGCGCACCGCGGTCCGCGGCCATCTCCCTCAGCTCGAACAGCCGGTCGCGCAATTCTTTCGCCAATTCAAAATCCAGGTTGTCGGCGGCCTCTTTCATCTGCCGCTCCAGTTCCTTCATTATGCCTTTTATATTGCCGCCATTGACATCGGCCGAGGCCGCCGCGCCGACCAGGCGGAACGCCGCGCGCTTTACGCGGGTATGCAGTTCCTCGTACTCCATGCGTCTTTTCCGGATGGTCTCCGGCTTTATGCCGTGCTTTTCGTTATAGGCCAGCTGTATGGCGCGGCGGCGGTCCATCTCGCCTATGGCCCGCTCCATGGAGCCGGTGCGGCGGTCGGCGAAAAGCAGCACCACGCCGGTCAGGTTCCTGGCGGCGCGGCCGGAGATCTGCACCAGCGTGGTCTCGCTGCGGAGAAAGCCTTCGTTGTCCGCGTTCAGTATGGCCACCAAAGTGACCTCCGGTATGTCCAGTCCCTCGCGCAGAAGATTTATGCCCACCAGCGCGTCGAACTTCCCGTCGCGGAAGTCGCGCAGGATATCCAGCCGCTGCAGAGTGTCCATCGAAGAGTGTATATATTTGGCCTTTATCTTTTTTTCCGCCAGGAACCCGCTCAGATCCTCGGCGGTCTTCTTGGTGAGCGTCAGCACCAGGGACCGCTCTTTTTTCGTCGCCCGTTCCGCTATCTCGCCTATCAGCGCCTTGATCTGTCCTTTCGCCGGCAGCACGGTTACGGCCGGGTCCACCAGGCCGGTGGGCCGGATTATCTGTTCCACCGTATTCTCTTTGCCGCATAACTCCGTCTCATAGGGTCCCGGCGTGGCGGACACGAATACCGTGGCCGGGCGCAGCGCCTCGAACTCTTCGAAGGTCAGCGGGCGGTTGTCCAGCGCGGACGGCAGGCGGAAGCCGAAATCCACCAGGGTCCGCTTCCTGGACCGGTCGCCGTGGTACATGCCGCGGATCTGCGGCGCTCCCACATGGGATTCGTCCATGAAAAGCAGGAAATCCTTCGGAAAGTAATCCAGCAGGCACAGCGGGCGTTCTCCGGCCGGGCGGCCGGACAGATGCCGGGAATAATTCTCGATGCCGTGGCAGTAGCCGGCCTGGCGCATCATCTCCAGGTCGTAGCGGGTGCGCTGGTCTATGCGCTCCGCCTCGAGAAGCCTGCCCCGGGCCGTCAGCTCCTTCACCCGGGCCGCCAGCTCCGCCTCGATGGCCGATGCCGCCCTTTCCAGCTCCGCCGGTTCCGCGGCGAAATGCGTGGCCGGATAGATCACGGCCTCGTCCAGCTCCCGCAGGGCGTCTCCCGTCAGCGGATCTATCTCCCGGATGCTCTTTATTTCGTCCCCCAGCTCCACGCGGTAAGCCGTCTCCATGTCGGCCGGGAAGATGTCCATCGTCCCACCGCGCACGCGGAACGAGCCCCGTTCGAACGCAATGTCGTTCCGTTCATAATGGATAGCCGCCAGCCTTCCGGTCATCGCGCGCCTGTCGCAGGGTTCACCCCGGCGCAGATGCAGGCACAGCTTGGAAAAATTTTCCGGCGAGCCGATATTGTAGATGCAGGAAACCGAGGCCACCACTATGGTGTCGCGCCTTGTCAGTATGGAGCTGGTGGCCTTGAGGCGCAATTTGTCTATGTGGTCGTTGATGGAGGCGTCCTTCTCTATATAGGTGTCGCTGGAGGGGATATAAGCCTCGGGCTGATAATAATCGTAATAAGAGATGAAATACTCCACGGCGTTATGAGGGAAGAAGGTCTTGAACTCGGAGTAAAGCTGGGCGGCCAGCACCTTGTTAGGGGAAATTATGAGGGCCGGCCGGTTCAATTCGTTTATGACGGAGGCCGCGGTAAAGGTCTTGCCCGAGCCGGTCACGCCCAGAAGCGTCTGATTGGCCTTGCCCGCCCTGATGCCCGCGCAAAGGGCCTTTATGGCCGCGGGCTGATCGCCTTTCGGCGCGAACGGAGCCTCCAATCTGAATTTTTCCGGCATAGCCAGATTTTATCAAGTTTTCGCCGGACCGGGAACCACACAGGAGCGGGCGGGGACAAATGATATAATATGGATATTCCGCAAAATTCCCGGTACGGCCCGCAACCA